>JAAIGF010181033.1_pt1 | contig 15993 bp, 15 predicted proteins | sample 6487441 | NCBI WGS metagenome assembly JAAIGF01 (sample SAMN13974129, study PRJNA590717) | phyllosphere metagenome | biome: pepper field; feature: multiple bacterial spot infested pepper fields; material: pepper leaves; isolation source: leaves from pepper fields | host: Capsicum annuum ... | reverse complement strand
CTCAGGCGGGCCAGCTCGGGCGCGGGGCCCGAGGCGAAGCGGGCTCCCCAGAGAGCCCCGGAGTTCGTGCCGCCTGACGTGTCTGCGCTCATCGCTCCAGCCTATCGGGGCGGCATCGCTGTGCCCGGCGCCTCCACGCGCCCGCGCACCGTCAGCCGGGCGAGTGCGTCGATGCCGGCTTCGAGGGGACCGCGTCCGACGGCGAGCGCCCAGGCCGTGCATCCGACGATGATGCCGAGGGTCATCGGCCAGAACGGATCGAGGGCTCGGTAGGAGTCGAGCTCGAAGACGCCCGGCTCGGCGGCGGGACGGGTGAGCGCCCATACGACGATCTGCGCCGAGTACGCGGTCAGCGGCATCGAGCCCACGGCGCGCAGCGGCAGCGCGACCCATGTGAGAGGCGTCCGACACACGAGCACACACACGCCGATGACGAGGAGGGCGAACCCGCCGGATCCGATCACCTCGAACAGTCCCGACGAATGGGCCTCGCCGGTCCACGGTGTCTCACCGAAGACCTCGGAGCGTCCCCACACGATGTCGAGAGCGGCCCCGGCAGCGGTCAGGGCGAACCCCGCGAGCGCGAGGAACCACGGCGTCGCACGCGAGCGCAGGTCGAGGCGCGCCGCCCCCATGCCCGCGAGGACGAACGCCATCCAGGTCAGGAACGGGTAATGCCATCCGACAGCGTTCGAGACGTCGACCCCCTCGGGTGTCGACCAGAACGACAGGCCGTCGATCGCCGCTTGCGGAAACGGCGCGACGAGCCCGACGACCGCGGCCGCGATGAGCAGCGTGCGTGCCCGCAGCGGCAGCACCGCGGCAGCGAGCACGAACAGCAGCGCGTAGGCGGGAAGGATGACGTACACCGGCACCGCGAGGAAGAGAAGCAGCACGCCGATCACCCAGATCGCTCCGGCCCGCACGAGCAGGCGCAGACGGGCCGTCTCGAGTCGTGGCCCGCGCAGCGGAACCGGTCCGCCGCTGATGAGCCCGATCGAGACACCCGCGAGCGTGGCGAACAGGATCGACGAGCGCCCGTGGACGATCCCCTCGTACGAGGAGGGGATCGTCCAATCGAAGTCGGGGATCGCGAGCAGGTGCGCCGCGAGCATCCCGATCACGGCGAGGCCGCGAGCGAGGTCGATGCCGTCGATGCGCGAGGGCGCGAACAGCGGGCGGCGCCGCAGCATCTCGCTCATCCCCGGCACCGGCCGCTCCTCACCGCTCCGCGGTCACTGCTGACGCAGCAGCCAGACCAGCAGCGCCTTCTGCGCGTGCAGACGGTTCTCGGCCTCGTCCCAGACGACGCTGTGCGAGCCGTCGATGACGTCGGCGTCGACCTCGTAGCCCCGGTCGGCGGGCAGGCAATGCATGAAGATCGCGCCGTCGGCGGCAGCATCCATCGTCTGCTGCGTCACCTTGTACGCACCCAGATCGCGGATGCGTGCGATCTTCTCCTCTTCCTTGCCCATCGACACCCAGGTGTCGGTCACGATGACGTCGGCGCCGGATGCCGCTTCGAGCGGGTCGACGAGGATCGTGACCGATCCGCCCGTCTGGGCCGCGATGCGCTGCGCGTCGGCCACGACGTCTTCACGGGGACCGTAGCCCTCGGGCGAGGCGACACGGACGTGCATGCCCGCGGTCACGCCGGCGAGCACGTACGAGTGGCCCATGTTCGACTGCCCGTCGCCGAAGAACGACAGGGTGAGCCCGGCGAGGTCGCCCTTGTGCTCGCGGATGGTCAGCAGGTCGGCGAGCAGCTGGCAGGGGTGGAAGTCGTCGCTCAGCGCGTTGACGACCGGCACGCGGGTGCCGCGAGCCATCTCCTCGAGACCCGCCTGCGCGTACGTGCGCCAGACGATCGCGGCGACCTGCCGCTCGAGCACGCGTGCGGTGTCGGAGGGGGTCTCCTTGCCGCCGAGCTGGCTGTTGGCCGTGGAGATGATCAGCGGCGAGCCACCGAGGTCGGCGATGCCGACGGCGAACGAGACGCGCGTGCGGGTCGACGACTTGTCGAAGATGACCGCAACGGTCTGCGGGCCCTCGAGGGGCTTGAGCTTCCAGCGGTCCTTCTTCAGCGACAGCGCGAGGTCGAGGACCTCGGCCTGCTCGGCCGGGCTCAGGTCGTCGTCACGCAGCAGGTGGCGGGTCACGCGGGGGCTCCTTCGAGGATCAGGGCATCGGAGACGGTGGCGAGCGCGGCGCCGAACAGGTCGAGGAACAGCGCGATCTCGGCATCCCCGATGGTGAGCGGCGGCGCGATGCGGATCGTGTCGTCGTTGGCCGCGTTGACGATCAACCCGTGCTGCTGGGCCGCGGCGACCACGGCCTTCGCGACGGGGCTCGTGAGCCCGATCCCGAGCAGCAGGCCCCGACCACGGACGCCCGCGACGAGCGGGGAGCCGAGCGCGGCGATGCCGTCGCGCAGATCCGTCTCGCGGCGGGCGGCGTTCTCGACGAGACCGGAGGCCTCGATCTCCTGCAGGACCGCTCCCCCGACCGCGGTGCCCAGGGCGTTCCCGCCGAAGGTCGAGCCGTGCGTGCCGGGGAAGAACAGGTCGCTCGCGGCGCCGAAGGTGATCAGCGCCCCGATCGGGAAGCCTCCGCCGATGCCCTTGGCGACCGTGATGGCGTCGGGGACGATCCCGGCGTGCTGGAACCCGAACCACGCGCCGGTGCGGCCGGCGCCGGTCTGGATCTCGTCGATGATGAGCAGCGCGCCGTGACGCGCGGTGATCTCGCGCGCGGCCTCGAGGTAACCCGCGGGCAGCTCGACGACGCCGGCCTCGCCCTGGATGGGCTCGACGAGGAGCGCCGCGACCCGATCGTCGACCGCGGCCTCGAGGGCCTCGATCGTGGCGTCGATGTGCTCGACGCCCGGAACCATCGGCAGGAAGTCGGCCTGGAGCGCCGGCTTGCCGGTCAGGGCGAGCGAGCCCATCGTACGGCCGTGGAACCCGCCCTTGAGCGTCAGGATGCGCGTGCGGTCGGTGCCGCGGCCGTGCAGGCGCGCGAGTTTGAAGGCCGCCTCGTTGGCCTCGGCACCCGAGTTGCCGAAGTACACGCGCCCCGACTCCCCCGTGCCGGCGAGCCGCTTGAGGCGAGCCGCCATCGCGAGCTGCGGGGGCGTGGCGAAGTAGTTGGAGACGTGCGCGAGGGTCGACGCCTGTGCGGTGATCGCCTCGACGAACACCGGGTGGGCGTGACCGAGCGCGTTGACCGCGATACCGGCGAGGAAATCCAGATACTTCGTGCCATCGGCGTCCCACACGTACGCGCCCTCACCGCGGACGAAGAGCGCCATACGGTCGCCGAAGCTCCGGACGAGGTCGCGCCCGGCGTCTTCCTGCCATTTCGTGTCCGCGCTCATGCGACCACCTCCGTTCCGATTCCCTTGCTGGTGAAAAGTTCGACGAGCACCGAGTGCGGCACGCGTCCGTCGATGATGGCCGCGGTCGGCACTCCCCCGTCGACGGCGTCGAGGCACGCCTGCATCTTCGGGATCATCCCCGACTCGAGCGTCGGCACCATCGCGCGCAGCTCCGTCGAGGTCAGGTGCGACACGAGCGAGTCGCGGTTCGGCCAGTCGGCGTAGAGCCCGGGCACGTCGGTCAGGACGACGAGCTTCTTGGCGTTCAAGGCCACCGCGAGCGCGGCCGCCGCGGCATCCGCATTGACGTTCAGCGAGTTGCCGGGGTGGTCGAGGTCGGGCGCGATGCTCGAGACGATCGGCACGCGACCCGCGGCGAGGTGGTCCAGCACGGGCTGCGGGTCGACGGTCACGACATCGCCCACGCGGCCCAGGTCGTGCTCGACGCCGTCCACCACGACGCCGCGGCGACGTCCGCCGAACAGACCGGCATCCTCTCCGCTGAGTCCGGTGGCCAGCGGTCCGTGGGCGTTGACCTTGGCGACGAGCTGCGGGTTGATCTGCCCGGTCAGCACCATGCGGACGACGCTGATCGCCTCGGTCGAGGTGACCCGGTACCCGCCGCGGAACTCGCTGGGGATGTCGAGGCGGTCGAGCATCGACGAGATCTGGGGGCCGCCGCCGTGCACGACGACGGGCTTGACGCCCACGTAGCGGAGGTAGGCGATGTCGGCGGCGAAGGCATCCTGCAGCTCGTCGCTGACCATGGCGTTCCCGCCGTACTTCACCACGACGACCTGGTCGCGGTACTTACGCACCCAGGGCAGCGACTCGACGAGAGTGACGGCCCGTTCGCTCGCTTCGGCGGGATCGGTGTCTTGGAGGTCGACGTGTGTCATGAGGAGTAGGCGCTGTTCTCGTGGACGTAATCGTGCGTGAGGTCGTTGGTGCGGATCGTGGCTGAAGCCTCTCCGACGCGCAGGTCGACGATGAGGTCGGTCGCCCGCGGGGTGAGGTCGACGTCCTCGCGGGGCCGGTCGGGGCCACCGGCGGTGCACACGCGCACGCCGTTCATCCACACGTCGACGTCGTACGGGTCGAAGGCGGCGTCGGTCGTGCCGATCGCGGCGAGCACGCGCCCCCAGTTGGGGTCGTTGCCGAAGATGGCGGCCTTGAAGAGGTTGTTGCGGGCGATCGAGCGCCCCACCGCGACGGCGTCGTCTTCGCTCGCGGCGTTCACGACCTCGATGGTGATGTCATGGCTGGCGCCCTCGGCATCCCCCTGCAACTGGGCGGCGAGGTCGTCGCACACCGCGGTCAGAGCCGCCGTGAACTCGTCGGCAGGAACACGGATGCCACTGGCTCCGCTCACCATCAGCGTCACCTGGTCGTTGGTCGACATGCAGCCGTCGGAGTCGAGGCGGTCGAAGCTGACCCGGGTCGCGGCGCGCAGAGCCGCGTCGGCCTGGGCCGCGTCGAGGACCGCGTCGGTCGTCACGACGACGAGCATCGTGGCGAGACCGGGTGCCAGCATTCCGGCGCCCTTCGCCATCGCACCGATCGACCAGCCGTCGCCGACGTGCATCGCCCGCTTGGGCTTCGAATCGGTGGTCATGATCGCGAGCGACGCGTCCTCGCCGCCCTCGGGCGAGAGAGCCGCGACCCCGAGGTCGACGCCCGCGAGCACCTTCGCACGGAACACCTCGTCGCCCGTGCCGATCAACCCCGTCGAGCAGACGAGAACATCGCCCGCCCCGATGCCGAGCAGGTCCGCCGCGCGTTCCGCGGTCTGGTGCGTGGTCTGGAACCCGAAGGAGCCGGTGAAGCAGTTCGCCCCGCCGGAGTTCAGCACGATCGCCTCGACGACCCCGTCCTTCATGACCTGCTCCGACCAGAGGATCGGGTTGGCCTTGGCGCGGTTCGAGGTGAACACGGCGGCGCCGACCTTGAGGGGACCGCGGTTGACCACGACGGCGACGTCACGCGCACCCGTCGACTTCAGTCCGACGGCGACTCCGGCCGCCTCGAATCCGGCGGGGACGGTCACGCTCACGGGGCGACTCCGTTCAGGGGAAGGGCGGTGGTCTCGGCGAGACCCCGCGCGATGTTCATGGACTGCACGGCGGCTCCGGCCGTGCCCTTGACGAGATTGTCGACGGCGGCGACCGCGACGACCCGGTTCGCCGCGTGATCGATCGCCAGACCGATCGAGGCGACGTTGGCGCCGAGCACGTCGGCCGTGCGCGGGAACACCCCCTCGGGGAGCAGGTGGACGAAGGGCTCGTCGGCGTAGGCGTCCTCCCACGCGGCGCGGATCTCGGCATCCGTCGCCCCGTCGCGGATCGGTGCCGACGACGTCGCGAGGATCCCCCGCGCCATGGGGACGAGGACGGGCGTGAAAGAGATCCGGATGCCGTCGGCCGGGGCCCCGGCCGCGGCGAGCGCCTGCCGGATCTCGGGGATGTGCCGGTGGGTCCCGCCGACCGCGTAGGGGTTGGCCGTGCCGAGGATCTCGCTCGCCAGGAGGTTCGTCTTGGCGGACTTGCCCGCACCGCTCGGTCCGACCGCGAGGACGGAGACGATGTCGCCCGGGTCGATGACGCCGGCGGCCACGCCGGGAGCCAGCGACAGCGACACGGTCGAGGCGTTGCACCCGGGCGCGGCGACGCGCGAGGCGCCGCGGAGGTTCTCGCGCTGCTTGCCGCCCGCGACGGGGAGCTCCGGCACGCCGTACGCCCAGGGCTCGGCGTGCGCGCCCCCGTAGAACGCCGCCCAGTCCTCGGGCGAGGTGAGCCGGTGATCGGCCCCCGCGTCGATCACGAGCGGAGTGTCGGCGAGCGCGTCGGTGTACTGCGCGGACTGGCCGTGCGGCAGCGCGAGGAAGACGACGTCGTGACCGGCCAGGATCTCGGGGGTCGTCGCCTGCAGCTCGAGGTGTCCGAGCGAACGCAGGTGCGGTTGGTGGGCGAGAAGCGGCTGACCCGCGCTGGAGTGCGCGGTGACGGTGCGGATCTCGACATCGGGATGATCGGCGAGGAGGCGGAGGATCTCGCCGCCCGCATAGCCGGAAGCGCCGGAGACGGCGACCGAGAGGGTCATGTATCTACCTTAGGAGTCGGGGCGGGTGCTGAAATTCAGCGCGTACCGGGGCGGCGACGCCCGCATGCCCGACAACCGGCGGACTACGAGGTCGCCGAGACTCGGCGTGCGACCCGACGTCGGCGCAGCGCAGCGGTGCTCACGGAGAGCTCCGAGCTGAAGGCGGCGATCGACGACATCTGGTGAGGGTATCCGCCCGTCCGGGTCGGGGGCAAATCACCCCGCGTGTGAACTGTCCTGGGAAATCGTGATGCAAATCCTGTCTTGTCCCCCATTTGGGGGACAGGAGAGCGGTATGCTTCAATCCTGCCCTCACCGCTGGTTGCTTCCGACTGCCCCCTTTACCCGCGGTGAGGGCAGTCCACGTCTCGGGACGTTCTCCGCGGGGTCCGCGCGAGGGCGAGCTCCTCCCGGCAGGCTCACGTTCGTGCCCACCGCGCTCGCGAATCCGCCCGCGCACACGACGAGGGCGGGATGCCACGGCCTCCGCCGCGGGCACCCCGCCCCTCGTGATCTCGACGGCGCTCAGTCGCGGATCGCGGCCCCGAAACGCTCGGCGGCCACCGCGACGCCGGCCAGTTTGGCATCCGTCGCCTCCGCCGCCGTGAGGGTGCGGTCCTCGGCCCGGAAGCGCAGGGCGAACGTCAGGCTCTTCGTGCCCTCGGCGAGGCCGGAACCGCGGTAGTCGTCGACCAGGCGCGCGCCCTCGAGCAGCGGCGCGCCGCCCTCGAGCAGCGCCGCGCGCACCGCACCGGCCGCGACCTCGAGCGGGACGACGAGCGAGACGTCCTGCGTCGCCGCCGGGAAGCCCGAGAGCGATGCCGCGACGGGGCGCGCCTGGGCGAGCTCCAGCATCGCGTCGAGGTCGAGCTCGGCCACGAGCACGCGCCCCGGCAGGTCGGCGTCGGCCGAGACGGTGGGCAGCAGCTCACCGACGTAGCCGATGTCCTGCCCGGCGGAGAGCACGCGAGCGGTGCGCCCCGGGTGCAGGGCGGCGCGCTGCGCCTGCACGAGCTCGATGTCGAGCCCGGCGGCGGCGGTCAGCACGCGCACGGCGTCCACCGCGTCGGCCAGATCGGCCGCGATCGCGGCCTGCCCGGGCTGCTTGGGCACGGTGTGGCCCGTCAGCAGCACGGCGACGTGTCGGCGCTGCGGCGGGATCGAGGCATCCAGAGCCGTCAAGGTCGCGGCATCCGGGCGCACCGCCAGCGGCGGAACCGACGACGTGCCGTACTGCACGCCGGGCTTGGGCAGGAACACCGTGCCGACCTCGAACAGCGCGAGATCGACGATGCCGCGCGAGACGTTGCGGTGCGCGACCTGCAGCATCGCCGGGATCAGCGAACGACGCAGGAACGGCGCGAGCCCGTCGAGCGGGTTGGCGAGCTTGACGCTCGGCAGCGTGTCGCCCGAGGGCGAGCCGTGCAGGGCGTTCTGCTCCTCGGTCGTGAAGGGGAACGACGGCGTCTCGACGAAGCCCGCCGCGGCGAGCGCGTTGGCGACCCGGCGTCGACCCTGCTGGGCCCGCGTGAGACCCCGGCCCGAGGGCGGGGTGGGCAGAACGGAGGGGATGCGGTCGTAGCCCTCGATACGGGCCACCTCTTCGGCGAGCGTCCACTTGTCGGAGAGGTCGTGCCGCCACGACGGCGCCGTCACCGACCAGCCGCCGTCGCGTTCCTCGACCGCGCAGCCGATGAGCCGCAGCGAGGAGACGATCTCGTCGTCGGTGTACTCGACGCCGATCAGGCCCGACACGAAGCCCGCGGGCAGCGTGATCGCCTCGCGACGGTAGGTCGAGCCCAGAGAGCCGCCGAGGTCGGTGTCGAGCGTGCCCCCGGCGAGCTCCACCATCAGCGAGGCCACGCGCTCGGCCGCCACGTACGGCACGAGCGGGTCGACGCCGCGCTCGAACCGGCGCGAGGCCTCGGACGGCAGCTTGTGCCGACGCGCCGTGCGCGCGATCGAGATCTGGTCGAACGTCGCCGCCTCGATGAGCACGTTGCGGGTCGCATCGCTCATCTCGGTGGGCCCGCCGCCCATGACACCGGCGAGACCGATCGGCCCGGACTCGTCGGTGATCAGCAGGTCTTCGGCGCTGAGGGTGCGGACCTGCCCGTCGAGGGTCTCGAGCTTCTCGCCCTCGTCCGCACGACGCACCGTGATGCCGCCCTGCAGGCGGTCGAGGTCGTACCCGTGGATCGGCTGGCCGAGCTCGAGCATGACGTAGTTCGTGATGTCGATCAGCACACCGAGCGACCGGATGCCGGCCAGCGACAGCCGCGTGATCATCCACGGCGGCGTGGGACGCGAGGGATCCACATCGCGGACGATGCGCGCGACGAACTCGCTGGCGCCCTGGCGGCCGCGGATCGGCGCCCGGTCGTCCACCGCGAGCGGGAAGCCTCGGGGGGTGCGCGCCACGGCGTCCTCGTGACCCGTGCCCGGGTCGCGGAACGCCGCTCCCGTCGCGTGGGAGTACTCCCGCGCGACCCCGCGCAGCGACAGCGCGTACCCGCGGTCGGGCGTCACGTTGATCTCGACGGCGATGTCGTCGAGACCCAGCAGGGCGATGGCATCCGTTCCCACCGGCGCGTCGATGCCGAGGTCGACCAGGCGCAGGATGCCGCTGTGCTCGCTGCCGAGTCCGAGCTCCTTCGCCGACGCGATCATGCCGTCGGACACGTGCCCGTAGGTCTTGCGCGCGGCGATCGGGAAGGGTCCGGGCAGCACCGAGCCGGGCAGGGTCACGACGACCTTGTCGCCGGGGAAGAAGTTGCCCGCACCGCACACGATGCCGCGGACTCCCCCGTGCTCGTCGCCCACGTCGACCTGGCACCAGCGGATGGTCTTGCCGTTGGACTGCGGCTCGGGGGTGAACTCCTTCACCTCGCCGACCACGATGGGGCCTTCGAGCTCGAAGCGGTGCACGTCTTCTTCTTCGAAGCCGACGGACACGAGAGCGGCGAGGACCTCGTCGGCCGTCGCCTCCGCAGGCACGTCGACGTACTCGCGCAACCAGGAGAGCGGGACGCGCATCAGACCACCATTCCGAACTGCTCGCTGAAGCGGACATCGCCCTCGGCCATGTCGCGCATGTCTTGCACGTCGCTGCGGAACATGAGCGTGCGCTCGATGCCCATGCCGAACGCGAAGCCCGAGTACTCCTCGGGGTCGATGCCGGCGGCCCGCAGGACGTTGGGGTTCACCATTCCGCAGCCGCCCCACTCGATCCAGCGCGCCCCGCCCTTGAAGGTGGGGTGCCACAGATCGAGCTCGGCGCTCGGCTCGGTGAACGGGAAGAAGTTCGCGCGGAAGCGCGTCTTGGCCTCGGGCCCGAAGAGCACGCGCGCGGCGTGGTCGAGGGTGCCCTTGAGGTGCGCCATCGTGATGCCCTTGTCGATGACCAGCCCCTCGAACTGCGTGAACACCGGCAGGTGTGTCGCGTCGAACTCGTCGGTGCGGTACACGCGGCCCGGGCACAGCACGTAGATCGGCAGGTCGCGCTCGAGCATCGAGCGCACCTGGACGGGGCTCGTGTGCGTCCGCATGACGAGGTGTCGGGCGACGGGATCGACGAAGAACGTGTCCTGCATCTGTCGCGCCGGGTGGTCGACGTCGAAGTTGAGCGCGTCGAAGTTGAACCACTCGTGCTCGAGCTCGGGCCCCTCGGCGATCTCCCACCCCATGCCGACGAAGATGTCGGACACCTGCTCCTGCAGGAGCGAGATGGGATGCCGAGCCCCGACGCGCGCGCGCTGCGGCAGCGCGGTGACGTCGATGCGCTCGGCCTCGAGCTGGGCAGCCGTCTCCGCTGCGGCCAGCTCGGCCTCACGGGCGGCGAGCGCCTGGTTGACCTGCCCTCGGGCCTGGCCGACGAGCTTGCCGAAGGCGGCCTTCTGGTCGGGGGCGACGTGGCGCATCTGGGCGTTCTGTCGCGCGAGGGCGGACTGCTCACCGGTGTGAGCTGCGCGGGCGGCTTTCAGGTCGGCCGTGGTCGCGGCCGCGGCGATGGCCGCGAGGGCGGCATCGACGGCGGAGGCGACGGCCTCGGGGGTGATCTCGGGTGCGTCGGACACGAGATGAGAGTCTACCGAGGGGCGGGGACACTCCCCCGCCCCTCGGTGGTTCTCATCGTTCGTTGCGCTCGTGCGGTTCGGGAGCGGTGGTCATCTCGAGGATGGCCTGGTCCGGACTCGTCGTCGCGGCACCGCGACGACGGGGGCGGGCACCGCCGGCCGTGCGGCGCGCGAGCCAGCGGGCGAACCACGACAGCGTCAGGTTGATCGCGAGGTAGATCACCAGCGCCACCACGAACAACGTGAAGAGGTACCGATTCCCCAACGCGGACGAGAGCTGATTCATGGTCGTACGGATGAGCTCGTGGTAGCCGACGATGTAACCGAGAGACGTGTCCTTGAGCAGCACGACGAGCTGAGCGACGATGATCGGAAGCATCTGCCGGAACGCCTGCGGGAACTCCACCAGTCTCTTGGACTGGAAGTCCCGCATTCCCAGGCTCAATGCCGCCTCACGCTGCCCGCGCGGGAGTGCGACCAGCCCCGCGCGCAGCGCCTCGCCGATCAGCGTCCCGTTATAGAGAACGAGTGCGATCACGACCGCCCAGAAGGCTCCCGTGGAGGCGATGAGCAGGATGAACAGCATCATCAGAAGGACGGGCATACCCCGGAGGAACTCGACGACCCAGGCGGTGGGGATGCGCACCGCAGCGATGGACGAACTGCGCAGGAGGGAGATGACCACGCCGAGAGCGAGCGCCCCCACGGCCGCCACCGCCGCGGCGGAAAGCGTCGCCGCGACGCCGGCGCCGACGATCTGCCAGAAACGCGACAGCCCGAGAGCCTCCCATCGCGACGCGTCGAACATCCCGGGCAGGGTCACGCCACCGGATTCCCGCGGCGTGGCAAGGATCACGACGAGCCAGCCCGCACCGGCGAGGATGACGACAGCCGCGACGACCGACAGGATGAGCGACAGACGCCGAGCGCGGGGGCCGGGCGCATCGAAGAGAACGCTGGGACTGCTCATCGGCGCACCGCCAGTCGGTTTTCGAGACGGCCGGCGAACAGACCCAACGGCACGGTTATCACGAGATACAGGGCCGCGGTCGTCAGAAGGATCGGGATCACCATGTTCCCGTTCTCGTTGGCCAGACCGCGCGTTGCGGCGAAGAGTTCGATCACGAAGAAGCCGCCGGCCACGGAGGTGTTCTTCGTGAGGGCGATGAAGACGTTGATGAGCGGCGGGATCGTCATGCGGAAGGCCTGCGGCAACACCACCAGAGCCACCGTCTGGCCGAAGCCGAGACCGACACTACGCGCGGCCTCAGCCTGCCCCACCGGGACGCCGTTGATTCCGGAGCGCAGCGCCTCCGCCACGAAGGGCGACGTGTAGTAGGTGAGCGCCACCACGGCCAGCGGGAGGAAGGCCCACCGCAGACCGAGAAAAGGCAGGACGAACGCGCAGAAGAAGAAGACGAGCGTCAACGGGGTGTTGCGCGCGATCTCGACCCATGTCGCGGCGAACACTCGAAGAGAGGCGACAGGAGAGATTCGCATCGCCGCGATCAGTGTGCCCAGGACCAGAGCCAGCACGCCGGAGCTGACCAGCAGCAGCAGCGTCATCACGAACCCTTGGCCGAAGGTCGGCCAGAGACCGAGGTATTGATCCACGTGGGACCCTCTTTCGATGAGCGGGCAGCGAGCCGGCCGCCCCGCCGTCGCGGGGCGGCCGACCCACCGGGTTCAGTAGCGGTCGGGCGTCGGCGGGTCGACGAACGGCAGCACCGTTCCGGCCGTGGCATCCCACGCCGCCTTGTACGTCCCGTCGGTGTACGACTCCTCGAGGACGTCGTTGATCCAGTTGCGGAACTCGGTGTCGTCCAGCGCGAGGCCGATACCGTACGGCTCCTGCGTGAACGGCTCTCCGACGACCTTGAACTCGCCCTCGTTCTGTGCGGCGAGGCCGGCCAGGATCACGTTGTCCGTGGAGACGGCCACGACCGCGCCGTTACGCAGTGGCTCGAGGCAGTTGGAGTACGTGTCCGTGAGGACGGTCTGCGCGCCGAGCGCCTCCAGGTTGGCGGCCGGGGTGGAGCCCGTGACCGAACACACCGGCTGACCGACCAGGTCCGCTTCACTCTTGATGGTGTCGTTGTCCGCGAGGGTCAGGATCGACTGGCCGGCCATGTAGTACGGACCGGCGAAGGACACGACCTGCTTGCGCGTGTCGTTGATGGTGTAGGTCGCGATGACCAGATCCACCTCGCCGTTCTGGATGAACGGCTCGCGGTTGGCGGAGACCGCCTCGACCCACTTGATGTTCTCCGGTGCGATACCGAGCTTGGACGCGATGATCTTCCCGATCTCGACGTCGAAGCCCTCGGGGCCGTCAAGGCCGTTCAAGCCGAACAGCGGCTGGTCGAACTTCGTGCCGATGGTGATCTCGCCCGCGGCCGAGAGGTCGGCCATCGTGGTGCCCGGGGCGAACGACGCCTCCGTGTCGGGCTCGACAGCAGGAGCGCCGCCGTCGAGTTCCCCAGAGCCGCAGGCGGACAACGCCAACGCTCCGGCCGCGATCAGGGCGATGAGGGGAAGTCGTGATCTCTTCATCTGTCATGTTCCTTTGCTGTGAGCGGCCGCGGAAGCGACCGACGGTGCGGTCCTCGACCTTGTCGATCGAGGCCGTTTCAGTGCTCGAGGATCTTCGAAAGGAAGTCCCGGGCACGTTCACTCCGGGGGGAGGTGAAGAACTGGTCGGGGGTCGACTCCTCGACGATCGCGCCGTCGGCCATGAAGATGACGCGATCGGCGGCGCGACGGGCGAACCCCATCTCGTGGGTGACGACCACCATGGTCATCCCGTCGGCTGCGAGGCCGACCATGACGTCGAGGACCTCATTGATCATCTCGGGGTCCAGCGCGCTGGTCGGCTCGTCCATGAGAATGACCTTCGGGTCCATCGCCAGCGAACGAGCGATCGCGACACGCTGCTGCTGACCACCCGACAGCTGGCTCGGCATCTTCTGCGCCTGGTTGGCGACGCCGACCCTGTCCAGGAGCTGCATGGCGCGCTCCTCGGCATCCTTCTTCTTCAGCCCGCGGACCTTGATGGGACCGAGCGTGACGTTCTCGAGGACCGTCTTGTGGGCGAAGAGATTGAAGGACTGGAACACCATGCCGACGTCGGCGCGGAGGTTCGCGAGTTCGCGCCCCTCCTCCGGCAGACGCGCGCCGTCGATCGTGATGGTTCCGGAGTCGATCGTCTCCAAGCGGTTGATGGCGCGGCACAGCGTCGACTTGCCCGAACCGGAGGGTCCGATGACCACGACGACCTCGCCACGGTTGACCACCGCGGTGATGTCCTTCAGAACGTGGAGATCACCGAAGTGCTTGTCGACGTGTTCGATCGTGACCAGGGGTTCACCACGACGGACCGAGATGTTCGAGGTCGCCGGAGAAGACGGAGATGCGGGGGGCATCTCCTCAACCTATGAAAAGTCTCTGCAGATCGCGCACTGATCGACCGAGCGTTACCGAGCCGTAACAGGAGAGACACCGATGCACCGGCTGCAGGGAGCACCGTGCGACCACGCATCTCGGGACACGACGAGGCGGCGGGGTCCCATCGGACCCCGCCGCCTTGTGGTGTCTGGTCAGCGCACGTACGTGCCGGAGGTGTTCAGCGGCTCGTACGGGTCGGTGTGGATCCCGATCAGGAGGTCGCTTGTGGTCACGGTGTAGGTGTTCGTCCCTGCTGGAGCGGCCGCAGCGATCGAGATCGTGCAGTTCAGGTCGTGTGTCCCCGTACCGAGCTCGCGAGGCAGGACACACTGCTTCGTCTGCGTCTGGGGGGTGAAGACCTCGTTGGCGCCATTGGGGAGGAGGTCAGCCTGTTGTCCGTTGATCGCCACGCTCGCGCCGAGGACGACGTAATCGCCGACGATCATGTCGGGGCAGTGATACGAGAGGGTGACGCCGACCTGGCGGCCGTCCTCGTAACTGCCCACCGACACATCCGTGATCGTGCTGGAGCAGTTGAAGCTGCCCGCTGAGGCTGGCGCAGCCGCGAGCGGAGCGACGGCGGCTGCGACAGCAAGGCCGGCTGCTGCCCCCGCTCCGAGGAGAACGCGCCGGACGCCGTGCTTTTTCGGGGTTTCGGTGATCTCGTTCATGCCGGGCGACGTTATGAGAGTGCTGGGAACCCCACAACCCGTTACGGCGTGTTTGCGCGCTGAGCGAACGCCGTCTCGTACAGGCATACACTTGCCGCGGTGGCGAGATTCAGCGACTCGGCTCGGCCGTAGATCGGCAGGCGCAGCGCGAGATCGGCCTGGGCGAGAGCATCGTCGTCGAGACCACGCGCTTCGTTGCCGAACAGCCACGCGGTGGGCTCCGCGAGACGGTCACGGGATGCCAGGAAGTCCTCGCCCTCGACATCCGCGGCGACCACGCGCAGGCCCGCCTCGTGCATGCGGGCGACGACATCGGGCAGCTCGAGGTCCACCGCCACGGGCACGTGGAAGAGCGAGCCCGTCGTGGAGCGGACGACCTTGGGGTTGTACGGGTCGACGGTGCGCCCGGTGAGGATGACGGCATCCGCCCCCGCCGCGTCTGCGGCCCGGATGATGGTGCCGAGATTGCCGGGATCACGGACCTCCTCGCAGATCGCGATGAGGCGCGGAGTGCCCGAGAGGATGTCCTTCAACGCGGTCGGCGACTGCCGGGCCACCGCGACGATCCCCTGCGGCGTCACCGTGTCGGCCATGGCATCCAGGACCGCCTCGGTCGTGTACTGCAGATCGACGCCGGCCCGCTCCGCCGCCTCGCGCACGTCCGTGTGCTTCTCGAGCGCTGACGGGGTCGCGTAGAGCTCGAGCACGGTCTCGGGCGCCCACGCGAGAGCCTCGCGCGCCGCCTGCGGACCTTCGAGGAGGAAGAGGCCGGTCTCCTGACGGGCGGCGCGCTTACTGAGCTTGGCCACGGCGCGCACCCGCGGCGAACGGGGGTTCTCGAGCACGTCCTCAGTGTATGGCCAGGACGGCATGAACCCCGGATGCCGCGCGGAAACGACGAACGGGCGCCCTCCGGAGAGGACACCCGTTCGGGACGAGGACGCGTCTTACGCGGTCTTCGGGGCGTTGACGTCGCTGGGCAGCGCCGCCTTCGCGGTCTGGACCAGCGAGGCGAACACGGCGGGCTCGTTCACGGCGAGCTCGGCGAGCATACGACGGTCGACCTGCACACCCGCCAGGCCGAGGCCCTGGATGAAGCGGTTGTACGTGAGGCCGTTCTGACGGGATGCAGCGTTGATGCGCTGGATCCACAGACGACGGAAGTCGCCCTTGCGCTTGCGACGGTCGCGGTACGCGTAGACGAGGGAGTGGGTGACCTGCTCCTTGGCCTTGCGGTACAGGCGCGAACGCTGACCGCGGTAACCGGACGCGCGCTCGAGGATGACGCGACGCTTCTTGTGGGCGTTTACTGCCCGCTTGACTCTAG
>JAAIGF010397057.1_pt1 | contig 15994 bp, 12 predicted proteins | sample 6487441 | NCBI WGS metagenome assembly JAAIGF01 (sample SAMN13974129, study PRJNA590717) | phyllosphere metagenome | biome: pepper field; feature: multiple bacterial spot infested pepper fields; material: pepper leaves; isolation source: leaves from pepper fields | host: Capsicum annuum ... | reverse complement strand
CCGGGCTGGGCGAAATAGACCTTCGAAAACCCGTCCGGATACCCAGCTTCGGCAAGCAACTGCTTCGCCTTAACGATGTCCAGCTTGTAGGGCATCTCCGTTGATGCACCCGGAAGGCCTGCGGGAATGATGGTTTGCTGTTTGATGCCGTAATATTTCATCACCGAACCGGCGAGACCGTCATAGTCGATGAGGTAGCGAAGCGCCTCGCGCACTTTCGGGTTTGAAAGAATCTCGTCCTTTTGATTCAAGGCAAGGTAATAGAAGCCGAAGCCGGGGACCTTTTGCACCGTGACTTTGCCATCACGTTCAAGACCTGCAAGATCCGTCGATGAGAGGCGGGTTGCAACGTCGACATCCCCTGCATCGATCTGCAGACGTTGCGCAGACGATTCCGGTACGTGGCCGAGATACACCCGCTTCATGGCAGGCACGCCCTTCCAGTAATCCTTAAACGCGTCAGCGATCAGGAGCTGGTTGGAACGCCAGGTGATGAGGGCGTAGGGTCCAGAGCCAGCATCCGCAGTCTGGAGATAGTTTCGCGCCCAGTCCCCATTCTTCTCCTTGCTGGCAAGGAATTTGCTATCGACTATCGACGTGGAAAAGCTGGCCAGCGAGTAAAGGATGAGGTTGGAGTTCCAGACTTCAGGTGTTTCGAGAACAAGTGTCCGGTCATCTGTGGCCCGGATGAGCTGATCGACATTCTTCGCAGAAAAGCCCCACTGACGCAGGTCCGTGGACGGCGCCAGCCCAAGCTTGACCAGTCTATGTAGCGACCATTCCACATCCCGTGCAGTAACCGGATGGCCGGAATGGAAACGCGCGCCGTCACGAATCTTGAACGTGAAGGTCTTTCCATCGTCGGAAATCGTCCAGCTTTCGGCCAGCGATGGCTGGGGATCCGTTATGTCGTCCGCAGGCATCGCAATCAGACGGTCGTACAGGTTTGCAACAACCTCGGCAGCTTCCAGCTGATTTATCTCGTGGGGGTCCAGCCCGCGCATACTGGTCATCGAGATGGCGATGACCAACTCGTTTTTCGGAGTCGCTGCCTGAACGGGATTAAATGCCGCAGCGGCGATTGCGCCTGTCAAAACTGCGCGTGTGAGCGTCTTCATTTCAGCCTCCCAAGGCTCCTCAACCTCACCAAATCGAAATTTCGATATCGACATGGATTTCAAATCTGATATATCAAGTTTCACACAAATCGATCCTCGTCAACGGATTTTCGGAAAATGGCAACTGCAACCCTGTCTCCAATAAGTACGGCCGACTTTGAAAAGATCGATGCAAGCTTCCAAGTCACGGTGCGAGATCATGTCCACCGCGCAATGCGCAGTGCGATCATTTCCGGGCGGTTCGCAACCGGACAAAAGATCAATGAGCGAAACCTCGCGGAGCAGTTCGGCGTCAGTACGACGCCGATCAAGGAGGCACTGCGCCAGCTGGAAACGGAAGGTCTTGTCGAAGCACTTCCCCGCAGAGGTGTAATCGTGAAGTTCAGCAGTTCCTGGGCTGAAGAGATGATTCTGGCGCGCGCTGCGTTGGAATCGATGATCGCGCATCTCGCTGCCAAGCGCGTAGACAAAAAGGGCAGGGCCGAGATTCAAGCGATAGCCAACCGCATGAGAGAGGCAACGGCATCAGGAGACGCCGATGGCTTGATCACTCTCAACGAAAGCTTTCATGATCACATTCATCGGGCTTCGCAATGCGGTTATCTCGCCAAACTGATCGAGCGCCAGCAATTTTACGATGCCAGCATTCGCCGGGTCATCCATTTGGATCCGACTGAACGAAAGAAGGCGCTCGATGAGCATGTAGCGATTGCAGAAGCAATTTCAGCAGCTGACGCCGACAGGGCAGAGCGCACCATGCGTGACCATGTCGTCCGTTCGGGTGACACATATCTCAGCATCATTTTTAAGAAAGAGGGAGAAATCTGACGTGAGTGACAAACTGCAGACCGTGAGAAACGCGCTAACCGGAATTTCCGGTGTGCCCGTGACACCCTATCAGCAGGACGGCTCGGTCGACACTGCTAAACTAACAGGTCTCATCAAGGCACTCGCGAGTGCCAAAGTGCATAATCTGATGGCGGCAGGGAATACTGGCGAGTTCTTCACCCTCACAATGGATGAAGTGCGTAGAGTCCACGCAGTCACAATCGAGGCCGCCGCTGGAAAATCCCTGGTCAGCGCAGCTGTCGGACGGTCGCTGACGGAAGCGAAAGCGCTTGCAAAAGACGCGATTGCCGCGGGTGCCGACGCGATCATGGGCCACCACCCGATGGATCCTTTCGCAGGGCCGTCCTATCAAGCTGGCTATTTCCTCGAGCTTGCCGATTTCTCAACAGTACCTGTTATCGCTTATGTGCGCAGCGACAGCTTTTCAGTTGCCGATTTCCGGAGACTGGCCCTTCATCCCAACATTGCAGGCGTCAAATTTGCCTCGCCCAACCTCATGCTTCTGTCGGACGTCATTCGTTCTACGCTCGATGCGCCGGCGATTTGGGTCTGCGGTCTGGCTGAGGGCTGGGCGCCAGCTTTCTACGCCATGGGTGCGCGTGGCTTTACCTCCGGTCTCGTAAACGTCTTCCCGGAGCGCTCTCACGCCATTCACCGTGCTTTAGAAAATGGCGATTACGCAGGTGCACGCGCGCTCATCGACCCGATTGCCGGATTTGAGGCACTGCGCACCAAGTACAACAACGGTGCCAACGTGACGGTCGTCAAGGAGGCTCTCGGCATGCTTGGCAACAATGTCGGCCCCGTGCGCGTGCCAGGTGTCGTGTCGCTGAATGACGAGGAACGTGAGGCGCTTCGCGCCATCGTTGATCGCGTCAAGGCTGAAGCCCTCGCGGCCTGATCGGAGGTAAACGTGCATATTACCGGAATCAAGACCTACATGCAGCGCGTGGACGATCGCCCGCGCCTGCTTCTCAAGATAGAAACCAGCGAAGGCATTTCGGGTTGGGGCGAGTGCTACAATCACGGTCCCGACTGGGCGCTGCCTCCTTTGCTCGACTACCTTTTCCACCAGATCGAAGGCGAGGATCCGCGGCGCGTTGAATTCCTCGTCCTGAAGCTTAACCAGCAATGCCGCTTCCCTCCCGGAGCGCTCGGTCTTGCCGCGATTTCCGCAATCGATCACGCTTTGTGGGATATCGCTGGCAAGGCTGCAGGACTTCCGGTCTACATGCTGCTCGGCGGTAGCGTCCGTGACCGCGTTCGCATCTATTGCGGTGTCTATACCGCGCCTGACCCCGAGCAGGTGCTTGAGCAGACGCTCCAGCTGCATGAGGATTACGGTTACACGGCATTCAAACTCAGCCCCTACCGCCGCGATCTTCATTCCGGCCGCTGGGGTGAGCTGGTGAAGGAGACCGGAGACTGGTTCGGGCGCATTCGCGAGATCACGCCTTCCCATTTCGAATTTGCTTTCGATGCGCATGCCAAGATTTTCGAGCCCTACAAGGCTGTGCAGCTTGCTGCCGCCATTGCGCCGAACGATCCCCTTTTCTACGAAGAGCCGATCCGTCCGGAGCATATCCCGGCATGGAAGGAATTGAAGTTCAAGGTAAACGTGCCGCTGGCCACCGGCGAGTCGCTCTATAACCGCTTCGAATTCCTCAATCTCCTTTCCAATCATGGTGCGGACATCATCCAGCCTGATATTTGCGTGGTCGGGGGCGTCTCGGAAATGCGGCGTATCGCGACCATCGCGGAAGCGCACTATGTCACTGTGGCCCCGCATAATCCGATGGGACCGCTCGCCACCGCCGTCAACGTCCATTTCTGCGCATCACAGCCGAATTTTCAGGTGCTCGAGTTCAAGCCGCACGTGCATGCGCCGTGGGCACTTGATCCCTACATCCCACGGGATGGGCATATGGAACTCCGCCCGGATCGTCCGGGCTGGGGCATCGAGATTGACGAAAAGATGCTTCAGACGGAGGACTATATCCACTGGGAGCGCAAAGTCACGCGCAAGCCAGATGGGGCAACTGCCTATCCATGAAGAGCCGAGAACAACGGTTTATTGATCGTCAGTTCATCGACGTCATCACCGTGCGGTATCGACGCTCTAGGCATGCCTGCTCTCGCCGATACTATAAGTAGAGGCGAGGAGTGGACGTGACGTCCCTCCTCAACTCTTTGAAACTTCGCGATCTCGCATCGCGATTAACCGCGCATGCCGGTTCGTACCCGTTTGCGAGCTTTACGAATTTTTAATTTGCGAGAGCGTGCCTGAAAATGTTCGGATGAGGCTTCGAATGAAGGAAATACGGTGGCCTCGGTACCCCTCTATTCCGTGATTTTTGTCTAGCTGTATATGTGGGGGTGGCGTAAGAAGGATCATGCCGCACCAAGACGAAGAAATCCATCCAGAAGCAGCCGTAGCACCGGGATACTTAGCAAACCATGCTGCCAAAGTTTTCAACAGGCTGGTGGACAACGCTCTTCGCCCGCATGGTTTGTCAATGGCTCTGATCGGCCCCGTTCTCTTACTATCTTGGAAAGGGCCGATGCGCCAGCGCGACATCGTGCGCTCATCTGCGATCAAGCAGCCCGCAATGGTTGCTCTCCTCGATAAGCTTGATGCGATGGAGTTGATTTTCCGGACGCCTTCAGAAAGCGACCGTCGCGCCGCTATGGTTCACCTGACGGAGAAGGGCAGCGAAGCCGCTGCGATCGGGCGCAGCGCTTTGATTGAGACCAACCGGCAAGGTCTGGAAGGTTTCTCGGAGGATGAAGCGAATTTGATGATCACCTTGTTTCAGCGGCTCATCGCAAATTTCGAAAGATAAAAACGGAACAAATATATCAGAAGTGATGTTCTTTTGCGAAAAGGAGATCATTTTTATGTCTGTACGCGTTCTTATCACAGGTGCCAGCATCGCAGGCAATACGACCGCCTGGTGGCTTGCCCATCACGGCTTCGATGTCACTGTTGTCGAAAAGGCTCCGGAGTTTCGAGATGGAGGGCAGAATGTCGACATTCGCGGCGTGGGCCGTGAAGTCCTTCGGAGGATGAATCTCGAGCAGACAGCGCTCGAACACGGAACCGGGGAGGTCGGTACGGCCTGGGTCGATGAGGACGGTGAAACCGTCGCCGAGTTTATCACTGATGATCTGGGTCAGGATGGACCAACCGCTGAAATGGAAATCCTTCGGGGCGACCTTGCGCGGCTGGTTTACGAAGCTGCTCGCGAAAAAGCGACGTTTCGTTTTGGTGACTCAGTCGAGGGCGTAGATGAGATAGACAACGCGGTCCGAGTCACTTTTTCAACCGGACCAATGGAAGATTACGATGTTGTAATCGTCGCCGAGGGTGTTGGATCATCCACTCGTGAGTTGATTTTTCCAAACGAGAACGATCCGCGCTGGATGGATTTGACGATTGCATATTTCACTATTTCTAAAGAAGCCGATGATGATCAGCGTTGGCGTTGGTATAATGCAACGGATGGACGAAGTATCTCTTTACGCCCCGATATGGTTGGTACTACCCGCGCCATGCTTTCCGTGCAGCAGCCACCTGGCGGCGAACATGAATGGAGCTTGGAAGAACAGAAGAGATATCTGAGGGAACGCTTCCACGATGCCGGATGGCAGGCTGATCGCGTGCTCGAAGGATTGCAACGGACAGAAGACTTCTATTTCGATGTGCTTCGTCAGGTCAGAATGCCGAGGTGGTCGAAGGGCCGCGTCGTTCTGACGGGAGACGCTGCGTGGTGTGCGACACCAATTGCAGGTATCGGTGCAACGCTAGCTGTCACCGGCGCTTATGTTCTGGCAAGTGAACTTCACAGGCATTCTGACATTCAAAGCGCTCTTGAAGCGTATGAAAATGCCATGCGGCCAATGGTAGAAAAAGGGCAGGGCGTGCCAAAAATTGCGCCTCGACTGATGAATCCGCACAGCAAGCTCGGCATCACCTTGCTTCATGGCGCTCTCAATGTGGTGAGCAAGCCCGGTATCAACAAGATTGCTTCAAAGCTTCTTGCGGGCGAACAGGAAGCTCCTGATCTTTCAATTTACGATAATGAGCACTGTTGAGAACCGGAATTAATGGCTGCGACTCAAAACAGAAGGCTTAGCGATTCGTATGTAGGATTGGAACAAGCGTCGTTTCCAAACTGCTAGGAAACGTTAAGCCGGTTCGCTCCCCATTAAGAGCGCGGATTGACATAATTAATTGGTGTTCCGATACTCAAATGTTTCCCTCACGATCGAGGAAGTGGCGCCAAATGGTTTTGGCACCACTCTCGAGCGAAACTGTTGAGTTAGTCAGGCCGCCCGCCGTCCCCGCAGATCGGTGTCAGAGGCTTGTCCGCCACGCAAGTCAAACTGGGCCAGCAACTGATTGAGCGCGGCAGCTTCTCGCGCAAGGCTATGGCTGGCCGTGGTGGACTGCTCGACCATGGCTGCATTCTGCTGAGTTCCCTGGTCCATCACGTTAACCGCGGTGTTGACCTCCTGCAGTCCGGTGGACTGCTCACGAGATGATTCCACGATCGCATTGACATGACGGCTTATTTCCCGGACCTCGTCGACAATGGTGTCGAGTGAGTTTCCTGTCTGCTTTACAAGGCTGACCCCAGTCTGAACTTGCGAACCGGACGCAGCGATCAGTGTCTTGATCTCTTTTGCAGCTGTCGCTGAACGTTGAGCGAGTTCGCGAACTTCCTGTGCAACGACTGCGAACCCTTTGCCTGCTTCACCGGCGCGAGCAGCTTCAACACCGGCATTCAAGGCTAGCAGGTTGGTCTGGAACGCGATCTCATCAATAACTGAGATGATGTTGCCCATTTCACCTGCGGATTTCTCAATAGCCATCATGGCCTGCACCGCGTCTTGCATCAACTCGCCCGAGCGTTCGACCCCGCTTCGCGCTTTTTCAACCAACTTGCCTGCGTCGTCGGCGCGTTTGGCTGAGTCCCTTACGGTCGTGGTGATCTGTTCCAGCGCCGCTGCCGTTTCCTCGACAGATGCAGCCTGCTGTTCCGTGCGCCTCGACAAATCGTCAGCTGCAGATCTAATTTCATTTGCGCCAGCATCGATGCCAGCCGCGTTCTGTCCAACGGATTTGAGAACCGAGTAGAGTTTCTCGACAGATCCGTTGAAATTAGAGCGAAGCTCGTCGAGCGTGCCCGTGAATGGAGTACGGATTCGGTGAGAGACATTGCCGTCGGCCAGAGCTTCCAGACCACCGCGGAGCGCGTCGACCGCGAATTTCGTGTTCGCTGCATCTTCCGCTTTCTGTCTCTCCCGTTCCAGTCTCTCGTTTTCAGATAAGACACGGTCAGCATTGGTCTGTTTTTCAAGCCGGTTCTTTTCGATTGCATTGTCACGGAAAACCGCGACTGCCGACGCCATGCTGCCGAGCTCATCACGTCGATCGGCACACGGAATGACCTCATCGACTTTTCCAGACGCTAGCGACAACATCCGTGAGCGCAGACGCTCGATCGGAGACGTGATCTCGCGTTTTGTGACAAACATTGCCAAGAAAAGCGTTATTGAAAAAACTCCGGCGAGGGTTAAAAGGGTATAAAGGATCGTATCATTCGTCTTGTCGGAGAGTTCCGCGGACCTGATCTTGATGCCATCGCTAGCGCCATTGATCCACGTTCTCATCTCACCGATTGTCGTGGCAGTTTTCTCGTCAGCCTGAACAAGGAGCGCTTTTGCCTCCTCATCTCGATTGGCCGATCCTGCCGCTACCGCCTTGTCGGTAATCTCGATGATTGATTCAGCCTGAGACTGGAGAGCACCGAGCGTCTGGCTCTCTTCCGGAATCAGACTTTCGGCATTGTCGATCAGTTCGTGAAGTCTTGTTTTGCTCGCAGCGTAGTCATCCGTCGCTCTCTTCATTCCCGCTGTACCAGCGTCGTAGAGAAAGACCTGATATGCGTCATAAACGATTGCGACCAGGCGCTGGCTGGCGATCGCCATATCGATCTCCGCGTTGCCGTCATTGGCGATGAAGTCTGAGTATTCGGTGTCGGCGGATTTAAAGTTGCTTGAGACATAGAGAGCCCCTCCAATGCCGATCAGGCATGTGGGAAGGACCAGAGACAGGACTTTCGTCCTGATCCGGAGGTTTTGCATGAGGGACATGGGAACACTTCCATGAATAGGGGTGGGAGACGCAAAAAAACGGGGTGGACATCATCGTCCGCGTTTCAGAGCGGCTTCTGCCGTTCGCGCCTCTACCCCAAGATTATGGGAGATAATTATCAGTTAAAGAATTAAAGTGTTATTAAGCTTATTCTGGGTTGAGTTGTGGGCTTTTCGCGGTACTCAAAGCAACCCTAAATAAACACTTCCTGATGTAAGGCGATGTCCAAGGAGGTGGCGCCAAGACCGTTCGGGTGTCGACTGGGTGAATCGAAACGGACGCTTCGGTTCATTTGGAAGAGCGCCTGGCGAAACACGCCGGTATTGGCATTGACGGTGGCTAGATATCATCATGGACAGGCTGGGCGGCATGCCGCTGGGGCGCCCAGCAAACCGGAAGACGTCGCAAAACCCGATTGCTTTCCTCCTTCACACCGCACAGCTTTGATCACTCGGACCGAGTAAAAAAATCGACGGAGGGACGGCGTGAAGACGATTACCACCCAACCCAGCTTCGTCATAGCCTAGACGCCTCAGTAAACCGCTCCGTGGATGAGAGCACCTTCATATCCGTCATATCTTGAATGCTAATGCATTTATGCGATAGGTGGCGGGTCGAAATCGCTAGGGTAGGGTGCTTGGACAGGAATAACAGCAAGTCAACTGAGGTTGGTGAAAACCGGGGACGTATGGCTGCGACGCCTGGCGAAATCACATCTCTCGGTTATCGGGACGTATTCTGGCGGGTCTTCGCCGGGTTTACGGAAGATCGCGTCACGTTGGTTGCAGCTGGCGCGACCTATTACCTTCTGTTGGCTCTGTTCCCTGCTTTGGCCGCGCTCGTTTCGCTCTACGGGGTCTTTTCCGACCCTCTGACCATCGCGAAACATATTGCATTTCTATCCACGACGCTGCCTCCAGGTGGCTTTGATATCATCGTTTCCCAGCTCGATGCATTGTCACAACAGAAGAATTCCACTTTGAGTTTTGGCGTGATTACCGGCTTCATGGTGGCTCTATGGAGCGCAAATAACGGCATCAAGGCACTCTTTGAAGCGATGAACGTTGCCTATGGTGAGAAAGAGAAGCGCGGTATCATCCGGCTCAATCTGAATTCGCTGGGCTTTACTTTTGGCGCTTTGGTCGTTGCCATAGCGTTGATTATAACAATTGGTGTTGTGCCAGCCATTCTTGGTTACCTTTGGCTCGACCAGTGGACCGAATTTCTGGCCAAGATCGCCCGTTGGCCTTTTCTGCTCCTGATTGTCGGGTGTGGAATTACAATGATGTACCGCTACGGGCCGAGCCGCGAAGCTGCCAAGCTGCGCTGGATCACATGGGGTGCAACGTTATCGACCCTTCTCTGGCTGGCTGCATCATTCTTTTTTTCACTCTATCTTGAAAACTTTGCCGACTATAATGCGACCTATGGCACCCTTGGTGCTCTGATCGGTTTAATGGTCTGGACCTGGATATCGGTGATCATTCTGATCTTGGGCGCAGAGCTCAATGCCGAACTCGAACATCAAACAACCATCGATTCTACCACTGGCAAGCCAGTGCCAATGGGGGAACGGGGAGCCTATGTCGCGGACACCATCGGTGAGCAATCGAGCTGACCTGCCTCTCATGATGTCCTTCAGTCCAAATTAAAGCCCGGCCGTCTAGGATTTTCGCGCAATCATTGACCGGTTGGTGCTGAGAGATGGGCAACGGGGCCATGTTCATCGAACACTCGGGTCAGGCCGTTCTGATGGCGAATGATGTTGACCAGGGATCGCAGGCCCGGATGGCCATGGCGGCGACTGTCGTAATAGACATGGAATGGTTCGCCCGGAGAGGCATGGTCTGCCAAAACAACCTTCAAGTCGCCGTCCCTGATCTCATCTGCAATTCTGGCCTCCAACAAATAGGCTAAGCCGAGGCCAGCCTTTGCTGCCTTTATGGTGGTGGCCGTGTCGTTAATGGTGATCGAACCTGGCACTCGCAGCCTTATATTCCTGGTCCCATCAGATAGCTCCCATTTATAAGCAGAATTATCTCCAAGGAGGAGTTGGAGGCAATTATGTTGAGCCAGGTCGTTGATAGAGTTCGGTGTGCCTTGGGCCTCAAGATATGCAGGCGATCCCGCGACCACCCAGCGTTGTGGGCCCGATAGGGCCAAGGCAACCATATCCTCCGGGACGTTATGGCCGTAGCGAAAGCCCGCATCATAACCCTCAGCGACAATATCGATCGGACGATCCTCCACGACGACAGTAATCCTGACATCTGGGCATATGCGTGCGAACTCTGGCAGCGCAGGAGCGATCAGCAAATGGGCCGCATCAGCGAAGGCATTGATGCGAAGCTCGCCAAACCTTGCCGCGCCAGGGACGTTGAGCGAGTGCAGTGCTGCGCCGATGACGTCAAATCCTTCAGTCAGTCTGGAAGCGAGTTCCACCCCCAGGTCCGTCGGTGCCACGGCCCGACTTGTTCTGTTGAGAAGTTTTGCTCCAAGACGACTTTCCAGCCGCCGCATCGCATGGCTGGCGGCCGAAGGGGTTACCCCAAGTTCGATGGCTGCTGATTTGAAGCTCTGCCGCCGCACGATGGTCGTGAAAAGTCTCAAATCCGCCAAGTCGACGCGCTCGAATAAATCCATGATGTTTCTTTTTCATCGTAAGAGTGAACGAAGTTCATCATAAAGCATGAGGCTTTGGAGCTGGCAATTGCTATGACATTGCCCGAGGGCTGTGAGGAGGAAGTAAAATGTTCGACGGGTTTGTTTTTAGCGACCTCAAGGGCAAGCGTGTTCTTGTGACGGGTGGCTCAACGGGAATTGGCGCTGCGATTGTATCGGCGTTCGCGGAGCAAGGCGCTCGGGTCGCCATTCACTTTAACGAAAGCCACGATGCCGCCGCTGCGCTTCAGGGCAAGCATTCCGAAAACACAGTGCTGGTTCATGGGGACCTTGGCGCGCCGGGTGTCGGCGCACAGGTGGTGGACGAAGCCTCCCGTCTTCTGGGCGGGCTTGACGGCATCATCAACAATGCTGGCGGCATGTTGGGAAGAGTGCAGACTACCGAAGTCAGTGCCGAGCATTTCGACCGTGTTTTGGACCTCAATGCGAAGTCACTCTGGGAGGCAAGCGTCGCGGCTCATCGACATCTCGTTGCGTCCGGGGGTGGGTTCATTATCAACACGACGTCAATCGCGGCCAGAAATGGTGGCGGTGGCGGCGCTGTCCTTTACGCAGCGGCAAAGGCGTTCGTCAGCAGTTTGACCCGAGGGCAAGCCAAGGAATTCGTCAAGGACAGAATACGGGTGAACGCGGTCGCCCCCGGCCTGATCCAGACACCATTTCACGATCGGTATACGTCTCCGGAAATCATGGCTGCCCAGCGAATGACCATTCCCATGGGACGGGAAGGGACGCCGCAGGAGTGCGTTGGAGCATTCCTCTTCCTCGCCTCAGAGGCTATGTCCGGATACATCACCGGGCAGGTCATTGAAGTCAACGGCGGACAATTGATGCCATAAGGAGATAAGACATGAATTATAGAGAGTTTGGTAGAACGGGACGATCTGTCTCGGAAATCGGATTTGGTGCCTGGGCGATTGGCGGCTCATGGGGTGATGTGTCAGAGGCGGATGCTCAAGCGGCGCTTAACGCTGCCTTGGATGCAGGCACGACATTTATCGACACCGCCGATGTTTATGGCGATGGTCGATCCGAGAAGATCATTGCTGATGTGTTGAAGGCGCGCGGTGGTGAACGGCCGTTTGTTGCCACCAAGGCAGGCCGTCGCCTGTCGCCGCACGTATCCGAGGGTTACAACAAGGATAACCTGACCATCTTCGTCGAGAGGTCGCTCAAAAACCTCGCAACGGATTGCCTAGACCTTGTTCAACTGCACTGCCCGCCAAGGGAGGTGTACTACCGTCCTGACGTTTTCGAGGCCATGGAATCGCTGATCAAGCAGGGGAAGATCAGAAACTACGGTGTTTCCGTCGAGAAGGTCGAAGAAGGCCTGAAAGCGATCGAATATCCGGGTGTCGCGTCCGTCCAGATTATCTACAACATCTTCAGGCAGCGGCCTGCCGATCTTTTCTTTGGCGAAGCCAAGCGCAAGGGTGTGGCTGTCATCGTTCGTGTTCCGCTTGCATCCGGTTTGTTGACGGGGAAGATGAGTGCCCAGACGAGTTTTGCGGCCGATGATCACAGGGCATTTAATCGCAATGGAGAGGCGTTCGACAAGGGTGAGACCTTCTCCGGCGTGCCTTATGAGGTTGCGCTTCAAGTTGTCGAGGATATCCGCAGGCTTGTTCCCGGTGACGCGACAATGGCCCAGTTCGCTCTTCGCTGGATCCTCATGAATGAGGCTGTCAGCACGGTCATTCCAGGGGCCAAGAACGCAGCTCAAGCCAATGGAAATGCTTCGGCAAGCGGTATTAAGGAAATCTCGCCTTCCACGATTGAAGAACTCAAAGCTATCTACGAAAGCCGTATCGCACCCTACGTGCATCAGCTTTGGTAAGCGGTCTTCTGGTGCCTTGGCATATAGACCAGAACTAGGCTCGTTCGATGTGCCAGTCCCAGCGCATCGGACGTCACTCGCTAAGATGGTAGGCCGATCCATTCATTTTGCGGTTTAGGAGATCCGTAGCAATACGCGTTCTAAAATTGTCGCTGAAAGGTGTGTATCGGCAATGCAGCTTTCCCCACCATGGGCGCTGAAGGGTAACCCAAGCCGGACAGCGAAAGATCAATACGTGTCATCATCTTGCTTCAGAATAGCTGGAGTTATCCCTCCGCGCCGACAGGGGTAAAACTTGGAAGCCGGATTACATCCGGGAACTCAAGCCACCTCGTCGGAATGGTGGACCAGTTTCGAAGGACCACAGCTTTGTTTTTCACGCAAGTTCATGGGCTCGCCATTAAGAGCGATTGTCGATTTCCATCAAACCCGGTTAGATCCGAATTGCTTTCGACTGGAACCCAAGTTCGGCAGCTGTTGTTGAAGTAGCGTAAGCGGTATGCGCCGCTTCGATACAGAGACAGTCCAGCTTCTAACGCAACACCTGTTTCAACCGTAGAGCTTTGTTCGGACGCAGTGTAACCTTCATAATTGGTTTAGGCGCTTGAGGCTCTATCGTCGCCAACCGAACTTTTTGCAGTATGACGGCTAAGATGGCGACAGCTTCCATCATCGCAAACGCGTTGCCGATACACACCCGAGGCCCGGCTCCAAAAGGCATATAGGCGTAACGGTGTCTTGCTTTGGCTGCCTCTGCGTTGAAGCGATCGGGAACGAATGCTTCGGGATCCGACCATATCGAGGCGTGGTGATGAACCGCGTAAATCGGAACGATTATCACGGTGCCAGCTGGTACGAGGTACTCGCCAAGCTTAAAGTCATGCAAGGCGGTTCTCGTGATGATCGGGGCAGGTGGATAAAGCCGCATCGACTCCGAAAAGACCTGGCGCGTATAGATCAGCTTAGAAACGTCTTCGGCTGTTACCGAACGCCCTCCCGTTACCGTATCGATCTCGGTCAGAACCTTACTTTCGATGTCGGGATGTCGGGCGAGCAGATCAAATGTCCATGACAGACCGAGCGCGGTAGTCTCATGGCCCGCCGTAATAAAAGTCATGAGGTTGTCGACGACCTCATCATCGGTCATCTTTCTTTCTGTCTCGGGGTCGGATGCGGACAGCAGCATATTAACCAGATCATGCCGCTCATCAGGCGTGCTCCGTCGCTTCTCGATAACGCCCAGAAGGCTCGTTCGCAGAAACGTCACGGCTTCGTCCGCTTTGCGGCGCCCTGGATACGGCATCCATTCCGGTGCGTGCAGAAGGCCGAGCGCAAAACTCCAGCCGGTGGGACCCAAAAAGTCGGAAATGCCCGCCTCGACACGATCAACATCGATACCATTGCCGCCGGACATCATCGTCTCGACGATAATGTCGAACGTGGTGCGCATCATCTCGTGGCCGATGTCCAGCGTACTCCGACTTTCCCGCAGCCACCGATCCCGGGTCCGCTCCGCAGCGGCAATCATTGCTGGCTGAAGCTCAAAAAGCTTCTCATGACGAAATGCGCCTGCGACCGACTGGCGTTGCCATTTCCAGTGCGCGCCATCCCCAGTCAACAGACCTTGGCCCAGCGCTGGCCCGAGGGTCCGTTGCACTTGATCCCCCTTCCAAAGGCAATCGGCATTCTTGACCAGAGCTTCATGGATAAGCGCCGGGTCGGCAAGATAGACCTTCATCTCTCCCGCCATCTTGGTGAAGACAAGCGGTTCCGTAAAAATCTCAGGTGGGAGTGCGTCCAGAGGGTTACGAACAACAGCCGCAAGCGCCTTTAGCGTTGATTGGTGTGTCAGCGGAAAGCTCTTCTTCGGTCCATTACTAGTCTTGCGAGCGGTGTCCATGCTGTGGCTCCTTGATTGCCAACCGGCAATACAGTACTTGTCTAAGGTAGGCGCCTTAGATAATTAAGGTGGGCACCTCATTTTTGCAAGGGGTAAGTTAGTTGAAGGCGGAGGTCGACGTGGGAACGACAAAACGGGTGAGCACACGGGATCGTATCCTCGACGCTAGTCTAGTTCTTTTCAACGACAGGGGACCGGACCTCGTGACGACGGCCGAGATCGCACGCGCCGTCAGAATCAACGAGGGCAACCTCTATTACCACTTCAAAACAAAGGCGGCGATTTTGGAAGCATTGTTTCATAGGCTTGAAGGTGACGCCGCCTTGTTCATGAAAGAAGCCGCTGTCAGTGCCTCCGGCCAACCTGGTGTCTATTCACAGTTCATGCGCCGTTGGTTCTCAATTGTCTGGGACTACCGACATATGTTCCGTGATCTACCAAGAATGATTGCGATTGCACCTTCCCTGCTAGAACCAGCTCGGTCGCTCAGTCTTGGAATGCGGGTCGTCGTTGAAGCCGCGTTGCGCCAGATGAGTGATGCACACCGGATTAGCGTTCCTGACCTTGAGGTTCCACAGCTGCTTGCCAATGTCTGGATCGTCTCGACCTACTGGCCGATCTATCTCACCCTACAGGAGGGTGTCGAAGACCTTGGGCCGGAACATCTCGACTGGGGGTTGAAGCAGGTTGCGAGCTTGTTCAAACCCTATCTATCCGACGAGGCAAAGATTGAGCTGGAAACGATGCTTGGACTCTCGTTCAAGAGGGTAGCGATGGATTAATGGACCCGCATACGTCAATGACAAAAGGAGTCTAGGTCGAAAACTAAAAATTTCTGTCAGCTAAGATGCCGACCCAAGGCAATCCCTATTCGATCACCGGCGCCACTACTGAGTTGGATAGACACCAGATCCATCTACTGGCACGGAGCCGCACCGTGGTCCCCTTTCGGATACCTCGGCAGCCACACGGCGAAAATGCAACTGCAGTTCATTGGATGGCCCCAGTAGAACTCAAATTGACTGTTGAGTATTCTCTAGCCTGTGCCCCGCTGTGTTTCTCGCATGTCCATGCCTGAAAGACGCCGGGCCTTCCGCGTACGACCAGCTCTGAGTCGACACCCTACTTCCAGCTCATGTGATCTGCCGCGGTGCATCCGAACGGTGCTCTGTCTTCACCGAAGCGTCTTTTCAGCTGATCGCAGCCCCATCGGTTCAGCGGTACAGGCATCATATTGTTGACGTCCATGCCAGGAGATTGAAATTGTGTGGGTGAGGTCGTCACATACCAAAGCCAAAAACCTAACACACCGACAATGAGCAGAAGCAACGTGGCGAAGAAAATTTGCAGTCCTTTCCAAGCTGACATCGTCTTCTTCTCTGCAATGACTGCCGGCGCTTGATCGATTCCAATTTGATTTGCGAAGGACGCCAGTGCCGCGTTTCGCT
>JAAIGF010144896.1_pt1 | contig 16006 bp, 20 predicted proteins | sample 6487441 | NCBI WGS metagenome assembly JAAIGF01 (sample SAMN13974129, study PRJNA590717) | phyllosphere metagenome | biome: pepper field; feature: multiple bacterial spot infested pepper fields; material: pepper leaves; isolation source: leaves from pepper fields | host: Capsicum annuum ... | reverse complement strand
TGCCGACGCTGACGAGGATACCCGCCACGACGCCCACACCGACCAGGCCGAGACTACGGAACTTGCTTTTGCCCATGTGCAGCACCTCCGGGGCGACCAATGCGACAGCCCGAGCAAGACCGTCACACGTTGGCATCGGGCACCGCCACCCGACGGGGGTGGCGTTGCCGATTCACACGTTAGCGCAGAGAAACCCACTGAAGCGGGTCCATCGGCTTGCCGCGATGCCTGAGTTCAAAGTATAGGCCCGATTCCGGCTGGCCTCCGGTCGCACCGGCGCCAGCCACCACATCACCAGCCTTGATCGAGTCTCCGACCTGCTTGAGCAAGGTCTGATTGTTGCCATACACCGACAGATAACCGTCGCCGTGGTCGACGATGATCAGATTGCCGAAACCGCGCAGCCAGTTGGCGAAGACGACTTCGCCCGGCGCAACGGCGCGGACCTGTGCGCCTTCTTCGGTGCGGACGAACACGCCGCGCCAGACGCCGCCTTCGCCACGCGCGGTGCCGAAACGGCCCGTGATGTCGCCGCGTACCGGCAACCGCAGCTTGCCGCGCAGGCTTTCGAAGCGGCCGGCGGTCGAGGCGTCGGGCACGGCTTCGTTGCGGGCGACCGGCGTGGCCGGGCGGGCAGGCGGCGGCTCGACCGGATCGGGCCGCGCTTCCGCGCGCGGCGGCTGGGCGCCGGGCGCCTCCGTGCCGGGGGCGGGCGGATCGTTGCGGGCGGCACGCTCGGCTTCGGTGCGTTCTGCGGCAGCGCGGGCAGCGGCCGCACGCGCCGCGGCAGCCTTCTGGGCGGCTTCGCGTTCGCGTGCCACCTGGGCCGCGCGTTCCGCTGCCTCGCGCCTGGCCTGTTCGGCGCGGCGCGCTTCCTCGGCCTGGCGCGCCAGCATGCGGGTCAGTTCGTTGATTAGGTTGCCCATGCGCGCTTCGTCGCGCGCCAGGGAATCGGCTTCCTGCCGCTGGGTCTGGATGGTCGAGGCGATGTTGTCGAGCACGCGCTTGCGTTCGCGGGATTGCTGCTGAAGCTCGTCACGCTCCGCCTTTTCTTCTCCCGCCAGGCGCTCCAGCTCGCTGCGGCGCGCGGCGGCCTGCCCGTGCAGGGCATTGAGCGCGTCGATTTCGCTGCGCACGGTGCTGACGGCAGCAGCACGGGCCTGCGAGATGTAGCCGAGATAGGTCAGGTTGCGTCCCAGATCGTGCGGGTCGTCGCCGGAAAGCAACGCGCTCCAGGGGGTGAGTGCCCCCGTGGCGTATTGACGCTTCAACAGGGCCGCAAGTTCCTGCTGTCGAGTGTTCAACTGCGATTGTTCGCTGTTGATGCGTTGTTCGAGCTGCTTGAGTTCGTCCTGCGCCTGCTTCTGCGACGCATTGATTTCCGCCAATCGGCGCGTGGCCTGCGAGATGGCTTCTTCCGACCCCTGCAGGGCGTCGGCCGCCTCTTCGCGCTCGCCTTCGCGGCTGGCGATGTCCTTGCGCAGGGCGTCCAGCCGCTTGCGAAGTGCTTCGCGTTCGCGGGCGGCTTCCTCGCGCTCGGCCGGAGTGGCCGGCGTCGCGCGATTCTGGGCGGCCGCCGACGGCAGGCCTGCGGCGCCGAGCAGCGCCACCGTCAGGCAGACGGCGCCGAGGTGTTTCACGCCGGGCGGGCCTTTCCTTGTGCCGCCACGGCCGCGGTCGCGGCGGCGATTTCGTCGGCGTTGCCCAGGTAGTAGTGGCGGATGGGCTTGAGGTCGTCGTCGAGTTCGTAGACCAGCGGCTGCGCGGTCGGGATGTTCAGGCCGACGATGTCGTCGTCGGACACGCCGTCGAGATACTTGATGAGCGCACGCAGGCTGTTGCCGTGCGCGGCGATCAGCACCTGCTTGCCGTCACGCAGGGCCGGGGCGATGGCCTCGTTCCAGTACGGCACCACGCGCTCGACCGTGTCCTTCAGGCACTCGGTGGCGGGCAGGCTGCTGGCGGGCAGGTTGGCGTAGCGCACGTCGTGGCTGGGGTGACGCTCGTCGTCGGCAGCCAGCGGGTTCGGCGCGATGCCATAGGCGCGACGCCAGACCAGGACCTGTTCATCGCCGTACTTTTCGGCGGTTTCGGCCTTGTTCAGACCTTGCAGTGCGCCGTAGTGGCGCTCGTTCAGGCGCCAGGTGTTGACGATCGGCGTGTGCATCGCGTCCATTTCGTCCAGGGCGATCCACAGCGTGCGGATGGCGCGCTTGAGCACCGAGGTGAAGGCGAGGTCGAAGCGATAACCTTCACGCTTGAGCAGTTCGCCTGCCTTGCGGGCTTCTTCGCGGCCTTTTTCGGTCAGGTCGACGTCGGTCCAGCCGGTGAAGCGGTTTTCGAGGTTCCACTGGCTTTCGCCGTGACGCATCAGAACGATTTTGTGCATGGAGGCTGGTGGCGGCAAGGCCGCGGTAGGATGGGAAAATGGGTGGCGAGGGCTGGCGGACGGAGGCCGCGCGCCGTCCGGCTGGCGCTGCGTTCCCACCCGTCCCGCAATTGATGCGCCGACGCGTGCGTTCGCCATTTTATAATCCAGCGGCGCAAAGACGCGCGTGAAGCATGGCCGAGCTGGTATCAGGGCATGACACGGCGTCCCCGCCGCTGCGATGTCCGCAGTGGCGTCGATTCCTACCAGGGCTGATTCGTGAACTTTCTGATCGACAACATTTTCATCGTTGCCATCGCTGTGCTGTCGGGCGCTGCGCTCATCGTCACGTCCATGCGCGGCAAGACCGGCGCGGGCATCACGCCTGCCGAAGCCACCCGTCTGGTGAACCAGCGCCACGCCGTGCTGATCGACCTGCGCGCCGCCGACGATTTCAGCAAGGGTCACATCCCGCAGGCCCGCAACATCCTGCCGGCCGATCTGGAACAGAAGACCGGCAGCATGTCCAAGGACAAGCCGATCATCCTGATCTGCGGCAACGGCCGCGAGGCCACCCGTTCGGCCGCCACGCTGCGCGCCAAGGGTTTCAACGAGGTGGTGGTCCTGGGCGGCGGCATGGGTGGTTGGGCCCAGGCAGGTCTGCCGGTTGCTAAGGCCTGAAGCCATAGCGATCCGATCCACCCGCTCTGCCAGGAGGCTGCGATGAGCAAGGTTGTGATGTACTCCACGGGCTATTGCCCCTATTGCCAGCGCGCCGAGATGCTGCTCAAGCAGCGCGGCGTCACCGAGATCGAAAAGATCCAGATCGACCAGGAACCCGGCCGCCGCGAAGAAATGATGACGCGTACCGGCCGTCGCACCGTTCCGCAGATCTACATTGGCGACACCCACGTCGGCGGTTTCGACGACCTCGCCGCACTCGATCGCGCAGGCGGCCTCCAACCCCTGCTGGAAGGCGCCTGATATATTGGCGCCCCGGTCCGGCGCTTTGTGCGCCGGACGTTGTCAATGCTTCTCACACCGCGAATCCTATGTCCGACAATCAAGAGCAAGCCACGCCCGTATTCAATGTCCAGCGCGTCTACCTGAAGGACCTGTCGCTGGAGCTGCCGAACGCGCCGCAAATCTTCCTGGAGAGCGACGCACCGCAGGTCGAGGTGGCGATCGATGTCGGCGCCCAGATGCTGGCTGAAACCGTGTTCGAAGTGACGGTCACCGCCACCGTGACCACCAAGGTCAAGGACAAGGTCCTGTACCTGGTGGAAGGCAAGCAGGCCGGTATCTTCGAACTGGCCAACATCCCGACCGAACAGCTCGACCCGATCCTGGGCATCATGTGCCCCGGCATCCTGTACCCCTACCTGCGTTCGAACATCGCCGACGCCATCACGCGTTCGTCGCTGCCGGCCCTGCACCTGGCCGAAGTCAACTTCCAGTCGTTCTACGAGCAGCGTCTGGCGCAAGCCCAGGCTCAGGCCGAACAGCAGCAAGGCGCAGCCAACGGCGCGCAAGCCGACAGCGGCATCATCCTGCCGCCGGGCACCGCCACGCACTGATCGGCGCGCACCCGATGCGGATCGCCGTGATCGGCGCGGGCAGCTGGGGGACGGCGCTGGCCGCTGCCGCCAGCGCCCGGCACGACACGCTGCTGCTCGCCCGCCGTGCCGACGCCGCCGAGGCGATGGCGCAGCGGCGCGAGAACACCCATTACCTGCCGGGCATTCGCCTGCCCGACGGGTTGCAGATCAGCGCCTCGTACGACGACATGCTGGCCCACGCCTTCGGCGAGGCCAGTGCCCCCCTGTTCATCCTCGGGGTGCCGATGGCGGGCCTGGCCGATGCCTGCCGCCAACTGGCTGCCGAGGTGGTGCGGGCCGGGCGTCCCGCCACGATGGTGTGGACCTGCAAGGGCATCGATGCCAACACCGGCGAACTGCCGCACGAAATCGCGGCAGCCGCCCTGCAGGGCCAGTCGTTTCTCGAGGCCGGCGTGCTGTCCGGTCCCTCGTTCGCCGCCGAAGTGGCGCGCGGCCTGCCGGTCGCGCTGACGGTGGCAAGTGCGTCGGCCGCAGTACGCGACGCCGCGACCCAGGCCCTGCACGGCACCGCGGTGCGGGTCTATGGCAGCGACGACGTGGTCGGTGTCGAAATCGGTGGCGCCTTGAAGAATGTGATGGCCATCGCCTGCGGGATCTGCGATGGCCTGGCCATGGGCGCCAATGCGCGCGCCGCCCTGATCACCCGGGGCCTGGCCGAAATGACCCGTCTGGGCGTCGCGCTGGGCGCGCGTCCCGACACCTTCTCGGGCCTGACCGGCCTGGGCGACCTCATCCTCACGGCAACAGGCGACCTGTCGCGCAATCGCCGGGTCGGGCTGGAAATCGGCCGGGGCCGGGCCTTGGCGGACATCCTCGCCGACAGCTCGCAGGTGGCCGAGGGGGCGCGTTGCGCGCCCGCCGTGCGCCGTCTGGCGCAAGCCCATGACGTCGACATGCCCATTACCGACGCAGTGTGCGCGATCCTGTTCGATGGCGTTGCGCCAGCGGACGCCGTGACCCTGCTGCTTTCCCGCGATCCGCGCAGTGAACGCGCGGGGCGCTGACACCATGAATACGATCCAATCCGTTTGTATCTACTGCGGCTCCAGCCCCGGTAACGATCCCGCCTTCGCCGCAGCCGCCACGTCGTTCGCCGGCACCATGGCGGCGCGCGGCCTGCGCCTCGTCTACGGCGGCGGCAGCGTCGGCCTGATGGGCGTGGTGGCCGATACCGTGTTGAACGCCGGCGGGCAGGTCATCGGCATCATCCCCGAGCGACTGTGGAACAAGGAAGTCGGCCACCGCGGCCTGACCGCCCTGGAAGTCGTGCCCGACATGCACACCCGCAAGGCACGCATGGTCGATCTGGCCGATGCCTTCGTCGCCCTGCCGGGCGCGTTCGGCACGCTGGACGAACTGTTCGAAGTGCTGACCTGGCAACAGATCGGCTATCACCAGAAGCCGGTGGGCCTGTTGAACGTGGACGGCTACTTCGACCACCTGCTGGCCTTCGTGCAGCATTCGTACGAAAAGGGCTTCCTGCGCAAGGTGCACCTCGACGCCCTGGTGGTCGATACCGACCCGGCGCGCCTGCTCGACCGGCTGGCCCAGGTGTCGCTGGACGACGTCGACAAGTGGGCGCCGAAGCCGCCCGTTCCGCCCGGCCCCGCCACGCCCGTTTGAGGCGTGCTCAGACGCCGCCTTCGTAACCCGCCTGCCGCCACGCCTCGAACACCACCACCGCCACCGCGTTGGACAGGTTCAGGCTGCGCTGGCCGGCGCGCATCGGCAGGCGCAGCCGCTGCGCCGGATCGAAACTTTCGTGATCCTGCGGCGACAGGCCGCTGGTTTCACTGCCGAACACGAAAACATCGCCTGGTTGGAACGCGACTTCCTGGAACAAGCGTGAACTCTGGGTCGTGAAGGCGAAGATGCGGCTGGCATCTGCCCCGGTTTCAGCCAGCGCGGTCGCCAGGTCGTCGTGCACGCGCATCGGCGTCCACTCGTGATAATCCAGCCCCGCGCGGCGCATGCGGGCGTCGTCCAGCTCGAACCCCAGCGGTCGCACCAGGTGCAACTGCGCGCCCGTATTGGCGGCGAGCCGAATGGCATTGCCGGTATTGGGGGGAATTTCTGGGGAAACCAGGACGATGTGAAACACCGGCAGACCTCGGGCGACGCAAAGCCGGGGATTGTGCCAACAAGCGGCGCCCTGCGCACCCTGCCGCCTCGCATCAGTCGCGGGCGTGCCACGCGGGGAAGGGCGTGCGCGCCGCCACCAGCACCGGCACCACGCCTGCACCGGCTGCCCGCAGCGCAGCCGCGGCCGCGTCTGCCGTTGCACCGGTGGTCATGACATCGTCGACGATCGCCACCGGCTCATGGTTCAGGGTCCGCGTCGCCACGAACAGGTCGTCGGCATTGCGGGCCCGCCCGGCCCGGTCCAGGTGATGCTGGGTATCTCCCTCGCGCCGCCTGGCCAGCAGCCCGACATCCACCGGCAGGCCCAGCCGGCTGCCCAGGGCGCGCGCCAGTTCCGCCGCCGGATTGAACCCACGCGCCCGCAACGAGCGGGCGGACCCGGGAATCGGCACCAGTCGGATGTCCGCAGGCAGTCCGCCATGATGGGCAATGGCCACGGCCAGCAGGTCCGCCAGCAATTCGGCCTGCCGATAGCGTCGCCCCAACTTGTATTGCATCACCAGCAGATCGGCTGGCGGCGCGTAGTCGATGGCGTTGATCGTGAAGTCCATGCGCCGCGGCCCGTGGGCGCAGTCGGGGCAGGGCTCGCTTGCCAGTCGCAAGGGCAGCGCACAGACCGGGCAGCGTGGCTGGCGCGCATCACGCACCGGCCAGGCGACGTCGGCCGCACAGGGCGGACACAAGGCGCCGCCCTGGCTGCGAGCCGCGCACAACGGGCAGTCCGACGGCATGGCGCGACGGGCGGCGTGCCAGACACGCAGACAGCGGGCAGACAGTCCAGGGAGCATGGGTATCGGCAGCGGGACGACGCCTGGAGTGTAAAAATAGGGGCCGCCCGATTTCCGTCCGATGCCTGCAAATGTCCACCCCCTCTTCACGCCTGCCCACCCTGCCCATCGTCTCGCGCGACGTGGTGCGTCAGTTCGCCCGCCGTGGCGACCTGAGCCAGGCCCAGTTCCTGTATGGGGAAATCGGCGCGCGCATGGACGAACGGCTGGACTACATCCGCCTGGCGCCGACGGCCCTGCTCGATGCCGGCTGTGGCGCAGGTGACGGCCTGCCGCGCCTGCGTGCGCGCTACCCGGACGCGTCCTACACCGGCCTGGACGCCTGTGAGGCCGTGCTGGCGCATGCCCGGGCGCGGCATCTGCCGGCCGGGGCGGCACGCTTGCGCCAGTCGGTCCTCAATCTGGTCGGCCGCAAGACGGCGGTGCCAGCCTTCGTCGCCGCCGACATGGCCGATACCGGCCTGTCGCCCGAATCGCTGGAACTGGTCTGGTCCAATCTGGCGCTGCACTGGCACCCCGAGCCGCATCGCGTCGTGGCCGAATGGCGACGTCTGTTGAAGGTCGGCGGCCTGGCGATGTTCAGTTGCCTGGGCCCCGGCACCTTGCGCGAACTGCGCGACGCCATACGCGACGCCGGTCTGGAAACGCGCACGCCCGAATTCGTCGACATGCACGACTTCGGCGATTTGTTGGCCGAAAACGGTTTTGCCGATCCGGTCATGGACCAGGAAACCCTGACGCTGACCTATCGCGACCCGCTCAAGCTGTTGGCCGACGTGCGGGCGCTGGGCGGCAATCCGGCGCGCGGGCGGCGCGCAGGGCTGGTTGGCCGGGCGTGGCGTGACCGCCTCTGCGCGGCGCTGGATCGCCAGCGCGACGCCGACGGCAATATACGGTTGAGCGTGGAAGTCGCATATGGCCACGCCTGGCGTGCTGCCGTCCATCAGGCGGCGCCGGGTGAAACGCGGCTGTCGGTCAGTGCGATCGGGCGGGCGCCGAAGCCGCAATGAGACCCCGGACGGGGCCGATTCGGCGACCCTGCGCGAGTTATTGCGCATCGCCCTTCACCTGTAAGGGGTTTTTTGCCAGCCCGTATAATCCCCGGGCAACGCCCGCGTCCTTCGCAGTGCAAAATAGATCGACCAGTACAAGACTTACGGTAAGCGGCCGGCCCAGCCCGCAGCATCGCCCGGCCAGTTGAACGGCATCACCCTCCCCGCAAGGGGAATGTGTTGTTTAGACGCTTGCCGGGGATAAACGGGGAATGCGGATGCCCGACCGTGGCGCGACCTGTATACCTGAATCGATCTCGGCGACGCTCGACGTCCGCCGTGTCGGCCTGCGCGCCGATGCCTGTACGCGTGGCAGCGACATTTCCCCCGGCTTCCGAACTTGCTCCATCCCGGCTCTCGCGCCGGCACGTTCTCGCATCGGCAGCCCCAACCCCGTCAGGGCGGCTGCGGGGTCAACGGATTGCTTCGAGGTCGATATGAAGAAATGGTGGTTGAGTGGAGCAGGCGTGGCCGCCGTACTGGGCGCCAACGCCGCCTGGGCCGTGGGCGACAGCCCCGGCGGACCGGCGGTCAATCAGCTCAATCTGCAGCCCCCGGTCACGGCCATCGCGCGCGACATGGCCGACCTGCACTGGATGATGCTCGCCATCTGCCTGGCGATCTTCATCGGCGTGTTCGGCGTGATGTTCTATTCGCTGTGGGCCCACCGCAAGTCGCGTGGGGCCAAGCCGGCCACCTTCCACGAGAACATCGGGGTCGAGATCGCCTGGACGGTCATCCCCTTCATCATCGTCATCGCCATGGCCCTGCCGGCCACGCGCACGGTGGTGGCCATGAAGGACACCACCAACGCCGACATCACCATCAAGGCGATCGGCTACCAGTGGAAATGGGGCTACGACTACCTGGCGGGCGAGGGTGCGGGCATTTCCTTCCTGTCGAACCTGGCCACGCCGCGCGAGCAGATCGAGAACCGCGCGCCCAAGACCGAGAACTACCTGCTGGAAGTCGACAACCCCGTGGTGGTGCCGGTCAACAAGAAGATCCGTGTCGTCACCACCGCCAACGACGTCATCCATTCCTGGATGGTGCCGGCCTTCGGGGTCAAGCAGGACGCCATCCCCGGTTTTGTGCGCGACGCCTGGTTCCGCGCCGAGAAAATCGGCGAGTTCCGCGGCCAGTGCGCCGAACTCTGTGGCAAGGACCACGCCTACATGCCCATCGTGGTGAAGGTGGTCAGCCAGGAGGACTACACCAAGTGGGTGGAAGACAAGCAGAAGGAAATGGCGGCCCAGGCCGACGATCCGACCAAGACCTGGACGCCTGAAGAACTGCGCGCCCGGGGCGAGAAGGTCTATGCCGCCAACTGCGTGGCCTGTCACCAAGCCACCGGCAAGGGCGTGCCGGGCACCTTCCCCGCGCTCGACAACGACCCCACCGTGCTGGGCCCGAAGGGTCCGCAGATCGAGGTCTTGCTCAAGGGCCGCCCCGGTACCGCCATGGCCTCGTTCGCCCATCTGTCCGACACCGAGATCGGCGCCGTCATCACCTATACCCGGCATGCGTGGAGCAACGCCGGCAAGGGCGAAGACCCGGTGGTGCAGCCAGCCGACATCACCGCCGCCCGATGACATCCGCGGCGCAAGCCGCCCGCCCCGTTGAAACGCCGTTGCCGCGGCAGCCGTAGCCAAGCAGTCAGGAGCCACCATGAGCAGCACTGCGATCGATCACGTCCCCGGGCACGACCCTGCGCACGACGACCACGCGCACGGTCACCCGCATGGCTGGCGCCGCTGGCTGTTCGCCATCAACCACAAGGACATCGGGACCATGTACCTGATGTTCTCGTTCGCCATGCTGCTCGAAGGCGGGCTGCTGGCGCTGCTGCTGCGCACCGAGCTGCTGGCCCCCGGCCTGCAGTTCTTCCAGCCTGAACTGTTCAACCAGTTCACCACCATGCACGGCCTCATCATGGTGTTCGGCGCGGTCATGCCGGCCTTCGTGGGCTTTGCGAACTGGATGATCCCGCTGCAGATCGGCGCGTCGGACATGGCCTTCGCGCGGATGAACAACTTCAGCTTCTGGCTGCTGCCGGTAGCCGGCATCCTGCTGACCAGCTCGTTCTTCGTGCCGGGCGGCGCCACGGCCGCCGGCTGGACGCTGTATGCGCCGCTGTCGGTGCAGATGGGCCCGGGCATGGACCTGGCCATCCTGGCGGTCCACCTGATGGGCGCCTCGTCGATCATGGGCGCCATCAACATCGTCGTCACCATCCTGAACATGCGCGCGCCCGGCATGACGCTGATGAAGATGCCGATGTTCTGCTGGACCTGGCTGATCACCGCCTACCTGCTGATCGCCGTGATGCCGGTGCTGGCGGGCGCCATCACCATGCTGCTGACCGACCGCCACTTCGGCACCTCGTTCTTCAATGCCGCAGGCGGCGGCGACCCGGTGATGTACCAGCACATCTTCTGGTTCTTCGGCCACCCCGAGGTCTACATCATGATCCTGCCCGCCTTCGGGATCGTGTCGCAGGTCGTGCCCACCTTCGCCCGCAAGCGCCTGTTCGGCTACGCCTCGATGGTGTACGCCACGGCGTCCATCGCCATCCTGTCGTTCATCGTGTGGGCGCACCACATGTTCACCACCGGCATGCCGGTGACCGGGCAACTGTTCTTCATGTACGCGACCATGCTGATCGCGGTGCCCACCGGGGTGAAGATCTTCAACTGGGTGGCCACCTTGTGGCGGGGCTCGATCACGTTCGAGACGCCCATGCTGTTCGCCATCGGCTTCATCTTCGTGTTCACCATCGGTGGCTTCACCGGGCTGATCCTGGCCGTCGCGCCCATCGACATCCAGGTCCACGACACCTACTACGTGGTGGCGCACTTCCATTACGTGCTGGTGGCCGGATCGCTGTTCGCCCTGTTCTCGGGCACCTACTACTGGTTGCCCAAGTGGACCGGGCGCATGTATTCCGAGCGCCTGGGCCAGATCCATTTCTGGTCGTCGCTGGTGTCGTTCAACGTCACGTTCTTCCCCATGCACTTCATGGGGCTGGCCGGCATGCCGCGCCGCTACGCCGACTACGCCGCACAGTTCACCGACTTCCACGTGATGGCCACGGTCGGTGCTTTCTGGTTCGGGCTGTCGCAGTTGCTGTTCCTGTTCATCGTGCTGCGCGCCTGGTCGGGACGCGGCGAGCCTGCCCGCCCCAACCCGTGGGAATCGGAAGACGGCCTGGAGTGGACCGTGCCGTCGCCCGCGCCCCATCACACCTTCGAGACGCCGCCGGTCGTCAAGTGACGGCCACGGCCAGCCAGGAGTCATCGCCATGACGCCAGACCAGCGTCGCCGCAACCGCCGGACCGGCTTGTTCCTGGCCGTCCTGGTGGTCTGCATCTTCGCGTACGTGATCGGCAAGCGCGTGGTGATGGGCTAGGGAGCAACCATGACGCAGCCGCCCACCCCCCGCAACAATCGCCGCACCATGCGCCGCCTGTTCGTACTGACGGCGCTGATGTTCGGTTTTGGCTATGCCCTGGTGCCCTTGTACGACGTGTTCTGCGAGATCACCGGCATCAACTTCCTGACGCGCGCCGACAGCGACGATGCGCGTTTCGCCCGCAATACCCAGGTCGACAGCAGCCGCACGGTGCGGGTGGTGTTCGACGGCAACGCGACCGGCCCGTGGCGTTTCCACCCCGAGATGAACAGCGTGGACGTGCACCCGGGCGAGCTGGTGACGGTGCGCTACCAGATTGCCAACCAGCGTGACCGCGAGATGGCCGGGCAGGCCATTCCCAGCTACATGCCGCTGGCGGCCGCGCCGCATTTCCGCAAGCTCGAGTGCTTCTGCTTCAGCCAGCAGGACTTGCGCGCCAACGAAGCGCGCGAGTTCCCGGTGGTGTTCGTACTCGACCCCAAGTTGCCCAAGGATGTGACCGAAGTCGTCCTGTCGTACACCTTCTTCGAGATTCCAGGACGGGTCGCCGGCCAGGCTGCCGCCGCAGGCACGCCGGCTGCGGGAGCCGGGTCGTGACCAGACCGGACGAGCCGCAACCGGCCCGCCTGGGATTCTGGCGGACCTGGGTGGCGGTCTGGTGGTCGTTCGTGGGGCTGCGGCGGGGGCGCGACCATGCGCAGGAAACGTCGCGGCTCAATCCGTTCTATGTGGTGCTGGCGGCGTTGCTGGCCGCCGCACTGTTCGTGGTGGGACTGGTGTTGCTGGCCAGGTTTGCGACGGCATCGCTCTGAACCGGGCGATACGGGAAGGATCGGTGCGATGCACCGACAGATAGTGAAGCATCAGGCACCGACGCGATAACGAAGAAGCCGTACCGATGCGGCGAACCGCGGTGATCGACACACCGCACAGGAGAAAGGCGATGGCTGCAGGTCATTCCGTCCAGACGAAGGAAGCGCCCTATTACTTCGTGCCGGCGCCGTCCATGCACCCGGTCATGGCGGGCGTGGCGTTGCTGGCCTTTGCCTTCGGCGCGGTGCTGTGGCTCAACGCCGTGGCGCTGGGGCCGTGGCTGTTCGCCGCCGGCATCCTGGGACTGGTGGTCGTGCTGTACCGCTGGTTCGGGGACGCCATCGGCGAATCGGAAAGCGGGCTGTACGGCAAGCGGGTGGACGTGTCTTACCGCTGGAGCATGGCCTGGTTCATCTTTTCCGAAGTGATGTTCTTCGCGGCGTTCTTCGGTGCGCTGTTCTACGCCCGCGTCATCACCACCGGTTCGCTGGGGGATTTCGACCACCGCTTCGCCCTGTGGCCCGACTTCACCTCGGCCTGGCCCAACCTGGGGCCGGCGGGCATCGTCGAGCCCTTCGCCACCATCGGCCCGTTCTGGCTGCCGACCATCAACACGGCGCTGCTGCTGACCTCGGGCGTGACGCTGACGATTTCCCACCACGCGCTGCGCGCCAATCATCGGGACAAGGCCTCGTTCTGGCTGGCGGCGACCGTATTGCTGGGCGCCATCTTCGTCTGTGTGCAGAGCTACGAGTACTACCACCTGTACACCGACCTGAACCTGCGGCTGACCTCGGGGATCTACGGGTCGACCTTCTTCCTGCTCACCGGCTTCCACGGCCTGCACGTGACCATCGGCGCCATCATGCTGTTCGTGGTGCTGCTGCGCCTTCGCAAGGGCCACTTCACGGCCGACAACCACTTCGCCTTCGAAGGCGCCGCGTGGTACTGGCACTTCGTCGACGTGGTGTGGCTGGGCCTGTACGTGTTCGTGTATTGGGTGTGAGCGGACGGGAGCATGTGCGGGTTATCCCCCGACATGCGATCATAGGGGGTGGCGCCCTGGCGTCACCCCTTTTCGCGCCTCGCCGATGCGTCAGCGCAGGCCGCTGCTCTGTATCCACCCCATCCAGTGCGCAAACAGGATGAACAGGAACAGGCACACCGACAATCCTATCCGCACAGTCAGCGCACGGACAGTGCGACTGCTCTGGCCCTTGTCCTTCATCAAGTAGAACAAGGCCGAGCCCAGGCTCAAGAATATGCCGATGAACACCACTGCCACGATGATCCGCATCGTCGATCTCCTGCCGGCCGCCTCGTGGGGCCGGGTACGTGTGCTGCATGCCGGGGCATGCCGATGAGCCCGGGTCGTTTCTGGACGGGCGTGGTCGGGTTGATGGTCATCCTTGCCATCACCATGACCGCCGGGTTCTGGCAGATCGACCGCGCTGGCCAGAAGCGCGCGATGCAGGCGCGCCTGGATGCCGGCCGCCAGGCCCCGCCGCTGCAACTGACGCCCAGCACCCCCGAGAACGAACTGGTGGACTGGCGGCGCGCCCAGGCGACTGGCCGCTGGCTGCCTGAGTTCACCATCCTGATGAACAATCGCAACATCGGGGACAAACCCGGGTTCTGGGTGGTGACGCCGCTGGCCTTCGACGTGCCCGGCAGCCCGACCCAGGTGGTGGCCGTGATGCGCGGCTGGCTGCCGCGCCAGATGGCACCTGCATCGGGCGTGCCCGTGCCGGTCGATGTGACGACGCCCGCTGGCGAGCAGACCATCAGCGGCGACCTGGTGCCGCGCGTGCCGCGTCTGCTGGAATTGGACATGCTGTCGGGCGATGCCGTGCCGTTGAAGCAACGCTTCGGCCAGGCCGACGGGCCGCCGCGCCTGCAGAACTTCGATCGCGACGCCTATGCCCAGGCGACCGGCCTGAACCTGCTGCCCACCGTGCTGCAGCAGACCAGCGACGCCGACGACGGCCTGCAGCGCAACTGGGAGCCGCCGCCGGTCAACGTCTATACCCACATCGGCTATGCCGTGCAGTGGTTCATCTTTGCGGCCATTGCCGTGGTTGCGCTGGGAGTGTTGATTGTCCGACGAAACCGCCGTCCCGCCCCGTAAGCCCCGATCGGCGCGACTGCGGTCGCCCTGGATGATGTGGATGGTGCTGATCGTCTGCGCCACGCCGGTGCTGATCGCCTTCTACATGTACTACACGCGATGGCAGCCCAGCGGTGCCAGCAATTACGGCACGCTGGTCGAGCCGCAGCGGCCGGTGCCGCCCGCCGAGTCGCTGCGCCTGACGCAGCTCGACGGCACGCCTTTCGACCTGCGCAGCCTGGCGGGCAAGTGGGTGATGCTGACCGTCGACGGCGGCGAGTGCCCCGAGTCCTGCGCCAAGAAGCTGTTCATCATGCGCCAGACCCATGCCAGCACCGGCAAGTCTGTCACCCGCATCGAGCGCGTCTGGCTGGTCGACGACACCACGCCGCTGCATACCCAGGTGATCCGCGCCTACGACGGCATGACGATGGTGCGGGCCGATCCGGCCCAACTGGCCCAGTTCCTGAACGTACCGCCCGGCGGCGACGTCCGGGCCGCGCTGGCGCGCCACATCTGGCTGGTCGATCCGCTGGGCAACCTGATGCTGCGTTTTCCTGAAAATCCCGATCCGGCCGCCTTGCGCAAGGACCTGGGCAAGCTCCTGCATGCCTCGCGGATCGGTTGAGTCGCTGTTTCCATGAGCCATTCCCTGCCTGACGCCCACGCTGCACGAACGCGCGCCCGCTATCGCAAGCTGGTCGCGATCACGTTGTTCCTGACCTTCGACCTCATCATGTTCGGCGCCTTCGTGCGCCTGACCGACTCCGGCCTGGGCTGTCCCGACTGGCCGGGCTGCTACAGCAAGCTGTCGCCCATCGGCGCCATGGCCGACATCCGCGCTGCGGCCGAGGCCATGCCGCATGGGCCGGTCACCGTGCCGAAGGCCTGGATCGAAATGATCCACCGCTACGTCGGCACCTTGCTGGGCATGCTCATCATCGCCATCGTCGTACAGGCCTGGCGTCACCGAGCGACGCTGCGGCAATCGCCCTGGCTGGCGTCGGTCATCCTGCCGGCGGTCTGCCTGCAGGGGGCGTTCGGCGCCTGGACCGTGACCCACAAGCTGATGCCGGCCATCGTCACCATCCACTTGCTGGGGGGCATGGCCCTGCTGGCGCTGCTGACCTGGCTGTCGGCCCGGCAGACCGAGTTGCCGCCGGTGCCCGCCGACGCGCGCCGCTGGCGTTGGGCGGCGGGGGCAGGGGTGCTGCTGCTGTTCATCCAGATCGCCCTGGGCGGTTGGGTGAGCACCAATTACGCCGCCCTGGCCTGCATGGACTTCCCGACCTGCCACGGCGAATGGCTGCCGGAAATGGACTTCCACGGCGGCTTTTCGGTGGTGCGGGGACTGGGCGAACTGCCCTCGGGTGAGTTGATCTCGCAAGCGGCGCTGACGGCGATCCACTGGGTGCACCGCAATTTCGCGTTCGTGGTGCTGGCCTGCCTGGGCTGGCTGGCATGGCGGCTGCGCGGCATCCCCGCCGTCGCCGGCCCGGCGCGCGGCCTGGCGATCATGCTGGCGGTACAGGTGCTGACCGGACTGACCAGCATCTTCCTGCAATGGCCCCTGATCATCGCCGTGCTGCACAACGGCGGCGCGGCGGTCCTGGTCATGCTGTGCATCACGATCTGGGTGCGGCTGGCGTCTGAGCGCAGCAACCCGAGCGTGGCGGCGTGACGGACGGCCTGCCGACCCGTAGGT
>JAAIGF010396920.1_pt1 | contig 16008 bp, 14 predicted proteins | sample 6487441 | NCBI WGS metagenome assembly JAAIGF01 (sample SAMN13974129, study PRJNA590717) | phyllosphere metagenome | biome: pepper field; feature: multiple bacterial spot infested pepper fields; material: pepper leaves; isolation source: leaves from pepper fields | host: Capsicum annuum ... | reverse complement strand
TTCAAGGGCCAGGACCAGCAGAAGATGGTCGGCTCGCTGTCCGGTGGTGAGCGTGGCCGCCTGCACATGGCCAAGACCCTGCTGCAGGGTGGCAACGTGCTGCTGCTCGACGAACCGTCCAATGACCTGGACATCGAAACGCTGCGTGCGCTGGAAGATGCTTTGCTGGAGTTCCCGGGCAACACCTTCGTCATCTCGCATGACCGCTGGTTCCTGGATCGCATCGCGACCCATATCCTGGCGTTTGAAGGCGATTCGCACGTGGAGTTCTTCCAGGGCAACTACCGCGAGTACGAAGAAGACAAGCGTCGCCGCATGGGCGACGATGCCGCGCCGAAGCGTCTGCGCTTCAAGGCGCTGAAGTAACAGCAGGAAGAACGGCCGCGCCCCGCGCGGCCGTTCTGCATTGCGGTGGGTCGCAACCGTTGGTCGCGACGCGATGCGCACCCACCAGCGGCCGGCACCCGCCGATGTGCTATCGCGCGCCCTTTCTCCAGCGCCGGTCCAGCGGCCGCCGAACGGCCTGCTGTTCGATGGTGCGGAACAGCACATGGCGGAACAGCATGCAGCCCCCACTTCCGACAACGCATCGTCGAGGTCCAGCTGGCCTTCGAACGCCGGCACGCCCTGTTCCACAGTCCCGTCCGGCTCGTCCGGCAGGTCACTGCCCACCTTGTACAACGCCATCCCGGCGTACAGGTCCACCCCGGTTCCGCGTACGCTATCGGCCCACCAGCGCACGATCACGGCGTAACGGGCGACGCGGCCTGCCTATCCGCAGACGGTGCATGCGCTGTCCACAGGGCGCCGGTGGCCACTGATGATCGGCATGGTCCGGCCTCGTCAGGCCGTGACGGCAAGACGCCGATCCGTGCGGCAGCACGGCTGCCGGTAGAATGGCGACCTGGCGTCGACGCGCCGCCAGGCGCCGCCTTGCCACCTCGCCGGTCAGGCCATCCTGCGCCAGCCACCCGTTTTCCCATCGTCGCCTCCCCGAGTTCGATGCCATGTCCCTGTTCGATCGTCTCTTCCAGCTGCAGCAGCACGGCACTACCGTGCGTACCGAGCTGCTGGCCGGGCTGACCACATTCCTGACGATGTCCTACATCGTCTTCGTCAACCCGGACATCCTGGCCACCACCGGCATGGACCCGGGCGCGGTGTTCGTGGCGACTTGTCTGGCTGCCGCGCTGGGGTCGCTGGTGATGGCGTTGGCGGCCAACTTCCCGGTGGGCATGGCGCCGGGGATGGGCCTGAACGCCTTCTTCGCCTTCACCGTGGTGGGCGCGGCAGGATTGCCATGGCAGCAGGCACTGGCGGCCGTTTTCATTTCGGGGCTGGTGTTCCTGGTGCTGTCGATGACCGGGGTACGCGCCTGGCTGGTGGCTGGTATTCCTCCATCCCTGCGCGCTTCCATCGTGGCCGGCATCGGCCTGTTCCTGGCGATCATCGCGCTGCAGAAATCCGGCGTGATCATCGGCAACGAAGACACTCTGGTGGCATTGGGGCCACTGAACACCGCGCCGCCGCTGCTGGCGTTGGCCGGCTTCCTGCTGATTTCCATCCTGGAGGCGCGCCGCGTGCGCGGAGCCATCCTGATCGGCATCCTTGCGGTAACAGCAGCGGGCTGGCTGTTGGGTGATGTGCAGTTCACGGGCCTGATGTCGCTGCCACCCAGCCTGGCCCCCACCTTCCTGCAGTTGGACCTGCCGGGCCTGCTGCATCATGACGGCAGCGCGCCCATCGCGGTGCTGCTGCAGGTGGTGCTGGTGTTCGTGCTGGTGGAAGTGTTCGATGCCACCGGCACGCTGTACGGGGTGGTCGGCCGAGCCGGGCTGTTGACGCTGCCGGGGGCGCAGAAACGCTTCGGGCGGGCACTGTTTGCCGACAGTACGGCCATCGTTGCCGGTTCGCTCCTGGGTACCAGCAGCACCACGGCGTTCGCGGAAAGTGCATCCGGGGTACAGGTGGGCGGCCGCACCGGCCTTACCGCGCTGGTGGTGGCCGCGCTGTTCCTGGCAGCCCTGCTGTTCTCGCCGCTGGCGGCGATGGTGCCCGGCTACGCCACCTCGCCGGCATTGTTGTTCGTCGCCGGGCTGATGCTGCGCGAGCTGGTGGACGTCGACTGGAGCGACCTGACCGAGTCGGTACCGGCGGCGCTGTGTGCGCTGGCGATGCCTTTCACCTACTCCATCGCCAATGGCCTGGCCTTTGGCTTCATCGCCTATGCCGCGCTGAAGGCCGGCACCGGCCGCTTCCGCGAAGTGCATCCGGCGGTGTGGCTGGTGGCCGGGCTGTTCGTGATGCGCTTCGCGCTGGAATGACGCGTTGACGACCTTGGGTGGGTGATGGCGAGTGGGGGGTGGCGAGTCCCGGTGGATGACGACCGTCGGTCGTCACTTCGCCGGATGATCCATGCGGAAGCGTGACGACCAACGGTCGTCACCCACCCCATCACCCACACCTACACCCACACCCATCACCCCATCACCCATCACCCGCAGGGTGATCACCACCGGTCATTCGATCGCAGTGAGTTCGAACACCTGGCGCAGGTATGCCAGGTAACCGGGGTCGTCACACATGCTCTTGCCCGGCGAATCACTCAGTTTCGCCACCGGCTGCCCGTTGCAGCGGACCATCTTGATCACGATGTTCAGCGGCGTAGGGCCCAGATCATTGGTCAGGTGCGTGCCGACGCCGAACGCCACCTGGCAACGTCCGCGGAAATAATCGAACAGACGCATCACCTTTTCTATATTCAGCCCATCGCTGAACACCAGTACCTTGCTGCGCGGATCAACCCGACGCTGCTGGAAATGCGCCAACATGCGGTCGCCCCAGTCGAACGGATCGCCCGAATCGTGGCGCACGCCATCGAACAGCTTGCAGAAGTACATGTCGAAGTCGCGCAGGAAGGCCTCCAGGCCAACCACATCGGAGAGCGCGATGCCGAGGTCACCGCGGTACTCGCGCGCCCAGGATTCCAGTGCGGCGACCTGCGAATCGCGCAGGCGTGGGCCGAGCGCCTGGAAGGCCTGCAGGTACTCGTGGGCCATGGTGCCGTGCGGGGTCATGTCGTACAGACGTGCGAAGTGCACATTGCTGGTGCCCACCAGCTGCGGGCCGAGAGCATCGCGCAGCAGTGGCAACAGGCGTGCGTGCCAATCGCGGGAGTACCGTCGGCGGGTTCCGTAATCGGCGATACGGCACTGCTCGAACCCCGGGGTATCCCGCAGCAGGGCCGCCTTGGCCTGCAGGCGACGTTCGCCCTCGGCAAAGTCCGGGGGGCTGGTATTGCGGAACCAGACTTCGTTGATGATCGCCAGCAGCGGAACCTCGAACATGATCGTGTGCAGCCAGGGACCGGTGATATCCAGTTCGATTTCGCCCGGCACGGCGGTGGAGGCACGTAACTGGATGTACTTGCGATCCAGGTGGAACAGGCCGAGGAAATCGGCGAAATCCGGCTTCACAAAGCGCAGGCCGCGCATGTAATCCAGCTCGGCCGCGGTAAAACGCAGGCTGCAGAGGTGATCGATTTCTTCGTTGATCTGGTCCATATACCGCGCCAGATCAATGCCCGGCGTACGGCACTTGAACCGGTACTGCACGATGGCACCGGGGTGCTGGTGCAGCACGGCCTGCATCATGGTGAATTTGTACAGATCTGTGTCGAGCAGGGATTGGATGATCATGCGGCCATTATGCGCCGCACAACGCACCAGCGCGCTGACGGCGACGGCGACGGCGGCGGCGGGCGAGAGCAAGGGCAACGGCAACGGCAACGGCAACGGCAGGAGCAGAAGCTGCAGGGCTGCGGGCTGGCGGGACGGGGTGGGCGGGTGGGACCCGCCGTGAATCCATCCATGGAGGCTCGTTTCCGCCCATCCAGGGCTCCAACGGTCCCACCCGCCCACCCCGCCCCACCTTCGACAGGTCCATGGTGCTGATGGCAACTGCGGATCAGCGGCCGCTTCGCTTCTGCTTTTCCTTTTCTTTTTTATACGCGGGTGGCGGTAGGGGAACCTGTCAGAGCGACGGGTGGTCAGGCGGCGCGGGACCGTTGAGCGCCATGGATGGCGCGAAACGAGCCCTACATGGGTGAGGGCTCTTTGCTGCGAAGCATTGCTTCGCAAGCGCCCGAACGCCCAGCCGCCAGCGGCTGGGCCGGGCCGCGAAGCGGGACTTGCGGGCGGGTCCCGCGCCGTCTGGCCACCCGTCGCCCCCCATGATCCACCCAGCCAACACCCGCGAGGGGCCCAGCCGTTCGCCGTCCCTCAGGCCGTGCGCAGCAACCGCGGCACCTGCAGCAGCGCATGCGCCCAGATCGCCGCCCACACCGCCAGCCGCACCGGCAGGCTGCGCCGCTCCGCCTCGAACTTCCCGAAATAACGCCACAGCCCGCGATGCTTGTGCCATTCCACGAAGAATGGCCGCGAACGGCTGGAAACCCCTCGCACGTGCACGACCCGCAGATCATTGGCCACCGCCACCGTCCCGCCGGCCAGGCGGACCCGGCGACACAGATCCAGGTCTTCGGCATGCAGCCGGTAGCCGGCATCCCAGCCGCCGATCCGCTGGAACAGCGCACGCGGCATCAGCATCACCGCGCCGGACAGCGCCGGAACCACCTGCAGCGCCTGCATTGGATCGCGCGCAATGGCCAGCTTGGAGCCGCGTCCGGGCGAACGCAGCATGGCCAGGAAATCCGGGTCGCGGCGGCGTACCGCTTCATCCGGCCGGCCATGTTCGTCTACCTGTTCCACACCGAGGAGACAATCGCCCAGTGCCTGCGCACGTTCCCGCAACGCAGCCAGCGTATCGCTCTGCACCAGCACGTCCGGATTGATGAAGGCCAGCCACGGACTGTGCGAGTCAGCGACGCCCTGGTTGTTGGCCGCAGCAAAGCCGGGATTGTCAGGATTGGCGATGAAGCGCACGCGACCATCATGGCTGGCGTGGCGCTGCACGATCTCCATGGTGTCGTCCAGCGAACCGTTGTCGACCACTCGTATTTCGGCGATATCGCGGGCATCACGCAGGCGCTGCAGGCAGCCTTCGATGGTGCTGCTGCTCTGGTAAGTGACGACGATGGCAACGATGGCCTGGCTCAAGCATCTGGCTCCGGGGGGACGGATTGCGCAGCGAACAGATCGCCCTGCGCGCGTGGCATTATCGCCTGCCGGTACCGCTCCTGCAGATCCTCGCGCGCAGCGCGCAGGGGATCGCGCATCAGGAAATCGGCCAGACGGGGCGTCCACGCCGGCCAGCGCGTGGCCAACGCTTCCAGATCGCCTGGCCAGTGACTGCCTTCGCTGTCACGACCGACGAACGTGGTTTCGCACAGGGCATTGCGCCAGCCCAGGCCGGCCATGCGCAGGCCGAGATCGACCAGCGCTGCGCTCCAGCCGCCATAGCTGTTGGTATCCAGACCACCGGCACGCCGCCGCGCCGCGCCGCGCACGAGCACCGCATGGGTCACCGCCGAAGGCAGCTCAGGATGTTGCGCGGGCATGCCGGCACAGGCCTTGGCAAGCGGCTGCAGCAGGGCCGGACAAGGGTTGATCTCCCCCAGCCGCGGCCAGGCAACGATGCCGCCGGCATTGCTCCAGGGCGTGGCCGTGGCAATCGACGCATCGCGTGCGAAGCAGGCCTGCAACTGCTCGAGCCAGCCCGGCGCGGGCACGCTGTCCGGGGCCAGCACGGCCACATCCAGGCCATCGCAGGCACGCAGCATCTCGTCCAGGTGGGCCGTTTCGCCCAGTGGTCGTGCGCGGCGCGTGTACTCGGCCTGCAACGGTGTATGCGCCAGCCAGTGTTCTACCACGCCCTGCGCGCGGGGGCCGGCCTGTGCGTCATCGGCCAGCCAGACGGAGGTACCTGCCGCCGTACCGGTATCCAGCGCCGCCAGACAGCGGTCCAACGCTGCGTCGTCGACGCCCAACGGCAACAACACGATTGCTCCCATCCCGCCCCCGGCCCGTGGTCGTGCACGGTGGGACGTGGCGCCCACCGTGTGTGGCCCCAGCGTACCAAGGCAAACGGTCCCGGCGCGACCATCGCTGTCGCATCAGCGCTTCGGGCGCGGCGCGTTGATCGGCTCCATTGCCCTGAAGCGGCGGCTGTACTCATCGGTAAGCTGCCGCGATTCCTGGCCGTTGCGGACGATGGTGGGTGTCAGCAGCACGATCACTTCCGAACGCCGGCTGTTGCGGGTCTTGCTGCCGAACAGCGCGCCGACCACCGGGATGCGGCTCAGCCCGGGAATGCCGCTGTGACCATCGGTGCCGCTATCGGTGATCAGACCCGCAAGCATGATGGTGTCGCCGCTCTGTATGGCGGCCTCGGTCGCCAGCTTGCGGGTGGAAATGCGCGGATTGCAGTTGCTTTCCTGCGGCTTGCAGTCCCTTGGAACGTCCTCGGCGCTGCTGACTTCCTGCACGATGTCCATGAACACCGTGCCATCACGCGTCACGCGCGGTCGCACCTTGAGGATGACGCCGGTTTCGATGTACTGCACCTGGCTGTAGCTGCTGGTTCCCAGGCCGGTGTTGACGGTAGTGGTATTGATCGGCACCTTGTCGCCCACGTTGAGGGTGGCTTCGGCGTTGTTGCGAACGAAGATGGAGGGTGTCTGCAGCAGCCGCAGGTCGGTCACCTTGTCCAGCGCACTGACCACGGCGGCCGCATTGCGACCGAGGAACGTCCAGCCCAGTCCGCTGCTGCCGGTGATCGACCCGGCGTAGGTCCCCCACACATCGCGTCCGGCAGCATTGGGCAGCAACGCGCCGCCTCCCCCCGGGTAGGCCACGTTCTGGACCGCGTTCTCGAAGTACCAGTTGACGCCATAGCTCAGTTCGCCGGTAAGGGCCACTTCGGCGACCTGAGCCTCGATATGCACCTGCACTGGCATCACGTCGAGCTTCTCGATGACCTCGCGGATGGAGCGCCAGGCCTGTGGCGTCGCCCGCACCAGCAACGCGTTGTTTTCTTCCACCGCCGATACGCCGACCCTGTCTCCGGCCACCTCCAGGCTGACACTGGCATTGCCGGACTGCCGTTGCGGCAGGCTCATGCCGCCGCTGCCCTGGTTGTTACCGGCCCCCCCGGCAATACCACCGGAGCCACTGTTGAACGCACTGCCCTGTCCGCCGCTGTCGAGCCCGTCGCCGTCGATGCGCGTGCCGCGGCCACCCGGCGCCAGCGAAGCGCCGCTGTCGCCACTGCGGCCGTCACTGCCGAAGGTCTCTGCCAGCCGTTCGGCCAGGTCGCGCGCCTTGATGTAGCGCAGCTCGTAGGAAAACAGCCGCGCTGCACCGCCTGCGGTATCGATCCGGTCCAGCCACTGCTGGATCTGGTCCAGATAGCGCACCTGCGGGGTGATCACCAGCACCGCATTGGCATTTTCAAGCGGCAGGAAGCGCATCATGCCGGCGCTGGGCGTCTTGCTCTCCGCGCCGAAGATCTTTTCCAGATCCGCGGCCACCTGCTCGGCCTTGCCGGACTGGATGGGAAACACCCCGACCGACATGCCCGACAGCCAGTCGACATCGAAAATTTCCACCGTGCGCAGGTAATTTTCCAGCTCCGTGCGGGTACCCCCGAGGGTGATGACGTTGCGGCCGCTGTCCACGTTGACGATGGCGTTGGGGCGGGCATACGGCTCCAGCACCTTCTTCATTTCCTCGGCGGAAATGTACTGCAGCGGTACCACGCGCACCTCGAAGCCGCGTGCGCTGGCCGCCGGCGCGGTGCTTGGCGCCACCGTGCCGGCCAGCGCCTGGTCGGCGGCAACGATGTTGTAGCGGCCACTGCTGTACACCATGCGCGCGTTGTTCCAGCCCAGCACCATCTCCAGCAGATTGAGCGCCTGCGCGCCGGACACCGGCTTCGGGGTGGCAAGCGTCACCGTGCCCTGCACGCCCGGCGCGATGACATAGTTCTGCCCCAGCAGGTCACCGAGAATGGCCTTCACCACCGCATGCAGCGATTCGCCTTCGAAATTGAACGTGGCGTCGCCGCTGCGGGCCTGCGCCAGCGAGGGTACCGGCGATGCCGCGGCGCCACGATTGATGACCGTGCCCGTTCCGCGGCGGATCACCGCCTTCGGGCCCGCGGCGTCCTCTTCGCCCACCACGGGCGCAGGCGTCTCCACGCCGGTGCCGAAACGTGCATCGCGGCGTACATCCGGGGTCGGCACGGTGGTGCAGCCGACCAGCAGGGCCACGACGAACGAGCAGGATAGGAAACGCAGGTTCATGCTTTCACTCTAAGGGTTGGCGGCGCCACCGGGGGGGGGCGCCGACTGGTTCTGTTGCTGCTTGAGCTGTTCACGACGAGCGCGGATCCTTTCGCGGATCTCGCGCATCCTTTCTTCACTTGGCCCCTGATTGTGGGCCGCTGGTGCCTCCGCTGCGGGCGCAGCGGGTGGTACCACCTGCTGACTTTCGCCCACAGCGGCGCGCCCGGCCGCCTGCGCTGGCGGCTGCACCGGTGCCACAAAGCCAGCCTGCGGCGCACGCGGGTCGCGCAGCTGTGTCGGCGGTTCGCCGCCCTGGCCGTCGAACACCGCCAGCTCCAGTACCTGCGCACCGTCCGGTCCCAGTACGGTGGCGCGGCGCGGTTCCAGCGCCAGCAGCTGCCAGCCGTCCACCGCTTCGCCGTTCAGGCGCAGACGCAGCGAACGATCCTGTTCGCTGGTCAGCGTGGCCATGCCGAAGTCGCCAGCCAGCAGTACGCCGGTCAGGCGCAGCGCGGCACGTGTCGCCACCTCCGGGCCGCCCAGGCGGAACGGATGCGGACGACGATCGGTGGCGAACACCGGCCGCTCGGTAACAGCGGCAAAGCTGCCCGGCGCGACCATCGCGTCCGGTACGGCAGCCGCCAGTGACGGCAGGGACGGATTGACGATGCCGGTTGCATCGCGGGGGGAAACCCGCTGCCCCAGGCCAAGCAGGGTCGCCAGCCAGAACAGCGCGGCCAGCACGGCCAGGCCCAGCAGGATTGCCACACGCACACCCAGGCGCTCAGCCTTCATCGCCGTGGCCTCCTTCGCCTGCGCCACCAGCGGCACGGTCATCGACATCAGCAGCGCCATCTTGCGCCGGGGATGCCTGCTCCACCTCGTCCGGCATGGCATATCGCGCAGGCGCTGGCGGCAGCGGCGGCATCCCCGCAGCAGATGCCGGCTGCAGGTAGCCGACCAGTTCGAAGGATGCATCCAGGCCGGTGCCCGCCTCATCCGGCGATTGCTGATAACGCTGTGCCAGCAGGTTGAGGTTTTCGACGAACAGGCGGGGTGTACCGGTTTCCAGCGCATGCAGCACGGTGGCCATTTCGTCCACGCCACAGCGCAGGCGCACCTGAATGGCCACCCGCGGGTAGGCGGCATCGCTGCGGTTGTCCGGCATGGGTGTGCGGTTGCTTACCACGCAGGCACGGTTGCCCGGGCTGGCCGTCAGCACCACCTCCTGCATGCGTGCGCCAAGCGCGGCCGCCGCAGCCTCGGCGGTGGATTCGGACAGGAAGCCGGGCCGCTGCCGCAGGCTGTCGCGCACCTCGCTCAGGCGCGCTTCCACCTGCGGCTGCTGGTCCAGCTGCGCCTGCACCCGTTGTTGGCGTTCCTGCAGTGCGATGATCTCCTGGTCGGCGGCACGCCACGGCACGGTGAACCATGGATGCACCAGCAGCAGGTAGCCCAGCGCAAGCACCGCCAGCAGCAGGGCCAGCGCCAGCCAGCGGTCACGGGCGGTCGGTTGCATCGGCATCGGCCGCCTCCTTCGCGTCGATCGCCGGGGCAGCGGCAGTGCCGGACGGCGCGGCCATCGGCAGCAGCGACGCTGTCATCGTGAAGCGGTCGCGGCCACCGGCCGTGCCATCGGCCTGCAGTACACCGGTCAGGTTTACCCGTTGCCACAGCGGCGAAGGCTGCAGCAGCGGTACCAGCTGGTTGGCCTCACGGCTCAGGCCGATCAGCTGCAGCTGGTCTTTTTCAACGCCCAGCTTTTCCAGATAAGTGCCGTCGGGCAGCAACCGGCTCAGCTCATTCCACACCGCCAGCATGGGCGGGCGTTGTGCGCGTTGCGCTTCCAGGAACGCGGCACCATCAACCAGTGCCTGCAGCTGGGCCCGTTCGTCGGACACGCCACGTGCGCTGCGGGCACTGCGCTCCACCTCGCTGCGCAGCAAATCGGCAGCGCTTTCGCGATTGTCCAGCAGCTGGCCACCGGCCAATGCCAGCATGATCACCGCCGCGCAGGCCAGCAGCAGTTCCATGCGTCGCTGTGGATTGCGCGTGCGTTGCCGCTGCGCTACCGGCAGCAGGTTGACCTGCAGTGGTGTACCGCTGGCCTCCATCACATCAATGCCGCTCATTGCGTCGGCCCAGCTGCCGGCGGACTGTCGCCAATGTTCCAGGCGCGCCAGCGGCAGAACCACCAGCTCGGCATCGAACTGTTCGGCCGATACCGTGCCCAGGGAGCGCACGTCAAATGTCACCTGGCTGGCGTTGAAAGGCGTCTGCCGGTCGATCTCGAAGGCCATCACGTCGCGCAGGCGGTCGGCCGCCGCGGTGGGCAGGCGCAGCGTGCGTCGCAGCACCTGGTCGGCAGGCAGCAGCCAGAAACGCGGCAGGCGATGCAGACGGGGTTCCAGCACCTGGGCCAGCGCAGCCACGTCGCAGGGCCAGGACAACTGCGCGACATCCGTCCGCAGGTTGTCCACCTCGCGGATGAGGCGCAGGCGATCCTGGTCCACCTGCAGCAACAGGCGCGCCGGCGCCCAGCCGAGCGCCCACTGCCAGCGCGCCGGCAGCCAGGCCAGCAACGAGGCGCGCCACCAGCGCAGGAAATGGCCGGCGCGCGGCGCAAGCTGCCCGGCCACCTGCCTGAATCCGTCCTGCCATGCTGTCATTGCGACGTCATCCCCTGCTCCCATTGAAGCACTGTGTAAGCCTGCCCGGTCGTCCCACTGCGCCCCCGGCGCACCACCGCGTGACTGAGCGCGATGCGTCCGCGCCCGTCCGTTACGCGGCACTCGATACTATAGGTGCCACTGCCGCCGGCGATAGCGGGCGCTTCCGTCGTGCTGTCCGGATCGGCCTGCTGCTGCCTGCGCTGGGCCAGGATCGCGTCCGCATCCAGCCCCAGCGCGACCAGCACCGGCGCTTGGGCAAACCGTGGATCCGGCCGGGATTGGCGGCCATGCAGGGTGATGAACGGGCGCATGCGCTGGAACATATCCGGCGTCATTCCCAGCACCCGCTGCAGCTCGCCGAGCGTTTCAAAGGGCCCGTTGCGGGGCCCGTAGGGCAGTCCCGCGGCGACATAATCTGCAAGTTCGGCGCCGCCCCCCGGCGGACTCAGGTCATCCGCGTCTCGCCAATCGATGATCGCACCTGCCAGACGCCCCGCCTGCCCGTCCGGCACATCCAGCGCCCGCAGGAACGCCTGCAGCAACGCGGGATCGGCAAGGTTGAGGTTCACCTTGCCATTTTCGTCCTCCACGCGGATATCCACCTGTGCACCGTCATAGCGCCAACGATAGAGGCGGCCATCCGGCTGCCACGCCGGCCGCAATGGGTCGGCGCGCAGGCGCGACATCGCGTAAGCGACACCTGCGCGGCCGATCTCCTGCGCACGGCCTGCATCATCCTGCACACGCTGCTGCAGGTGCTCGATGCGGGCGGAGAGCGCGAACGCACCCACCAGCGCAGTCAGCAGCGCCACCAGCCACAGCACCAGTACCAGGGCTGCACCACGCTCACCGCATCGCCGCGTGCGGCTCATCGCCCGTCTCCCTGGCCGGGCTGCGGCTGACCGGCCGCTTCCAGTGCCACCACCAGCTCCGGCCACGGCGCACCCTGCAGTGGCTCCACCCGCAGGGACACCAGCAGGGGCAGGCGGCGGGTGTCCTCCCAGGCCGGCAGCCAATCGGTGAGCTGGCCGCTGGTCGCGTCGATGCCGCGATAACGCAGCGTCACCCGGCGCAGGCCATCGGCCAGCCGTTGCGGTGCCCGCGCAGGGGTTTCCGGCAGCTGCTCACCGTTCTGCACCATGACCAGCCCGAGCTGCAGACGAACGCCCTGCCCGGCGCGCACCACCTGCAGGTCATGCACATAGGCGCCACCGCGACCCAGATAGCCCGGCAGTTCCGATACGAAGCGCAGCCGCTGTGCTTCGCCGATGAAATAGAGGGGCTCGCGCGCCGGATCCAGCGGCTCGACGGGGCTGCGCAGCGCCTGCGCGAGCTGGCGACGCAACAGCCCCTGGACGGCGCGGATGCGCTCGTTGTCGGCAGCCAACGCTTCGCCACGCTGACTGATGGTCATGGCCGAACGCACGGTCACGAACGCGAGCGCCAGCCCTCCGGCCAGCAGAGCGGTGGCCAGCAGGACTTCGATGAGGGTGAAGCCGGATGCCCGCCGGTTCATGGCGTTGCTTCCACCGGTGGCGGCACCAGTCGCAAGGTCCGCCAATCGAGCTGGCCGCCACGTTGTTGACTCCACCGGACCTGCAGCCGCAGTTCAAGCAGGCGCGGCACGCCGATGGCGTCAACCGGCGCAAGCGTGACATCCGTCGCGCGCGGCTCGACGTACGGCTGCACCTGCAGCGACCAGTGGTACCGCCCGTCTTCCCACTCTCCCTCGCGCTGGCCTTCCTGCAACGGCGCCTGCACACCGGTGGCAGCAAGCAGCGACTGCGCGTGCAGCACCGCACGCGAGCGCAGGTCCGCTTCACCCACCTGGCGCGCAGCACCGGACAACGTACCCAGCAACAGCGTGAGCGCCACCGCGAGCAATGCGAACGCCACCAGCACTTCCAGCAGGGTGAAGCCGCGTGCCGAGCGCTTCGATGATCGCTGGTACCGTGGACAGGGCGATGGTGTCATGGCGCAGTCTCCGGCCGCGATGTCACTTCGCCGGTCAGCCAGCCGACATCGATGCGCCAGCGCGCAGCGTCGTGCTGAAGTACGATGCGCCCGCCGCTGCTGCCGCCGTCAGGGTGGAACTCGATCACGCCTTCCCCGGCACGGCGCTGCAGCTGGGCGGCACCTTCGAACTCGATCCGCAGGGCATCAGGCAGCGTACCGCGGCGTCCGGTCGTACTCTCCCAGCGGTGCTCACGCGGCACGATGGCCAACCGCTGCGGCGCGCCGCGGGCGATGGCTTCGGCCCGGGTCTGGCGCAGCTGATTGGCCAGGTCCTTGCCCGCCGAACGCAGCTGCATGCCTCCCATTCCGCGCGAGAACATACCGGCCGTCAGCAGGCCCACTGCGGCAACGAGGGCGATGACCAGCAGCATCTCCAGCAGCGACATGCCGCGTGCATGCGCACGCCTGCCGCGGCGGTTGCCGGAAAGGTTGGCCATGCCCGCCGCACTCACTGCTCGTAGCGGATATCCGCATCGAAACTGCTGCCGCCCGGCTTGCCGTCCTTGCCGAAGCTGATCAGTTCGTAATCCTGGTTGTCACCCGGAGCGCGGTATTCGAGCGGGCGCCCCCAGGGGTCGTCAAGGTCGGATGCCTTCGCATACGGGCCCATCCAGCCGTTGACACTGGCCGGCTGGGTGACCAGTTCGTCGAGCTTGGCCGGAAGCCGGTTGGTGTCCAGCCGGTAGTTGTCGATCTTGCTGGCCACGGTCTGCACCTGCGCCTTGGCGATGTTCGCCTTGCCGCGATCGGCACCGCCCAGCACCCGGCTGGCGACCAGGGTCAGCACCGCGCCGATCAGCACGATGACGATGATGATTTCCAGCAGGCTCATGCCGGCCTGTCGGCGTGGCGAGGCGAGGCGGGGAATGGCACGGCGTTTCATCAGCAGTGTTCCTTTGTCGGGAAGAACAGGTAAGGGGAAAGGTCAGCCAATGGCGTTGGTGAGGTCGTACATTGGCACCAGCACCGCGATGATCACCAGCCCGACCACCGATGCGAGTACCAGGGTGATCGCCGGGACCATCGCCGAGAGCAGCCGGTCGATGCTGCGCGCGGTCTCCTGTTCGAAGGTATCGGCGGTCCTGAGCAGCATGCCGTCCAGCGCGCCGGACTCTTCGCCCACCTGGATCATCTGCAGGGCCAGGCGCGGAAAGCGCTGGCCGCGCGCCAGCGCCGCCGACAGTCCGTTGCCGTTCCTGACCTCTTCGCTGGCGACATCCACATCGGCGGCCAGGGCGCGGTTGCCAAGCACGTTGCGGGCGATGCCCAGGGCGGCCAGCAGTGGTACGCCGTTGCGCAGCAGGGTGCCCAGCGTACGCGCCAGGCGTGCGGTTTCCAGCTTGCCCAGAAGCCCGCCGACGCCCTTGCGCTGCAACAACCAGCCATCCAGCGCCAGCCGGAACGCGGGCTGCCTGGCCTTGCGCTCCAGCAACCAGGCCAGCACTGCCGGCACCACGATGAAGAAGATCCAGCCATCGCGCACCAGCAGGCCCAGCTGCAGTACCAGCTGGGTGAACCACGGCAGCGCCACGTCCAGGCTTTCATACATCTGCGCAAACTGCGGCACCACATAGCCGAGCAGGAACAACAGCGCGCCGCCCACCACCAGCAGCAGGATGGCCGGGTAGATCAGCGCGTTGACTACCCGTCCCTGCAGCGTCCTGCTGCGCTCAAGGTAATCGGCCAGTCGTTGCAGGGTTTCATGCAGGCTGCCGCCAGCCTCGCCAGCGCGCACCATGTTCACGTACAGCCGCGAGAACAGGCCATGCTGGCGCTCCAGCGCGGTGGACAGCGGCGCACCACCACGCACGGTATCGCGGATTTCCTGCACCACGCGGCGCGAGCGTTCGTCCTCCGGCAGGCTCAGCAGGATGGTCAGCGCACGGTCCAGCGGCTGCCCGGCCCCCAGCAGCGTGGACAGCTGCTGGGTGAACTGCAGCAACGCGGCGCCCTGCAGCGGGCGCTGGCGCAGCAGGTTGCGCCAGCGTCCGCTGTCCAGACCGCCGTCGCCAGCCAGCCGTGTTTCCATCGGCAGGTGCCCCTGCTCCTGCAGGCGCACCACCAGCTCGGCCTCGGTGGCAGCTTCCATCTGGCCGTCCACCACTTCGCCATGCGCGTCCAGTGCCTTGTAGCGGTACACCGGCATGCTCAGCTTTCCTCGGTGGTGCGCAGCACCTCTTCAAGCGTGGTCTGCCCGGCCAGCGCCTTCAGCAGGCCATCCTCGTACATGGTGCGCATTCCGCCGCTGCGCGCGATGCGCTCGATCTCGCCCATGCCGTCCCGGCGCATCACCGCGCGCCGCAGTTCGTCGTCCATCACCAGGAATTCAACGATGGTGGTACGGCCCAGGTAGCCGGTGGGTGCCAGCGCCGAAGGCCGTGGCCGGTACAGGTAAATGGTGCCTTGCGGCTGCAGGCGTCGCAGGTCGAAACGTTCGATCTCCTCCGGCGTGGCTTCGTAGCGCTCGGCATGCACCGGCTCCAGTCGGCGCACCAGGCGCTGGGCAAGGATGCCGTTGATGGTTGAAGTCAGCAGGTAGTCTTCCACGCCCATGTCCAGCAGCCGGGTGATGCCGCCGGCGGCGTTGTTGGTGTGCAGCGTGGACAGCACCAGATGGCCGGTCAGCGCGGACTGGATGGCGATCCGCGCCGTTTCCAGATCGCGCATTTCGCCGATCATGATGATGTCCGGATCCTGGCGGACGATGCTGCGCAGGGCCTGGGCGAAGTCCAGGCCGATCTGCGGTTTGGCCTGGATCTGGTTGATGCCTTCGATCTGGTATTCCACCGGGTCTTCCACGGTGATGATCTTGACGTCGGCGGTGTTGAGCTGGCTCAGCGCGGTGTAAAGGGTGGTGGTCTTGCCCGAGCCGGTAGGGCCGGTCACCAGCAGGATGCCATGCGGCTGGTCCAGCACCTTGCGGAAGGCCGGGAGGAATTCATCGGTGAAACCCAGACGCTGGAAATCGAACACCACCGTTTCGCGGTCCAGCAGGCGCATCACCACGCTTTCGCCATGCGCGGTCGGCACGGTGCTTACGCGCAGATCCAGTTCCTTGCCCTGCACCCGCAGCAT
>JAAIGF010149443.1_pt1 | contig 16011 bp, 14 predicted proteins | sample 6487441 | NCBI WGS metagenome assembly JAAIGF01 (sample SAMN13974129, study PRJNA590717) | phyllosphere metagenome | biome: pepper field; feature: multiple bacterial spot infested pepper fields; material: pepper leaves; isolation source: leaves from pepper fields | host: Capsicum annuum ... | reverse complement strand
TCATTCGAATATGAGATTGGTTTGGCTCCAGCTTTCGACGTGCCATTTTCTGCTGAAACAGAATTCGTAGCATACGATATTACGGCAGACGATGCGACTTTAGAGGAGCGCGTGAAAAATCTTCGCAGAAGCTACGGAAAAATGATTAATCCGGAAGTTTCGGAAGAAGGCGACGTATTATACGCTGCTTTGAAACAAAACAAGGAAGATGGTATCGAAAAAACAACTTCTGTACGTACAGATTTAGTAGATAACGCATCGATCAAAAAATCTTTCATCGGATTGAAGAAAGATGATACCGTAACATTCGATATTAAAAAAGCATTTAAAGTGGCTGACTTAGCTCGTTTGTTAGGCGTGACGGAAGATGAAGCGAAAGATTTGGATGTTACAGAATTCGAATTGACGGTTAAAAACATCAACCGCTTAGAAGAAGCAGAATTGAATGAAGATTTCTTCAAAAAACTTTTCCCTGATGGCGATGTAACTACTGCAGAGCAATTCCAAGCAAAAGTGAAAGAAGAAGTAGAGAACTTGTTCAAGCAAAATTCTGATCAGAAATTGCGCAACGATATCTATGAGTTCGGTATGGAGAAAGTGGAAGCTGCCTTCCCAGAGCCATTCTTGAAACGTTGGTTGAAAGCAACTAACCCAGAGATTTCTCAAGAAGAATTGGAAGAAGGATTTCAAGATTTCTAGAAAAACTTGAAATGGACATTGATCGAAAACCGCATCGTAACCGCTAACAACCTAGAAGTGAAATACGACGAGGTAGTTAACTTGGCAAAAGAGCGCATCTATTCGCAAATCAAGATGTACAACATCAATGAGGAGCCAACTGACGAGCAATTGAATCAATTCGCGATGCAATTATTGCAAGATAGAGAGCAAGCAAACCGTTTGTTCGAAGAATCTAAAGCATTAAAAGTATTCGATTACCTAAAAGGTGTAATCAAATTGAAATCGAAAAAAATCGATTACGCTAAATTTGAAAAATTAGACAAGTAAGCGTTTTCAACATAATATAGAAAGGTCGGCATGCAAACATGTCGACCTTTTCTTATTTTAGCCGAATACCGAACGTTTAAATCTGTTCTTATGAAGATTACCATTCGAAAGGCTAAGAGCGAGGATGCGCCGCACGTTGCTCCCATTATGCTGGAAGCGATGCGAGAAATTGTGTATACGCTTATTGATTCTAAAAATGATGATTCAGCTATTCAATTCCTCACGCAATTTATTAGTTCGGAACACAATCAATATTCTTATGAGAACATTTGGGTAGCTATAGAAGATGATAGAATTCTTGGCGAAATTTGCTTGTATGACGGTGCCGACTTAGTGAAATTAAGAACACCTGTTTTATCTTACGTGAATGGCGACGATTCGAAAAGATTTGACTCAATCGAAGATGAAACAGCATCAGGAGAATTTTATATTGACACCATTGCGGTATCGTCAGCGGCACGCGGAAAAGGTGTTGGCCAACTATTGCTACATCACGTTATCGAAATGTATGTGCAACAACGCAACTTGACTTTGGGTTTGTTGGTTGACAAAGGTAATCCAAAAGCAAAAAGCCTGTACTTACGCACAGGCTTTGTATATCGTAAGGATGTATTCTTTCTAGGTGAAGCGATGGAACATTTACAATTAAGCCCTTCCCAGTAAGGATATTAAAATATTATACAAACCGGAGCTGGTACATCAATGCGTGTTCCAGTGTCCGATAAATCGCCGGATATGGTATCACGTTGAAAAACTACGATCTGATTCGTTTTCTGATTAGCCACCAATACATAACGTCCATCTGGCGTGATATTGAAGTTCCGTGGTCCATCTCCCTGTACACCATATTGATTTCTCCATTCCAATGTTCCGTTTGCTAAAATATCATATTGAACGATTAAATTGGCATCGCCTCGGTTCGTCGCATAGAGCGTCCTTCCGTCTGGCGAAACTTTCAATTCCGCTGCACCGTGCTCTCCTTCAAAACCGTCACCAAAGATTGGAACAATTTGTTTCAATGCCCATTCTTCGCCTTCAAACTTAAAAACAGCTACTTGACCAGTAATCTCCTGCAAGGAATACAACGTACTGCCGTCGCCTGAAAAAGCAACGTGACGCGCTCCACCGCCTTCGAGCGTATACACCACAGTCTTCTCCTCAAGTTGCAATACGCCGTTACGAAGATCCGTACCATCATGGCTAGGCTTATAAACATGAATCTGATCGCTTCCTAAATCAGATACGTAAGCCAATCCGTTATTAAAAAAAGCTGAATGAATATGTGATTGTTGTTGGCGATCCGTATTTGGTCCACTACCGTCGAATTCCATAAGATCGTGTAGCACCAAATGCTTTCTGTTATCTACCAAACTAAACAAGCCCAAAGAGCCACCAGAATAATTAGAAACCAAAGCGATATTTCCGGCAGGATCCAAAGCAACATGACATGGATGATCGCCCAAAGTGGTCGATTTATCTACCAATGTTAATCCTTTGGGAGTGATCTCGAATAAAGAAATAGTAGCATCCTGACCGCCTCCTTCATTTACCGCTAGCAGACGATTTTCAAACCGAGCCAAAAAAGATGGATTTGGCGAATCCGTAACGGAAACAACCTGCGCTTGCCCAGTGCCCGCATTGAACGTATAACGATATATACCCTGACTTTTCGTCCCATCTGTGTACGTGCCCACATACATATCATAAACCTGACTCGTAGCAATTTGTGGCAACATAAGCGATGCTGTGATGAGGGTAATTAAATAGAAAACAATCTTCATCCTACAAGTAATTTACAGGGATTTCTTCAATTAAAATTGATAACGAATAGAAAAGCCGAATGTATCGATGATTCGGAAACTATCCATTTGCAAAAAGTCGAAATAGGGCTTAATATCTAGCGATACCGCAAGCGGTGTTGTAGGCACATTGTACTCAATACCGGCAACCCCATCAACGCTTAATGCTAATTCGGAACGGCGAGGATGATGATTGATTGTCCCGTCGACCTGTTGCGAGCTGAATGCTTTGGTAGTGTACGAACCAATACTACCACCATAACCCCAATACCAGCTGAAATCGTCGTTAATAGGTTTATGAAATTGATACAATCCCACTAAACGAAAACGGCTTGATGTCGAATTACTCTGTACACTCATTATTCCCTCAATCGCATTCACGTCGGACAGTGCATAACGGTAATTAATTCCCGTAGCACTACCAAACCGTAGACCGGCTGCGTGCTGTGTACGCAATTGTGCGGAAGCAGAGATTGATAAAATCAACCCTACAAATAGACTGAAATAAAATTTTGGGGCAAATGTCATAGTATGTATACTGTTGTTATTGTGTTGCGATTATACGAATGTTTATAAACTGAAACGGCAAATTTAACCTTATTTTACATTTGAGAGGTGTTAAAATAGGTTATTTCTGACATTATTTGCTAACTTCGGAAACAGTGATAAGCCAATAATTGTTATAAACCACAAACTGATTCTTTATTGTTATGAGCGACTTCAAGCGAATATTCGACATCATTCATTATTATAGGGACGAGCATGCTAAGCCCATTATGGTAGCTGGTAGGAATGGAAATTCATGGAAAACCTTTTCTACAGAAGAATTCATTGAAAACATGGATTTTGTGAGTAAAGGACTTCTTGCAAAGAACATCAATAAAGGCGATCGCATTGGTTTGATGTCGGGGAATCGTCCGGAATGGAATATGATAGATTTCGCTGTAAACCAAATTGGCGCAGCGATCGTTCCACTTTATCCGACTTTATCGACAAAAGATTTAGGATACATTATAAAAGACTCGGAAATCAAAGTACTATTCGTCAGCAATAGTGAGCTTTTAGATAAAATTGAGGAAGCCATCAGTGAGAGCGGATTGGAAATTGTGATTTTCACGATTGATGAAGTGCAAGGCCAAAGTTCGTTGAAGGATTTGATGCAGGTTGGTAAAGAAAATACGAGTGCTGACCTCAAAGCGCTTAACGATGCCGTCGAGGAAGATGATCTGCTGACCTTAATCTATACCTCCGGTACAACCGGAACGCCAAAAGGAGTTTATTTATCACATAAAAATGTGATAAGCAATGTGAATGCGAGTAAACACCTGCTGCCGGACGGTTACAATAAATCGATCAGCTTTTTACCGCTGTCGCACATTTTCGAACGCATGGTGGTGTATTTGTGCTTTTCGAAAGGTGTACAGATTTGGTATGCAGAAAATTTGGACAATATCGTAGCAGATATTAACGAGGTAAAACCACAGTTCTTCACTACAGTTCCGCGGGTGTTGGAGAAGGTTTACGATAAGATTGTGGCGAAAGGAAAGGATCTGACTGGAATTAAAAAAGCACTGTTCTTCTGGGCGCTTGATTTAGGACATCGTTATAAGGAGCCAAAGAAAAACTCCGCTTGGTACAATCTACAACTTAGCATTGCGCGCAAATTAATATTCTCCAAATGGAAAGAGGCTTTGGGCGGCAAAGTGGGCATCATCGTATCGGGTGGTGCAGCTTTACAGGAGCGTTTGGCACGTGTTTTTTGGGCGGCTGACATCCGTGTTTTGGAAGGATATGGTTTGACAGAAACATCTCCGGTTATCTCGGTTAATGCATCGGACGACGATGGGGTTCGTTTTGGAACCGTTGGTAGAGTTTTAGAGAATCTGGATGTTAAAATTGCCAAAGATGGCGAGATCATGGTGAAAGGCCCAAGCGTTACAAAAGGGTATTATAAAAACGAGGAAGCAACGCGCGAAGTTTTTGATGAGGATGGTTATTTTCACACGGGAGACATTGGCGAGTTGTCCAATGACCATTTCTTACGTATTACTGATCGAAAAAAGGAAATGTTTAAAACGGCCGGTGGAAAATATGTCGCTCCGCAAGTTTTAGAAAACAAAATGATGGAGTCGCCGTTTATTGGGCAGGTAATGGTCATTGGCGAGGGAAGACGCTTTCCTAGTGCGCTGATTGTTCCAAATTTCGAAGAACTTGAAAAATGGGCGACGTTCAAAGGAATTTCTTTCAATTCTCGCGAAGATTTAGTCAAGCAACAAGAAGTGATCGAAAAATACGAGCAAATCAATAATACGGCAATGACCAAGTTCGGAAATTGGGAAAAAGTCAAGAAGCTCGTAATACTGGCAAAAGAGTGGACGATTGACAACGGAGAATTGACTCCGAAATTAAGTTTAAGACGCAAAGTAATTCTTGATAAGTCCAAAAAGCTAATTGACGAAATCTACGCAGGCGAAGAGTAGCTGTAAAGATAAATTCAACGAACATTATCCAAACGAAAACGATTCAGAAACATACATAAACGTACATGCTACAAAAGATTAAAGATTACTTTCGACTAATATACGATGCGGCGATGGGATTCACTGAGCACGATTGCCTAAAGATGAGCGCTGCCCTCTCCTATTACACTGTATTTTCTATTGGTCCGCTAGTAATGATACTCATTTGGACGTTGGGATTTTTCTACGGGAATCAAATTGGTGGGAACGATGGTGCACAAAATGAAGTTATGGACGAACTGACGGCTTTATTCGGCGCAGATATCGCTGTAATGCTGGAGTCAGCTATTCAGAAAATATCACAAGATTCCCAATCCAATATTGGTTTTATTATCGGTATCGGTACCTTAGTTTTTGCATCTACGACGATATTTGTAAATATTCAGCAATCCATCAATACTATCTGGAACGTTAAACCGAAGCCGAAAAAGGGCTGGTTGAAAATGATCATCAACCGCTTACTATCTTTTTCCATGATTTTAGGTTTAGCCTTCTTGCTGATGGCATCCTTGATCTTAAGTAGTTTGATCGGTTTGCTTTCCAATGAGATCAGCAGCATGTTTTCGTGGATCAACATTGATTTTATTGATTGGGTAAATACGGCGGTAACATTTGTCGTTATCGGTACGTTGTTCGGGTTTATTTTCGCCGTCCTTCCGGATGCCAAAGTGCGTTTTAAGGATATTTTGGGCGGAGCCATATTTACCGCGTTACTTTTTATGCTGGGCAAATGGGGAATATCCATGTACCTATCGAATAACGCGACTGCCAGCGCATTTGGTGCAGCAGGTTCGATTATCATTTTATTAAGTTGGGTGTATTATACGTCGGCAATTATATTTTTCGGAGCGGAATTCACAAAACAGTATGCGATTCGTTACGGAAATGGTATTCAACCCGCGTCTTTTGCAGTTGTTATTGAACAAACGGAATATGAATACGATCCAGAAACGGGAACCCGAGAAAAGATCGATAAACAAGATGATGCGGAGCATTCCTCAGTCAAAGGCGAGTAAAGCCGCTGAGGAGTGAAGGCGTGAAGTATTCGAAAGCTCGTCATCGCGGCGAGGAGTTCCGACGAAGCGATCTTTCATTCACGTTTTTAAAAATGTGATCGCAAGCTATGAAAACCTAGGCTTACAGACTTTTATGCTCTGAGATCACTTCACCTTCGTTCCTCGGATTCGTGATGACGTTAAATGTATGTAATTGTACCGGGATAAAACGAACCAATCTCTTCATCGAGAAGGAACAAAGAAGCGATCTTTCAATTACGTTTTTAATCATAAAGTCCAAAGATCAATGCTTTTGAAGCACCAAGATCACTTCACCACTCGTTCCTCGAATTCCAGATGAAATCAAATTTTAATCACTTCCCCGACATAACCATCCACTTCTACCAAATCCCCATCGTTTAGCTGCGCAAAGTCGGCGCTAATTAGACACGGCAAGTCGTTTTGTCGTGCTAATGTACATATGGGTTGCCAAATATTGCCATTTTGAATAAGAAGGCCACTCGCTTTCTTCAGCTTGTTTTCAAAGCGCAAATCCGCACTCGGTAAAACAATGATATCACCATCTCGAATTTCTTCCAAAGCATCGGCGTCCCATATTTTGATTACACCTTTCGCCTTACCTGAGCAAGCAATTTCACCACGATAGGTTTTATCGGCAGGTATTGTTTCTTCATTCGCAGGAAAAAAGTCATTACTATGATACGGAATGCCAAACGTATTAATTCTTTCATTTGGAATAGGAAGCTGCTCAAAACGGTCGTATTCCTCTTTCCGCACCGCAACCAACGATTGTAAATCGGTATGAATACTATGCCCTTGAATAAAATCAAAAATTTCCTCTTTGGTGAGGTAATGAATATCATCCTTAAACTCCAACAGGCCTTCTTCAGAGAAACGGGTAGCGAACACATGGAAAAGCTGGCGTAAAATACCCCATAATCGCAGATGATCGTAGGCAAAAGTTTCGCGCATTTCGAACAACTTTCGTGTGCGTAGCACTATTTTATTAAACCATTTCTGTTTAATCGGATTATGGCGAAACGCTTTTTTCATGACCTCTTCCGCCGAATTACGGATTTGAAGCTCTACCTCATGCGCATGGGCGAAATCAAATACATTATTCTCTAAATCTTGTTTCAGCGAAGTAATCAATTGCAGAGGATCCCCTCCTTTTTCTCGCAAATCTATCAATCGGTTGGCTACGCAATTTTGATCCACCTCCGATAAATAATCTTCAATAATAAGTTTGATTTTCATGGTTTCATCACGGTGATCATGCTGGATGAAATGCCATATCTGCTTTATGTCCTCTTTCTGAAAAAGCGTTTTTAGCAGTTCCGAACGTTGCACCTTTTCTGCAACTTCCAACCTTCTACGAATAGGGTACATGGTGACCAGTCTAGTGGTATCCAGCAAGAGTGCTTCCGCCGAAACAAGTGGATTTTCACTGAATGGCGCTACATACTGCTTTAGCCAACGCAGCAACGTTTCAAAGTAAAAATCGATCTTTTGGGGCACCTTCCAAATCATCGTTCGTTCCACTTTACGATATAATTGCATAAGCTCGACGAGGTCTTTATCCTGCCAATCCTTATTACTAAAGCGAGCGACTACCTTATTGATATGACCCGAAAATTCCGTCGCTTGGCGATCCAAATCGCTGTGTTGTCGGTAAAACTTTACCATCAACTTGCAAACACTCCACCAAGCTTGATTTCTAGTTAACGGCAATTCGGCAACTAACTCAACTGGAGCTTTGGCAGGCGATTCCAGATTCATTAATCGAATATCGATTTTGTGACTTGGCAACATCATCTCCATCGCTTGTTTGGCATGTATGTTTTCATAAATCCGGCCATTCATCAAACCCAAAATATTAGAGAAAATGGATTTATTTCGTTCCATGATTGTATCTGATGCACCTAAAAATTTCACTAGGTATTTAGCATCTGCTTTCTCGAATGTCCGTAAGCAGGAAAAGGTCAATGGTGTGATCACTCCCGAAAATTCGGCCTTAAATCTTCGGCTATCCCATTCACGAGCCACACTGGATTTGTCAACCAGTTCAGCGACTCCTAAAATTGGTACCGCGTTGGTAAGGAAAAGTTCGTTGTTGCTAACAACAAATTCCAATTGAAAAAACTGTTGATATTTTGCGCGCAATCGATCTAATGTTGTAGACAGCGTAAAAATATGTTCGTCGGAAACGGCTTGATCATGTTGATGGATCCGCGCCACATCGGTTCTATACAAATTACCGGCACCCTCCACGTTCCAAATTTGCTTTTCGCGCTTCCGCGCGATTTGCCGATCGATACCTCCAGCAGAAACGATATATCGATCCTGTTCCAAATCATTCGCTTCTCCACGAACACCAAATGTTGCAGATATCCACTTCTGCTTCCGATTTCCACTCTTAGGATGCAACCCAAAAGCTTTTCCAGAAGCATCTGCCTCCACCACTTCCTGAATAATGACCGCTATTCCTAAGTTAGGTGCTAATCGATGTGCCGAACGATATTGCAATACTTCATCGGAAAAAAGCGATCGCCAAACTTGTTTCACGTACGATAAAACTTGTGATTGAGGAACGCAAAGAAAATTATCGAACCGTTCGTTTAGGAATGCTTCGTGACCAATCTCAACACTTGGCGACGCGAGGACTGCCAAATGCGAGTGATTCGGAAATAACATGGCTAATTCTGCTTCCACTGCTGGCGGAAAAACATAGCTATCGATAGCACGAAGCAAATCCTGCTTGTGCGATATCGACGACAAGGTTTTAAAAACTTCCGCGAGATAATCCTCCGGCAATACTGCCCAGCGTGGAACATTCAAATCAAATGCTCGAGCCATAAAAAGGCCTTTTGCTTTGGAGCCAATCGCTTCATGGCTAATGTAGTGCGTTTGATTATCTTGTATGAAGATCATGCGGATTTGAAAATTATAAGCTACCTGCTATTCGTCTGGTTTTGAGCCAAGAAAGATCACCAAATAATACGCCAAAAGTAATCATTGAATGGCATTTATAACTGATTATTCGATCCATTAATCCGAGCATATTAGAAATCAAACTTTTACATAAACAAATTGTTATCAATCGGTAAACCTATCACGTGAAATTGATGAAAAATTTATGCTTTTGGCTTTTCCATATTTTAATAATAAGCAACGTTTCATTGTTCGCCCAACAAAACAATCTGCAGGGTGCCTATAAAATGAAGCAAGGTGATGTGAATGCTTTATGGCTATTTGCCGATGGATACACTTCAATGATCTATTATCAAGATAAGGTTTATATGTATACCACTGGCGGACCGTTCGCACTAGAAAATAACAGCATTACGATACAAACTGAATACCATGACCAAGATTCCACATTGGTCGGGCAGTCGGTGCAACATCGCTTTACGGTAGATGACGGAAATTTACGCGACAGCGATGGTAATGAATGGATTAAGCAAGATGCAAAAGACCAAGGTTTAGATGGTTTATGGCGAATAACTGGAAGAATGCAACAAGGTGAAATGGGACAGATTCAGCGTGGTGATCGCAAAACGATTAAGTTGCTAATTGATGGTTATTTTCAATGGATTGCCATCAACCCCGCGAGGCGCGGATTCTACGGAACGGGCGGCGGAGAATATACTTTTCAAGAGGGAAGGTACGCCGAGCATATTCTATTTTTCTCACGTGACAATACACGAATCGGCACATCACTTCAATTTGAAGGCGAAGTGAAGAGCAAAGAATGGCATCATACCGGACTCAGTTCGACCGGAAATAAGATTTATGAAATTTGGACGCGTGAGTAAAATATTTAGTTATCCAACAAATAAATCGGAACTCAAATAGCGGTCACCTCGATCACAAGCGATAAATACAATCACGCCCTCTTCGATTTCGTTCGCCACTTGCAAGGCAGCGTGAAATGCTCCGCCTGTACTCATACCCACGAAAATCCCTTCCTTTGCAACCAGCTCCCGCGTGCGCTTCGTAGCATCCGCCTGATCGATATCAATAATTCGATCCACGCGCGACGGATCAAATATCTTTGGCAAATAAGCTTCCGGCCAACGTCGAATTCCAGGAATAGATGATCCCTCGGTAGGTTGACAGCCGACAATTTGAATGTTTTCATTTTGCTTCTTAAAGAAACGTGAGCATCCCATAATCGTACCTGTCGTTCCCATTGCACTCACGAAATGAGTAATTTTACCCTCGGTATCGCGCCAAATCTCCGGTCCGGTTGTTTGGATGTGCGCTTTGTAGTTATCAGGATTTGCAAACTGATTCAGCAAGAAAAAATTGGGTTGTTGCGCTTTTTGCTCCGCATAATCCCGACTGGCTTCCATGGAATCCAATAAAGTTACTTTCGCGCCGAATGCTTCCATCGTCAAAACGCGTTCGCGCGTCGATGTAGACGGCATTACCAATTCAATAGGAACTTTGTACATACTGGCAATCATCGCCAACGCAATGCCTGTATTTCCGCTTGTTGCTTCAATCAATGTGGAGGTAGGCGAAATATCACCGCGTTCTAATGCAGATCGAATCATATTTAAAGCGGCGCGATCCTTTACCGACCCCGCCGGATTATTCCCTTCCATCTTCGCATAGATACGAACGTTCGGGTTATCGTGAAAGCTCGTTATTTCTACTAATGGCGTATTGCCAATGGTTTCTATAATGTTACCCATTACAAGATCGGTTTTGAGTCAATAAACTTAGTGTTCGGTTGGTGATAAACGGTGGTATATGGCTCCACACTACTCGTCAACCATACGTTACCACCAATAACGGAATGATGCCCAATACGCGTTTCGCCACCCAAGATTGTCGCTCCGGCATAAATGATTACGTGGTCTTCGATGATCGGATGTCGCTTTTTGCCAGCCAGAATTTTCTCGACACTTAACGCTCCGAGCGTAACTCCCTGATAGAGCTTCACATGATCGCCGATGACGGTAGTTTCACCAATTACAACGCCTGTTCCATGATCGATATGTAAATAACGACCGATTGTTGCTCCAGGATGGATATCAATTCCCGTACGTTCATGCGCATATTCTGTCAACAAACGAGGAATCAATGGCAGATCATTTTTCCAAAGTTGATTGGCCATTCTATACATGCACATGGCCAAAAAACCGGGATAAGTACGCACCACTTCGCGTAAGCTTTGTGCAGCCGGATCTCCATCTAATATGGCCTGCGCATCGGTCAACATCAGTTCGTACAAACTTGGAAGCACATCGAAGAATTCCGAAACGATGGTTTCATAATCACAGTGACTGCAATATTTACTGCCATGAAGAATATCGAAAAATTCATTTTCCAATTGTTTAAAACTCGCTTTTACGGCATCCACGGAATAAATTTTTCTAGGATTGCACTCGGGAAACATCAGTCGAAAAATTTCGCGCGCCCATTCCCAAACACGCGTATTGCTAGGCATGTCTTGCGCTTCCTGTTGCTTTAAAAACAAATGCTGGTAAAAATCTTCTGTTCGTTCTTTCTTCATGACATCACAAATATACTAGAAACACGATCAACCTTATAGAACTAAACGTTCAAATAGCTGCTGCAAAGTTTCTGCCGGATCAATACATAATCCAACATGTACCGGAGAGCATTGGATCCAAGTGCTTCTATTTGCCGTAATCCAGCGCACGCGTTCAGGTTGCTCCAATTCCGCCAATTTTCCGCCTTTCCGATTTCCATCGCAAATATTGGACAATGATTCCAAGTAGGCGATCAAAACATCTTCTTCAAATTCCGACGTAAAAGATTCGCACCGCGTTTTATCGACATGCCATTTAATAGCAGCAAAACGCTTACGCTTGCAATACAACAGCACGCCAACGTTCACAAATTCTTCGCGTTCTACCCTAGGCACAAAACGAATGACGGCGTACTCATATTCCAGTTTCACGAGCTTTGTCTATTTGATCCAAAAATATCGCCGAATTTTGTGCGCGGCGGGACAAAAACTGTACGTAAACTTCCCGTACTTCATCGGGCGTCGCTTCACGACCATCTTCCTCCAGCCATTCATCAGGTACAGCGGAAAGTATTTTACTTAGGTTTTCTTCCGTAAATAATGATTTGTAGCGTGCATCAATTTCTCGAACTGCAGAAGCTTGCTTTAACAAAACATGATCTTTAATCTGCACAAACGGCTTCATGATCTGATCTTCCCAATGTTCCCAATTGTGATGAAAATAAAGAGAAGCGCCGTGATCGATCAACCATAATTCGCGATGCCAAATCAACATATTCGTGTTTCGAACCGTGCGGTCGACATTCATAAATAAGGCATCCAACCACACAATTTTGGACGCTTCTTCCGCGTCAATGGATTGCACATTTGGATCGAAAGTAATCGCACCATTTAAATAATGCACGCCCAAGTTTGTCCCGACGCTAAACTTCAACAAATCCTGAATTTCTTCATCGGGTTCCGTTCTGCCAAATGCTTCATGTAGCTCTGCGAAAACCATTTCCGGCATCCGCAATCCAAGCCAACGCGCTACTTCTCCAGCGATCAATTCAGCCACCAAAACGCGCTTTCCTTGTCCAGCACCACGAAATTTGATCACATAACTAAAATCATCATCCGCATCAACCAATGCCGGCAAAGATCCCCCTTCCCGAAAAGGCATCACATAACGGATAATTTCCACGTGCCGTATCTCCGGCTTTTCTATTTGCATGCTAAATAATAGTTTTTGACAAATATGCTCTTTGCAGGATTTTTGAAAAACTGACAAGTTTTCCTGGCGAGCATATATACGAAGATAGCTATTTAGGATGATGAATGGGGTTGAGATTGTGGGCGATTTTTCTATCAGGATTCAAATTTCGACTTCCAAAAAATTGACATATTAAGCTTTAAAAATCGAATCGATATTACCAAAATATTGTTCCTAGAACTTTAAGCATTCTTTCGTATTTTGTTCATTGAAGTAGTTCCATTACAGAAGAATCATCCAGTTATTATATACTGCACTGAACAACGTCGTCCCTAAATAAATAATTATCATGACCACTACAACTCGAAAGATTATATACTTTTTAATATTATTACCACTTCTTAACGCCTGCCATCAACACAAAAAGACAGATCTTTTTTCGCTTGGCATGAATGAACCTATAGATTCTCTAATTAATTTCGACGATAGCGTTTACATCGGAGTAGAAACCGCTGAATATCCCTATTCCTTATTGTTATCCGTTGAAGATGCAAAAAATTACCGCTTTGGTGAACAGAATCTTAAAGATCAACGAATATATTTTCTTGTCAACTCAGAAGTATTAAAAACAGACAGCATTACGCGATTTGGAGGTGCCCACATTGATATGGTACCGCAGCGAAACGGCCAAATGCTCAAGAAAGTGCTAACGAATTACCGTGCTGACAACGAAATCTATGGTGTTCGCATTGAAATGAATTCACAGAAACTCAAGGAAAGTATTTTGAAAGAAATTGAACTAAAACATGGTCAAGGAATAAAAAATCCGAACACCGACAACGGATTATATTGGAAAGTAGAAGATGAAAGTAAATTTATTTTTTATGCACCAGATTATGGAAGGCTTATCATCATAAATTACCGCAACAATTCTGAAAAATGCTATTGGGATAATATGAATGGTTTTATTGACTTTGGAGGATGCGACAAAGAAGCTTATTTTAAGGAACTACTGAAAAATAGTACCAAGCCAGAGGATGTCGACAACAAGCCTGTAATAACAATTAACAAAGATTGGAATATTAACGACTTTAAACTTGGAAAGACAAATGAAGAGGAGTTTTTAAGATCAAAATATTCTAAAGATTTCGAAAGCCTAAAAGACCTCAATTCAGCCGAAATGATCTACCAAGATCGCTATCATGATATTTACTTCTTTTTCAATGATCTTGAAAACCAAAGCCACAACAGATTAAAAGGATATTCTCTGGGGGATTTTAGAAAAACTAAAATCTCGTTCGAAAACGGACTCAAACCTGGGATGACGATGGATGATGCTATAAAATTATTCGACAGAAATATCATCAAAAATTACGAAGGTTTGAGTATTTCAGATTACATAGAATTAGTTCATCCACCTTATAAAATAACACTGCAGTTCGGAGATAGTCAATTATTTTCGGGCATGTATGTCACACAAGACGATTAATGAAAACCACTCATAACCTCCAATTATTTCACCATCACAAAATCTGTAACCACCTGATAGCAATCAACATGAAAAAAGCGCATGATGTATTCATTTCGGCAGAATAAATACTATTTGTATATTGTTCATAATTTTGCAAAGCGCTAGATGCAGACGCAAATACATTATATGGATACAAGCATAGAATACGATCAGGTTATCAATTATTGTCGGACATTATTTCTTAAAAAAACAAAGGATTATGGCACCTCGTGGCGCGTTATGCGTCCGACTTCCATTACCGATCAAATCTTTATCAAGGCGCAGCGCATTCGCACGCTGGAAGTGAAAAAAGTGACCAAAGTTGGTGAAGGGATCAGCGATGAGTACGTTGGCATCATTAATTATTGCGTCATCGCGATGTTGCAGTTGGAATTGGAATCCGATGCAAACTTAGAGCTTCCTGTTAGCGAAGCAGAAGCAAAATACGACGAAAAGATTGCGGAAACGCGCGATTTGATGCTAGCTAAAAATCATGATTATGGAGAAGCTTGGCGCGATATGCGCATTTCTTCGCTGACGGATCTGATTCTTACCAAATTGCATCGTGTGAAGCAAATTGAAGATAATGACGGAAAAACGCTTGTTTCCGAAGGTTTGAAGGCCAATTACCAAGATATGCTGAACTATGCAGTTTTCGCATTGATTAAAATGGGCGTGGCCGCTTAAAACATATTAACAAAACTATGACTTATACATCCAGCTATACGCCAACCGCAACTAAAAAGACAGGTACCAACATTTTGCTTTGGATATCGCGTCTTTTGGTCGGCTTTCTTTTTGTGTTTTCTGGCCTGATTAAGGCAAACGATCCCAAAGGATTTGGATATAAGCTTGAAGAATATTTTAAGGTGTTTCACCTTTCAGCATTGGATGATTACAGTACTTGGATTGCCGTATTTATCTGTGCATTTGAGATTATTCTTGGCGCATTGTTATTGCTTGGCTTAGCGCGAAACAAAGTAAGCTGGGGATTATTAATCCTGACCATATTCTTTACATTCCTTACCTTCTATTCCGCATTTTTCGAGGTAGTCAGTTCCTGCGGATGTTTCGGTGACGCTATTCCTTTGACACCGTGGCAATCCTTCATCAAAGATTTGGTCTTGCTTGTCTTGATATTAATTATCGTTCGATATCGTCGTGAAATACAACCGCTCATTAAAAGCCGTTTCTCTAACAATTTGTTAGCCTTCTTAGTGATTATTTTGTCATTTGGAGCCGGAATTTACACGATGAACTTCCTTCCGATAGTAGACTTCCTACCTTATAAAGAAGGAAATAATTTGCTGGAGCAAATGGCCATTCCTGAAGATGCCGAACCCGATCAATACGAACACATTTATACGCTGAAAAATAAATCGACGGGAGAATCTAAAACCGTCAATGATAAGGTGTATATGGATGAAAAAATTTGGGAAGACGAGAATTGGGAAATTGTCGGCG
>JAAIGF010024887.1_pt1 | contig 16014 bp, 11 predicted proteins | sample 6487441 | NCBI WGS metagenome assembly JAAIGF01 (sample SAMN13974129, study PRJNA590717) | phyllosphere metagenome | biome: pepper field; feature: multiple bacterial spot infested pepper fields; material: pepper leaves; isolation source: leaves from pepper fields | host: Capsicum annuum ... | reverse complement strand
CTTGCTGTGGCGTCTTTTAACACGCTGATTGATTCAATATCGACAGGATTGATAGCACTTATGCTTCCGCCGTAAGGCACGCCGTCGACAACATACAGCGGATCGCTTGACGCGTTAATAGAGCCTATACCACGAATTCTGATCGTCGCATCGGTGCCCGGCTGACCGCTGCTAGATACGGATTGTAAACCCGCGGCCAAACCTTGTAATGCTTTTGAAACGCTGCTGACCTGCGCCCGCTGTAGCTGCTCGCCGCTTATGGTAGAAACAGATCCTGTAAAGTCTGACTTTTTGGCGGTTCCGTAAGCGATTACCACAACTTCGTCAAGATCTTGGGCCGCTTGTGTAAGTTTTATTGCGGATAAATCGTCACTCGCGGGTATTTCAATCGATCTATAGCCTATAGAGCTAACGGTTAGTGTACTTCCGTTGGCTATATTGGTCAGCGTAAAACGACCATTAGCATTGGTATTGGTTTGTACGGTTGTGCCCTTTACGGTGATGGTTGCATCGCTTATCGGTTTACCGGTGGCGGCCTCTACGACGGTTCCTTGTCGTGTAGATTGCGCAAAGCTTATCGTAAATCCTGATAGAAATAAAAGGGCAAATAGATAATAAGAGAGGTGCTTTATCATTAAAATCAAAAGTTGAGTGTGTAAATATTTTGCATAAGAAAGCTATACCCATACAGGGCGATTCTTTAAGTGACATCGTGTGAGCGTTTTTTCGCACAACGCGTTATAAGAAAAATGCGACCAGTTACGACAGCATAGATGAGGGTTCTGGTCGCTAAAGCATTCGGAATGCTAGCGACAGGAAAGGATAATGGATGTTTCTTCCTCTTGGGTGAATAAGGTTAAGTTCAAAATCTCGAAATAGCATAGTTAAAATATAGATTACCTAGTTTTTTTCACAAAGAAACGAATTTTAAATTAAATCTACTGCATTGATAGACTTTTATTTTGATTAAAATTACGGGATACTGTTGTGAAATCTATGGTGCGTTTTGCCTTGTGCGTAATAAAGTCCGAGCTCCAGAGGCAAACGAGCTCTGTAGTTTATGTCAAGCGGATACTAGAATTACTGGCAGGAGCTCGTACCATCTAGCCTATTCGCATTCGAGATAGAACCTTGATTTTTCTTTTGCTTCGGAAAATAGTGATTTAAATTCTTTGCGTAGGCTTTTAAAAATAATGTCATGAAAATTGTATTTTTAAGCGCTCCTGCAAATCGTTTTATCAACTAACATGTTTGTACGGTTTCAGTATAATTAGACAATAATAACTCCATGACACCAAAGGTTACGATTCGTGAAATTACCATTAAAGAGGAGACGATCCTGTCGGGTTTAGCTTTGCTCACTGTTGATGTTGTTCAACACCATGCTTCAATAGGTTTTATGCAGCCTTTCTCCATAGAAGATGCTCGAAGATTTTGGAATGGCGTTTTACATCGGGTAGAGCAGGGAAAAGTTGTTCTACTCGTAGCGGAGGATTACCATTCCGCTCAAATTTTGGGAACAGTGCAACTCGTTATCGACCAGCCAGCAAACCAACCGCATCGGGCGGATGTTGCCAAGATGCATGTACACAGCGCAGCACGAAGGCTAGGCATCGGCGAGCAACTATTGGGTGCGATAGAAGGCGAAGCGATAAAGCGAGGAAAGTACGTGCTTGTGTTGGATACGGTAACGGACAGTCCGGCATCGTTTCTTTACCAAAAGATGGGTTGGATAAAGGTAGGTGATATTCCGGAGTATGCGCTATTTCCTAATGGCGGTTATTGCAGCACGACGTATTTCTACAAAAAATTGGAATAGCGTTATTCCGGCTATCACACGCGTTTTTCAACGGAAAAACATTGCTTCTAGCATTTGAAATAAAGCATGATTTGCTTTGAGCGGCTGACTTCGATCAGTTTTTCTTTAGCGCTCACCTTCTTTCGGTGTGTTAAATACCGCTAAGCGGCTGGTAAGAAAAAACATCAATAATCCGAAACAAGCAAACAGGCCAAATGAATAGCGGAGATTGGAAATCTCGGCAACATAACCGATAAGCGGCGGCCCCATTAAAAAGCCAAGGTAGCTAACGCTTGATACCATGGCTAGCGCAACGCCGGAAGAAATTGTTTTATGTGTGCCCGCGACGGAATAAACGGAAGGCACATTAACCGCAACACCTAACCCGACGAGCATAAATGCAAGTGTGCAAAAGATGATTTGCGGAAATACCACAGCGCCCATCATCCCGACAAACATCAAGATCCCGCTGATTTGCAAGGTGCGTTTGCGCCCGATCTTACCGATGACGGCATCGCCGATAAAGCGGCCTGTAGCCATCATCACCATAAACGATGCGTAGCCAAGTGTCGTCAGGGTGTCTGGCGCTTTTACGATGTCGTGAAAGTAAACACCACTCCAGTCAAACATAGCACCTTCGGTAGCCATACTACAAAATCCAATAACGCCAAGTGAGATCAGCAGTTTATCCGGTTTAAACGAAAAGGATTTTTTTTCGGTCGTGCCCGACAGATCTTGCACAAGAAAAGCCCGGTTCAGCAAAATATTAAACAACAAGAGTCCGCTTACGATATAAAAGTGAATGGAAGTCGAAATGTTCAGGTTGAGTGTCGCAAGCCCGATCAATGCGCCCGTAAAACCGGCTATACTCCAGGCTCCGTGGAAGGAAGACATAATCGACTTTTGATAAACACGCTCGGCCAATACGCCCTGTGTATTGACTGAAATATTACAAATATTACCTACAATGCCGAAAAGCAAAAGCGCACCGCCCAGATGCCAAGCATTGCTGGCAAACGAGATACTACACAGCACCAGCAGGTAAAAAAAAGCACCAAATGGCATGATACGGTGGCTACCGTATTTACTTACCAATTTTCCGGAGAGCGGCATCGTCATCAATTGCCCGATGGGGAGCATGAGCAATATGGTGCCCAGCTCGGCTTCGGTAAGCTGAAGATTGGCCTTAATAATAGGAATACGGCTTGCCCAACTGGCAAAGGCCAGTCCTTGGCCAAAGTAAAAAAGTGAGACTGCGAGGCGTATGCGTTGTTTGCTTCCGTTGAGTTGGGGTAAAAATGGCGAGCTCGTTGATGAATCCATTGTTTGGCGGCATGATTTACAGGCAAAATTACATCAAAATTTGAATAAAAAATGTTAAACTTGTAAGACAGCATAAACCGATAATAATTATATACCCAGATGAAGCGTATTCTTTTCTGCGTAAGCTTTTTATGGCTTTCGTTAACTAGTTTTGCAAGCACCACAGATAGTGTATATCTCTTTTCTTACTTTGTAGGTAACGGCGAAGATGGATTGCATCTCGCATCGAGCGAAGACGGGTTCACGTGGAACGCTATTGCACGCCAATCTACTTTTTTACAACCTGAACTCAGTCCGGACAAGCTGATGCGCGATCCCTGTATCATCCGGGGTAAAGACAATAAATTTCATATGGTATGGACGGTTAGCTGGACACAGCGAGGTATTGGCTATGCGCATTCGGACGATCTCGTCAATTGGTCGCCACAGCAATACCTTCCGGTTATGGAACACGAACCAAAAGCACGGAACACTTGGGCGCCAGAAATAACATATGACCCGGCGAACGATGAATATATGCTTTATTGGGCAACGACAATAACGGATGCTTATCCGGAGACTTTGGTGCAAGAAGAAAAAGCTTATAACCATCGTATGTACTATGTTACGACAAAAGATTTCCAAACGTTCTCCGAAACGAAGCTGCTTTACGAGCCGGGTTTTAACAGCATCGATGCCACGATACAGCACGATAATGGCCGCTGGCTGATGTTTATTAAAGACGAGACGCGTGTGCCGGTACAAAAAAATCTGAAGATGGCATTTGCGGATAAACTTACCGGGCCTTACTCGGCTGCAAGTGCACCGATCACGGGTAAGTATTGGGCGGAAGGACCGACAGTTTTGAAGATCGATGGTCTTTGGATCGTGTATTTTGATAAGTATACAGAGCATAAATATGGCGCCATCCAATCGTGGGATTTAAAGACTTGGGAAGACGTGTCAGACAAGGTAAAACTTCCCAAAGGTCTTCGCCATGGTACGGTCTTTAAAGTATCTAAAGCCGAATTTCAAAAGGTGTTATCGGCAAAATAAAACATGCAGTTGGTTTATCGTTACTTCAGAAGTAACTTGGCGAGCTTCTGAAGGGAGGTTCCATCGCCTTTTTGTCCTGTGTAATAAATTAATAAAGACAGTTTTCGCCAGGTGACTCAGGTTTTTAATAACGCGATGCGCACATCGATAAAGCTAAGAAAAGAACAGGTGCGCTATTGAAATACGGTGTATCGCTGTTAATGCAAATCTGGTGCAATTACACCCTTTTCGATGTAATTATCTTTATTCATCTGAAAATGCAGCTCCGTCATTGCATTTAGGTATTCCTTTAGTGGCGGGAGAAGATGTTCCTTGCGCAGGCGGTCTACATTTGCCGAGTCGATGAGGCCTATTTTTGGGATAGCTCGGCCTGTTGTCTTGACGAGATACGTTAACTGTGTACCAAATAATTGCTTTTTTCCAGCGTTTACCTGCACACGATCAAACAGGTAGGCATAATTTTCGGGATTAGCATTCTTTTTTTGCACCTGTTTTTTCATCGCCCGCAACACCCTGCGCTGAAAGGCCGGATCATGATCTGAGTGTTGCACCATCAGCCAAAAGTGATTCGAACTTTCTTTTCCTACTTGTTGATAACCGAGATAGCCAAAGCGTCGGAAATAATCTTCGATAATTTTTTGATTGTGCTGAAACACACTGTCCTTAAATGCATCCCACTCTTCATTTGTATATGCGCTGTATTTTCCGGTCTTTACTTTTGCTGCGATTTGATCAATCGTGACCATTTCTAATAGATGGGTTTGCAACGCCGTGCGCTTTTCGTCGGTAAGCGGCTGTTTGCTTTTACAGCTAAAGGCCATAAAGAGAAGAAACGAGAGTGCTAGCCAAAGGTAATTTTTCATAGATTATTATTTTGATTAAGCTAGCTAAAGCTACGCTTTTTATACACGAATGCCGCGCGGAGAGAAATACTATTTTATACAATACGGTTGATGTGTTGAAATACATTCACCGGTGATTTCTATAGAATTTGTATATTCGTTTTCAACCAATATCGTGCTACGATGCGCTATCAATTGAGTTTTTTTACCCAATATGGGCAGTTTTATGTTGCGGATAGCGATGCGGTCCATGCAGGCGCATCGCCCGATTTTTGGTCGGCGGAGGCCCATCACCATCGGTTGGCGGGAACGGTTGATTTTCTAGGAATAGCGATTGAAAATGACGATGATACGGCCAATGTTGAAGTCTTTGTTTCCGATACGCGTCCGGCTATGGATGCATCAGCTCATGCAGATCACGTTGTGGAAGCCAGTATCCAAATTAACTCGGGTGTTTTACAGTTCTTAGATTGTCCAATGGGCAGCGTGCAGCTCGAAATTCCGTTGTTGCTCGGTTCGTACCGCTTGCAGATTTTTTCCTTTCAACTTGATTCGGCTTATGCTGAAGTGCCTCAAGATCATTATTGTATCGTGATATGGCCTGGAGCGTTCGCTCCCAAAAATGTTTACAAGCAATGGATCGCCAATAATTAAGGATGTATAATGCTGGTTGTTTATCAGCTCAGACGAGCGTTCTTAGTCAAGGCTTCGTCAAATCGTAAAAAATAGCGCGAAAGGATTGTTATTTTATGGAGTACCACCTACATTTGTGAACGATCGACTTCGTAGCTCAGTTGGTAGAGCAACAGACTCTTAATCTGTGGGTCCTGAGTTCGAGCCTCAGCGGGGTCACAAAAAAGCTTTTCTAGAAATAGGAAAGCTTTTTTTTGTTGACAGGCTGTTTGTTTGCATTTTAAGTCTATAAATTCGTCTGGCATGTTAGTTGTTTTTTTATAACTATTTCGACTTTTACGGTATAATAAACATAATATCCACGCACAGATCTAAAAGAATTCCTTGTATATATAGCAAAAAGGCTATGTTGTAGATTTGGTGCCTGCCAAAACACAACACAGCCTTTAACTTGGTCACATATGATAGAAAAATCTAATCGCGCAATGTCGTAAGGTCTTGATCTGGAGCTGGAAAACCAAAGGCATCGAGTTCGTCGTAAACCGATTGGTTGACTTTAAATCCCCATTTACGGAAGAAGTCTGAAAGATTTTTTTGCGTTACCTGAGCGACCGTGAGCATGAAGTATCGCATTTTCTCTTCATCGGTTGAAACGTTAGGTCTATTCTCCCGGGTTGAGCGACTTAATTGAATAAATACCTCGTCACCAAAAGCAAGTTGTAACTGATGAAACATGATTAATTTTAATTCAACGTCGCCTTGGTTGAAATTACGATCGGCCACTGGTTTTTGCAAATAAGTATCCAGTTTGTGCCAAGAATTGTTCGTTGTAATTCGGCTTGGAGACAAGCCAAATCCACGTTCACTGGCCAACGAATAAACATTTACGGTCGTTTCTGTCATACCGGTCCAGGTCCAGGCGTTTTGCTGATAGGTATGGCCTACTTCATGCCACATCCCCCAGCCATTTACGTTGGAAAGGTAAAGCGGCTGTAACAGACGATAAGATAACGACTCCGTATAATAAATTGCGATGCCTGCCGCCATATATCCCCCAGAAGCAGCGTCTCTAACAGTGATGAGATGTTTGTTATACGGAACGGCATGTACACCGCTATTACCGCTTAGACCACTAATCTTATTCGAAAAATCAATAATAGCATCCAATCGGTCTACGATAAGATTTTGATCTTCATTTTGATACAACAATGCCTTCTCCATGTTGGCAACCATGATTGTATGGTCCGAGGAGAAAACCACATCAGGCACATCATCCTTTAGTGCATTTAACGTTTCTTGCCATTGCGACTGGGTGGTCTTTCCTTTTTGGAAATATGGAACGGCAACAAAACCATCCCCAAAAGCAATCTCTACTTGGCCTGTGCTGCTGTAGTTATTTGCCGTGTAAATGATGTATACCAATCCGCCGTATTGATCAATGGTGAACGATTGCGTTCCTTCTTGAAGATTGAAATATTGCCTGACTGGTCTGACATTATCGCGGAATGGCGTGCCGATAGCAAGGCGAATGGGCGTTGTGCCTGATTTCACGGTTGTCTTAATGGTTACCACGCTATTAGGCGCGGCATAAAATCCGGTCGCCTGCATCTCGTTATGGTTCCCTCGAAATCGCATTCTATCGGTTTCAGTAGTAGCAGAAGGTGTGACGCTAAACGTTTGTACGCTGTCCGCGATAGCTAAGGTTTGCTCTATGGCAGCTGAAGATGCCGCTTCTATAGAGGTTACGGATTTTTCGCAGGAAGAAAATCCTACTAAAACACTGGCTACGAGTAAATAAAAAATGTTCTTTTTCATTGGTTATTTATTTAAGTTATCAATTCGTTAAACTCGCGTAGTTATGTTCAACTCATACATTATGAGTGACTTGATTGTATTGCTGGTTGTTAGCGACCGTTTGCAATTTCTATTTAAGTTATGCATAATAACACGAGTTTTAAGTGAGCAATCGATTGTGCAAATCACGAAAAGCTTTTCGTAACAGCGGACTTAGCTGAGAAATTAGATGATTGTCTTACAGTGGCTTACTGTGTTTTATGCATCCGTTGTCGCAATAAGGGAATCAATGGCGGATAATTGGGGTGTTTCGGTAAAGTATTTCCCTAGTTAAATAGTTTTCATTGCGTTGCCGTAGATCATTTTGGTTCAACACACTGCAGCTTGAGTTTGATACGATGCTTTGCCAATAGGCGACAGGAATAGAAAAGCGCAGCCGATCAAGCTGCGCTTTATAGAAAAAGAAAAACAACATTATTTACCGAAAGCCTGTGTAATCGGTCGGCCGATACAAGCCTCTGGTAGTGTGAGCTTCAAGGCCTGCGCAACGGTTGCGGCAACATCATACAAATAAGTCGGATGCGTAATCACCGTTCCGCGTTTTACACCGGCTCCGTAAAGTAGAACAGGAACGGTGATTTCCTCATCTGAGGTGCCACCATGCCCTTTGTTGATACCACCATGATCTGATACCAAAAGCAGTAATGTTTTCTCCCGGATTCCCGCTTTATCGATCGTCGCCATAACGCGACCGATCAAACTATCTGCATGAGCAATAGCGGCAAGATATCCGGCAGAACCGTGTCCATGTTGATGCCCCGCACCATCAACATGGTCGAGGTGTAAAAAAGCAAAAGTAGGCCGCTCTTGTGCGAGATAGCTGTTGAAGGCGGTGACACAAGAATCTGGCGTGGAGAAATGGCGGTCAAAGTCGACCGCAGCGCGATCGTATAAGCGGCCAAACGCATCCCAATGGTATACGGATGCAAGTTTAGCGCCAGGACGCTGCTGTTTGATAACACGGAAAAGCGAAGGAAAACGTTTTGTAGCGTCCTGTGTGATAGGCGTAAGCACTTGTTTATCGACTTCCCAATCATTATTAAGCACACCGTGTTGCTCCGGTCCGGCACCAGTGATTATTGTAGCCCAATTCGGACTACTTACCGTGGGCAAAACGGTGCGCGCTTGCCAGGCGATCGCACCATCTTGAATAAGTTTATCAAGCACAGGTGTTTCCGCATTACGGAGGCCGCTGCTGCTGAGTCCATCTACGCCAATCACCACAACATGTTCAATCTGAGCTGCTGCAGGTTGTGCATTGCACAACAAGAACACACTAAGTGTGGCGAGCGCTAGAAATTGCTTTTTCATATCGTATATCTTTTTATGAATAAAACCTAATTATGATCCCACCACACCGGCGTATTAATATCATCTGCACCTTGTCTGCTGACGGCGGCAGCGCGGCTGGTGGCATTTTGCGATTGCTCAGAAAGCGGATACGCAAAACGCACAGGAATACGGTTGTTGTTTTGATTGGAAGGGCCTGCCTGGAGCTGTGGATAACCTGTGCGCCGCCAATCAAACCAAGCCTCCATACCGGTAAAGAACAGGCCGATCCATTTTTGTGTGCCAATCAATTCCGACGCTCGGTTTTGTTGAAAAGCAACGCCTTCACGTGTCAGGTAAGCCGAGGGCATTTCCGTGTCGACCATATCAAAAGCTGCGCGGATACCATTTTCGTAATAGCTTTGCGCAGAGTTGCCGCTGATAAGCCCTTTGCTTGCCGCCTCAGCCAGGATAAACTGTAACTCGGGGTAAGCCATAATATAGCCGCGAGCTACTTCCAAACCACGATCGCTGATGGCATTTTCGAAATAAAGCGCGCCAACTCGCGATATATTCTGCACACCACCATTGTAATTAAGTGCCGCGACGTCGTCAAGACCATTGGGCACGCCAGCATATTGCGGGTTGGCGCTACTTGCACTCGCTGCGGTAGGACGGGCAAAGATCGCGATGCGAGGATCTTGAAAGTTCAGTAGCTTATCGCCCAGCGTTTTGCTGAGGCGAAACTCATCGAAAGAGCCAACACGATAAGTATGCACCGGAAATTGATTAGGCAACTCGGCTAAATAACGCAAAGCACCATTATCAGCATTGTTTTCAAAAAGCGGGTATTTGGTTGGGTCATTGAGTATCGCTTGCATAGCTTGCGCAACATTTTGCCTGCCGGAGATGCGCATAAGATAACGAAGATGTAGCGCATTGGCGAGTTTTTTCCAACGTTGGATATTGCCGGAGTAGAGTATATCCCCCACAACAACTTCACCCGAACTGCCTAAAAGCGTATTGGCTTCTTCCAGATCCGCAATGATACCCGCGTAGATTTGTTCTTGTGCGTCGTAGGCAGGCGTAAATTGCTGCGCTGTTTTTCCTTGGATAGCTTCGGAATAAGGCACATCGCCATAGGTGTCGGTAAGCACAGAATAGATCCACGATTTCATGACCAAAGAAATGCCTTTGTAGTTGTTTTGTTGCGAGGCTTCGGCTAATTGTTCGAGATTATTGACATCGCGCAGCGCGGTATATAGACCGTTCCACGTGCCTGACTGGTCGCCCCAAATATACCGATCGGCGTTAACAAACTGTATCTTGGCCGTTTGTTGAATCACAATATTACCAATGGCCCAGCCGTCACCCATTACCTGATTGACGGAGCTACGGATAACTGTTGGCAAGAGCAAATCGGGCGTGACGCGGAGAATGGCATTGGGATCGGTATTGATCTCCTCAAAATTTTTATCGCAAGCGCCAAATAGCAAAGATAGAGCTAGTGCGCCGCTAATTAGCGGAATACGTTTCATGATGTTATTGATATACGGCATGATTTATTACAGTTTAAAGTTAAGACTGAATCCCCAGCTGCGGGTAGATGGCAAGGCCATAGACTCTACACCTGGAATGATCGTTCCGCCACTCATGGAAGCGGTTTCTGGATCGATATGTGGAACGTTTGACCATACGGCTAAGTTGCGTCCTATCAACGAAAACTTAACATCGCGGATCGGCAATTTACCCATCACGCGGGCAGGCAGTGTGTAGCCAACGGAAAGCTCGCGCAATTTGATAAAGGAAGCGTCGAAGATAGCGCCTTCTAATAAACTACGACCGAGTGTATATGATGTGTGCCACTCGCGAGCCGAAAGTTTTACCGCGTTAGGACTGTAACTTCCATCCGCATTTTGTACGACACCTTGACCAATCACACCATTGCCTTCTTGATTTAAATCGTAACCGTTGGCGCGGCCTTCAAGTGTCTCGATAAGCGATCCGGTTTCTCTACCGATCACCTGGGTGTGCGAATAGATCTCGCCGCCATAGCGAATATCAAGCAGCGCACCGAGGTGAACGCCCTTAAACGTAAAATTATTACGAACACCCATTAACCAATCTGGGTTGTAATTTCCAAGATTGACAATATTTTCGGTAGGCAACGGTTTGCCATCGTTATTAAAGATGATTTGTCCGTAGTATGGACTGTTGCGATCTTGCACACGACGGTAACCTAAGCCATACATATTACCCATGCGTTCGCCTTCACGAGCTTCGATCGATACATAACGGCTCGCCATGACGTAATTGCTAACGCCTTGATCGGGTGCAAGCTCCAGCACCGTGCTGCGGTTCGCAGAAAAGTTAATATTGAAGTTCCATTCAAAACCACTACCCGTTCTTACCGGTATGGCGTTTAACATGGCTTCGTAACCCCAGTTTCTGATTTTGCCGGCATTAAGCACCATACCTGAAAGACCACTGCTATAAGAAAGCGGCACATTGGTCAAAATCTGATTGCGTGTAGTAATGTTGTAATACGTGAAGTCGAAGTTCAGGCGGCTATCGAAAAAGCGAAGCTCGGTACCAACTTCATACGAGTCACTGATCTCTGGTTTTAAATTGTAATTAGGCAGACGTCCAGACTCTGAAAAAGCCGGATATCCTCCGTAAGGATCACTGCGGAGATAAGGCTGTGAAAAGGTGTATGGATCGGTATCATTACCTACTTGCGCAAAGCCGGCGCGCAACTTCGCGTAAGACCACCACTTAGGCAGGTCGACAACGCCATTCAGCACAAAGCTTAACGAAGCTGATGGATAGAAATAGGAATTATCCGTCGTGGCAATAGGCGAGGCACCAATAGGAAGCGTAAGCGAACTTGCCCAGTCGTTGCGAGCGGTAAGCTCTAAAAAGAGAAAGTCGCGGTAGTCGATCTGTGCCGAGCCATATACGCTATTAACGCGCTTGCGCGTGTTGTACTGATCAGAGACCAAGGCCACCCGGGTGTTTGCCAGCGAGAATGTACCCGGGATGATAAGTTGCGGCGCGCTGACATCTAGCATATTGCCCAACACCGAACGTTGATTGCCCCCGGCATTGACCGCGAAGTTGATGTCGCCAAAACGTTTGTTGTAAGAAAGCAAAAAGTCCATATTGCGCTCTTCGTTGGTCAGTTTGTTTTCACGGTAAGAACCAAATGGGAAGCGCTGTGTGCTGAATGCCCGACGGCGGGTTTGTTGCTGATTGGTATAGTCGGTACCGATACGTAGAAAAGCTTTAAAATGATCAGAAAACTTATAGTTTAACATGATGTTACCAAAAATCCGGCTATCGGTTATACCATTGGTATTCACGAACAAATTGTAATAGGGATTGTCGTGATAGTTGTAGTTGGAGTTAAACTGCTGAATATTTTCCATGCCGGGCTGCCACCAATCTTTCTTCGGATCAAGATCCACCTGGCGACCCAGCCAACCATACAGCAAGTAAATGATATTTTCCGTACCGTAACTTAAGTTTGGACGGTTGTCACTATTGCTGTGAATATAGTTTACTGAAGTGCGTAAATCTAAGCGATCGGTGAGCTTATAGCTGCTGTTTAACGCAAAAGTGTGCCGTGTAAGATCGGTATTAGGCACGATTCCGCTTTGATCAAAGTTGGTGTATGCAAAGCGAAAGTCGCCTTTGTCATTTCCTCCGGCAAAGGCAATGTTATTGATAAAAGTTTTTCCCGTTTCGAAAAAATTACGCACATTGTTGGGGCGCGCCAGCCAAGGTGTCGCGGTAATCTGGCCGCGAGCGGCAAGGTCTGCCGCGCTACCGATAGCACCATCGTCTACAAGGTTAACATCGCCGCCGCGATAGCCGTTGCTCGTCGGCGAATCAAATTGTTTGATCAAGCGACCATCAAGTAACGGCCCCCAGCTTTCGTCAACCCCGTCGTTGAGGCCTGCGCCGGCACCGTCTTCAAAGGAAAACTCGCCATTTACGCCTTGCCCGTACATGTTTTGAAAATTAGGGAGTACAAGCGGATTATCAAACGTCACGCTAGAGTTGACACTGATGCCCAGACCGCGCTGTCCTTTGCCCGATTTGGTCGTGATCAGAATAACGCCGTTGGCAGCTCGTGAGCCGTATAGTGCAGATGCATTTGCGCCTTTCAGCACAGATACTGATTCGACGTCATCTGGATTTACCAATCCGGCACCATTCCCGTAATCGGTCTCTTGAAAACTGCGTCCTGAAGATCCGAATATTTCATTGGTAATAGGTACGCCGTCAATAACAAACAGCGGTTGGTTGGCGTTGATATTTAGGGATTTGTCGCCACGGATAGTGATACGCGATGATCCACCAACACCCGAAGGATTTCCTACAACGGTAATACCCGCAATTTTGCCCGCAAGCCCATCGACAAAATTGCCGCTGCGCACTTCGCTCAGCTCATTTCCTTTAATTTCTTGTGCGGCATAGCCGAGGGATTTAGCCTGACGCGAAATACCCAGTGCCGTGACCACAACTTCTTCAAGGCCTGTTACATCAGGCTGCAAAACGATCGTCAATGGCCGATTGTTTTGAACGGAAATTTCTTGTGATTGGTAACCAATGGCTTGGATCATGAGTGTAGCGTCTTTTTCTTCCACTTCAATTTGAAAGTGGCCTTGGACATTGGTGGTGGTTGAGCGGTTGAGGCCTTTAATCTGTATGGTTACCGCCGCAAGGGGCTCGCCGCTTTCATTTTGTACCGTACCGGATATGCTACGTGCGTTTAGTTTATTGCTTTGTGCAGATACATACTGCGATGTTGTGAATGCGAACAAGAGGAATGCTAAAAAACCCATTATTCGGCAGAATTGATCTATTTTTCGATGCGTTTTCATATATTGTCGTTAACAAATTGTTGTGATTTGTGCAGGCAGTGTTCGGTGGTAATTTTGGTCGATTTAAAGCCGAATACTGCTCTTGTTGTGCTGGATAGTTAGTTTTCGGCGATCCCTCCTTTCTCGCTTGTCGGTGTTAAGTGCGTTATGACGGTGGCAAAAGTGCTCAGTATTTGCGCTTCATTGCCATACGGAGATGTTTCATTTGCGCAAAAGGCATGATTATATGGCCAGTTTTCCGTTGGGTATAGTGCGTTCATCGTATTGTTTAAATGTTAAGCAATACTAAACAAAGTTTATTAAGAAACTTCGCATTATAAATTAAGAAAAAGTGAAGTTTTTACTTTGTGCGATGGAAAAGAATAACGCCTGTTTCAATGGATAAAAATCGTTCGTCGCTTACGGCATCTGTTGACCAAAACTACGAGGAAGGTATATGCTGTGGTATCTAGCGAGGTCAATTTGGTTTAAGAGCAAATCGTTTAGACGTAGCTCTGTGGGATCAGTATAGTAAGTGATGGCACAATAAAAAGCCCGGTCACTTACGGCCGGGCTCCTAGGTTTACTGTATTTCTTTTAACAATTCTTCGATTGCTTTTTCCAGCTGCTGATCGGTGCCTTTAGCGATGACATCCGGCTGGTTCTTGACTTCAAAGGTCGGTTTGGTTTCGTTATTTTCTAACCATTCTCCCGCCTTATTTTTTGCACTTACCGGCACAGCTCCCCAAACAACACCGTTTGGCAGGCCTTCCCAGCCCGCAAAGCTACACGTGCCCGGTACGGGCATGCCAACGGTTTTTCCGATTCCTAAATCGGTATATCCGCAAGAGAAACAATGTCCATCACTGTAGTTCGCTTCGTTAAACATAGCCAGCGTAGGCTTCGTCCAGCGAAAAGTGGGTTCATACCCTACAGAGCGATCTGCCGTGGCGTAATCCAGAAACTTTTCGCCGGTAAAGAACATCGCCAGATCAGAAACCAGATCGCCGCCGCCGTTAAAACGTGTGTCAACGATGACTGCTTCACAGTCGGCAAATTTGCCCATCATTTCATCATACACGTTACGGTATTGATTATCGTTCATGCCCGAAATGTGTACATAGCCTAATTTGCCTTTGCTCAAGCGCGCGACTTCCTCCTGATTTTTCTTCACCCAGCGACGGTACAATAAAGCACTTTCATCACTTAATGAAATCGGCTTAATGGTTAACTGTTGTCGTTTACCGGTTTTCGGATCAAGCAGCTCGATCAACGTAAATTTGTCGGCTTTCCGGTTTAGATAACGAGCTACATCACGATCTGCCAAAATAAGTTCACCATCTATTTTTTCGATAACAGCGCCCGGAGTAATCTGAAACGAAGCTTTGTCCAGTGGCCCGCCAGATAAAATCTCTTCGATACGAATGCCATCACCCTGATGGTTATAATCCATAAAAATACCGAGCGATGCGGTTTCATCACCATCGGCTGATCCGCCGGAATAGCGAGCGCCTGCGTGCGAAACATTCAGTTCGCCCAATAACTCGGATAGCATTTCTGCAAACTCGTAATTGTTGCTGATGTGCGGAAGGTATTTGCTGTACGCTACGCGCAGACCGTCCCAATCTGCGCCATGCATATCAGGTGTGTAAAACATTTTCTTCGTGCGTTGCCAAACATGATCGAATGCATCTTTAAATTCGGCTACTTTATCCAGCTCCATATCGCTTTCAATTTGTATGGCATCTCGCTTGTTATTGTCTGCATTGATTTTGGTGATGCGGCCGGCGCTTAAAAGGTAAATCGATTTTTGCTCCTTATCCCATTCCATACTGCCACCTGCAGCATCGAGCGCTATTTCCATCTTCGTTTCTTTGGTGCGCAGGTTGGTGCTCCACAGGTTAGCGCCTTTCTCAAAACGAGAAAGGTAAAAGAGTTTTTCGCCATCTTTGGACAACACCGCGTCGGAAAGCGCCGAAGAATGAATGGTGAGTCGGGCTTTGCGGTCATCCAGGCCGTCCCAGTCAATTTTAATGGGTTCGCCGGCCAACTTCGTTTTCGTGCTATCTTTGCCGTCTTTCTTTTTATCAGTCGTATCTTTTTTGTTGGCTTTTTCCAGCTCTTTTAAGAGGTTGAAATCATCTTTGCTCATATTGTACCGATCCCATGATTCTTTAGTTAAAAACAAGGTGTATACATCCATTTGCGAGCCGCCACTAAAAGCGTGGCTTTTCATGCCGTGGCGGTTGCTAAACCACAACACTTGTTTGCCACCGTTTACCCATTGCGGTTTTAAATCGCTGTAACCACTTTTCGTCAGGTTAATCATGTTATTTTTTCCTGTTGCATCTAACAAGACCACTTCGCTATTTGCCATCGTAGGACGGTAACT
>JAAIGF010256483.1_pt1 | contig 16015 bp, 13 predicted proteins | sample 6487441 | NCBI WGS metagenome assembly JAAIGF01 (sample SAMN13974129, study PRJNA590717) | phyllosphere metagenome | biome: pepper field; feature: multiple bacterial spot infested pepper fields; material: pepper leaves; isolation source: leaves from pepper fields | host: Capsicum annuum ... | reverse complement strand
GTCTGGTCGTTTTTATTTGGCTGATGGACTTCGATACACAAAATGCTGCCTGTCGATAAGTATATTTGCTGATTCACGATCGATTTTGTCGATCGAACTGATCGGGTTTATTCATTATCCCCAATCAATTTCAGGCGGCAATGCAATGTGGCAATATCTGAAAAAATCCCTGTTAATTAGTCTCTTAGCAACTTAAGCCAAATTTTTCGTTCCGGCGTTGCCGGTTTGTGATGGCGATCGCTTTCTGGCCAGGAGATTGCTGACGCACACTCAGGCAGTTTTATCCAGATCGTACTGGCTGCTGACAAAATCGGGCAGCTCATCTACGCGCTCAGGTGGCAGCGGCCTGCCGAGCAGGTATCCCTGCAGCGTGTCGCAGCCAAGGCCGGTCAGAAAAGCCTGCTGATCGGGCGTCTCCACCCCTTCCGCGACCACTTTCAGATCCAGCGACTGCGCCAGCGCGACAATAGCGGAGACGATAGTGGCGTCCTCGGAATTTGCCTGCAGCTCATTCACAAACGCGCGGTCGATCTTCAGTTCACTGGCGGGCAGCCGCTTCAGATAGAGCAGGCTGGAGTAGCCGGTTCCGAAGTCATCAATCGACGCCTTTACCCCCATGCTGGTGAGTTCAGTCAGGATACGCACGCTCTCTTCCGGATCGCGCATCGCCGTGGTCTCTGTCACCTCCAGCGTCAGCTGCTCTGCCGGGATCTGATGCGTTTTCAGCGCCTGCGTCACGGTGGTAATCAGCCCGGACTGCTCAAACTGCAGCGCAGAGAGGTTCACCGCAACTGACCAGGCGGTATGCCCCTCCTGATGCCAGCAGTGCAGCTGGCGGCACGCTTCATCGATCACCCAGTTACCTATATTTATGATTAAACCGGTTTTTTCTGCGCCAGGCAGAAACAGATCAGGCGTAAGCAGACCGCGCTGCGGGTGCTGCCAGCGCAGCAGCGCTTCAAAACCGAGAATCGGCCCGCCGGGGGCGCAATACTTCGGCTGGTAAAACAGCCGCAGTTCATGGTTATCCAGCGCCTGCCACAGATCGTTGTTAAGCTGCAGCTGCGACTGCGCCAGAATATTCATTGAGGGCTGGAAGAAGGTGTAACCGTTGCGGCCATTGTGTTTGGTGTGGTACATCGCGGCATCGGCGTTAAACATCAGCTCGCGCTCATCTCTGCCGTCGCCAGGATAGACGGCAATCCCGATACTTAAAGAGACCACCAGCTCATAACGCGATATGGCAAACGGCCGGTCAACGGCCTTCACCAGCATATCGGCCACCGAGGCGGCGTCGTTGGGATCGTCAATCTCCAGCAGCAGCACAAACTCATCTCCGCCCATTCGCGCCAGCGTATAGTGCCCCTGCATCTGGCTCATCATACGTTCTGTTACGCTCACCAGCAGTTTGTCGCCGATATGGTGCCCGAACGCGTCGTTAACCGCTTTAAAACCATCGAGATCCATAAACATCAGTGCAAACTGCGACTTCTCGCGATTGGCTTTATTGATCGCCTGATCGAGCCGATCCTCCAGCAAAATGCGATTGGGCAGCCGGGTCAGGTTGTCATGCAGCGCCAGCTGAGCCAGTTCACGGTTCGCCTCTGCCAGCGAGCGCGCCAGAATTGACGTGCGCGCCTGCATACGCGCATCCAGCATAGAGACCAGCAGCGTTATGCCGAGTATCGCCAGCGTCACCACGGTGACAATCATCGCCAGCCAGTCGCTGTTTACTCCGTGGTGTGTGACGTGGCTGCTCGACGGAAATCCGGCCGCCGCCATACCGGTGTAGTGCATGCCGGCAATGGCGCACCCCATGACAACCGAGGCGCCAAAACGCAGCAGCGTTACCCGGCCATGGCTGTGACGCAGATGAAAGGCCAGCCAGAGCGCAGCCCCTGATGCGAGCAGCGCAATCAGCACCGAGACGGCGATCCAGCCCCGGTTCCAGATAATACCCGGCATAAACATCAGCGCCGCCATGCCGGTATAGTGCATAGCCACTACGCCCGACCCCAGCACCAGCGCGCCGCCAGCCAGTCGCCGCCACGGCAGCTCTCCCACGCAGACCAGCCGCAGGGCAAAAATCGAGGCGAGAATAGCAACCAGCATGGAGGCTGCAGTGAGCACCGGATCATAGCTCATCTCCATATCGAGATTCATGGAGAGCATGCCGATGAAATGCATCGCCCAGATTCCTACGCCCATGGCAAAACCGCCCCCCAGCAGCCAGATGAGCGCGACGCGACCTGACGAGGAGGCGACCCGGCCTGCCATATCCAGCGCAGTAAAGGAGGCGAGCATGGCGACAATAATTGAAACGATAACCGTGAATGAGTCGTATGACGTTACCAGCATAGGGAAGTCCGGATTAACGCTGTTTCCAGCTATAAAGTCGTGTAAACGGCATCCCTGCAGCTTTTGAACCGCTATCGCCCTTCCTGAACGAGGCAGAAATCCAGCCCTCTTCCCGCGCCAGACGACAGCAGGCTGGCAGCAAGGCCAGCCACTGTTATGACTCTATTATCGGCCTGCGGGCAAAAATAATGAGTAGAAAAAGCGTGTCAGAGATTAGACGTACTACCAGGCTGAACTATAGTAAATAAAACTGATGTAAATCATAAAGCAACCTCAGTGCTAATCTGGGGGAAGCGCCATATATCGCCTTAATTCTCTTTGCCAGCGGCATTTTACGGGTTCGTTTTTTATTAACAGGCCAGGTGGAAAAGCATCGACTCCGGATAATCAGTAAGGAATGATTATGAAACTCAAGCTTTTTCTTATGACCGCAGGCCTGTACACAGGATTGACGTCCGTAACGGCCCTGGCAGCCACCACTACCGGGGCGATCAACGCCACGCTCACGCTGACGACCGGTTGCCTGGTCAACGGTCAGTCAGCCACCACCGGCGTCAATTTCGGTACCCTGAACTTTGGCAGCAGCGCAGCTACCTTTGATACGCTGAATGCCACGCTGGTGGGCGCGGCCGGCAGCGGTATCTATGTGCGCTGCACAACCGGACAGACCTTTAATGTACAGGTCACCAGCAGCAACGGCGCGCCGGGCACGATTTACGGCACCGTCAGCGGCCAGCCGCGCTACCTCATTCTGGGCTCGGATAATACGCGGGGCATCGCCTATACCCTCTACAGCGACGCCGCCTTTACCACCGCGATAGCGAACAACACCAACATTGCCGCCAGCGGCACCACCGATCCGACGCTGGGCACCAACTATGCCATCTATGGTCGGGTCGTCGGCGGCGGCTTCAACCCACTTATCCCGGCGGGTACCTATACCGACACCATAAACGTGGCGGTGAATTACTGAGCACGGGTGCGCGCGCAGTGAGACTATCCCTCTCTCTCTGGCGGGCGGCGGGGCTGATAGCAGCCTTCGCCTGCCTGCCGGCAGATGCGCTGCCTGTGGCAAACTTTCAGGTCGCTGCGTCCATCGTGGCGGGCTGCGTGGTGTCGGGCAGCAATACGGGCGTGTTTGGTACGCTCAACTTTGGCTCGCACTCCGGCGTGGCTACGGGAAACTTCAGCGCAAGCTACCTGCAGAGCACAACGCTGAACCTGGCCTGCACGCCAGGCACCGCCGTCAGCATGAGTATTGACGGCGGCGCTAACTACACCTCTGTCCGCAATCTCAAACACACCAGCAGCAGCAATACCGTTGCCTACCGGCTCTTCAGTAACGCTGCGCTGACTGCGCCTATACCCATTAACAGCGCTATAGCGCTGAACTATAGCAATGCGAATACGATTACGCTGCCTGTTTATGGTCAGCTGACGCTGCCTGGCACCGCGCAAGCCGGAACCTATACCGACACGCTGACCGTCACCCTGAGCTGGTGATGCTGAAAAAAAAGGATGAACCATGAGAAACCTGTGCGCGCTGCTTTTGCTGTTAATCATCCCCTCAGTCCGGGCCGCCAACTCGCTGATGATCTGGCCCATTGACCCCGCCATAGCCTCTGAAGATAAAGCCAGCGAGCTCTGGCTGGAGAACCGCGGCAGCAGCAGCACCATTATGCAGGTACGCATTTTTGCCTGGCAGCAGCGCGAGGGCCAGGAGCAGTATCAGACGCAGCAGCAGGTCGCCGCCAGTCCGCCTATGGTGCGGCTGGAGCCGGGGCAAAAACAGCTGGTGCGCCTGATCAAACAGACGCCGCCTCCTGCCGGTCAGGAGAGCGCCTATCGCGTGGTACTTGATGAGATCCCGTCGCCGCGTAAGCCCGGTGATAATCAGGCCGGGCTTAACTTTCAGATGCGCTATTCCGTTCCGCTGTTTGTCTACGGCAGCGGTCTGACGCGCGACAGCGCGAAAGCGGTGCTGAGCTGGCGCGAAGTCAGCAGCGGCGGCAGGCGCTGGCTGGAGCTGACCAACAGCGGCAGCGGCCATGCGCGCCTGAGCAATGTCCGCGCCGGCGGAGCCGCCCTGGGCAACGGCCTGTTTGGCTATGTGCTGGCACACAGCAGCCAGCGCTGGCCGGTCAGCCAGCCTCTGCGCGGAGAGCTGGCAGCCGATGTCAACAACCGCGCCTGGCGCAGTACTGCCGCACGCTAATGACGCCTGCGCCCTCGCGTTATCTGCTGCTGGGCAGCGTACTGATGATCCTGCCCGCGCACGGGCGTGCGGAGAGCTGGTCTGCGCTGCCGCCTCCGCCCGCGCTGGAAAGCAGCGCACAGGGGCAGCAGCTGATGCTGGAGTTAATTATCAATCAGCGCGCGCGCGGCGATATTGTTGCCGTTGAACATCAGCAGGATCATTTCTGGCTGCGCCGCAGCGATCTGCTGCAGGCGGGCGTGGCGGCGGAAAAGCTGCCGGATGAGCGGGTCGATCTTCGGCAGCTGCCTGGCGCGGATGTCACCTATGATGAAACCCGGCAGCGGCTGCTGCTGACGGTGCCGCCGGCCTGGCTGCCGGCGCAGCGGCTCGGGCAGGCTGAGCAGCGTCCCCGCTTTCCGGCGCGCGCCAGCAACGGGGCGCTGCTGAATTACGACGTTTATCTGACCCACACCGACCGGGCCGGCTCACGCCTCTCCTCGTGGAATGAGTTACGGCTGTTCGGCCCGGCAGGACAGTTCTCCTCTAACGGCGTCTATACGCAGCAGCTGAATGGATCGCTCAGCGGTCAGCAGGAGGGATATCTGCGTTACGACACCTGGTTCAGCAATGAGAATGAAGATGCCGCGCTCAGCTGGCGGGTGGGCGACCTTATCACTGACGCCCTGAGCTGGAGCAACAGCGTGCGGCTGGGCGGGGTGCAGATAGCGCGTGATTTCAGCGTGCGTCCCGATTTAGTAACTTATCCGCTGCCTGCCTTCAGCGGCCAGGCGGCGGTGCCCTCCTCGGTCGATCTGTTTATTAACGGCTATCGCAGTGCGCAAACGGCGGTGCAGCCCGGTCCGTGGTCGCTGACCAACATCCCCTTTGTCAATGGTGCCGGGGATGCGGTGATCACCACCACCGATGCGCTGGGGCGTCAGGTCACCACCACGCTGCCCTTTTACGTGTCGGCCAGCCTGTTAAAAAGTGGCCTGTCTGATTACGCCTTCTCTGCCGGCGCTGTCCGGCAAAATTATGGTGTGAAGAGTGCCGACTATGGCGCTGCCGCTGCCAGTGGCTCCTATCGCTACGGTATCAGCGACTGGCTGACGCTGGAGTCGCACGCTGAAGGCAGTGATGACGTTGTCATGGGCGGTGCGGGCGGCCTGCTGAAAGCGGGAAGCCTGGGCGTCATCAACGCGGCGGTGGCGCAGAGCGACGCGCAGAGCCAGAGCGGCACGCAGTACAGCTGGGGATATCAATATAACAACAGCTGGTTCAGCCTTGGCACCCAGCACATTCTGCGCGATACCACGTTCAGTAATCTGGCGCTGATCGGCAGCCGCAGTGAAAGCGCCGACAGCCGCTATTCACTCGCACGTCGCAGCGCACAATATACGGCCAGCCTGTCGCTCAGCGACTACGGCAGTCTGGGACTCGCTTATCTCGATATCAGCGGCGGCTACGGTGAGCGCACGCGTCTGTGGAACCTGACCTGGAGCAAAAATTTGTGGGGCAACAGCAGTCTCTATATCTCAGCCAGCCGCGATCGCGATCTCGGTAGCTGGGACGGGGCGATTTCACTGGTGATCCCGTTTGGTGAACAGAGCAGCGCGTCTGTGAGCGTGGAGCGCGATCGCCAGGGGCGCAGTAACCAGCGGCTGTATGCCTCGCGGGCAATGCCCACTGAGGGGGGAATCGCCTGGGACGCCTCCTGGGCACGCCAGGGGGGCGACAGCGGCGATTATCGTCAGGGCAGCCTGCGCTATCGCAATAACCGGATCGATACGTCAGCCGGATTCTGGGGCGATGATGACAATACAACGCAATGGGCAGATCTCTCTGGCGCGCTGGTGCTGATGGATAACCGCCTCTTTGCTGCTAATGATATCAACGACGCCTTTGTGCTGGTGAAAACCCGCTATCCCGGCGTGACCGTACGCTACGAGAACCAGGCGATGGGGAAAACTGACGGCCAGGGCTATCTGCTGGTCCCGGCGGTCAGCAGCTACTACGGCGCAAAATATGATATCGATACGCTGGATCTGCCTGCCAGCGTCGCCGCATCCCGGGTTGAGCAGCGCATTGCCGTGAAGCGTAAAAGCGGTTTTCTGCTCGACTTCCCGATTGAGCCGCTGCGTGCCGCCAGCGTTATTTTGCACGACACGCGCGGTCAGCCGCTGCCGCTTGCCAGTCAGGTGCTGCGCGCAGGTAAAGAGAGCAGCTATGTCGGCTGGGACGGCATCGTCTGGCTGGAGAATTTGCAGGCGCGTAATACGCTGCAGGTTATCACGCCCGATGGCCGCCAGTGTGAAACCACGTTCAGCGTCGCGCGCGGCGAACCAGAGGCGCTGAAAACCTATGGCCCGCTGGTCTGCGCGCTACCTCTCCCGCAGCCCGGCGCCGGTGCGCTGGTGCAGAGATCCTCAGCAGGAGTACAACATGATTAAGTTACTATTGATGCTGGCGCTGCTGCTGCCCGGCGCCAGCTATGCGCTCTGCCCGCTCTCCGCTTCGCCGGCCAGCTTTGGCAGCCAGACCACCTTTTCTGTGCAATCCCAGGTTATCCCCACGTCCGCCAATACCAATGTCAACTGCGGCTCCGCCACGCTTAATCTGCTGGGCAACGACTATATTGCCTATGCGTTTACCGCTGCCAGCTACCTGAACGGGACCCGCGCCACGCTGAAAGCGAGCGCCGGCGGCAGCGATAACGTTCCGATCCAGCTTTGTGTCGACAGCGCCTGCGCCACCGAGCTGCGTCAGGGCAACAGCTATCGCTGGAACGCCTCGGCGCTGCTGGCGCTGGGCAACAGCCTCAACTTCACTATCCCGCTCTATTTCCGCACCGTGCCGGGCCAGGTGATTGCGGCAGGCACATACACCACCACCCTGACGCTGACGGTAAGCTACAGCGTCTGTACCAGCGCCGGCGTGGCCGGTATCTGTCTGGGAACCGTGCAAGCCAGCAGCGGCACCGCCCTGCCGCTGACCGTGACGCTGGTGGTCACCAACGACTGCACCACCATTACCGCCCCGAACCTCAACTTTGGCAGCGCGCCGCTGGCGGGCAGCTTCTCTGCCGTTCAGCAGACCATCAGCGTGGTCTGCTCTAAAGGGAGCACCTATAGCGTTGGGCTGAGCAACGGCAATAATTTCAGCGGCACCGCGCGGCAGATGGCAAATGGAGCCAGCCGGCTGGCCTATGACATTTATAAAGACGCGGCCACGACCTCGCGCTGGGGCCCCTCCGGCAGCGATCGCTGGAGCAGCACAACGTCAACCTCGCTTAATCCCGATACGGTAACGCGCAACTTTACCTACACGGCCCGGATACTGACGACGCAGGCGACGCCGGCAGCCGGAAACTACACGGATAACGTGGTGGTGGACGTGGCGTTTTAGCGGGGAGAGAGCCGGCCGCAGGGCGCGGCCGGAAAAGCATCAGAGTGAGGCGCTGGCGGGCGTTACCGCGTGGCGCTGCTGATACTGTCTCACCATCCGGCCAATCAGCAGTGTGCCTGCCAGTCCGCAGACGGCAGCAAATGAGAGCCAGATGCCGGGCATCGCTTTATCGCCGGTGGCATGAATAAGGTAGCTGGAGATGGCTGGCGTAAAGCCGCCAAACAGTGCGGTCGCCAGGCTGTAGGCCAGGGAAAAGCCGGATGCGCGCACCTCTGCCGGCATAATCTCTGCCAGATAGACCACCATGGCACCGTTGTAGCTGGCATAGAGAAAAGAGAGCCACAGCTCCGCTTCGACCAGATGCGCAAAGCTCGCGGAACCGGTGAGCCAGTGCAGCATCGGCCAGGCCGTCAGGATCATTAGCACGGTAAAGATAATCAGCAGCGGCCGCCGTCCGACCCGATCGGAAAGTGAACCCATAACCGGCAGCCAGAACAGATTGGATATCCCGACAAACAGCGTCACCAGAAAGCTCTGTTTATCGCTCATCATCAGCACCGTTTTGCCAAAGGTCGGCGTGAAAGCGGTGATCATGTAGAACATAACAGTGGTGGTGACCACCATCAGCATGCCCGCCAGCACCAGCGCCCAGTTCTGTCCGACTGACCGTACAATCTGGCGCATCGAAGGATGCGTTTTACGCTGGCTGAACGCCTCTGTCTCTTCCAGCATGCGGCGGATCCAGAACAGAAACGGCACAATCATACAGCCCACCACAAACGGAATACGCCAGCCCCATTCGGTAACGGCCTCTTTCGCCAGCAAATGATTCAGCCCCAGTCCCAGCAGCGCGGCGAAGATCACCGCCACCTGCTGACTGCCCGACTGCCAGCTGACCCAGAATCCTTTACGCCCTTCGGGCGCAGCTTCTGCCAGATAGACCGAGACGCCGCCGAGTTCTACCCCCGCGGAGAAGCCCTGCAGCAGGCGTCCGAGCAGGATCAAAATTGGTGCCGCGGCGCCAAGCGTGGCGTAACCCGGCACCAGCGCAATGGTCAGTGTGCCAATCGCCATCAGCCCCAGCGTCAGCAGCAGGCCTTTGCGCCGGCCGTGATGGTCAATATAGGCACCCAGCACAATGGCGCCCAGCGGACGCATAAGAAATCCGGCGCCGAAGGTCATCAGCGTCAGCATCAGAGAGGCAAAGGGATCGTCGCCGGGAAAAAAGGTTTTCGCGATGGCGGTGGCGTAGTAGCCAAAGACCATAAAATCATACATCTCAAGGAAGTTACCGCTGGTAACGCTAAAGATGGTTTTCGCCCCGCTGCGCGCAGGCTTTTGCAGAGATAACTGGCTGCTCATACTGTCCTTCCTGGTTTTTTACCCGTTGTAGCCTGCTCAGCCAGGAATGAATGTGATCTGAATCACCATTGTGCTTTACAAAGACTGACAAAAGGTAACAGAAAATTAACAATGCGGCGCGGTCCTGACAGCAGCTCTGCAGAAAGCGGGTATAAAAAAAGCCGCTGTTATCAGCGGCTTTCTCTGAGTCAAAACAGTCCGGCTATTTGCCGGCCGTTTCCATTCCCATCAGGCCAATCTTCAGATAGCCCGCCGCGCGCAGCTGGTCCATCACCGCCATCAGCGTGGCATAGTCCACTGACTGATCGGCCTGGAAGAAGATAGTGGTCTGCTTATCTCCCGCGGTCTGCGCAGTCAGCGCGTTTACCAGCGTCTCTTTCGTCACCGCATCATTGCCGATATAGATCTGCTTATCCGCTTTGATTGAGAGATAGACCGGCTTCTCCGGGCGCGGCTGCGGTGCGCTGGTGGACGCTGGCAGGTTAACGCGTACATCCACCGTTGCCAGTGGTGCCGCCACCATAAAGATAATCAGCAGCACCAGCATAACGTCGATAAACGGCGTGACGTTAATCTCATGCATTTCGCTGTCGCCAGCGGCCTCATCGTTTAAACGCATCGCCATAATGATTATCCTGCGCGCAGCTTATGCGTAGCGGCCGGACGGCTGGTTTCCGCCGCGACGTGCGCCGTGCCGAGATCGAGATCGCGGCTTTGCAGCAGCAGCACCTGGGCTGCGACGTCACCCAGCGACGCTTTATAACTGGCAATCATGCGCGCAAAAACGTTGTAAATAACCACGGCAGGAATAGCGGCAACCAGGCCGACTGCTGTCGCCAGCAGCGCTTCAGCAATGCCAGGCGCGACCACGGCAAGATTGGTAGTCTGCGTTTTAGCGATGCCGATAAAGCTATTCATAATGCCCCATACGGTACCGAACAGGCCGATAAAAGGCGCCACGGAACCGATGGTTGCCAGAAAACCATTGCCGCGCCCGGCATGACGACCGAACGCCCCTACCCGACGCTCAAGGCGAAAACTGGTGCGATCCTTGATGCCCGCCAGATCGTCTGTGCCCGCTGACAGCGTCAGCTCCTCGCGCGCATCGGCCAGCAGTACAGCACTGTGACTGCTGGCTTTAAAGCTCTCTGCCGTACGGTAAGCGTCAGCCAGCGAGCGTGCTGCGCCCAGCGCCTGCTGCTCTTTTTTCAGGCGACGTTTCGCGGCGCTCAGTTCAGCATATTTGCCAAAAAAGATGGCCCAGGTCACGACGGATGCCAGTAACAGGCCAATCATGACAATTTTAACCACGATGTCGGCATGCTGGTACATCCCCCAGACGGAGAGGTCTGTCTGCATTAAATCACTGGCTACCACGCTGCATCTCCAGATTCTGTTGTAGAGTTCACGACTGAAAAGACGATCATAGCAAAAAAAAGGATCTAAGTGATAGTCGTTCTCATTACTATTTACAAAGCAGCGCCTGCTGCTGCTGTGCCTTCGCCACCGGGCTGGTGCCACTCTGATAATCGGTAAACAGGCTCAACCCCTCCCCTGATTCGTGGTAACGTGAATGCTTTGTAAGATGGGTCAGGACAGGCAGTGATGGCTACGAAAAAACTGGATACCGCGCTGGTGAGCGCAGGACGTAATAAACGTTATACGCAGGGCGCGGTGAACAGCGTAATACAGCGCGCCTCATCCCTGGTTTTTGATACCGTCGCGGATAAACAACGCGCCACCGCCGGGCGGGCTGAAGGCGAACTCTTTTATGGCCGTCGCGGCACGCTTACGCACTTTTCGCTGCAGGATGCGATGACCGAACTGGAAGGTGGCGCAGGCTGTGCACTCTATCCCTGCGGCGCAGCCGCCGTTGCCAACGCCATTCTGGCGTTTGTTGAAGCGGGCGATCACGTGCTGATGAGCGGAGCGGTCTACGAACCGACGCAGGATTTCTGCAGCAAAATCCTCACCAAAATGCAGGTCACCACCACCTGGTTTAATCACTGCACTGGCAGTGAGATCGGTGAACTGGTGCAGCCCAATACCCGCGTGGTGTTTCTTGAGTCGCCGGCGTCGGTGACGATGGAAGTGCAGGATATCCCGGCGATTGTTGCCGCCGTACGTGCCAAAGCGCCCGAGGCGATTATCATGCTGGACAACACCTGGGCGGCGGGCGTGCTGTTTAACGCGCTGTCGTTCGGGATTGATATCTCTATCCAGGCCGGCACCAAATATATCATTGGTCACAGCGACGCCATGATTGGCACCGCGGTGGCCAACGCCCGCTGCTGGCCGCAGCTGCGTGAGAACTCTTACCTGATGGGGCAGATGGTCGATGCGGATACGGCCTATATGGCGAGCCGCGGTCTGCGCACCTTAGGCACCCGCCTGCGCCAGCACGAAGAGAGCGCGCTGCAGGTGGCGGAGTGGCTGACTGGCCGGCCTGAAGTGGCGCGGGTCAATCATCCGGCGCTGGCGCAGAGCCCGGGACACCGTTTCTGGCAGCGCGACTTCAGCGGCAGCAGCGGCCTGTTTTCATTTGTGCTGCATGAGCGGCTGGATGCGCAGCAGCTGGCAAATTATCTCGATCGCTTCCATCATTTCAGCATGGCCTATTCGTGGGGCGGTTATGAGTCGCTGATTCTGGCCAGCCAGCCCGAAGAGCTGGCGGCGATTCGCCCGGCAGGCGGCGTCGACTTTACGGGCACGCTGATACGTCTGCATATCGGTCTGGAGCACGTCAGCGACCTGCTGGCCGATCTGCAGGCGGGTTTTGACCGCTTAACGAATTAAACCAACCTTCAACCATCCGTGGCTCGCCGTGTCAGATCAACGCGCCGGCGGCTGCGGAGGGCTACTATAAAAGCCTTGTAACTCGACGGGATAGCAGATGGGTGTTTTACATGAGATTGTCCAGGCGCTCTGGCATCAGGATTTTGCTGCGCTGGCCAATCCGGATGTCGTATGGATCGTCTACGGCGTGATGTTTCTGACGCTGTTTCTGGAAAATGGCTTGCTGCCGGCGTCGTTTCTGCCGGGTGACAGCCTGCTGCTGCTGGCGGGCGCCATGATTGCTAAAGGCGTAATGGACTTTGTGCCGACCATGGTGATCCTGACCACTGCCGCCAGCCTCGGCTGCTGGCTGAGCTATCTGCAGGGGCGCTGGCTGGGCAATACAAAGCTGGTCAAAAGCTGGCTGATGCATCTGCCCGCGCAGTACCATCAGCGCGCCTGGCATCTGTTTAACCGCCACGGCCTGATGGCGCTGCTGGTGGGCCGTTTCCTGGCGTTTGTGCGCACGCTGCTGCCTACCATGGCGGGTATCTCCGGACTGCGTAACAGCCGTTTTCAGCTGTTTAACTGGTTAAGCGGCGTGTTGTGGGTCGGCATTGTCGTTACGATGGGCTACGGCATCAGCCAGGTGCCGTTTATCAAGCGGCATGAAGATCAGGTTATGGCTATTCTGATGATCCTGCCGCTGGTGCTGCTGTTTACCGGGCTGGCCGGCAGCATTGTGGTGATCTGGAAAAAACGCCGTCAGAAAACCTCTTAATTATCACGCCGCGTCAAACGGCAGCGTCTGCACCGTTTGACGCGCGCGGCTGACCTCTTCACCCGGCGTTGTGCCAAACAGCCGTTTGAACTCCCGGGAAAACTGTGACGGACTCTCATACCCTACCCGCAGCGCGGCTGTACTCGCCTTTACGCCATCCTGCAGCATCATCAGCCGCGCCTGATGCAGACGATAGCGTTTGAGGTACTGCAGCGGGGACGTCTGCGTTACCGCCTTAAAGTTGTGGTGAAAAGCGGACACGCTCATGTTGACCTCGGCCGCCAGCGTCTCAACGCTCAGGCTGCCGGCAAAGTGCGTTTCTATCCGCCGCAGCGCGCGCGCAATCTGACTGAACTGCGTCTGCCGGTTAACCAGCGACAGCAGCGCCCCGCCAATCGGACCGGTGAGCACATAATAAAGGATTTCCCGGACCAGCTGCGGGCCGAGCACCCGTGCATCGCGCGGATGGCTCATCACATCCAGCAGCCGCTCTGCGGCACACAGCATCTCTTCGCTCAGCCAGGCAGAATGAATACCCGAGGTCTGCACCGCGGGCTGAAACTGCTCATCGTCACCGATATCCAGCAGCAGATCCTGCAGCGAAGCGGTATCCACGCTCAGACACATGCCCGCCAGCGGCGCATCGGGCGTGGCTTCCGTTTCGCACTCAACCGGCAGCGGCACCGTCAGCATCAGATATTTACTGGCGTCATAGTGAAAGACCGTGCTGCCGAGATAGCCGGTTTTGCGTCCCTGAAACAGGATCACAATGCCGGGCTGATACATCATCGGCGTACGCGGCAGCGTTTCGCTGGCGTAAATGAGCCGGACATTTTTCACTGCACAGTGCGGTTTTTGCGGGTCGCACATTAGCGCGACGACCCGGCGGGCAAGCTGGCGACACAGGGCGTCATGGGACATGGCGGCTTTCCGGATAAAAAATTCAGTGTGCCGCAACGCTGCACAAAGCTCTACTCCCCTGGAGGATCAGGCAAGATTTTTGCAGAAAAGGGTCAGAGTCCGCTCTGGCAGAGCGATCCGCACTGCACGTTTGTTGTCTAGACTTAAGCACACAGTTTTTCCATTCAGCGATCGCAATGAAAAAGGAGCCCCTATGGCAGATCAACCTATTATCAAACTGCGCGACGGCAATATGATGCCGCAGCTTGGCCTCGGTGTCTGGCAGGCAAGTCAGGAAGAGGCGCATACCGCCGTACTGAAAGCGCTGGAAGTGGGTTATCGCTCTATCGATACCGCTGCCGCCTATAAAAATGAAGAGGCGATTGGCAGGGCGCTGAAGGATACGCCGGTAGCGCGCGACGATATCTTCGTCACCACCAAGCTGTGGAATGATGACCAGCAAAATGTGCAGCAGGCGATGGAGACCAGCCTGGAGAAACTGCAGCTCGACAGCGTTGATCTCTACCTGATGCACTGGCCCTGCCCGGAAAAAGATCACTACGTTGCGGCATGGGAGAAGATGATTGAGCTGCAGCAGCAGGGTCTGACCAAAAGCATCGGCGTCTGCAACTTCCATGAGGCCCACCTGAAACGCCTGATTGATGAAACCGGCGTGACGCCCGTCGTGAATCAGATTGAGCTACATCCGATGCTGCAGCAGCGTACGCTGCACGCCTGGAACGCACTGCATCAGATTCAGACTGAGTCCTGGAGCCCGCTGGCGCAGGGCGGCGAAGGCGTGTTCGATCAGGCGATTATCCGCACGCTGGCGAAAAAGTATGGCAAGAGCGCGGCGCAGATTGTGATCCGCTGGCATCTCGACAGCGGCCTGGTGGTGATCCCGAAATCCGTGACGCCGGCACGCATTGAGGAGAACTTTAACGTCTTCGATTTCCGGCTGGAGAAAAGTGAGATCAGTGAAATCACCAAACTGGATAAGGGCCAGCGTCTGGGTCCCGACCCGGAGACGTTTAACGGCTAGAGAAGCACGACAATTGCGGCCGCCCTCACGGCGGCCTTTTTCTTCTTCAGGAGAGCGGATTGACGACCATCTGCCCTGCCGTACCGCGATCGGCCAGTTCCAGCGTCTGGCTATAATAGACAAACGGGAAGTGATCGCTGGCGCTTTGCGGAAAACTCACCAGCAGTTCCACACTGCCGTCAACCCAGACGGTATCTTTCCAGCCGCGATCTTCGCCCATCGACTGCGCGCCGTTGACGCTTTTGATAAGGAACATGACGCCCTGAATATGCAGCGACTGCGGGCGATCGGCGTGAATAATCCAGCGCTCAAACGTTCCCTGCTGCGTTGTGGTATCGATGCGGTTCATATCCCACAGCGCGCCGTTAATGCCCGGTACGCTGTCGCCAATACGAAATTCGCGCGTCCGCACCGCCACGCCGTCGAGGATCTGATCGGCCAGCAGTCGCATCGGCAGGTTATCGGTGACCAGCGGCAGCAGCCCGGTCGGGCGCAGCGTCAGCACCAGCGTGTTGGTCAGAATGGATGAGGGTTCAAACAGGCCGCGCAGGCGATCCATAATCCCTGCCGCCGTGCCCGCCGTGATTGACACTTCATCCCCCTGCGACATATCCACCAGCACCTCACGCCGTTCGCCTGGCGCCAGAGAGAGCGTCTGCACCGCGACCGGCGAAGGCAGGAACCCCTGATCGCTGGCAATAACGGTAAAAGGGCGACCGTCTGAAAAACGCAGGTCAAAGCGGCGCGCATTGGCGGCGTTCAGCAGGCGCAGGCGCACCCAGCCGCGGGAAACATCCACATAGGGATTCTGCACGCCGTTAACCAGCAGCGTATCACCGAGAAACCCGCCCTCTGATGGCGGGTTATAGACCGGGGTGGCGAAGTTATCGAGGCGCTTATCCTGAATCACCAGTGGAAAATCATCCACGCCGTAGTGCTTAGGCAGCGGCAGCGATTTGCTGACCTCATCTTCAATCAGCCACATTCCCGCCAGGCCGTTATAGACGTGTGGGGCCATATGATTCGGCGTGCTGGCGTGATACCACAGCGTCGCCGCCCCCTGCCGAATGGGCAGCACCGGCGACCAGTCAGCACCCGCTGACATCATGCGCGGCGCCCCGCCCATCAGCGCGCCCGGCACCTGCAGGCCGCTGACCGTCATCGCCACCGGCTCATTAAGCCGGTTGCTGTAGAT
>JAAIGF010238950.1_pt1 | contig 16024 bp, 11 predicted proteins | sample 6487441 | NCBI WGS metagenome assembly JAAIGF01 (sample SAMN13974129, study PRJNA590717) | phyllosphere metagenome | biome: pepper field; feature: multiple bacterial spot infested pepper fields; material: pepper leaves; isolation source: leaves from pepper fields | host: Capsicum annuum ... | reverse complement strand
TTCTATGTTTTGCAAAATCTAACAAACCACGCAACGTAAACATACGCTCTTTTTGGTTGTTGATGATGGATGCATATTGTTTATAGGAGTTGTAGTCGGTTGTACGGCATGCCTTCTGTAAAAGATGCACGGTCTCTGGGCTCCAAAGGTGTCCCTCGCCGCGGCGCTTCCATTGGTACAAACCACCTTCGGGCAACAGTTTTTTCTCGACGCGCGACTCGCCAAAAGCTCTCCAGTGTTTGGAAAGGGCTTCTTTTGCGATATCGTCGAGCTTTAATCCGCCGATGCGGGATACCGAACCGCAGAAGTAATCGTCGACCACAGATTTGTCGATACCTAATACTTCGAAGATCTGTGCGCCGTGGTAAGACTGTAGCGTGGAGATTCCCATTTTTGAGAAGATCTTTAAAAGACCTGCGCAAATGGCTTTTACGTAGTTTTTCTTTAAATCGTCCCAAGCCAAATCTGTTTCGATTTGTCCAAGCTCCTTCATCGTACGGATAGAAGCTAAGGCCATATACGGATTAATGGCTGTAGCACCGAAGGCTAAAAGACAAGCAAAGTGATGCACTTCCCATACATCGCCAGCTTCGACCACAAGGCCTACCGCTCCGCGGTTGCCTGTTTTTATCAGGTGGTGATGTACGGCCGATACCGCAAGAATGGATGGGATTGCCGCATGTTGGGAGTCAATAGCGCGATCGGAGAGGATGATTACCTCGAAACCGTCACGTACCGCATCGTCTGCATAACGGCATAGTCTTTCTAAACCGGCTTCTAAAGAGCCTGCTTTGCCATCGGCTTGGAAATAAAGTTGTAGTGTTTTTGCTTGGAAAATACCTGTATCGATGGACCGTAGTTTTTCCAATTCGCTTGATGTCAAAATTGGATGCTCCAACGTCACACAGTGACAGAATTTTTTATCTTCGATCAGAATGTTGCCTGCGTTACCAATGAAAGTAGCCAAGCTCATCACCAAACGCTCCCGGATGGGGTCAATAGGCGGATTGGTTACCTGTGCGAAAAACTGCTTAAAGTAGCTGGAAAGGTGCTGCGGTTGATCAGATAGGATGGCTAACGGCACATCCGTCCCCATAGAACCAATTGGCTCGTAGCCGGTCAGGGCCATTGGGGTTAATATCGTTTCTAGATCTTCACGCGAATAACCGAAGGCCTGTTGGTATTTGAATACCGATTCTTTTTTGAGGTAGGTGTAGGTTACACGTGGCTCCTCCAACTCATCCATGCGGATTTTGTAGTTGTCTAACCACTCGCTGTAGGGTTGCTGGCGGATCAATTCACCCTTCACCTCTTCGTCAGAGCGGATTTGGCCTTTCTCCATGTCGACGACGAAAATCTTGCCCGGCTGTTGGCGTCCTTTTTTGATGATCAGGCTTTCTGGGATAGGCAAAGCTCCGGCTTCAGATGCTACGATAACACGGTCGTCGGATGTAATGGCAAAGCGCAATGGACGCAGCCCGTTGCGGTCCAACGTAGCTCCGATAGTCTTTCCATCCGTGAAACATAGTGCAGCAGGACCGTCCCATGGCTCCATTAAAGTTGCATGGTATTCATAAAAAGCTCTTTTTAACGGATCCATCTGTGTGTTGCCATCCCATGCTTCAGGAACAAGCATCAACATCACATGTGGAAGACTTCGCCCACTATGCAACAATAACTCGACTACGTTATCTAAACATGCGGAGTCAGATTGTCCACGATCCACTACCGGTAAAAGGATTTGCATTTCTTCCTCGCTGAAGTAAGGTGAAGAAAGCGCACGAGCGCCTGCATAAAACCAGTTTAGATTCCCGGTCAAGGTATTAATCTCACCATTATGTGCAATATTGCGGAATGGTTGTGCCAATGACCAAGAAGGAAACGTATTTGTAGAGAACCTCGAGTGTACTAAGCCAAATGCGGATACGACACGAGGATCTTTCAAGTCATCGTAGTAGGTGCCTACTTGGTAGGTTGTCAATTGACCTTTGTATATAATGGTTTTACAAGAAAGCGATGCAATATATAATGGCAACGGATACTCTTGATGTTGTTTAACAAGTTGAATGATATAACGTCTTAGGACGAAAAGTTTGCGTTCAAAGTCCTCGGTGGTGGAGACGCCATCAGGACGGGAAACAAAAAACTGAACGATTTCCGGCTCGGCACTCAAGGCGGTAGGCCCAATGCCGTCGCGGCTTACAGGAACATCGCGGAAGCCCAAGAACTTCATGCCTCGGCTTGCCGTTGCTTCTATGATCGCTTCGCGACAGATGCTGTTGAGCTCTTCTTCCTTCGGTAGGAATACCATCCCTGTGCCGTAATATCCTGGCTCCTCCAGTTGGATACCGATATTAATACACTCCTCCCATAAAAACTCATGCGGCAACTGGATCATTATACCAGCACCATCACCACTCTCAGGATCACAGCCACAAGCACCTCTATGCTCCATGTTTTCCAACATGGTTAACGCATCTTTGACCTGCTGGTGCGACTTTTGACCTTTGATGTGCGCTACAAAACCTACTCCACAGGCATCGTGCTCAAAGTCGGGGTTATATAGCCCTTGTTCCGGTAATCTTTCGTTTATCATCTTCTCCTCAAAATATTAGGTTGCTAATATATGAATAAAAAAGTTATTTTGTTACTGATTTTATAAAAAAAATAGATCGTTGTTGGTTTATTTCTAAATAACAGGCTTTTTTTTGTTGATATTGTATTCTTGTTTGAAATCTTTCTAAGCAAGGAAACTTCGTTCTGTAACAAGCAGCGATAAACGAATAATTTTTATCGAGTTAAGGTTTTGGCGGTTCAGACATGTTAAAAGCCCGATGATGCTAGGTATATAACACAAAAAGGATCCTCAATGGATCCTTTTTGTGTTCTTATTGATAGTTTAATGTTATCGATTATTCAAAGGCTCGATCCTCTAAGTGCTTCGGGAGCGCCATAAAGTCAATGCCTTTTGACCACCATTCGGGGGCTTCTTTACCTTTGAGGTAATGGTCAAAGTACTCCATCATACGCACAGCATAATCCTTTTGGTTTACTTCTTTGGCTAGGCCGTGGTTTTCGCCGTTGTAGGTCAACATGACTACCGGCTTATTGAGTCGGCGCAGACCATTAAAATACTCAATTCCTTGTGTGTAGTCTACTGCGCCATCCTTATCGTTGTGCATAATGATCAACGGTGTTTGCACGTTTTTGATATGGAAAATAGGCGAGTTTCGTGCGTAGGCATCCCAATTGTCCCAGTATCCCGTTGTTAGGCGTCCTTGGCTCGACTCAAATATACTTTGGTTTGACGAGCCCGAGTTCCAGTAAATAAGGGAATACATGGAAATCATATTGGTTAATGGCGCACCGGCAACCGCAGCCTTAAAGATATTCGTTTGAGTGATCAAGAACGATGTTTGGTAACCGCCCCAAGAGTGGCCATGAATCGCGACATTCTTTTCGTCGACAATACCTGTTGCTACTGCAGCCTTTACAGCCGGCACCACACAGGCCACGGCAGACATGCCGGGATCGTTCAGCTTGTACTTGATGTCGGGCATCAGCACGGCATAACCATTGCTGGTGTACATGGCGCGGTTAAAACCGCCACCTGGATAAGCTGGGAGCGAATAGCTGTTCTTGCCGTTCGTCAAGCGCTCGTAGATGTACGTGATAGTCGGGTAGGCCTGTCCTTCAACATAGTTCGCTGGTAGATATAAAACCGCTTGTAAAGTGTCGCCATGATCGCTAACATAAGAAATTAGTTTACTGCCCCCCGAAAGTAGCTGTTTGGCACTGTCTGCAACGAGCTTGATCGGCGACTTTAGCATCTTGTCGGTAGACATATAAAGCTCGGGCGACACGGTGGGCGTTTGTAGGCTATAAAAGAAAGATGACGCATGTTTCACCTTGTTTACCGGACCAAAGTAGGCGTCCGCTAAGGTTAGGACCTGTATCTTGTCGCTTTTTGCTGGTAGCAAAGCAATGCCTGTTTGCTTAGTATTATCGTCTATCACACCAAAATATTGATCTTTCGAAAGGTCTATATCCTCATCGTCGGGGTAAATGTTGTTGTACGATGTGGCCAGCAGCTTTTTACTTTTCCAATTATCGGTTAACTGTTTATGTGATTTTCCATCAAATGAGGCCTTCCAGAGATCGTAGTTGTCTTTCAATAACACAAAGCGGCCATCATGCGTCCAGCCGTAGGTGCCTGTTGCAGGTTTGGAAACATTGTGGTCGTCGGTAATGCTGATGAACGATGTAGGGATATTTTTAGTAATATTTGTCTTTGTTAATGTTTTCACATCGAGTACATAATAATCGCCGTCATTGTAATACAACAAATGGGTTGAATTGGGCGAAAAGCTACTGCTGAAGCTGGCGTTGAGGTATAGTTTCTCGATGGCAAGCTTACGTTCGCCAGAGGCGATATCGACAATGTAAACATCAGCATAGCGTTGTCCATCCAAGTTGGACGTGAATTCGTAAGGAGAGAAATCTAGGCCGTAGCCAATTTTTTGGTTTGGAGCCAGGCTGATGGAGCGCAGGTTGCTATCGGCAAGGGATACGAATTTGTTCGAGTTTACTTCCCAAACGCTCATTATGTTAAATTTTTTGTCCCGCTCCAATTGCGTGCGCTGCGATGACTGTAGACGCTTATCTTGCCAGTTCCAAATCGTCATGTCGGGCTTCTCCAAGTCCTTTTTACTCGTAGCAGGCTTTTGTGAAGCTTTAGCAGCCAACTTAACCGTTGTAGAATCGGTGATGCGCTGCGCGCTGTCGGCCAAGCCTGTTGTCTTCACCTTTTGCGCAAGGCTATCCACCTTTGCGTCCTGTGTCTTTTCTGGCTCCACCTTCGTCTTTTCGATTTTGGCAATGCCAAAAAAGATACGGCTAAGATCCTTGCTCCAATAAGGAACGCTGTTCTCGCTGATGCCATATCCAGCGGTGATCTGCTGTTCCTGTAGACCGGTGTAGCTGTAGACCTCGGGATTCTTAGCAAGCACATTTTTTACGCCAATCAGGCTGTATACTGCTTTCTTGTAAGCTTTATCTTTTTTAGATTTCAACAGGGAGAATGCAGTCCCTTCTTTGTTCCAACTGATCTTGGAGAAGGTAGCTGCGTCGTTCTGTAGAAGTGTCGTCAATCCGCTTGCAAGGTTGAGAAGGAATACGCCATTGCCGTTTTGTCCGGCAGCATCCACCGTATAAGCGAGTAAGGTGCCACTTTTGTTAAAGGCATAATCATGTACGCTGCCAATATTGAACTTCTGCTTGTTTTCTAAGTTGTAAAGCAAAAGATCGCTTCCTCTTCCCGTCGTATCATTCTTTGGCGTGGGCACGATCGATTCAAAACGCAAAGCAATCCATCCACCATGCTCGTTTGCGAAATCAAACTTTTGCACGTTTTCGAAGGTGCTGGACGCCGTGTCCTTTAGCGAAATCAGCTGCAGTTTTCTGCGACTAGGCTTTTTCGCTTTCTGGTTACCTTTTATAGTTTTGTAATCTGCCGATTTATAAAATGCGAGGTAGCTGCTGTGCTCATTAAATACGATCGGACTGTTCTGTCCGCCAACAGGGTATTGATATATTTGACTGTTGGTTGTGCTTTTTAGGTTTAAGATTAGGTCGCCCTGCATAGGCCCGGAGATATAAGCCAGCCATTTACCATCAGGACTCGGCGTGGCATCGTTCGTGCGGTTGTATCGCCAGTCGGGAATATCCTGCCAAGTTAATGGTGCAGGTTTCTCTTGGGCCTTCGGTGTGAGCCAAGAAAACTGGCAGATGACCAGCGCAAGCAAGTGGTATTTCATAAATGTTGTAAGTTAATGATTAAAGCTAATTTATTGTTTTTATTTGGGATTTAACGGTTTTGCTTACTTGAAATAGTTTATACTTGGTTAAAAAACGGTGTCAATAGCTCGTCGTATCGAATATTTGCTGTCATTTCGCACGGATTTTACGGAAATTGGGAATTCCTGTAGAAACTAAAATAAATTTTATAGCTTTATTCTTCATATCTAACGTTTAAGGCCAAATGATCATTACTTCTATAGCTATCTATCGATTGAGCATTCCCATGGAACCCTTTGCTATCGCTACGGGCATTATGGACTATGCACAAAATACATTTATTCGTATCCATACAGACACCGGTCTTTACGGTGTAGGGGAATGTTCTGCTTTCCCGATGATTGTCGGGGAAACGCAGGACACCTGCTTAGTGTTGGCGCGCGAGTTTGCGCGTCTTTGGAAGGGGAAGAATCCTTTGGCGATAAATGATAGGATGGCCGAGCTGCATCTCTTTGTAGCTGGAAACACAACAGTTAAATCTGCCTTTGATATGGCGCTACATGACCTCGCTGCAAAGGAAGCCGGTTTGCCTTTATATAAATTTTTGGGCGGGCAGCGCAAGGAGATCACGACAGATATCACCATTGGTTTGGGCGAGCCCGAAGTTATGGCACAGAAGGCCGAACAGTTCAAGTCTGCGGGAGCGGCTGTGCTCAAGGTCAAATTGGGAAAAAAGCCAAAAGATGATGTAGAAAGGATACGTGCGATACGTCGTGCCGTAGGTTTCGATATCCCCTTGCGGGTGGATGCCAACCAAGGGTGGTCTTTCGAGGAAGCTGTGGAAGCGCTGAATGGTATGGAGCCATTCAAAATCCAATTTTGCGAACAACCGATGCGGACATACAACGATCATCTGCTACCGGAACTGCGTAGCCAAACAATTATCCCCATCATGGCAGACGAATCTGTTTACAGCCAACAGGACGCCGATAGGCTATGCCGCAACGATGCCTGCGATTATATCAACATTAAGTTTTCCAAGTCTGGAGGTATTGTGGAGGCGATGCAGGTGCAACATGTGGCGGCGGAATATCAGGTTCCGTGCATGATTGGCGGCATGCTGGAGTCACGATTGGCGTTGGCAGCGAAGGTACACTTTGCCTACGCGACAAGCAATGTTAAATTTTATGATCTAGACACCTGTATGCTGGGGCATTTGGAAGATCCAGTTGTTGGAGGCGCGCTATTCAATGGTTATCACATTGCGGTGACGGACGACATCGGTATCGGTGCAGATATAGAACCTGGATTCTTGGAGCGCTGTGAGCAATGGATGGTTTAATCGGTATGTTTACAATGCATACATTAGCGTGGCAGATAGGCACGCAAGAAGTTGTGATCCTCACGATATTGTTGATTATGCTGGTTTTCTTTTGGTCTGTTTTTAGGCGCTTGTTGAAAAGGAAGTAAATGCAAAACAACTTCGGGCAAGTCGAGCAGTTTGTGTACCTTTGTGAAAGAATAGAAAATTAGAAACTATGAGTACACAAAAAGGTCCTATTTCTCAATTTTTGGAGAAAAACTACCTGCATTTCAATGCCGCAGCATTGGTTGACGCAGCGAAAGGCTACGAAGCTCACCTCTTGGATGGTGGAAAGATGTTGATTTCTTTAGGCGGTGCAATGAGTACAGCAGAGCTGGGGATTTCCTTGGCGGAGATGATCCGTCAGGATAAGGTACAATTTATATCGTGTACAGGTGCAAACTTGGAAGAAGATGTCATGAACTTAGTGGCTCATTCACACTACAAACGTGTGCCTAACTACCGCGACCTTACACCAGAACAAGAGCGCGAATTGCTTGACCAACACTACAATCGCGTAACAGATACCTGTATTCCTGAGGAAGAGGCATTTCGTCGTTTACAGAAACACTTGGAAGATGTGTGGCACGCTGCCGAAGAAAAAGGCGAGCGCTATTTCCCACATGAATTTTTATATCAAGTGGTGAATTCGGGTATCTTGGAGCAATATTACGAGATCGATCCGAAGAACTCTTGGATCGTCGCCGCAGCAGAAAAGAATTTGCCAATAGTATGTCCGGGATGGGAAGATTCTACAACGGGTAATATCTTTGCGGCAAATGTTATCAAGGGAAAGCTACAAGCGAGCACCGTGAAATCTGGTATTGAGTATATGATTTACTTGAGCGAATGGTATCGCGAGAACTCTGGTGGTAAAGGCGTTGGATTCTTCCAGATTGCTGGTGGTATTTCTGGCGACTTTCCAATTTGTGTGGTACCGATGATGTATCAGGACTTGGAGTGGGAAGATGTTCCTTTTTGGGCTTATTTCTGTCAGATTTCCGATTCAACGACATCTTATGGCTCTTACTCAGGTGCTGTGCCTAATGAAAAAATTACGTGGGGCAAATTAGATATTGATACACCTAAATTTGTGGTGGAGTCAGATGCAACGATCGTTGCGCCGTTGATTTTCTCCTACGTATTAGGTCATTAATAGACTTCTGATATAGATTGAGAAGGAGCGGGGTAGGGCAATTGGCCTTTTGCTCGCTCCTTTTTCATGAACATGATTGATAGCAATGAATAATTTGGTGACACATAATCCCGCTGCTTTACAAGCTTTGATGTCGGAAGCGATCTTCACACATGATGCTGCAGACTGGGACGCGGTGGCGGTAAAGGAGATCTTAGCGCCGGAATCTGCCGGCGAAGAATTTATCTACCGTGGTGATAAATCTACAGGGATCTTATTTATTCTCCGTTATCCTGCTTTTCCATATTTTTCGCCGCAGGCAGAAGAAGCTTTCGTCAAGACGATCGGCGCTTTAAAGTTGACGCTTTCCAATGTAGCCGTGGTGAACCTGGCCAATGCGCACAACCCCAACGATTTTAAACGCATCATGTCTTTTTTCGAACCCAAGAAAATTACTTTACTAGGTGTCGAACCTGCCTCGCTAAAGCTGCCTGATATCGGACATAATTCCTATATGAAAGGACGTGTGGCTACTGTGTTCAATACGTTCAGCTTCGAAGAGATGTTCGCCGATGTAGAGAAGAAGAAGCTCTTTTGGGCTGAGTTCAAAACGTTTATTGGTAGTTAGTACATAGTACTTAGATTGTAGATCTTTCGCATTTACTATTTTTCTAATCTTTGACTTTCTACTTTTGCCTTTTTAATTTTTACTTTTAAATTTTCAACATGCTCGAACTTGTATTTGCTACAAACAACGCTCACAAACTAACCGAGGTACAGGCTATCGTTGGTGATAAATTTATTATCAAGTCCTTGGCTGATATTGACTGTCAGGATGATATTCCGGAGACCGGAGTGACTTTTGAAGAGAACGCACAACAGAAAACCGATTACTTGGTGAACAAATATGGGCTGTATTGTTTCGGGGACGATTCCGGATTGGAAATCGATGCGCTCGATAAAGAGCCAGGTGTATATTCTGCTCGCTATTCCGGAAGCCGGGATATGGAAAAGAATATTGATCTTGTTTTGGAACGATTGGGAGCGAACGAAAATCGAACTGCTCGATTTAGGACGGTAATCTCGCTGTACCTTAATGAACAGCAACATTTTTTTGATGGCGCTATTGAAGGAACCATTGTTGCTGAACGTCGCGGCGTAGAGGGCTTTGGATATGACCCCATTTTTATTCCCAACGGTTACGACAAGACATTTGCCGAGATGACGCCCGAAGAGAAGAATGCCATTAGTCATCGTGCAATTGCTGTAGGCAAACTTGCCGATTTTTTGCTACGTAAATAGCGGATCGTTTAGCGCTATGCTAACCGCAAATAGGAGATGAAGTTTCGCAAACTAACGCAGCGGAGCTACCACTTTTTCGGGTAGGGCAGTAGAAGGTTCTGCAACGGCTGCTCCGGGTTTAACACCATTACGAGGCGTCACTTTGTTTGGAGCCGTAGGTTTAGGTGTTAAGTCATCTTCCTTTTGCGCTCCTTCTTTTTGATTTTCAGGTGTCTTCCTATTTTCTTCACCTTCATTTGTTGCTCCATCTTTGGGTAGTTCCCGTTTTCTATCCATCATATCCTGTTTGGACTTCGGACGATCTTGCGGGCGCCATATGAAGCCGGGCAAGGTCTCGTTTTCCTGCGTCACTAGTTTGAAAGGGTATACTTTCTGGTCTACTTTTCGAATCGTGGTATAGTCAATAATCTTTTTGCCTTCCATCTTAATCTTGATACGCGCCCCGCGATCGTGGAACATTTCGCTGATGGTGTTCGTTTTGTCATTAGAAGAGAATACCAGATTCTCCGCATTGCCGTCTACATAAAGCCTATCCATAGCATTATTTGCAAAAAAGGCAGTGATCTTACGTCCTTTTAGCTGATTGTATTTGATAGAGTCAAGCACAGCATTGACCATAAAAGCATTATTAATCAATAGGGCATTATCCATCTTCTGCTGCTTAATCTGCATAAAGATAGTGTCCGAAGAAATCTGCGAACCGTCCGACCAGATCATTGGTCGGCCCATAAAGCGGAACATCGAATCGGCCATACCATAATACACAGAATCAGCTACGGCTTGGAGATCTGATTTAAACATCCGCACATTGTAGTAAGCCTTGACGATTCGCGTACGTGCTGTATCGAGATAGGCCTGATTGCTGGTGTCTTTAAATGCCGTGTCAGGTTTTTGAGCAACGTCCAGCGCTTGGTTTATCAAGCTGTCAGCTTCCGCCTCCCGCGGAACAATCGCACGTTGCCGGATAACGGAATCTTGCTGTAAGCTCTTCGCAATTTCGGTTTTTTCATTTTTCTGAGGAGCTGCGGTCCTGTTCGGTTGCTTTGCTACAGGTTTCTTGACCTCAGCGGGTTTTTGTGTTTGTTCGGAGATAGTCTTTTTCGGAACAGTAGCTAAGGCGCTGTCTACGGCTATCCTGTCGATACCTAGGCTGTCAACGCCCACTGAATCCCGCAAAGTTAGTGCATCGCCCTCCATTTCCTCGCCGCTGTCTGGCTCTTCATCGCCATAATCAACGTCTTCTTCCACATCCAATTCGCCACCACTGCGGTCTAGCTTAAAATCCAAGGCCTTGTAATTTTTTAACAAGATCATCCTCGAAAATAGGGTGTCAGCTGTCATATAAACAGAATCTACCTTCGGAGATTCCTTGACTGGCGTAGCGATCATAGTCGAGTCGGATTGCAGGGGGGTAGGTTCTTTTTCTGCGTCAACCTGCTCGTCTATTTCTATTTTTTTATCAGGCTTATTTTTGCCCTTTGTTCTTTTTTCACTTGCACTGTCATCAACCACCGCTGTGCTATCCACCGCCGTCTTGGTCGAGTCGTTATTAACGACCATCGTGATCAGCGGCTTGTCTGTCATAGTGATGGACTCGTCGGCTTGATTGTAGAGGCCGTAATCTCCATAAGCGTAAAATTTATCCGTGGTATCTACAAAGACTACATTGCGAAAGGCCTTTCCATAGCCGGTACTGCGATCGTAGTGCAAGCTATCACCTTTCAGAAAACGTGTCCCTTCAGTGTAAAGGTTGTTTTTTGAAAAGTTGGCCACGCCGGTTTCCGTATTGTAATTGCCTTTTTCGGTATATAAGTTTTCGCCCTTATTACCTTTAATATTGGTAGGGCCGAAGAAGTAAGTCATGCGCTGTGCCGAGTTATAGCGCATGGTGTCCGTGTAAATCTTGACATTGGGTGTGCGTACCACGACCTTATTTCGGAAATAGGCATCTTGCGTATCCTCAAAGTAATAGGCATTTTTGGAAGTGATGGTATCACCTTTTGATATGATGCGTCCACCACCCGTATAGGTGCCTACCTTACTTCGCATTTTATAGACCAAGAAATTTGTCGTTAAAACCGAGTTGGCATCCACCATGCGCACATTATTCGTTAAGGTTGCTATCTGTGGTGTAGCATCATAATGAAGCTTATCCGCATAGATAACGGTGCCTGATGGTTGCGTGATCACGACATTCCCAAAGGCTTCAAAAAATTGCTGTTTCAGCTCATCCTCATACATGATGCTGCTATCGGCCGATAAGGTGCTGCCCTTATGTTCAAAAACACCGTTATAATACGTCGAATATCCGGTTTTGGCGTTGAAAACAGCATTCCGTGAACTTACCAAATTCAACCGATCTTCACCCCGTCCGTTGCGACCAGATGGGACTTGTTGCGCAGACAACACGAATGCGTAGCATAAGCAAAAGATGATAATGAAGTACTGTTTCACGAGCGCAAAAATAGCTAATAAAAAAGCAAAAAAATGTTAAAGCACAATTTTTCCTGCCAAATACTTTTGGATAGAATATTGTCTTAACTTTGGTCTATGGATTTGCTTCGCCAATTTCAGAAATACCTACAGCAAAGCTTGGCTATTGCCGAAAATGATCGAATCATTGTGGCCGTTAGTGGCGGGCGTGATTCAATGCTGATGGCTTATCTTTTCATACAGCTGGGCTATGACTGTTGCTTGGCGCATTGTAACTTTAGTTTGCGAGGTGCTGACTCGGATGCCGATGAGGCTTTGGTGCGGCAGTTTGCGGCGCAGTATGCTGTGCCTTGCTTTGTACATCAATTCGATACCGACGCTTATGCGAAAGAAAAGGGCATATCTATACAAATGGCTGCACGCGATCTGCGCTACGCTTGGTTCGAAGCGTTACGACAGCAGGAAAATGCCCAATGGATTGCTATTGCGCAGCATCAGCAAGATCATATTGAAACTACGCTCATCAATATGAGCCGTGGAACAGGCTTGCGGGGCCTGCGTGGAATCCTACCAAAGCAAGGCCTCTTGATTCGTCCATTGCTATTTCTTAGCGCGGATCAGATAACTAAACATGTGGCAGCCTTGGGTATCCCGTTTCGGGATGACCAATCAAATTTCTCCACTAAATATGCGCGAAACAAGATCCGTATTGAAGTGCTACCTAAGCTCCGCGAAGTTAACCCCGATTTCGACGCGGTGATGCTGGAGAACATCGCTAACTTTAGGGAGACATACACGCTGTTGCAATCCTTCATTTCGCCGATTCGTGACACTCTTTTTCGGCAGAGGGTGCCTTTTGTTGAAATAGAACGCGAGGAATTGAAACCGTATCTAAGCAATACAGCGTTGCTTTACGAACTTTTTAATCCTTATGGTTTTTCGAAGGAGGTGCTAGGCGATCTGCAACGAGCATGGGACAGCGAACCGGGCAGACGGTTTTATTCGGGAACGCACGAATTGCTGCTCGACCGTAGCTCCTTGTTGTTACGACCTATTTTGCCTGAACTGGGGCGGATCGATTCGATTTCATTTTATGAGAGCGATAGTGAAGTCTTTTTTGGGTCCTACAATTTTCAAGGATCGGTAGGAGAGGACAGAAGCATAGATCCGCGGGCGGATAGGGCGAAGATAGATTATGATAAATTGGTTTTTCCCTTGACCTTACGCTACTGGATGCAGGGGGACATATTTTATCCCTTGGGGATGCAAGGCAAACAAAAGCTTAGCGATTACTTCGTCCAAAAAAAAATATCGCTATTTGCGAAGGAACATATTCCAATCTTGCTGAATGGCAATGGTGATATAATATGGGTGGTGGGTTATAGACTGGATAATCGCTACCGAATAGCGGAAAGTACAAAAAAAGTGTTTACTTTGGTTTATAATTAATGGCTATGGATGGACAATATCTATTTCAGGAAAAGCAATACCTAGGACGTGATGCGACCTGGTTAAGTGTACGGATGATCTTGGTATTATTCTGTTTTATCGCCTATTACCTGAATCTACAGCACTTGGCGTCGAGCCAACTTTTCTTTATCGTCGGCGTAAGTATTATCGTGGTATCAATCATCATGATCTATATGGTGCATTACAAGACTGTTGTTGGGGGGAAGTTTTTGATAATTAGTGGACTGTGGTCCTCTCGTTTGGTGAAGATCGACTTGTATAACATTGTTAAGGCCGAACGAAAACCGTACAGTTTATTTATTTTCAATAATCCTGTTTATAATCTACATAAAAACGGAAAAATACGTTTTTATTCGGGAGGAAAAGATGCTGTTTGGTTGACCGATAAAGAAGGATTGATCTACATTATTGGTTCGCACAAAGCGGAGGAACTTGTACGCGCCGTGGAGTTAGCGCAGCGAAGACTTAAAGGAGATAAGGGAGTATCGTAAGAGTAGCTGAAGCACAACGTTGTTCGCTGCAATTCAGCGATTCTGCGTTAAAATCTGTTAACATATTCATGCTGACATTGTGTTGACGCAAGGGTTTGTAGATTTTTAGTAAATTTGATCAAATAGTTTAGCGCATGGAATTTTTATTAAAGTTTATCCTTATATTTTTCTTAGTTTTTTACGGCGTGAAGTTCTTATTTCGCTTGTTGATGCCCATTGCTTTGCGAAAGCTTTCCGAACGTCTTATGGGCAAAGCAGCCCAGCAAGCGCAACAGGGAGCCGGCGATGGACGCTACCAATACCAGCAAGGTAATCCTTTTGATCAATTCAAGCAACAACAGGAACATAGCGGACGGGATAATGGTGAGATTCGTGTGGATTACGTGCCTACGGAAGAAGCCAAACAACGAAAAGGTACACAGACGGCAGGCGAATTTGTGGATTTTGAAGAAATAAAATAATAGCATGCATGCGGCAAACATTGTTTGCCCCTTCCTTATTAAATTTTTATTTTTGCATTTTCCTTCATACATGTGGCTAAAGCAACTATCTGTCTTAAATTTTAAGAATTACGCGGAAACTTCCTTGGATTTTTTGGCCCAAGTGAATGCGTTTGCCGGCCCAAATGGTGCGGGAAAGACAAACTTATTGGATGCCATACATTACCTTGCCTTATGCAAATCTTATTTTAATCCTATTGATTCCCAACATATCAAAAAAGGAGAAGATTGGTTTATGGTGCAGGGAAAATTTGACAAAGAATATGCATCGGACACCATATCCTGCAGCCTAAAAAAAAACCAAAAAAAACAGTTTAAAAAGAATAAAAAAGATTATCCACGTTTAGCGGATCACATTGGACAGTTTCCACTGGTAATGATCTCTCCCAGCGATACGAGTATTGTCACGGAGGGTAGTGAAGAGCGACGGAAATTTATGGATAATGTTATCTCCCAAACCGATAACCAATACTTAGATATACTTATTCAATACAACAAAATTCTATTGCAACGCAATACACTGTTGAAGCAAATCCGAGAGAAGGGCGTTTTCGATGTCGGACTATTGGAAGTACTCAATCTACAATTGGTGGAAACTGGTGAACGTATTTTCTCACGGCGTAAGCAGTTTATGGAGCGCTTTTTACCCGAATTCGAGCGGTATTACGCTTTCTTGAGTACCGATGCGGAACAGGTTGCTTTGGTATATGAATCACCTTTGATGGGGCAGGATTTCGAAATGCTATTACGGCAATCCATCGATAGAGACCGTGCCTTGGAGCGCACAACCCAAGGGATACATAAGGATGATCTCCTGTTTACGATACATGATGGTATGGTCTTAAAGAAGTTTGGATCACAAGGACAGCAGAAATCTTTTCTTATCGCCTTGAAGCTTGCTCAATACAGTTTCTTACGGACATGCAAACAATATAAGCCACTGCTGCTTTTGGACGATATTTTCGATAAGCTGGATGAGTACCGCACCCGTAAGCTTATGCAATTGGTTTCAGAAGACGAATTTGGACAGATTTTCCTGACAGATACAAATGGGGAAAGAATAAAACAGATTTTCGATGAAATAGAAAAGCCAATTCGTATTTTTGAGGTTAAAGGAGGTACGGTTGATGTATAAGAAAAAATTTGATGAAATTCCGACGAAAGACGATGTAGGGATTAAAGAAGCTGTTGAAAAATGGATCGACGTGTACCGCCTGCGCTCTAAGTTCGATGAATCCTCTATCGTCACCGCTTGGCCCGAGATCATTGGTAGCGCCATAGCCAACCGAACTCAGAAAATTTATATACACAACAAAAAGCTATTCGTCAGAGTTGAGTCGGCAGTCATTAAGAATGAACTTGCCATGATGCGTCGACAGATTATAGGGCGTGTCAATGAGTATGTCGGACATGTCGTGGTAGAAGAGTTTATTATTCTTTAATGATACAGCTTACGCGCGCTTTTAGTGTGATGTTCGACATCGGTGAAACGGAGGCGCAGGTGTTTTCCAGTAAGTTTTCTTCCGAATTACTT
>JAAIGF010188518.1_pt1 | contig 16049 bp, 16 predicted proteins | sample 6487441 | NCBI WGS metagenome assembly JAAIGF01 (sample SAMN13974129, study PRJNA590717) | phyllosphere metagenome | biome: pepper field; feature: multiple bacterial spot infested pepper fields; material: pepper leaves; isolation source: leaves from pepper fields | host: Capsicum annuum ... | reverse complement strand
GTGTACGGCATTGTAGATAACCTATTGACTTGGAAAGCTTCTAAAAAGTTGCCTGACCCGGAAGCTGTTAACATCTACGGAGAATACAACGGCTTTGGCTATCCTATGCCGAAAAAGTTTACTATCGGATTAGAGATCACCTTATAACGAAATGAACATGAAAAAGACTTATTTATATATATTGGCAACCCTACTGCTCGGCTCTATATACTCTTGTAAAGATTTTCTGGAAGAGGAACCGCGCAATTCAACTTTTGTAGGTGAGTTTTGGCAGTCGGCAGATGATGTACGCAGTGCGCTGGCCGGAAATTATGCCTTATTGCGCGACGCTATTACCAGCGGAAATTCCGATGTACCGCGTTACTATGTTTTCTCGGAAGGCACGCCTTCGACTTATTTTACTATCCAATACTCCGGCGATGGACTGGAAGGCGTACAAACCGGTGATTTCACCTGGCGCTACACCATTGAAAACAATGGTGACTGGACGAAATATTATAAAACAATTGCGATGAGCAATCTCGTGATTGAGAAGGTAACCGCCATGGACGAAACGATCTTCGTAAACCAGGCAGATCCGCAGCGTTTTAAACGGGAAGCATTAGGACAAGCCTATTTTCTTCGCGCACTAACCTACTTTATGTTAACTCGTGTATGGGGCGATGTGCCTATCGTGTTGCAATCTGCTGAAGATCCGCTTGCTGCAGCGCAGGTGGGTAGATCTCCAAAAGCGGAAGTACTTGAACAAATTGAAAAAGACTGTCATCAGGCCGCAGCGCTACTGGGCTGGACCTACAGCGATCCGCAAGCGGCTCGCGTAACCGCCAACAAAGGCTCGGTATATGCATTGTTAGCACACATGTACCTCTGGCGTGCCACAACAACCAACCTGAATTCGGCAGAACCAATCATGCAAGATGTGGCCAGCGCCGACACGACTATTGCTGCCTTAAAAGCCAACGGCGATTATGGTTTGGTCGATACGGCAAGCTATTACAATACATTTATCGGCAAATCTCGCGAAGGCATTTTTGAGATTGCGGCCAGCGAACAAAATCTGGAGGGCTCATCGCGTCATATCGCAACGTTCTTTTTACGCCAGGCACAGGTAGATTATTACAACCCGACATACTCGCGTTTCTTCGTGCCTAAAAGTTACTTTTCTACGCACTATCGCAAAAATGTAGTCGGCTATGGTTGGGTGCTCAATAGCGCAAACCAATGGGAATGGATCGAGCATATTGCCTCTATCGGCGAAACGATCTATAATGACGAATATCCCGATGGTGTGGTCGTCACGGCGGATATGATGATTGATAATTCGGATATCCGTATGCGGAAGAATTTTACCGATGTAAACCTTGATCAGCCTACCTGTATCAAATACTCCAATGTTAATTATCGGGCACAAAACAATGCTTACATCAGCAACAATACGATTATTTTCCGGTATAGTGATATGCTGTTGTTAGAAGCAGAGATTGCACTTTATCGCAGTGACGTGGGCAAAGCGCGGTCTATTATCAATGCGTTTAGAAGCCGCAATGGCTCCACTTCGCTTGTCGCGGAAAGTGCGACCAAAGCCGATGTATTTTATGAATATGCATTAGAAAGAGGAAAAGAACTCTACCTCGAAGGTCATATTTATTACGATCTCATCCGCACGCGTCAATATGCTGAATTTATTCCTTGGCTGTCTCCACAACGTTTTCTACAAGGTGGTTTCTATTGGCCCGTTTCGCAGTTGTTGTTTAAAAACAACTCGTTTTTGACACAAACTAGCTATTGGATTGGAAAGGTATAACCGTTAAAAGATAAAAGAACATGAAAAGATTATTGATAATAGCATTGCTGGGTTCTATGTTTGCCACGCTATGGAGCGCCTGCGAAAGTGATAACTACCTCAATGATGGGGGAAAAGCTGAAGCACATGTGAATATGACCACATACGACTTCCTAAAACAACATGGTAAATTTGATTCGTTGGTCGCGATTATTGACCGGGCAGGCTTGAAAGATGAAGTCAATGCACCGAATTCGACCTTTTTTGCAACGACCGATTATGGCGTACGCCCTTATGTATCGGCAAAAAAGCAGCAAAGAATTATTGAGGTTGGCGATGAAAACATTGAGTTCGGCATTCGTAACATCCCGGTGGAACACTTGGATTCGCTAAAAATGTATATGTTTGACCAACCTATCCAACGCGAAAATTTGAATCTGCGGGCGACTTTTTACAGCAACAAGTTTGGTGCTATCCCCAATGTACGCTTTGCAATTCAGCTCCAACGCATCCTAACACCCAGCAATTTCGTAGATTTTGTAGACTACATAAACTTCAAGTGGGTACGAGGTACACTTGATGAAGATTTGCCGAGCAACCAAGTTATCCCAATCGCTGAGCAGGATGAGGTGTATGCTTGCCAGACGTCGGGCATTATTACCACAAACGGTATACTGCACGTATTGCCGGATATCCATCGATTAATGTTCAACAAACAGCGAACAGCGGCTAATTAACTTTTAAAACGAAGCACGATGAAAATAACAAAATACCTAGCACTATTCAGCGGTTCGCTACTGCTTTTTAGTGCCTGCGAAAAGATAGAAAAAGGCTTTTTAAGCGATTCTCCTCGCTATGTAAACGGCACTATTGTGGTGCCGCGCGGTGGAATTTACGTAGCGTCGGAAAAGATAAATGCCGATGGCTCAACGCCACCCTATACATTTAAGCTACTCAATTTACGGGACAAAGATACAGGACAGCCTGCGCCGGCCGAATTCTTCAACAGCTACGATGTCCTGATGTTTAAGAGCGGACAAGTTTTTGACGCGGCGAAAGATACGACCGTCGAGTTGCTGAACGCTAAACGTGAAACCGTTAACACGCCACCATTCGTTTTTAATGAAGCGAGTGGGCAGCTGGTGTTCAACCGCGCATCCGCCAATCTTCCTTTGGGTAACTTTGTTTTTGACGTAGAAATGTCTAATCCTCGGGGAAAGAAATTATTCAACGATTTTGGTCAGGTCAATATTGTAGACCCCACTTTAGCGGACTTCTTCCAAGTGACCTACCAGGCGGCAACAGGATCAAATGCTTCTGAAACGTTCTTTACCACCAGCGCCCCACAGGTAACTTGTGAGCGTATTTCTGCTGAAGGAGCACGCGTGATCTTGAAAATAGTCGATAAAACAGGGAAACCGTTTAACCCCTCACAAGGTGAAGTTATCCGCCGCGGCGATCGGCCAACATTTGAAAGTCACGTAAAATTTAATCCGGTGGTTAACACAGACACGGCCATGATTTGTGATTTTGAAGTATCACCATTTCCCCTTACCGGCTTTAATGATGGTGTAACCGATTGGGGTTACCTTATTTATTACCGTATACCCAGCCGGTTCGCTAGCGTTGATAATTACGGCCCCGGTTTAAATGTCAATCCGGTATTTGGCTTCAGAATATTAATGGAGGGGACGTATATTGTTACGGTGCGCTTACCTACGGTTACACGCCTCACACCGTAATTTCATTTTGTTTAGTTAGTGTTATGAAAAGCCGCCAATGCGATTTGTATTGTGCGGCTTTTTTATGTCTGCAAGAAAATTTTTGCCATCCTGCCTGCAAATTATTAAGCCTATGCTGATCTCGTGAAGTGCGTTCAAATTAGGTTGTTATCGAAAGGTTACAACTCTTCGCGCAACAGCTTATCCAGCTCTTCCGGACTGAGGTTCATATTGACGTTGCCATCTTTTGCCATCGAGATTTCGCCCGTTTCTTCAGATACAATGACGGCGATTGCTTCGGACACTTCGGTAACGCCGATCGCTGCGCGGTGGCGCAAACCAAACTGTGGCGGCAAATCTTCACTATCAGATATCGGTAAAACGCTACTGGCCGTCATGATACGAAAGTCTACAATAACAACTGCACCATCGTGAAGTGGGCTGTTTTTAAAGAAAATGCTTTCCAGTAAGCGTTTCGAAACCGGCGCATCGATATACTCGCCGCTGGATTGGTAATATTCTTCATCAAAATAACGGGAAAATACCAGCAATGCGCCGGTACGCGATTTTGACATGCTCCGGCAGGCGTCAATAATGGGCTTTATCTGCTCGCTGTTGTCCACTTGCGTTGCTTTTTTGGTGCCAAGAAAAGACCAAAAAAACTTCTTACGCCGGAGGGAGATATTTTTTCCGATATGGATTAAAAACCGCCGTATCTCCTGTTGGAACACAACAATCAGTGCGATCGAACCCACGGAGATAAAACCACCGAAGATTTCCGTCAGCAAACGCATCTCCATCTGCTTCACGACCAAATAGATTCCGTAAAATAGCCCGACGCCGATCAAAATATTAACCGCAATTGTTCCCTTTATCAAGCTATAGATGTAATAGATGATAATCGCCACCAAAAAGATATCGATGATATCCAAGAGACGAAAGCCGTTAAATATATTAAGATCGAAATTTTCCATGCGTTGCTGCAATTTAATAAAATTACCGCAGTTTTTTGCTTTTCCATTGCGTTTTGCCAATTCGCTTACACCATGCGTATAACTAATATGGCAGACGCTTGCAAAAAAACAGGACGGATGTGCGCGCTGCTTTTCAAGCTTGGGGATTTCACAATAAAACTGAATTTATCTAAGTTTGTATTTTAGAGAAACATCCCCATACATATGACAAAGCTATCGGTTAATATCAATAAAATTGCGACACTAAGAAATTCGCGGGGCGGCAATGTGCCCAATGTTTTGGCAGCAGCATTGGCCTGCGAACGCTTTGGCGCGGAAGGCATCACGGTACATCCACGTCCGGATGAGCGTCATATCCGCTATCAAGATGTCTATGATCTGAAAGCCGAGATTGTGACAGAATTTAATATTGAAGGAAACTGCCAGGAGCAGAAATTTGTGGAGCTGGTGCTCGCCAACAAACCTACGCAAGTCACGTTGGTGCCTGATGCGTTGGGCCAGATTACGTCCAACCACGGTTGGGACACCATTAAACACCGCGACTACCTGCGCGACATGGTGAAACGATTTCAAGACCAAGGCATCCGCGTATCAATATTTGTGGATCCCGACGAAGAGATGGTAGAGGCCGCTGCAGAAACCGGAACAGATCGCATCGAACTGTATACCGAAGCTTATGCGGCCGAATTTGGCTTCGATAATGAAAAAGCAATTGCGCCGTATTTTAAGGCGGCAAAAAAAGCAGCAGATGTGGGATTAGGCTTAAACGCGGGACACGATCTCGACTTGAATAATCTCGCGTATTTTAACACACACATACCAGGTTTACTGGAGGTGAGCATCGGTCATGCGTTGATCGCCGACGCCTTATATCTCGGGTTGGAAGAAACCGTTAAACGGTATTTGGCCGCATTAAAAGCTTAGTAAACTATTCGAGCGGTAGCAGCGGCACTTTTCATGCCGATACTACCGCTCGAATAGCTATATCAATTGCGCAAAAACATGCCTTTTCCAGCGCATGGCACGATGAAAGATCCTATTTAATTCCTTTAAAAATACGTTCCCACCGAATCTTACTCAGGAAGCTACCATCTTTATCGTAGCTCATCCAGGTAAATAAAGCCTTTCCTACAATATGATCTTCCGGCACAAAGCCAAACTCTCTGGAATCAGCCGAATTATCACGATTATCCCCCATCATCCAGTAGTAATTCATTTTGATGGTGTAGGTGTTGGTTTTGATTCCGTTAATATAAATACCATCCGCCCGCTCTTCGAGCGTATTTCCTTCATAAATGCTCACAATACGTCGGTAGAGCGGCAAACTTTCCTTATCGATGATCACTTCATCTCCCTGTTTTGGAACCACAAAAGGTCCGAAATTATGAAAATCCCATTTACGCGTCATGTTATCATGTGGAAAAGCAGAACCGCCATTATCGTACGGAAGTACCGATTTTACATTTGTCCATTGCTTTATCTCGTCAATCTCTTCTTTCGTAACATAAATTAAATAGGGCTCGGCAAATGGAAGTCCATTAGCAGGATCGCTGGCATATTCAATCCTTTTATCCAGCAAACGCTTCACGTCAAGGCCTGATCCGTCGGTATACACCAAATATCCTTGTTGCAGATCGTCTGAATCGTATGCCGCCTGGTTATTAATATGAAGCACACCTTCTTCCATTTCTACTTTATCTCCAGGAATGCCTACCGCACGTTTGATGTAGTTTTCTCGCTTATCAACAGGCCGGTTATAGGGCGCATCTGCCTCCGTAGGCAGGTTAAACACCACCACATCATTGCGCTTCAACGCTTGAAATCCCGGTAAGCGATGATAAGAAAGATGAATCAACTCCGAATACGCTTTGCCGCCTGTAACGGGCATCGTATGATGCGCGAATGGAAAAGCAAGCGGCGTCATCGGAATGCGCGGACCGTAATTCAGTTTGCTAACAAAAAGAAAATCACCAACCAACAAACGGCGTTCCATGGAGCCTGTCGGAATCATGTAAGCTTCCAAAAGAAATCCGCGAATCAACGTAGCAGCTACCGTGGCAAATAAAATGGCATCTGCCCATTCACGTACAGTGGATTTTTGATAGGGATACTGTTTACGGAAGCTTTCGGTGTTAGCTTGGCCCAAGTATTTCACGTTAGGATCATGCCCCCACAACGGCAGGAAAATAAACGGAAGTAATATAGCCACTATCGTTTCCCAAAAGCGGCGTTTTCCGAATCCTTTTAAAAGATCAAGATACAGGCCGTAGAAAACAAAAATATTGACAATAGGAACGATCAACAACAATACCCACCAGGTAGGTCGTGCCGTAAGCTGAGCCATGACATACTCGCGGTAAAAAGGAACGATAGCCTCCCAACCTTCCTTGCCCGCTTTCCTAAACAAAAACCACAACCCGTAGAGGCTGCCAACGATCCATACTGCAAAAAAGGTATACCACATGATTTAAAACGTCAAAATTAAAAAAGTAAAAAAATACTACCGCCGGAATGATCGAAACCAAACTTGCGCGGTGTACAACAACCGTCTACACTTGCGGCAAACGTTGCCGACCTGTCATGCTCAAGACATTGCTTGTGCAACGCTCAGAACAACGTTAGCTAGCTGCCTGCGAGGTCTATCGCGCCAAAGCGCATCGACGACTATTTAATTCCCTTAAAAATACGATTCCAGCGAATCGTAGACAGGAAACTTCCGTCTTTATCGTAACTCAACCAAGTAAACAGCGCCTTTCCGACGATATGATCTTCCGGCACAAATCCCCAAGCGCGCGAGTCTAATGAATTGTGACGATTGTCGCCCATCATCCAATAATAGTTTTGCTTAAAGGTGTAATTGACCGCTTTCTGCCCATTGATGTAATAGCCATCAGCTTTTTTCTCCAGCGTATTGTGCTCATAATCGCGTATAGCGCGCGCGTACATCGGCACCGTAAGCGAATCCAGGGTAACGGTCCAGCCTTTAGCCGGTATCGTAATCGGTCCAAAATTATCGAAGTTCCATTTGTAATGCTTATTGTATGGGTAGGTTACATTCAGCGTGTCGGCTTTATCATATATACCAATCTCGACCGATTGTACATTTTTCCAGGTTTTTACCAATTCGGCTTCATCCGCGGTCATAAATACTCTAAAGATGTTGGGCTGGTCGGTCGGGCCGTATTCCAAACGTAATCTTTTCATTTCTAATGGATCGAGCCCCATCTGATCGGTATACACGTAATAATCCATCTGCATTTCGGGCGGAACAAAGCCATCTTCACCATTCACGATCAATCGCGCATTTTCCATCGATATCACATCGCCCGGCAGCCCCACGCAACGCTTAATATAATTCTCGCGTTTGTCGATAGGTCGCGTAACCACCGTAAACTGATTATGCACAGCTTCTTTACCCATATACCGTACAATATCAGCATAGGTTCGATCTTGATGTTCCAAAATCACCGTATCACCTGCAGGGAAATTGAAGACGACAACATCGTTGCGCTCGATGGACTGAAAACCCGGTAAGCGTTTGTAAGGAAGTTGAATTAATTCGGAATAAGCTTTACCACCGGTGATCGGCATGGTGTGATGTGCAAAAGGAAAGGCAAGTGGCGTCATAGGAACTCGCGGACCGTAATTCAGTTTGCTAACAAAAAGAAAATCGCCGATAAGTAGCGTACGCTCCATTGATCCTGTCGGGATCATGTAGGCTTCCAATAAAAAACCACGGATAAGCGTCGCGGCCACCGTGGCAAATATAATCGCATCTGCCCATTCACGAGCGACGGTTTTCCGGTAAGGATATTTCTTTTGAAATTCATCCGTATTGGCCGCACCTAAATATTTCACAGCAGGATCACGCCCCCATAACGACAGAAAAATAAAGGGCAACAAAATCGCTACGGCCGTCTCCCAAAACCGACGTTTGCCAAAACTTTTCAGTAAATCCAGGTAAAGGCCATAAAAGATAAAGATATTGACAATAGGCACAATCAACAGTATTACCCACCATGTCGGTCGCGCTGTTAGTTGCGCCATAACGTATTCGCGGTAGAAAGGAACAATAGCCTCCCATCCTTGCTTACCAGCCTTTTTATACAGCAACCAAAGCCCGTAAAGAGCCGCTATGGTGCATGCTGTAAAAATGATATACCACATATACTGAAGTCAAAATTAAAAAATTAAAAGTCAGAAGTAAAAATTAAAAAGTTAAAATAAGAACGTCTAACGTCAAAAATCAGCTACGCTCCCTCGTCCATTCTTACTAGGTACTACGAAAAAGCAAACATCTCGGTGACCTGATAGAAGCCTTTTTTTCCATGCAGCCATTCTGCCGCGATCACCGCGCCAAGCGCAAATCCGGCCCGACTATGCGCTGTATGCTTAAATTCCAGCTGGTCTACTTCGGAACTGTAAAGCACGGTATGCGTACCCGGCACTTCCTCCAGGCGATGACTTTCAATCAATAACTCTTCAGGCTTCGGAATGATTTCTTCTCCTTCGCCAATTAAATTATTGATCCACTTAGTCTTTTCTTCAACACCATCAATAATGCCTTCGGCAATCGTAATAGCCGTACCACTCGGCGAATCTAACTTATGAATGTGATGGATTTCTTCAACCTGAACATCGTATTGCTTGTACGGGCTCATCGCCTTTGCCAACAAACGATTCACGTGGAAAAAGACATTCACGCCAATACTAAAATTAGATCCATAAAGCAAAGACTGTTCGGCTTCCAAACAAACGGATTTAATCTCTTCGAGATGCTCGTACCAACCGGTCGTTCCGACGACGATAGGGAGGTTAGCTTCAAAACATAAACTGATATTCTCGATAGCTGCTGCGGGTTCGCTAAAGTCGATCGCTACGTCAGCATCGGCTAAATCTGCCGCAACGATAGACGCCCGGTTGTTGCTATCGACAATGAGCTGGATTTCGTGACCACGCGTTAACGCAAATTTTTCAATTTGCTGGCCCATTTTTCCATACCCTAAGAGTACTATTTTCATCTATTATTTATTAGTAGTTGCTGAGTAATCCATACGCTAAAGGCTTTATCATATAGACTGGCTCGTTAATATCTTCTTTTTTGCGCGCTCTTGCTTTTTGGATCAAAACGTTTGTTCCACAAGGCATGAGCGCTGATTAGTTTATATTCATGGTTAGCTTAATGCCTGGCGTTATCGTGTATCCGGCAAACATGCTGTTATTACTGGTACCGATAGTAGGCATAAACGTCGGACTTATTTTCATCGTCATGTCCTGTCCAATATTCCAGCGATTCCGCAACATCGAATCCACATAGGCTTCAATAGCATTCAATCCCCAAAAGCCCACGGTAATCAATACGGTTAAATCGCGGTTTCGACGACCGTAATCCTTCTGTGCAATCAGCCCTTCCATCGTATTATAACCGCGTAAATCTGGATCAATAGCTTCTCCCGGTACGCCAGCTTCAATACGAGCAGCCAGCTCATCTAAAAACTTTCTATAATACCATTGCCAGTAATCGAAGATCAAATACCCCGAAACCAAGCCCCCATAGATAATCGGTACTTTTACCCACCAGAGGCCTTTATTGGTATATTGTCCCCAGCCGGGCAAAATCAGCGAGCGCTTCCAGGCCACGCGCGAAACGTGCTCTATCTCCAGTCGCGCGGAATCCTTTTTAATCCCTTTGTAATAATACTTATCGTGTTCTTTTTGCGCACGCTCGCGTTCTCTTCGTTCCTTACGGGTTTCTTCCGCCTTCACGGTGTCCTGTGCCGCGGCAACGGAATCCGCTACAGCCAATTTATCCTTCAAAACAGCTGTTCCTGTCGTATCTTGCTGTTGCGCCTGCGTAACACAGAAGCTACACCACACCATAAACGCTGTAAAAAAATACCGCATTACCAATCCAATAATTCCAGAATACGACTTAAATCATCTTCACTATCAAATGGAATCTCGATAGCACCTTTGCCTTTGCTATTTTTCAGGTTTAAGCGCACGCGCGTCGAAAACCTGGAGGCAAGATCATCTTCTATTTTTTGATACTGAAAATCGAGCTGCTTACCTACCGGCGCCTTCTGTGGTTTGCTTTGTTGCTGAATATTACGTACCAAAATCTCCGTCATCCGAACAGAAAGCCCTTTATCAACAATTTCCTGGTAAACATACAGCTGCTTATCCACCTCACCCACATTGATCAGCGCGCGTGCGTGGCCCATGGATATCTCGCCATCGCGAATACCCGCTTGAATGGCCGGTGGTAATTTTAGTAAACGCAGGTAGTTGGTTACCGTGGAACGATTTTTACTGACACGCTCACCGAGCTGCTCTTGTTTAAGGTTACACTCTTCTATCATCCGCTGAAAGCTCAGCGCGACCTCGATCGCATTGAGGTTTTCGCGTTGAATATTTTCGATCAGAGCCATCTCCAACATTTGTTGATCGTTGGCCGTACGTACATAGGCAGGTATAGCATCTACACCAGCGAGTTTAGATGCGCGTAAACGACGCTCTCCACTGATCAGCTGATATTCGCTTTTACCGAGCTGTCTCACCGTAATGGGCTGGATCAGTCCTTGCGTTGTAATAGATTCTGCCAGCTCTTTAAGCGCTTGCTCATCAAAATCGGTACGCGGTTGAAAAGGATTGACCGCTATTTGATCAATTTTTATAAAATTGATGCTGCCCGCAGCTCCGCCTGCACGATCTTTGGACACCGCATTGGTTTCACTCACATGCTGAGGCATCTGCACATTTTCACTCTGCAATAAGGCACCAAGTCCCTTCCCTAACCCTGTTTTTCTCTGTAATGCCATTTTATACTGTTGCTGTTTGCGTATTTTCTGTAACTAAGCCATTCTTTTGCAAGATCTCACGCGCCAAATTCAAGTAATTGACGGCGCCTTTGCAAGAAGCGTCGTGCATGATCACGGATATACCGAAGCTTGGTGCTTCGCTCAGCCGTGTATTTCGTTGAATAATGGTGTCAAATACTAACTCACTGAAATGGGTACGCACCTCATCTACCACCTGATTGGACAGACGAAGACGCACATCATACATTGTCAGTAATATACCTTCTATTTCCAAATTGGTATTTAAGCGTGTCTGCACGATTTTGATGGTATTCAATAATTTGCCTAGCCCTTCCAATGCGAAGTACTCACATTGCACCGGGATAATGACCGAATCTGAAGCCGTCAATGCATTGATCGTGATGAGTCCAAGCGATGGCGAACAATCCACAATGATAAAGTCGTAATCATCCTTTATTTCTTGCAACATTTTCAGCATTTTGAACTCGCGCTCGTGCATATTGATCATTTCAATCTCCGCCCCCACCAGGTCTATATGTGCCGGAAGCAAATCTAAATTGGGCGTATCCGTGTGTTGTATCGCTTCGCGCGGATCCAGATCATTCACTAGGCATTCGTATACGCTAGCCTTAATGCCACGAGGATCAAAGCCAATACCCGATGTTGAGTTCGCTTGCGGATCTGCATCTACCAACAACGTCTTATGCTCCAAAACGGCTAAACTAGCCGCCAAATTAATCGAAGTTGTTGTTTTTCCGACACCACCTTTTTGATTAGCAATTGCTATAATTTTTCCCATGAGATTGAAATCCTTTCTAAAACCTAAACGCCGATGATATAGATCTTTCCCAAAATTAACGCAAATTTACATTCCTCCTACGAAGAAATGCTTAAATGATGTTAAAATTAGTATTTTTGGCAAAAGCTCTTAACCACAGGCTAAGGTTGCTAAGATACGAAAAATAGCGTTATCACTTGACAAACATTTTGGAGCTTTTTGTAACAGAACTATTCGCATGAATCTAATTATATCGGGAACAAACAGGGAACGTAGCAACTCGTTAAAAATTGCTCGATATTATCAAAAAGAGCTTGAACGCAAGGGGGAAAATTGGCAAATTTTATCATTGGATGAGCTGCCCGCAGACATCAGTGCGTCAGACTTATATGGAAAACGCAGCCCGGCTTTCGAGCCGATACAGGCGCGGGTGTCTCAGGCTAAAAAATTTATTTTCGTGATTCCGGAATACAACGGTAGTTTCCCGGGAATACTGAAGGTTTTTGTAGATGCCTGTGCTTTTCCGGCCTCATTTTACCACAAGAAAGTTGCCCTGGTCGGCTTATCAACCGGCAAGTATGGCAACATCCGCGGCGTAGACCATTTTACGGGTGTATGCAACTATCTACGGATGCACGTATTGCCGCTCAAAATACACCTATCCAAAGTGCAGGACGAGCTTGACGAACAGGGCGAAATCAAAGAAGAACAGACCCGTAAATTCGTGCAGGAACAGCTCGAAGAAATAATCCGTTTTTAAACGGTTCCTTTGATGATATTTTGAAGCAGTTCATCTAGGTTTTGTCTAAACTTTATCGCTTCGGTGGGCAAATGTTCTAACGATGCTTTTTGCTCTTCGTAAGAAAACATCGTCCACGCGCCGCGATTATATTCCAAAGCGGTTAGGTTTTCGATCCAATCGCCCGAATTCATGTATATGCAGGAACCTTTTTTGCTTTCCACCTTCCGTATTTGAGGCTGGTGTATGTGTCCGCAGATCACATAATCGTACCGATTTTCAATAGCCAGGTGCGAGGCCGTATCTTCAAAATCTGAAATAAATTTGACAGCCTTTTTTACCGAATTTTTAATCTGTTTGGATAGCGAGTACTTTTCTCTTCCTAACTTGGTCAAGCCCCAGTTAACGACATTATTCAATTGAATCAAGCGATCGTAGCCCCAGCCACCCAGCTTAGCTAACCATTTGGTATGCTGTATAGAAGCATCAAAAACATCACCATGAAAAATCCAGTTCTTTTTCCCATCCAAGTCCAACAACAAACGGTTGGTCAACGTAATATTTCCAAATTGCATCTTACCAAATTTACGCAACATCTCGTCATGATTGCCGGTGATATAAGTCACCTCACAGTCTTCATACGCCAGATCCAGAATATATTTCAACACGCGCAAATGCGATTCCGGAAAATAGCTTTTCCGAAATTGCCAGATATCAATGATATCGCCGTTTAAAATAAGTTTTCGTGGATTGATAGACGACAGGTACTTTAGCAGCTCTTCAGAGCGGCATCCGTACGTTCCGAGATGCACATCGGAAATAACGACTAATTCAACTTCTCGCTTCATATTCGTTTTTTCAAAGTAACCGCTTTAATATTAAACAATGATTGTCAATAGATTAAATAATCATCAAGTTTAATATGACCATATATGTACCTAAAATTCATGAAGTTACTCTTTTAAATCCGGCTATTGATCCGTCATTGCACGGCCTAACAAAGCTGATACAAGCTGGTATGTAACCCGCTCGAGCCACCTATGCTAAAACTAATTACGTTGCCACTAAGACCAAAAAAGTTATATTCGTAAAACAAAAAAAGCATACAGCATGAAATTTTTACTAATCATAGCGCTCCTCTCCTTTGTTTGCTGCAAGCCTGCGCAGGAGCAAAACAACCGGTTAACAGCGGTGGAAGAAGCCGATCATTGGACTTTGCTATTTGATGGAAAATCATTGGATGGATGGCATATCTACAATGAGGGCAACATCGATTCAAAATGGACCGTAAACAACGGGGAGTTGGTTTGCGACCCGAAGAAGAAAACGGGTATTTTTGGTGACCTTGTTACGGATAGCAGCTTTCAGGATTTTGAATTATTGATCGAGTGGAAAGTGAGCAAAGGCGGAAATAGCGGCGTATTTATCAACGTAAAAGAAGACAGCAGTTATGCGGCAACATTTGCCACAGGACTCGAGATGCAATTGCTCGATAATACTTACGCCGAACATCGCCATCAAATAGACTCCACCCACTGGGCAGGCTGCTTATACGCCGTGGATTGTATCGGGAAAAACTCGCAGCCCATGCCACACAACGAATGGAACAAAAGCCGAATTGTGCAGCAAAATGGAAAAGTAACCTTTTGGCTGAACGACAAACTAACCTTTGAACGACAAACACAAACCGAAGAATTCAAAGCCCTTACACAAAAAGGATCGATGAAAGCCTATCCGGATTTTGCAAAATATCCGAGCGGAAAAATTGCATTGCAAAACCATACCGACTCGGTTGCCTTCCGAAATATTAAAATAAAACGAATTTAGGGAGACATATAGCTAACAAAAAGAGCGCATAACATGCTCTTTTTGTTAGCCAACAGAAAAAATACCAGCGTTACTTCGTCTTATACAAGTCGATTCCTTGTTGCAGGTAAGCTGCATATTCGGCAATATTGTAATTCGCACCGGTGGGCGGCAGCAAGACTTTTCCCGTTTCATCCACGATGACATACAGCGGTTGTGAATTGCTGTTGAATGTAGCGGCTTGAAAGTCGCTGTTTTTTTTGCCGATGGTATTGATCTTCTTGCCCGAATAGCTCGACACAAATTGCTCCGCCGCCGGCAGTTCTGTGCGGTCGTCTACAAACAGCTCGATCATCACAAATTCCTCGCGTAGCAGGGCCGCTACTTTTGGATCGGTCCATACATTCGCCTCCATTTTACGACAGTTTACGCAGTTCCAGCCTGTAAAATCGATCAATGCTGGCTTGCCAAGCGCTTTGGCGGCAGCTATGCCTTCTTCGTAATCGTAATACGGATCAAAACCTTTCGGTGTGCCGCGCTCATGGAAAATCTCATGATATTTTTTTTGCTTACCCTTAGCGGCGGCAGGCGCTGCACCGAAGCTGGCAGCCGAAAGATCAAAATCTTGCGTGGCCGATGGCGGCAGAAAGGCCGATATAGATTTAAGCGGCGCGCCCCACATGCCGGGCAGCATATACACCACAAACGAAAAAACGATGATCGCCAGGATGGTCCGCGGCACGGAGAGATGGCTGAGCGGGCTGTCGTGCGCAAAGCTGATTTTGCCGATCAGGTAAAGTCCCATCAGCGCAAAAATCACGATCCACAACGCTAAAAAAACTTCGCGATCCAGCCAGTTCCAGTGATAGGCCAGGTCCACGTTGGAAAGAAACTTCAACGCCAGGGCGAGTTCCAGAAAGCCGAGTACCACTTTAACGCTGTTGAGCCATCCGCCAGATTTGGGCAGCGATTTCAGCATCGAAGGAAACATCGCAAAAAGCACGAACGGCAGCGCTAGCGCCACGGAGAAGCCCAGCATACCGATCGCCGGCCCCATGCGCTCTCCTTTTGAAGCGGCTTCAACCAATAACGTACCGATAATTGGCCCGGTACAGGAGAAAGAAACCAGCGCCAGGCTAAAAGCCATGAAAAACAAACCGACCAATCCACCTTGATCGGATTTGGCATCAATCTTATTGACAAAGGAACTGGGCAAAGTGAGCTCAAATGCGCCGAAGAACGACGCGGCAAACAGCACCAGCACCAAAAAGAAGATGAAATTGAAGACGCCATTGGTAGAAAGCTCGTTGAGCGCATCACTACCAAAGGTAATGGAAATAAACATGCCGAGCGCGACATAGATCACGATGATAAACAGCCCGTAAAGTAGCGCGTGCGATATCGCTTTGGCGCGCGAAGCGGAGCGC
>JAAIGF010028958.1_pt1 | contig 16049 bp, 16 predicted proteins | sample 6487441 | NCBI WGS metagenome assembly JAAIGF01 (sample SAMN13974129, study PRJNA590717) | phyllosphere metagenome | biome: pepper field; feature: multiple bacterial spot infested pepper fields; material: pepper leaves; isolation source: leaves from pepper fields | host: Capsicum annuum ... | reverse complement strand
GTACGGCATCATGCCGGTCAGCACGGCACAGACGATGATGTAGACGAGGGTGCAGACGGCCAGCGAGCCGAGCAGGCCGATCGGCATGTTGCGCTGCGGGTCCTTGGTTTCACCGGCGGCGGTGGAAACCGCATCGAAGCCGATGTAGGCGAAGAACACGATGGTGGCCGCACGGAACACCCCGCTCCAGCCGAACTCGCCTGACACGCCGGTGTTTTCGGGAATGAACGGCGTCCAGTTCGCGGCATCGATATGCGCTGCACCGAAGCCGATGAACAGGCAGATCACGGTGACCTTGATGGCCACGATGATGGCGTTGACGAACGCGGACTGGGTGATGCCCACGTACAGCAGGCCGGATACCGCCGCCACGATCAGCACCGCCGGCAGGTTGAACAACTTGCCGGAGGAGATGAACTCGCTGCCGGTCCAGGCGATCGGCGCGGCGCTGAGTGCATCCGGGAAGGGCATGTTCAACGTGGTGGTGATGAAGCTGATGAGGTACGCCGACCAGCCCACGGCCACCGACGCCGAGGCGAACAGGTATTCCAGCACCAGGCACCAGCCGATGAACCACGCCATTCCTTCGCCGAGGGTGGCGTACGAATACGAATAGGCGCTGCCGGACACCGGCATCATCGCGGCGAATTCGGCATAACACAGGCCGGCCAGCGCGCAGGCCAGACCGGCCAGCACGAAGGACAGCATGATGGCCGGCCCGGCGTGGTTGGCAGCCGCCTGGCCGGTGAGCACGAAGATGCCCGCGCCGATGACCGCGCCGATTCCCAGCAGGATCAGATGCTTGGCCGTGAGAGTCCGTTTCAGCGTGGCTTCGCCTTCCAGGCTGCCTTCGATGGGTTCGCCTGCGTCGACGTGTGCGGCCGGCGAGACCGGTTTGACTCTCAACAGAGCTTTCAGCATGCGTACGTTCCTGGGGATTCGGGAAATGGCCAGCGGTGCATCGCCGCAGGCGCTTTTGGTGAAGACCCTGCGAAGGGCGCGTTGTACCTTAGCCAAAGCTGAAGCCTGCGCACAAGCCGCACGTGCAACATTTTCCGGCGATAATGCCCGGCCTTGTGTACTTTGTACGGCCAGTGATGTCGCCACCTGTCGCATCCTCCGCAACACCAGACGACCCGCGCGCTGTCAGCCTGTCCGGGAGGCTGCGCGAATATGCGCGGGATGTCCCTGTTCATGGCGAACTCGCCGCCGATTTCAGCACATTTTCGGAAACGGTGGATGCGCATGGCGATGTATTCGCGCGCGAGCGCCTGAGCGGCCATTTCACTGCCAGTGCGTGGCTGGTCAGTCGCGACAATCGTCGGGCGCTGCTCACCCATCACCGCAAGCTTGGCCGCTGGTTGCAGCTGGGCGGGCATGCGGACGGCGACCGCGACCTGGCACGGGTCGCGCTGCGTGAAGCCGAGGAGGAATCCGGCCTGCAGGATCTGCAGTTGCTGGACGAGCGCATCTTCGATCTGGACAGGCACTGGATTCCCGAACGCGGCGACGTACCGGGGCATTGGCATTACGACGTGCGCTATGTGGTGCGCGCGATGGGGGGAGAGCAGTTCGAGGTCAGCGAAGAATCGCTGGATCTTGCCTGGCGCGAGATTGCGGAGCTCGCCGACGATCCGGATGCGGACGCTTCGCTGCGGCGCATGGCGCGACGCTGGCTGCAGCAGGTCGCGTAGAGCGGGGCTCTGCCCCGCTGCGCGGTGAAGCGTCAGCCGGGCAGAGCCCGGCTCTACGAGGCCATGCAGGTAGAGCGGGGCTCTGCCCCGCTTCGCGGTGAATCATCAGGCGGGCAGAGCCCGGCTCTACGAGTCCGATCAGCCCGGCAGGACCCGGCGTTGCATCAGTACAGGATGCGGGTGCGCAGAGTGCCGGGAATGGCGGCCAGTTCTTCGCGCACGGCGGCCGCCTGCGCTTCGCTGGCGGTGATGTCGATCACCACGTAGCCCACCTTCGCGTCGGTGCGCAGGAACTGGCCGTCGATGTTGACGTTGTGCCGCGAGAAGATTTCGTTGACCTGCGACAGCACGCCCGGCACGTTGCGGTGGATGTGCAGCAGGCGCAGGCTGCCGTCGTGCCCGGGCAGGGTGACCTCCGGGAAGTTGACCGCCGACAGCGTGCTGCCGTTGTCGCTGTAGCGCACCAGCTTGGCCGCCACTTCCACGCCGATGTTGTCCTGCGCTTCCAGCGTGCTGCCGCCGACGTGCGGCGTCAGGATCACGTTGTCGTGGCGGGTCAGAGGCGATTCAAAGATGTCGCCGTTGCCCTTGGGTTCCACCGGGAACACGTCCAGCGCCGCACCGCCAAGATGTCCCGAGGCCAGCGCCTGGTCCAGTGCATCGATGTCCACCACGGTGCCGCGCGCAGCATTGATCAGGTGTGCGCCGGGACGCATCTTCGCCAGTTCGGTGGCGCCGATCATCCACTGCGTGGCGGCTGTTTCAGGCACGTGCAGGGTGACGATGTCGGCGCGCTGCAGCAGGTCGTCCAGGCTGATTGCGGCCCGTGCGTTGCCGAGCGCCAGCTTGGTTTCCACGTCATGGAAAATCACCTGCAGGCCAAGCGATTCGGCCAGCACGCCCACCTGGGTGCCGATATGCCCATAACCGATGATGCCCAGCGTCTTGCCCCGCACTTCATGGCTGCCGGCGGCCGATTTCGACCAGCCGCCGCGATGGCACTCGGCGTTCTTCTGCGGGATGCCGCGGGTCAGCATGATGGCTTCGGCGATGACCAGTTCAGCCACGCTGCGGGTATTCGAATAGGGGGCGTTGAAGACCGGAATGCCGGCCAGCTCGGCGGCGTCCAGGTCGACCTGGTTGGTGCCGATGCAGAAGCAGCCGACCGCGATCAGTCGCTTGGCCTCGGCGAGTACGTCGGCACTGAGCTGGCTGCGCGAGCGGATGCCGACGATGTGCGCTTCGGCGATGCGGGCCTTCAGTTCGTCTTCGGGCAAAGCCTTCGAATGCCGCTCGATCTGGCTGTAGCCGGCCTCGACGAACACGTCCACGGCGGTCTGGCTGACCCCCTCCAGCAAAAGTACGCGGATATCCTGCTTGGGGTAGGAGGTCTTCTTCGGCGACATGGGAAGGCACGGCCAGTGGGACGAGGGTTGCCCACTATGCCAGATGGACGTGGCGATGGTGCAGTGCGGAAATGGTTGCATCGGTACGCATCGCGGCGATGGCCAAGGGCTGGACGATGGGCGAGGGCACTGGCACGCTTGCCCGTTCCCCGCGCGCATACGCTGGCCTCTTCATGACCGATTCCCGCATTGCCTCGCTGCAGCTCGCCATTCCCGGGCTGAAACTGAAGACCGACCCTGCCGACCTGGAACATTACGGTCGCGACTGGACCCGGCGATGGACGCCGGCGCCGCTGGTGATCGCGCTGCCGGCCACGGTGGAGGAGGTGCAGGCGGTGATGCGCTGGAGCGCTGCCGAAGGCGTGGCGGTGGTGCCTTCAGGCGGCCGCACGGGCCTTTCCGGCGGTGCGGTGGCCGCCGATGGCGAGCTGGTGCTGAGCCTGGAGCGTATGAACAGAGCGCTCGGCTACGATGCGGTGGACCGCACGCTCACCGTGCAGGCGGGCATGCCGCTGGAGGCGGTGCACACCGCAGCGCTGGAACACGGGCTCATCTACCCGGTGGATTTCGCCGCGCGCGGGTCGTGCTCGATCGGCGGCAACATTGCCACCAACGCCGGTGGCATCCGGGTGATCCGTTACGGCAACACGCGCGAATGGATCGCCGGGCTGAAAGTCGTGGCTGCCGACGGCGAACTGCTGGAGCTCAACAAGGGCCTGATCAAGAACTCCAGCGGCTACGATTTCCGGCAGTTGCTGGTGGGCTCGGAGGGCACGCTCGGGGTGATCGTGGAGGCCACGCTGAAGCTCACCGATCCGCCGCCGGCCAGCAATGTCATGCTGCTGGCGGTGCCCGGCTTCGACAGCCTGATGCAGGTATTCGCCGCGTTCCGTGCGCGCCTGCAGCTGCAGGCGTTCGAATTCTTCACCGACCGCGCGCTGCGGCACGTGCTGGCGCATGGCGCGCAGGCGCCTTTCGAGGAGACCTACCCGTATTACGTGGTCACCGAATTCGCCGCTGGCGACGATGCACAGGAGGCGGCGGCGATGGCGGCCTTCGAGGACTGCATGGGCAATGGCTGGGTCAGCGACGGTGTCATCAGCGCCAGTGACGCCCAGGCGGCGCAGTTGTGGCGGCTGCGCGAGGGCATCACCGAGGCACTGGCCCGTTACACGCCCTACAAGAACGATGTGTCGGTACGTATTTCAGCGATGCCGGCCTTCCTGGCCGAGACCCAGGCATTGATCGGCCAGGCATACCCGCAGTTCGACGTGGTCTGGTTCGGGCATATCGGCGATGGCAACCTGCACATCAACGTGTTGAAGCCGGAGGACATGCCTTCGGCGGAGTTCGTGGCTCACTGCGAGCAGGTGACCCGCTTGCTGGCACAGGTGCTGGCACGTTTCGATGGCAGCATCTCGGCCGAACACGGTATCGGCCTGGTCAAGAAGGGATACCTGGACAGCACCCGGAGCGGGGCGGAGATCGCCCTGATGAAGGCGGTGAAGCGGGCGTTCGATCCGCAAGGGCGGCTGAACCCGGGCAAGGTCTTCGATGCGTGAAGCAACAAAAGTGCCAGCGGCGGGTTACGCTCTGCACACTTCCTTCACGAGTGTGCCGAAGATGACCGGATCCCTCCTGCGCGTAGCCCTGTTCGGCGTGGCCTTGTCCACGCTGCCGATGGTGGCGGGCGCTTCCAGTTTCGCAGGGACATCCGCCGGCTCGGCCACAGGGGCCTCATCGAATTCGTCGGGCAGCAGCTCGGGCGATGACAAGGTGCTCCTGGCCGCGCGCGATGACGCGGCCGCCTTCGTTGCCAGTAACGGCCAGATCCGCGGCGCACGCCTGCAGGCGGCCCTGGTGCATCTGCGCGAGCAGGACCCGGCCGCTCGCCAGGCGGACGATCTGGAGCTGGCACGGACCCTGCTGGCGTATTGATGCTCCTGCGCCGCCGCGTCTGGGTGGCGGCGCTCTGGCTGTGCTGCCTGGTGCCGGTAGCGCAGGCCGTGGAACTGGTTTCGCACGATGCTGGCCTGACTGGCGAGGAGCGCACGCGCGCCCGCGATGCACTGCAGCAGGTGTTGCAGCGCCTGCCCGAGGGCCTGCGCGATGCGTTGCCACCCCGTGTGGTGGTGCAGTGGAGTGATGCGTTGCCCAGGCATGTGGCCGGTCGCGCATTCGCCGGCCGGTTGCGGCTGCAGCGCGCACTGCTTTCCGGAGACGAGGATGCCGAACGCTTCCTGCAGGCATCCCTGATCCACGAACTGGTACATGTGGCCGATCGTGGCGTGCATGGAGGATGGTCGCGTCAGGTACGGCTGCGCGAGCTTGCCGGCTGGCAGGATCGTCCGTGGTTGCCAGGGCGCAGCGCCAACCATTTCAGTGACCGCAGCCCCGATGCGTACGAACGCCACAGCGCGGCTGAATACCTTGCGGTCAACAGCGAGCACTGGCTGCTGGATGCGGATTTCGCCTGTCGACGTCCGGCGCTGGCGGCGTGGCTGCGTGATACCTGGGGTGAGCGGCCGTCGCCGGAGCTGCCGTGTGCGCCGGACGTGGCCTTGCTGCAGGCCGGGGATGAGGAAGGCGCCGTAGAACTGCTGCGGCTGGACCCGGAACGCGTGTACGCGGTGGATTACCTGTTCGCCGAAGGCGGCGATGCGGCGATGAGCCGCTGGGGCCACAGCATGCTGCGGCTGGTGATATGCCGCCCGGGGCGCGTTCGCGGGCCGGCGTGTCGGCTGGACCTGGACCAGCACCGCGTGCTGTCGTTCCGGGCCTTCGTCGGCGATGTCGAGCTGTCCAGCTGGCGCGGGCTGACCGGCGGATATCCTTCGCGGTTGTTCGTACTGCCGCTGCAGCAGGTGGTGGACGAATACACGCGGGTGGAACTGCGTGGCCTGGCCTCGCTGCCGCTGCGATTGTCGCGTGCGGATATCGCCGGCGTGCTGCAGCGGGCCGCGCAGGTACACTGGGCATATGACGGCCGCTATTACTTCCTTGGCAACAACTGTGCGGTAGAGACGGCCCGGCTGCTGCAGGGCGGAGTTCCCTCGCTGATGGACGCGGATATCCTGCGCATCACGCCGAGCGGGCTGCGCCGCCGGCTTGACCGGAAAGGGCTGCTGGACGAGGGCGTGCTGGATGACCGCGCGGCGGCGATCCGTGACGGTTTCTATTTCCAATCCAGCGACCGGCATTACGACACCTTGTTCGCCGCCGCGCGCGCGCAGCTGGCATTGCCGGCGGACAACGCGCGAGCGTGGCTGGCATTGACGGCCGATGAGCGCGGACCGTGGCTGCGACGTGGGGACCTGCGTGCGACTGCGGGCCTGCTGCTGCTGGAGCAGGCTGCGCTGCGTCGCGCAGAACTGCGCGCACGCGACCACCTCAAGCGACAGCTTCTTGCCCAGCCGGACAGCGAGGGCGCGCGGCAGTTGCAGGCATTGCTGGAACAGGCAGGACAATGGCTGCGGCCGGCGGTGATGGTGCCCGATGGAGGCTATGGGCTGCCGCAGGCGCCGGAACTCGCACGCCTGGTGCCGACGCTGGAGGAGGCGAACGCGCAATCGCCGCAGGCATGGAAACAGCTGCGTGAACGCATGCGGCAGAGCCTGCCTGTGGCGGAGCGGCAGGAACTTGACCAGCTGCATCGCAACCTGGATGAGCTGCGCATCCAACTACGCGCGCAGGCGTTGTTGCCGACGGCGGGATGAACGGCCTGCACGCATTTCCCCTTGCGTTGACGGTTGCGATGCAATCATCGCCCGATATTCATGCTGTAGAGGAGGCGATCCATGCGCCCATCATTTTTTCTGTTGCCTGCCGTGCTGGTCGTCGCGCTCGCGGTCGCCTGCCAGCCTGCCGATGCGCCACCGTCCGGCAAGGTCGAAACAGCTGCCGTTACCCCAGCCGCGCAGGCGGCGGGGAACAACGGGACGACATCAACGCGGGCGTTCCGGGCCACGGGCAATGAACCTGGTTGGATGGTACGGGTAGCTGGCGATGCACCGCATGCGCTGCATGTCGAGGTGGATTATGGAGAGACCGTCTACGAGGTGGCCGCGCCGACACAGGGCGCGGACGGGTGGGCCGGAACGGCGGCCGATGGCACGCCGGTGAAGCTGAGCATCCAGCGCGTGGCCTGCCAGGACGACATGAGTGGCCAGGAATTCGAAGCGCGAGCGATGCTGACGGTGGGAACGCGGCAGCTGCATGGATGCGGTGGGTTCGTAGCCGCGCATTGATCGGGCAGAGCCCGGCTCTACGCAACCAAGCAGGTAGAGCGGGGCTCTGCCCCGCTGCCCGGTGAAGCTCCAGCCGGGCAGAGCCCGGCTCTACGTGGAGTGGGCCTGCCCGGCGGCGGATGCGCCGCACAACAGCTTCGGGCGCGGCATCCGCTAGAATCGCCGGTTCTTGATCCTGCAGGACCGTGCAATGCAGTTGTCTTCCGTACGAGCCATCATCACCGGCGGCGTTTCAGGTCTCGGCCTGGCCGTGGCCGAACATCTTGTCGCCCAGGGCGGCAAGGTGGCCCTGTTCGATCTCAACGACGACAAGGGTGCCGCCGCCGTCGCCTCGCTGGGGGCAGATGTGGCGCGCTACTTCCGCGTGGACGTCAGCGATGAAGCGGCGGTTGCGTCTGCCGTGGATGAGGCACACAGCTTCCTGGGCGGCCTCACGGTAGCGGTGAACTGCGCCGGGATCCTCGGTGCCGGCCGGGTGCTGGGCAGGGAGGGGCCGATGCCGCTGGCCGGCTTCCAGGGAACCGTGATGGTCAACCTGGTCGGCAGCTTCAACGTCGCCAAGGCCACTGCCAACCGCATGCAACACAACCCGCCGGGCGAGGATGGCGAGCGCGGAGTGATCGTCAACACGGCCAGCATCGCTGCCTACGAAGGCCAGATCGGCCAGGCGGCCTATGCCGCATCCAAGGGCGGCGTGGTCTCGATGACCCTGCCGATGGCGCGCGAACTGTCGCGCTTCGGCATCCGCGTCAATACCATTGCGCCGGGTGTGTTCTGGACTCCCATGGTGGACGGCATGCCGGAGGCGGTACAGGAGTCGCTGGCCGCTTCCATCCCATTCCCTTCGCGCCTGGGCAAGCCGCAGGATTTCGCCGGACTGGTGGCGTACATCCTGGGCAATACCTACCTCAACGGCGAGACCATCCGCCTGGACGGCGCCACCCGGCTCGCTCCGAAGTGATTCCCCAGGGCGTCGGGACGGCGCCCGCCAACCAAGCCACCTACGATCATGAAAGCCAGCGATATCAAGAAGGGCAACGTCGTCGAATACAACAACGGCGTCTACCAGATCCGCGACATCGAGCGCAGCTCGCCCCAGGGCCGCGGCGGCAATGTCCGCTTCCGTTTCATCATGTACAGCGTGCCGGGCGGCAACAAGCTCGACGCCAGTTTCGACGCCGACGACAACCTGCCGGAAGTGGAACTGCTGCGCCGCCAGTCAACCTATTCGTACAAGGACGGCGATGCGTTCGTGTTCCTGGACGATGAGGACTACACGCCCTACACCCTGGATGCGGACGTGGTGGGCGATGACGCTGGCTACATCACCGATGGGCTGACCGGCATCTACGTGCAGGTGATCGACGACCAGCCGGTAGCGGTGCAGCTGCCGACCAGCGTGGTGCTGGAAGTGGTCGAGACGCCGCCGGAGCTGAAGGGCGGCACGGCCACCAAGCGTCCGAAGCCGGCCAAGCTCAACACCGGCCTTGAGATCATGGTGCCGGAGTACATCGCCAACGGCGAACGCGTGCTGGTCAACACCACCACCGGTGAGTTCGCCGGTCGCGCGGACTGACGGCTTACGCCTTTTTCATAGAGCGGGGCTCTGCCCCGCTGCACGGTATTGATTCAGCCGGCAGAGCCCGGCTCTACGAGGCAATGCGGCCATGCATCAGCCGGGCAGAGCCCGGCTCTACGTGCCGGCGGTCAACGCCTTGCCGGCGCGACTGCCGTTGGCGCGCCCCAGCAGGCTGGACAGCCAGGCGCCGATGGCGGCCAGTTCCTGCAGGTCCACGCCGCTTTCCAGGCCCAGGCCCTGCAGCAGATACACCACGTCTTCGCTGGCCACGTTGCCGCTGGCGCCCTTGGCATAAGGGCAGCCACCCGCGCCGGACACCGCGCTGTCCACCACCCGCACGCCGGCATCCAGACATGCGCCGATATTGGCGATGGCCTGGCCGTAGGTGTCGTGGAAGTGCACCGCCAGCGCCTGCATCGGCACTTCGCTGGCCACAGCCTGGAGCATCAACCGGGCCTTGCGTGGCGTGCCCACGCCGATGGTGTCGCCCAGCGAGATTTCGTAACAGCCCATCGCATGCAGCGCGCGCGCCACGCGCACCACGTCCGCCACCGGCACGTCGCCCTGGTAGGGGCAGCCGAGCACGGTGGACACGTACCCGCGTACGCGCACGCCATCGGCCGCCGCACGACGCAGGATCGGCTCGAAACGCGCCAGCGATTCGTCGATGCCGGCGTTGGTGTTGGTGCGGTTGAAGGTTTCCGATGCAGCGGTGAATACCGCCACCTCCTGCACACCCGCGGCGCGCGCGCGGTCGTAGCCCTGTTCGTTGGGCACCAGCACCGGATAGGACACGCCGTCGCGGCGGGTGATGCCGGCATAGACTTCGGCCGCATCGGCCAGCTGCGGCACCCACTTCGGGCTGACGAAACTGGTGGCTTCGATGCTGCGCAGGCCGGTGGCCGACAACCGGTCCACCAGTGCGATCTTGTCGGCGGTGGCCACCGGCTGCTTTTCGTTCTGCAGGCCGTCACGCGGGCCGACTTCGACGATGCGGACGAAATCAGACATCGCCGCGGCTCCCCGCCCACGCCGGCGAGCGCTTGCCCAGGAAGGCGCCGAGTCCTTCCTGGCCTTCCGGCGACACGCGCAGGCGGGCGATGAGATCGGCGTTGGCGGCATCCAGCGCATCGCGGTCGTTGCCGGCGGCGACCTGGCGGACCAGCGCCTTGGCCCCGGCGGCGGCGACCGGGCCGGCCTTGCCCAGCAGTTCCAGCTGGCGCGTTACTGCCGCGTCCAGCTGATCGGCAGGTACCACCTCGTGCAGCAGGCCGATGCGCAGCGCGGTAGCGGCATCGAACTGTTCCCCGGTGCCGAACCAGCGGCGTGCCTGGCGGGCACCCATGGCTTCCACGACGTAGGGCGAGATCACCGCGGGCAGCAACCCCAGGCGGCTTTCGGTCAGGCCGAAGCGCGCGGCTTCGGCGGCGATGGCGATATCGCAGCAGGCTACCAGGCCGACGCCGCCACCGAATGCCGCCCCATGCACGCGGGCGAGGGTAGGGCGCGGCAGTTCGTCCAGGGTGCGCATCAGGCGCGCCAGCGCGAGCGCGTCGCTGCGGTTGTCGTCCTCGCTGGCAGCGGCCATGCCGCGCATCCACTGCAGGTCGGCGCCGGCAGAGAACGATGGGCCCTCGGCGGCCAGTACCACCACGCGCACGCTGGGATCACGGCCGGCATCGTCCAGGGCCGTGGTCAGTGCGCCGATGAGGGCGGCATCGAAGGCGTTGTGCAGGCCTGGCCGGTTCAGGCGCAGGGTCAGAATGGCGCCGGAGCGCTCGATCAGCAGGGAGTCGGTCATGGGTCCGCATTAAACCAGTAGCTGTATGGATCATAGCGGGCCACCGCGCGGGGGCCATGACGCGGCGCGGCGATGGTAGAATTGATAACCATTCTTATCACTGAGAAGTGCGCGAGTGACGCTGTCCGATCTGCCTTTGCATGCCGACGCCGTGGTCGAATCCGTCCACGACACGCAAGCCAACGACACCATTGCACGACGCCTCCGGGAGCTGGGCTTCGTCAAGGGCGAGGACGTGCGCCTGGTCGCGCGGGGCCCGGTAGGGGGTGAACCGCTGCTGGTGCAGGTCGGCTTCACCCGCTTCGCCCTGCGGCGCAGCGAGGCCGCGCGCATCCGCATCACCGCGATGGCCGCGGCGGGAGCGCGCGCGTGAGCGCGGCCGCACTGCCGTTGCGCGTGGCCCTGGTGGGCAATCCGAACAGCGGCAAGACCGCGCTGTTCAATCAGCTCACCGGCAGCCGCCAGAAGGTAGCGAACTACACCGGCGTGACCGTGGAGCGCAAGGAAGGCCGCATGCGTGCGCCGTCCGGCCGTGAGTTCGCGATCCTTGATCTCCCCGGCGCCTACAGCCTGCAGCCGGCGAGCCTGGACGAGGCCATCACCCGTGACCTTTGCCGCGGCTTCTATCCGGGCGAGGATGCGCCGGATGTATTGCTGTGCGTCATCGATGCCACCAACCTGCGCCTGCACCTGCGCTTCGCGCTGGAGCTGCGCGAGCTGGGCAAGCCGATGGTGGTGGCGCTGAACATGGTCGACGCCGCCGAGCGCCGCGGCATCCGGATCGACGTGCAGGCGCTGGAGCGCGCGCTGGGCGTGCCGGTTGTGGAAACCGTGGCGGTGCGGCGCAACGGAGCCCGTGCGTTGGTTGAGCGCCTGGATGCGATGGTGCCGCACCTGGACGCGCCGCTGGTCGCGGTGGAAGGCCAGAACATCGATTACCACGCGCGCGTTCGCGGCATCCTTGCCGCCGCAGTGACCATGCCGAGCCGCACCGCAAAGGTGGATGACGTGCTGGACCGCTGGCTGCTGCACCCGGTATTCGGGTTGGCGACGCTGGTCGTGGTGATGTTCCTGATCTTCCAGGCCGTGTTTGCCTGGGCGACCCCGATGATGGATGGCATCGAAACACTGTTCGGCTGGCTGGGCGAACAGGCGGCGGCGGTGCTGCCGGAAGGCCCACTGGCCAGCCTGATCACCGACGGCATCATCGCCGGTGTGGGCGGCGTGGTGGTGTTCCTGCCGCAGATCCTGATCCTGTTCGCCTTCATCCTGGCATTGGAGGAATCCGGCTACCTGCCGCGTGCGGCGTTCCTGCTGGACCGCATGATGGCCGGCGCCGGATTGTCCGGGCGTTCGTTCATCCCGTTGCTGTCCAGCTTCGCGTGCGCCGTGCCGGGCATCATGGCCACGCGCAGCATCCAGGATCCCCGCGACCGCCTGGCGACCATCCTGGTGGCGCCACTGATGACCTGTTCGGCACGTCTGCCGGTGTACGCGCTGCTGATCGCCGCCTTCATTCCAGACGACAAGGTCGGAATCTTCAACCAGCAGGGACTGGTGCTGTTCGGCCTGTACGTGGCAGGCATCGCCAGCGCGCTGCTGATGTCCTGGGTGATGAAGAAGTGGCGCCGCGACAAGAGCGAGCATCCGCTGATGCTGGAGCTGCCTTCCTACCGCATCCCGCATCCGCGCGACCTGGCGGTGGGCCTGTATGAGCGCGGGATGATCTTCCTCAAGCGCGTGGGCGGCATCATCCTGGCCCTGACCATCCTGCTGTGGGTATTGCTGTCGTTCCCGGGTGCGCCGGAGAACGCGACCATGCCGGCGATCGATTACAGCTACGCTGGCCAGATCGGTCATGCCATGACCACGATCTTCGCGCCGCTGGGCTTCAACTGGCAGATCTGCATCGCGCTGATCCCGGGAATGGGTGCGCGCGAAGTGGCGGTGTCGTCGCTGGCGACGATCTATGCGCTGTCCGCGGCTGATGACGATGCGGCGATTTCGGCGCTGACGCCGGTGATCAGCGATGGCTGGTCGCTGGCCACCGGGCTGTCGCTGCTGGTGTGGTTCATCTATGCACCGATGTGCATCTCCACCCTGGCCACCATCAAGCGCGAGACCAATTCGTGGCGGCAGGTCGGTTTCGCCACCTTCTACCTGTTCGCTGCTGCCTACATCGCAGCGTTGGTGACCTATCAGGTGACCGTGGCGCTGGGGGGCGGTTGATGGATGCCGGGCTGATTCTGCAGTACATCATCATCGCGATGGCCGTGCTGGCCAGCGCGTGGGTGGTGCTGAAGAAGCAGTTTCCGGGCACGCTGCGCAGGGCACGCGGCGCGATCGCGCTGGCGCTGCTGAAACCGCACCGCGCCGGCTGGTTGCAGGCGCTCGGCCGGCGCGTGGCGCCGCCGGCAAGCGGCGGTGGCGGTGCCTGCGGTGGCTGCGACAGCTGCGGCCCCACGCCGCGGAAGTAACGCCGGATGCCCGGGCGGGGCATGCTCCTGTAGAGCCGGACTCTGCCCGGCTGATGGCTTGCCGCACAGCGGGGCAGAGCCCCGCTCTACAGGGCTGCTGCATTACGACCAACGGGACAGAGCCCCGCGCCACGTGAGGCTGCGCCTTGCCGCGCCGCGGAGAAGAGCATCAGGGTGGCGCGGCGTTGGCACGCCACGCCGGGGCGATGCCGATGATGGGCGCCGGCGCGGTGGGTGCCTGCTGCAGCAGCGCCATGGGTTCCATCGGCACGCCGTGCAGGCGTATTTCCAGATGCAGGTGCGGGCCGGTCGCCGAGCCGGTGCTGCCTGCGGTGCCGACCACGCTGCCGCGTGTGATCGCATCTCCCACGTGGAGCGTGCCATCGATGCGGTCCAGATGGGCGTACCAGCTGCTGTAACCATTGCCATGGTCCACCACCACGTGACGCCCATAACCGGTGCGCAGCGTGCGCAGGGCCACCACCGTGCCGTCGGCCACCGCGTGTACCGGTGTGCCGCGCGGGACGGCGAGATCAGCGCCGGAATGGCTGTGCGCGCGTCCACGGATCGGATGTCGACGAGGACCGAACGGGCTGCTCAGGCGGAAGTCGGCCAATGGCGCCTCGAACACCAGCTCGTCGGCCGAGGCGGTGCCCGCAGCAGGGTGGGTCATGATGATGACCTCGCGCACCACGGTCATGGCCGGGGCTGAGCGAATGGCGCTGGCGCCGTCGTCAGCCTGCGCGGGCGTCGCCGCATGGCCAGGCAGCGCGGTGGACTGCAGCGCGCAGACAACCAGCAGCGTGTGGCTGGCAAGCGCACGCAGCGATGTGGCCAACAGAGGGGCGAATGCGGGCATCGGCAGATCCTGCTCGGGTCGGGAGGCCGGCAGGTTAGGCGTGACGATTCGATGTTCCGGGCAACCGCTGGGGTTTTTCGTACTGGTACGAAACGGTTTCGTACCAGTACGAGCCGATATGAGGGATCAGCCGTGCGGCGGGTCCGCGTCGATACCCTCCAGCCATGCACGCACCAGCCCCGCCTCATGGTCCACGCCGAGCTTGCGCATGGCGCTGTTTTTCTGCGTGCTGATGGTCTGCTTGCTGCGGTGCAGCTGGGTGGCGATGGCGTTGATGCTCATCCCGGAAACGAACAGGCGCACCACTTCCTGCTCGCGCGAGGTAAGCGTTGCCGTCGGCCGTTCCGCGGCGGCCAAGCGTTCGCGGATGGCAGGCGAGAAATACTCGCCGCCGACCATCGCCGCCTGCAACGCCGCCGCCAGATGGCCGCTGGAATCGGCCTTGCTGACCATCTGCGCGATACCCAGCCGGCGGGCCTGGACGAGGATGGCGGGCGATTCCTGCATGGTGTGCAGGATCAGTTTCAGGCCCGGATAGCGGCGGCGAAGGAAGCCGAGCAGGGTCAGTCCATCGCCACGCTGGCTGCCTGGCATTGCGTAGTCGGTGACCACCGCATCGCAGGCCAGCCGGCCAAGCAGATCGATCAACTGGTCGCCATCGTTGGCCATTCCCACCACCTGCACCCGTGGCACGCCGCGCAGCAGTGCATCGATGCCGGCGAGGATGGTCGGGTGGTCGTCAGCCAGAAGCAGGCGCATCGTCGGGGGGGTGTCCTTGCAGCCGAAGCGCCTGCCAGTGTGCTTGGCCGGCGTGAATGACATGTCTGCGGCACGCCCGGCCCTGTGCAAACCGACGGGCAGGCGCTAGCCTTTGGCGATGAATCAGACTCCCTTGCGATTGCTCATCCACGGTGCCTCCGGACGCATGGGCCAGGCCCTGCTGCGGCTGGCGGCCGAGCGGCCCGAAACCTTCAACGTGGTGGCCGCCTATACCGGGCGGGCGCCTGCACAGCGGGTGGTGGACGGTGTTCCGCACTTCGGCGCCAGCGAACTGCAGGGTGCTCCAGCGTTTGATGTGGCGATCGACTTCAGCCTGCCGGAAGGCTTCGACGGCATCCTGTCGTTGTGCGTGGAACGTGGCACGGCGCTGGTGTCGGGTACCACTGGCCTGCAGGAATCGCAGCGTGCGGCGCTGGACGCGGCCGCGGCGCGCATTGCGGTGCTGTGGGCGTCCAACTTCAGCCTGGGCGTAGCGGTGCTGGATGAGCTGGTGGAACGTGCGGCGCAGGCGCTGGCCGGCTGGGACTGCGATATCGTCGAAGCGCACCATACCCGCAAGCAGGATGCGCCGTCTGGTACTGCGCTGACCCTGGGAGCGGCCGCGCAGCGGGGCGGAGCGGAGCCGCACTATGCCAGCCTGCGCGCCGGCGACATCGTCGGCGAGCACCTGGTGCAGTTCACCGGGCTGGGTGAGCGCATCGAACTGGTGCACCGGGCCACCAACCGCGACATCTTCGCGCGCGGCGCGCTGTTCGTGGCCGCAAGACTGAATGGGCGGGAAGCCGGCAGCTACCGCGTTCGGGACCTGCTGGAAGGCCCTGCGGCGGCGTAGAGCCGGGCTCTGCCCGGCTGAAAATCCACCGCGCAGCGGGGCAGAGCCCCGCTCTACGCGGGGTGCGTCGCGGTGGTTCAGGCAGGGCCGGGCTCTGCCCGGCTGATGCGCCGCGGTGGTCCAATGGGGCAGAGCCCCGCCTACGAGCACGAATCCGTTCATCAAGCGTGATTAGCGCTGGCGTGGACGTCGCGGCAGCGCTACAATTCGCACTCGCCGAAACACGACAGCCGGACCGGTTCTGAACCGTACGTCCGCGCTTTTTTGCAACCGGATTTCCGTGAAGCACAGGCGTGACTTCGGCAGCCCCTTCGGTAGCCAAAGTGAGATTTCCGTGACCCAAGCCGCAATCCTCGTCCTCGAAGACGGCACCG
>JAAIGF010278221.1_pt1 | contig 16060 bp, 14 predicted proteins | sample 6487441 | NCBI WGS metagenome assembly JAAIGF01 (sample SAMN13974129, study PRJNA590717) | phyllosphere metagenome | biome: pepper field; feature: multiple bacterial spot infested pepper fields; material: pepper leaves; isolation source: leaves from pepper fields | host: Capsicum annuum ... | reverse complement strand
TGCAACTCCATTCTCAGGCCAAGTGGCAAGGCAGCAGTAAATATCTCACGCATTCAATGGAAAGTGCTAACTTTGTATTTCCTTCATTGAAGTGTGGGACTGCTGTTTTTCCCGGCGCGACTTTAGGCCTGAGAATCTTATGGAGTTACGGGTGGCAGTCCCCCTTCTTTGAAGATTGCCTCAGCAAGACCCATAAACCATAATGGGTATGAGTTTAAAACAACAATTGTACAAGAACGTGATTACTGCGCCAGAATGATTTGCAGTAGATTGTCCTTATGGATGCGCGCTAATAACCTTTTAGACTGGAATATGAATCTCTGGAAATAACACGCATTCTATTTTTATTATTTTTTACTAACCGCAATTGGGTAATTGTGTCGGACTAGAGATAGCTGCAGAATCTTTGGTGGTCACCGTTATTGCTCTTGCTTAAACACCTTAATGAATGCGAAATTTACGCAAATGGGATAGGTATGCCCTTTTGAACGGGCAGCTGCTCAACATCCCACTACATTTTACTTCTCAATCTACACCTAAGTGGGGCAGCGGACTTGTCTGCTTCGTCTTTTGTTTCTCTTTGTTGTTTAGTCGTCTAGTGTCAGCCCAAACGCTTCCTGTTTCTAATGAAGTGGAGGGGCGGCTAGATATTTCGCCCATAACAGCAGGAGAGCCCATTCCCGATGAAATATGGGAACTTTCTTTTGAGCGGATAAGCTATGGCGGGAAATCCGATTTTATTAAACTAAGTGACTACAAGGGCAAGACGATTGTCATTGACTTTTGGGCGACGACTTGTGTAGGTTGTATTGCCAATATGCCCTTCATGCATGATCTGATAGAGGGTTTACATGATGATGTAGTCATGCTACCGATTACTTTTGAGGGACGTGATAGGATCGTGAAGTTTTTGTCGGTGACCCGCTCACAGACTATTCAGGATCTTGGAAATAGGTTTTTTAGCCTTGTTGATGGAAAGGTTATGGATCGTCTTATTCCGCATCGTTTTATTCCCCATGTAGCTATTATCAATAAACAGGGAATATTGGAGCAGTCCATACCACCACAGTTGTTAAGCAAAACTATACTTTCGAATATTGCAAAAGGTGAACCTTATCAGATCGAGCGCTACATTGGCCAGCTTGATACTACTATGCTCGCGGATAACGTAGTTGGCTTAGCGCAAAACCGCCCGAAACTCTATTCGGCGGTGTCCAGCTATATCGATGGCTACGAAATGTCTTCCAAAGCGTACTTGGATTCCGCTCAAGGAATTCAATACCAGCGGCACGTAAATCGATCAATCCTGGCGCTAATGGAGTTTGCGTTAGGTAATCAAGGGTTCCGAGCGGCAGCGCCTAATAGGTTAATCATGCTCTCGGCCGATAGTGTCAACTTGGACTTTTGGCAAACAGGATTGCCCTTGAACGAAAAGCTGTTCAGCGTGAGCTATGAGCATAGCTTACCGCTAGATTGGCCGAAATCTAGAGTCAATGCGCGTATGCATAGGGATATCACTGATTTTACGGGTTATCATTTCGGCGTAGTTACTCGGCAGATGCGCTGTTTGTCTATTCGACGACAGTCAGGAGCAGTGCTCGAAAGGTCAAAAGAGCATGGTATCCGCACTCTGCGGGTGAAAGAGGAGGAGCTGATGTCTAAAATGCCGCGGCATATGGGTAGGTCCTCATCGGGCGCAAAGAACTATCTGCTCAATGCTAAAATGAGCAGCCTACTGTATTATATCAACGAGCAGACATCAACACCCATGCCACTTGCTTTCGATGAGACGGGCATTGACTACCGGTTCGATATTGATCTGCCCGACAGGCAGGGTGACCTTCCTTCACTGATTTCGGCGCTCGAAAAGCAGGGTTTTCAAGTTGTGATCGAGGAACGTCCGCTTAAAATGATGGTGGTGGGGGATAGACCGCTAGACCAGTATGATCTTAATGGGTTAGAGCTTCGGCTAACCAAATATGGTTACATCGCAGATACGAAAGGGGGGGCATTATGAGAATGCTGTTTTTGACACTTAGTATGCTGAGTTACCTTTTATGGATCCCTGTTGGTTATGGACAGTCTGCATTTTTATCGCTTAATGGTCGGGTTCTGCAAGCGGAGACAGCCATACCTTTGGAGGCTGTGTCGGTCCATTTTTTGGATTTTGACCGGACTATTCAAACGGATAAAGAGGGGAGGTTTACCGCGAATCTTCCCAGTCGGGAATCTTACCGCATCTCGGTAAGCTTAGAGGGTTACAGGGAAGTTCAGTTGCAGGTTGTTCATAGGGAAGGGACTATCGCTGATATTGATTTGGAACCAATCGCACGCACAATTGAAGAGGTGGTGGTCAATACCGGTTATCAAAAGATTCCAAGAGAGCGGGCGACAGGCTCTTTTGAATTTGTGGATAAAGAGCTTTTTAATAGACAGATCGGCACGGACGTGATCAGCAGATTGGATGGAATCATGCCATCAATATTATTTGATAAGCGAAACGGTAGTGAAAGCGATATGATCGTTCGCGGTGTCTCATCGCTGGGTACGGAGTCTGATAGAAGTGTGCTGATCGTCGTCGATAACTTTCCTTTTGAAGGTGATATCAACAACATCAATCCAAACGATGTGGAAAGTGTGACCTTACTGAAAGATGCTGCGGCTGCGAGCATTTGGGGTGCCAGGGCAGGAAACGGCGTGCTGGTGATTACAACAAAACGAGGCGCACAAGGCAGCCCGTGGCGTATAACGGCGACAGCAAATGGTACGTTTACCGAAAAACCAAATCTCTATTATTTACCACGAATGACCAGTAGCGAATTTATCGATGTGGAGCAGTTCCTGTTTGAGCGAGGTGTATTTAACTCGGCAATCAATAACGTCACCTCACGCCCTCCGCTAACGCCTGTTGTAGAGATGCTCCACCAGCATGCGATAGGGCACCTTACTCAACAGGAGCTGGAGCGCGAGCTAGATGCCCTTCGCCGATTGGACATCCGTGATGACCTCCATGATTATTTTTATAGGACGGGCTTTAACCAGCAGTATGCCTTAAATGTGGCGGGAGGGGGAGAGCGTTCCAGTAGCTTGTTTTCGGTGGGATATGACAAGAATAACGCCGCAGAGGTGGGGACAAGTCTACAGCGGGTGAGCCTAAATATGCAAAATACGTTCCAGTTGGCCCCGAAGCTGGATCTCCAGCTGGGAATGCGTTATGGTATGTTGCACAACACGGCTAATCATCAATCTACTTTTCAGATGTCTTCCTCTAAATCTATGTACCCTTATGCTGATCTGGTGGATATTCACGGTAACGCGCTAGCCGTCACGCGTGATTACAGAGCGGGATATCTTGATGTTGTTGATGCGCGGGGCAACATGCTGGATTGGCGATACCGGCCCTATCAGGAATTGGACTTAGCCGATAACACTACGACCAGTAATAACGTGCTGTTCAACACGGCATTGAAATACACGGTACTTGATGGGGTACAGGCAGAAGCGTATTATCAGCTTGAAAATCAATCGTCGCAGCGCGAGAACATATTTAATGAACAGACGTACTTCACAAGGAATATGGTCAATAGGTACGCTCGAGACAATGGTTCTACACTAACAAGGGCCATTCCGTTAGGCGCCATTTCCGATCGTATCGATGCCCGGCTACAGGCGCACTCCATACGCGGACAGCTCTCTTATGGCAAGTCATGGGCTGCGCATCATTTGAGCGCTATCTTGGGTGGGGAGATGCGTAGCAGCCGTACCACATCCAACAGTGCGCGTCAATATGGATATGATACGGATATTTTGACCGTGAGGCCTGTGGATTATATTACCAGGCATCCGCTTTATGATAACCTTGCTGGGGCTGCCACCATACCCTTTGCCAATAGCGCATACGGATCAACACAGCGCTTTATCTCCACTTATCTTAATGGTGCCTATACCTATGCGGACCGTTATACCGTATCGCTCAGCGGTAGGCGAGATGCGTCCAATCTGTTTGGTGTGGAAACCAATAACAAATGGACGCCATTGTGGTCGGTTGGGACAGTTTGGAATGTGGCTAACGAAAGTTTTTACAATCTGTCCTTCCTGCCGAGATTGAAGTTGCGGGGAACGTACGGCTATAGCGGAAATATTCGTAGCGATGTAGCGGCCGTGACTACCATCGATTATTATGGACTTAGCAGACTTGGGCGATACCCCTACGCCGTTGTACAGAATCCGCCCAATGCGGAGCTGCGCTGGGAGAAGATCGGAACCTTTAATATGGGTTTAGATTTCGGAATAAAGGGCGATGTATTTTCGGGGAGCGTCGAATACTACAATAAAAAGGCCGTTGATGTAATTACATCGGTAGCAGCGGATCCTACCACGGGTTTTGATTATCTGCAACTTAACAGCGCGGTACTCCGCAATAAAGGACTGGACGTATCCCTCAACGGTAGTTTTCGATTTGCTGGATTTAGTTTGCAAAGTAATCTTTTGTTTTCCAAAAACCTAAATCGCGTAGAAACATACCTGCTGGAGCCAAATTTCGTAAGCCAGTATGTGGGGAATGGAAATGCGGTTTCCCCGATAGTGGGTAAGCCCGCTTATCCGCTGGTAAGTTATCGCTGGGCAGGACTCGATCCAATGACAGGAGATCCAATGGGATATATTTCAGGGGAGGTTTCCAAAGATTATCCTGCACTAGCCCAGCAGGCGACCTTGGACGATCTAATTTTTCATGGTTCAGCGCTTCCGGAATACTATGGCGCTTTTCGTAATACGTTACAATGGAAGGGACTTTCCGTATCGGTAAACATCACATACCGGGCGGGTTACTTCTTTAGACGGCAAACCATCACCTATGCAAATCTCCTTACGGCCAACGGACGTGCAGAACATGGTGATTTTGCTAATCGTTGGCAGAACCCCGGAGATGAGCTGCAGACTACTGTACCTTCCTTGGTTTATCCTGCTAATAGCCGCAGGGACGAATTCTATAAAAATACAGAAGTCACCGCTGAAAGAGGAGACCACATCAGACTGCAGGATATCAATGTTTCCTACATACTACCCTCGATAAGTGCTTGGCAATTAAAGGAGATAAAGATTACTGGATATGCGCGGAATCTTGGAATGTTATGGCGTGCAAACGACAGGGCGCTAGACCCTGATGTCAACCAGCTTCCTTTTCAAACGACCTACGCTATTGGATTAACTACAACTTTTTAAAAGATGAAATACTTACAGCTATTATATTCGGTCATGTTTCTTGGGCTATTCTCGGGATGCACTGCTTTTTTGGATGCCAAGCCCGAGGATACCCTGGCAACGCCTACCAAACTTCAGGATCTTCAGGGAATGTTGGACTACGAAAGTTCGCTCAATATGAATTATCCTTCCTCGGGAGACATTGCCGCGGACTACTTTTTCCTCACTAGCGAAGATTGGCAAGGCTTTGAGGTAGATCCGAGAAACACCTATACCTGGGATGCAGATGCGCAGAACCTCTTGGAGTGGACCTACGCACATCGGCGCATTTTCCAAAGTAACGTCGTGTTGGACGCTGTGGATGCGGCTGAATTAAACGGTAGGTCGGAAAGTGACCGACGGGATGTAAGAGGTCAAGCGCTCTTTTTCCGTGCCTTTACTTTTTTTCAACTGGCTCAAGTTTACTGCCCATACTATCATGTCGGTATGGAGGATTCCCCTTATGGACTTCCACTTAAGCTAAGTTCGGATATCAACGAACCGCTGTTCAGATCCACTGTGCAACAGACCTACCAACGGATTATTGCGGATTTGGAACTGGCAGCAGACCTGTTGCCAGAGAAAGGGCTGTTACCCGTCAGGCCGTCAAGGCTCGCTGCATATGGTGCTCTTGCTCGTGTTTCACTTGTTATCGAAGACTATGACAACGCACTGAAATATGCCGATGCGTATTTAGAGATTAATGATGAGCTCCTTGATTACAACACGTTGGATGGTCGGTCCACAATGCCCATTGCGGTTTTTAATAAAGAGGTTGCATTTCATGCGGTTACTCTTGGCAATTCCTCCATGCATGAACCTACTTATGCTTTCGTGGATTCCTTGTTGGCGAAAAGCTATGAAGAAAACGACCTCCGCCGATCGATATTTTTATTGAAGGACCCTTCGGGATATTTCCGCTTCAAAGGTTCCTATGATGGAACCAATAATGTTCCCTTCGCTGGATTGGCAACCGACGAGGTATACCTACTTCGGGCAGAGACCTTAGCAAGATTGGGACGTAACGCCGAAGCTACGGAAACGATGAATACGCTCCTTCGTTTTCGCTACAAAACGGGTCAGTTTATCCCATGGCAAAATATAGATTCAGAGGTGCTCCTAGCAAAGATTTTGGAAGAAAGGCAAAAGGAGCTGCTTTTCCGGGGTGGTATAAGATGGTCGGATCTGCGGAGGCTGAATAGGGATCCACGTTTTGCAAAAAAGTTGATTCGTCGATTAGGTGCACAGCTATTCGAGCTGGAACCGCTAGACATACGTTATACATTCTTACTACCGTGGACGGTGCTGGAGATGAATGGGCTGCCCCAGAATCCAAGATAAAAAAGAGCACAGGTGCACCTGTGCTCTCTCTTTAAACGTGTCGAAACTGTTTAAGGTGTGCGTGGACCAGACATGATCGATGGGTGCGAGGTGTCATTGTTGTTTAATGCTGTTTGAAGTCCCGTGTTAAATGACGGAATATCGGGGTTTCCAGAGCTTGCCGGAGCATTTACGCCGCACACTGCCGTGTTGGTCTCTTGACATACTGCAGAGGCATCGTCGGTAAGCACGTAGTCAGCAGGATCGGTTCTATCCCCGCCGGGCTCTAATAGCCATTGCTGGTTTTCCTGTACATCAGATGTTTTGAAAGAGGCATCAACAGTAAAGATGCCTGCGCCTAATAGTAACGCCATTAGGGGCATAGTTTTGATAATCTTGTTCATTGTTCTTTTTTTAATGTTTATAAAGTGTATAGTTGAAAACTTATACCTATTGCGTTATGCGAAGTTGCCTGACTGGAAAGTTTTGATAGGATATCTGATTTGTTGCAACTTTTAAGGCAAGTGGTAATTTGTTTCCGTTGTGCGGCTTTCCGTCGAAGGCCCCTATGCATAGTTCTGTTGTTTAGTGTAGTATAGTTTATTAATCTCTGTCTAGTACGAGTGTTCTTTTGCGGTCAAATCTGAAGCCCTTCCATCGGACTATGCTGACGTAAAGTCCGCTAAGGGATAGCAAGGCTAAGCCTGTATTGACGTAGAAATGATCGCGCCAGTTCATATTTTGGAAGATTTTTCCGCATGCGCAGACCACATAGCCGTAAACTTCCGTGAAGGCCATATAGGCATAGCTGCTGTAGGCGAGCAATAGGATTGAAGCTAGTAGAAATCCAATGGTCCTACTACTGGGAAAGCATAACAAGAGTACGGTCCCGATCTCAAGGATGGGTAGCGCGTAGACCAGTACAGGCTTTGACCATATAGGAACCGGCTGCTTGGCCATCTGAATGGTGAATACTGCGTGATGGATCACTTTTCCTAGTCCGGTATGGGTAAACAGCAAGATAATCAGGACGGCAGCAAAAATCTCTACCATAAATGGTGTGGTGCTTTTGGGCAGTTTAGCCGGGTTCGTGTATGGAATCTGTTTTGTTTTCATAAGCTATCGATCTTCGGTCGACCGGGCTTCTGCATAGTATTGCGTTACGCCCCGTTTGGCCGACTATTCAAAGTTCGATAGGGGTAGCTGGTGATTGTTGTCTTTATTTGTGAAATAGTTGGTCTTTTATTGACCAGTTTTTGGACATGTTAAGCCAAGGAAAGCCGTCATTTGTGCTGGTAGATGGCCTCTAAAGTAACCTACGCAGGTATTCCTTGCTAATATCCAAAAATGCAGCGAGTTCAGTTCGGCTCAATAAACCCATCAATGGGGGATATTTTGTTCGTAAAGCATCGAGCCTTGCTGCTTTGGGAAGCTGCAGGAGGTCATAGCGAAAGTCAATGGCTTGCTGCTGCTTGATCAACAGTTCATCATAAAACATAATGCTCCGTGGATGCTGTTCCACAATTTGGTATAACACCGATCGCTCAAGCACGAACACCGTAGCATCGGCCAGTACGCGGAATTGTACGGTGCTGGGTTTAAGTGGAACGATGATCACTTCGTTGTTGGAGCTATATCGTATCGGAGCGTTTTTTATGTATTTGCCCACTATCCCGGAAGCTATAAAGTAAATGTCGCCACGCTGCGAGGGAAGGTGTTCGCCAGATTCAAGGTGTAATTCTTCAAAGTCGCGCAGCAGATGGGGTATCTCCTGTTTCCACTGTGGCCATAGGCGTCCAAGGTAGCGTTCCAGTTTTTCTTTGTTCTCATTGATCATGGTAGATAGTCTTAGCCTGCCAATTTAAAATATTAAAGGTTTTAACGCAAGCTCGGAGGGTAGTTAGCATCTCTGACGGTGTAGTTGTATCGATTTCAGTGATAACCGGTTCTCAGGTCGGTTAAAATAGCCATGATTTTCCACTTATCATACACCTTGGGCTAATTTTCCTCCAATTCTTTTTTTTGTTGCTATCGTGTAATATTTGTTTATCAGCTGATAAGGAAAATAGAGAATCATATGGTTTCACGAGAGGGGCCTGACTCGTTTGGTTCAGGTCAAATAAATCCTAAACGTAATGGAACAAATTAACAATGGGCAGGTAATACCTGCATTTGTTGGCTTAGGAATGTTGGACTTTCTTGCTTGGCATCTTTCCGCCTCAGGCGATGATTACGACGATGAGAAGTGCTGGGTAGTCGTACCGGAGCTTTAAATTGATCATACATGTGTTTGGAGGCTGTGGCAGCACCTCAGCCTCCAGATTTTTTAACGCCTTAATTTTCATATACAATGTTTGACCATATAATCAACAAAGCAATCTGGTGCACAAATGTGATGCAATTCTTGCCTCATATCAACCATGTCGACTTGCAACAAGCCTATAGCTCTTGGGTAAATAAACGCCGAGGCTACAATGCGCTATATAGCGCTGTTACACTAAGGGCAATGTTGGAATCACGCACAGAAAATTTTCCTACGCTGCCATCCACCGGTGGAGTGTTGCTGACCTTCCATTTTGGTCCTTACCGAATGCTTGCCCGCCAGCTATTGGCTTCCGGCCGTAAGGTGGCCTTGCTCGCCTCAGCTAAGGTTCTCTCTAGGGAGGAAAGATGGTATAGGAGCGAATTGGCGGCGGCAGGTATGCCCTTGGAGAATTTTCGTTGCATCGATGCATCGCGTTCCATGGCACTGCGATCAATACTTTCCGCGGTACAGAGCCAATACTGGGTGATCCATTTTCTGGATGCTGACGAAAGTTCCGGCACATCGTCACTTCATCGGGCGAAGATCAGTCTATTTTCCGGCATGGTGTACTGGAGAACCAATATCTTTAAGCTACTGGCACGCTTTCATCTTCCTGCAGCCGTGGGTTGCGTAAGTTCACGAAGTCCGTACAAGCCGGTTATCACCAGCCTCCCGAAATGCGATCAACAAACAGAGGAACAGTTTGAGCAGGATATTTTGTCCGTAATTTCCGATGTTTTTACGAATTTGATCGCAAGCGACTGGACAGCTTGGGAGAACTGGATCTTGTTGCACCGTTATCAGCCTGTACTAGCTCGTCCGCAAGCAATCGAACAGGGACGCCCGATAATAGCAATGCCGATTATGGTTCAGGACAAAAGATATCTGCTGGACGTGTCCAACGGACAGTTTTTTGAAATAAGGTGAGTTTTTTTAGAATTATTTCGTAATTTTCACTACCCGCTATCAATAGCATCAACTTAAGGAGACTAACGCTCACAGCTTTTACAAATTATGAATGAGAAATTTGTACTGTTGCTGACCCATCGCAGGAGATTTTATTTACGCTTATTGTTCTGGTCAGCGATCATAACTTTTACCATCGGTTGTTTTAGCCTTCCGGTTTGGCACCGGTTCACCCCGATATCCTTTTTGGCGCTAGCATTGCCCTACATAGTCGCACTATGGTGCTGGCTGCTTATTGCCGACCTGTACAGAAAGCGAAGAATGGCTCGGGCATTATCACTTGTCGCAGGGACAGCGTTTTTTGTGCTCTCTCCCTACTTAACCTACCTGTATATATATGAACTCTTACCCCGGCAATCGATCGTTTTTTTCTCTTCGCCTATACAAGGATACGAGCATCGATTTATCGCACGCACGGTTACGCCCAATTTGCTTTTCCTACTCATAGCTTGTCTTGACTACAATTTCTGGGACAACACGTTACTGGAGGTTAAGATGCGTCGCTTGCGAAGGACATTATCGGAGCATAGTGACAGCTACCAACTGTCGATGCATTTTATCAGCAATCTGCTGCGTATGGTTAGGGTTAATCGTCTTGCTCGAAAAGATCTGATCTACGATTTTTTTGATTACGTATTCATTAATCTATACGATCGTAGGATCAGGGTTTCACTGATCGAGGAATGGACCCAAGTCAAGTCGTTGATGTATATCTGCTCCCATCGACAGTACTGGATTAAGGGGGAGGAAGCGCTCGAGATAAATGAGTGGAACCGTAGTGTGCCCGCACTAAGCCTACTGACGTGGATGGAAAATGCCATTCAGTACAGTCCTGCGAGCGAAAACGTACCGATAATGATAAATTTCACAAGTAGTTTTAAGGGACTTTGCATAACGATCAGCAATGTGATAGGGCAGGGCGATACGGCAGAGCGCCTCAATGGTAAAGGGTTATTACTGGTTAATCGGCTGAGTGAATACCCTGCATATTCCATTGATTACGGCTTGCAGGGCGGATCGGTCTTTAGATTAGTATTTACTATCAAATAATTTAATATGGCTAAATATTCAGTCTGTGTCGTCGATGATTTTTTGGATGACGCGGAACATTGCGCGAAGCATCTATCAAATATCGAAGAAATTGGTGATATCGATGTTCTGACTAATCCTTTCCAGGTGCACGCGCTGCTAAAACGCAAGACAGTAGATATTTTGTTCATGGATATTGAAATGCCCGGTGCTTCGGGCTTTGAAATCTATGCAGCGCTGCCCATAGCGCTGCGTCCGGCTTTGGTTTTAATAACCAACCATCGAAAATTTGCCCTTGATGGCTTTAGGGCAAACGCAGCAGATTTTGTTTTAAAGCCTGCAAGTTATGCCTCAATTTCCATAGCGGTAAGTAAGGCACTGCGATTGATGAATGTGAGCCTCAATATCTTCAACCTCCCGGAAAGAGAGTATGCTTTTTATCCACATAAGGGTGGCGGAATGCATACCCTTTTCTTCGCGGATACCATATGCATAGAGGGGAGCGGAAATTATGTGGTGGCTCATCTTAGAGGTGGCGAAACACTTAAGTTGCGTAAAAGGATGTACGAAATTGTGCAGGATGTTCCAGCCTCGTATTTTAACCGCATACACTATAGCTATATTGTCAACATGCGCTTTGCCAGCCGACTGGTCGATCGCGCGACAGCCCTGTATGTTCGCGAGTTTGCTGAAGATGAGCCTTTGCCCGTCAGCAAGCGCTACCGGGCAGCGCTGCTCGGCAGGACCAGGTTTTAGCAGCACGCTAAATGTTCGTAGTCACAAAAGCGCAATTTAGTAAAAAAACACATCTTTTTCTTGCACGCGTGCAATGATGACAAAGTAGAGAAATCTGTCATGTATTTATAGTTATGGAACGTATTTTATCCGCTATCTACCGTAAACTAGAGGGCCAATTGCAATATTTTGACCCACAGGATCCAGATCTGCTTGAGCGTACGGTACAGCTCATCAATTTATTACAGGACGCGCTTATGGATCTTAAGAAGCTGGTAGGCAAGACCGGTTTTGCGGATAGCCAGCAGGAGATTATTTTTTTTAAGCATACAAAGCCGCAGCTGCTGGGAAAACTGATGTTTTATAATATGGTTTTTCGAATAGAAAGTGCTAGCCCGATCACGGGATGGGATATTAAGAAAATGTACTTTTCCAGACATCTGCGCCTACTTAAAAAACAGCATAAGGATAACTTGAAAGGGGAAGAATTCTACAGGTATTACCGCTCTGCTAGGACTGATCTGGATTACGTTTATTATTTAAGGGGAAATCTGGACTTTAAGCGGGGTATGGATAGCTACATTTTTGAAATCGATACGGCGTTTTCAACATACTATGATTTTAAAGTTGCACAAATCATAGCCAATGACTTGCTTTATGGGTACCTATCCTCGCGGGTGAATGTGATGAAAAAAAAGGTGCTACCAGAGATTGCCGCCATGCAAAAGATGGTGTGGTCGGACTCCGCTAATGCACTCATTGAGCTGATATACGCACTTTATGCTGCCCGTGTATTTTCAAACGGTAAGGTTGGAATCCGGCAGATAAGTCGCTTCTTCCAGTATATGTTCGACCTTCCCCTTAATGAAGTCCACCACGCATTTCACCGTATGAAAACGCGCGCGCAATCGAGAACCGTTTTTATCGATAGATTAAAAGTGGCTTTGGAGGAGTATATGAACCGCAATCTTTAGATCGGCTTTTAGGTTTTGCCGATTCAAAACTGCCTTATAAATCGCTGCGATCCATTAGCGGGTTAAATATATCCGTTGGAAATGCAAAGGAGTTAATGCCTAATTACTTTAACATAGGTTTAGTATACAGACAAAACATCAATATCAGACGACTAGTAAGTCTTTTGGACGGGGTAATCAAATATTTGAATATGAAAGTGATTGCAGATCAATTTTTATGTAATCGATCAAGCTCGCGGAAAGCTATGTCCGCTATTTACTAGGTGAATAGTAAAATGCAACACGAGTAACACGTTTAAATATTTTAATTTGTTTTTCGCTGTTTCCGGATGTATAGAAGAACCATTAAAAGGCCAAAATTGACGAAAAAAATAACTGTAAGTACGCGAAATAGTGCTTCCGGATTATACAAGAAATATAGAACATTGGCTACCACTATTACAATCAATAATACTATCGATGATAGAAATGCAGATCGCTTTTGTCTAATCACCACAACAATGCTTTCTTCATCACTATGCATATTTACTTTCTGCTCGGTCTCCATAGCAGATATAGGGCTTGGACTTAATGGGGTCTCTACCACATTTAACGGTTCTTGTTGCATTACATTTCTAATTAAGGGGTAAGGAAAATTAAGGTAAATACAGCACAGTATTGAAATTTAAATGTTTAAACAGGTGTTTGTACTGGTAGAAAACGTGTTTACACACGAGAAGGCGTCGTTCAGCAAGCTACATTAATGATAAAAGCAGATTATCTATGTTAACGTTTCAGGAGATGTACGCTGCTTACATATTAAGCTTAGTAACCAAACCGTACACGTGCGAATGTTTGCAGTACCTCGAATTTGACCTTTTGGCTTAAAGTTCCTTGAAGCGACCAAGTTGCCAAACTGCTGGATTTGGTATTTACAAGTTGACAAGCCATACAAAGTGAGTGGTGTAAATTATATACCGTTTAGACTTAATAGTCTCTCAAGAAACCAAAGTATTGCCTCCTCGTTCTATAGTAGAATCTGTTACATAATAATTTTACTATGAAGACAACTAAAAAAGGAAATCCCAGAGACATCTATCCAATTCCACCTTTTCCGTCACAGGATCAACATACACCTGGCGTAAATAGCAAAATGTTGCCGGTTCCAGATCACGGAGAAGAAAGCTATATCGGCAGTGATATTCTGCTGGATAAAGTAGCTTTAATAACCGGTGGAGATTCGGGCATCGGCAAAGCGACAGCAATTGCGATGGCAAGAGAAGGTGCGGATATAGTCATTTCCTATGCTGATGAGGTAGAGGATGAAGATGCAGAAGATACAAAAAGGTGGATCGAAAAGACTGGACGCAAAGTACTTCTTTTTAGGGGAGATATCCGCAACGAAGACCTCTGCAGAAAGATCGTTGAGGAGACGGCTGCGACATTTGGAAAGATCGATATTTTAGTAAACAATGCTGCTTATCAGATGACCTTCAAAGATATCACAGAGATTACTGCCGAGGAATGGAATAAAACCTTCGAGACCAATATGAGTGCAATGTTCTATTTCGTCAAGTATGCTAAACCGCATATGCCACCAGGTTCATCTATCATCAACACAACCTCTGTTAATGCCTACAATCCCAATCCGACTTTGGTACCCTACGCTGCGACAAAGGGCGCTATTCAAAATTTTACGTCTAGCCTGGCACAGCTTTTTCTCGAAGACGGCTCAGGTATTCGTGTGAACGCGGTTGCGCCGGGGCCTGTTTGGACGCCGCTCATACCAAGTACTATTCCAGAGCATGAGAAGTTCGGCGAAAATACACCGATGGGACGTCCAGGTCAACCGGCGGAGATGGCACCGATATATGTGTTTCTTGCCTCGGATGCCGCTTCCTATGTAGCTGGTGCCACGATCCCAGCGACGGGTGGAAGAGCAACGATTTAGCGGGCACTTTTTTTTATGAAGGAATTTGTAGGAGGGCTTAAATAGCTTGAGCCCCCTTCATCTTTTGGTACTAAAATTTACTATTAAATTTGTGAATCAACATCAACCATTTTTGGATGTGTCTAGCATATCGTTTTTATTAATCGTTAAAAAACCGTGGATAAGAATTTAGCATATATTTAGAAAGCAATCTTGCTAGCAGAAGGTAATTGGCAATCTATGGATGGCGGCCTTTTGGCTGGTTAATCGAAGGATGGAGAGGTGCTCAGCGCTTAAGCCGATACCGTGAATAGCGATTGCGATCCACCTGCACATGCTGAATTGAATACCATACGGAAAGTTGCAAAAATCATTGAAAGCATTGATTTGGCTGGCTGAATACTATACACGAGTAGTGAACTTTGTCAAAGCCCCATATGCCTTACCCCCTATAGTGGGGGAGTATTAAGCGGGTGTTTTATGGAAATACGAGGAGCGATGCTCAGTGGGCTGGTCTTGAAAACGAATATGTATCAAAACAATTGCAAAAGAAAAGCAATGTACAGGATATAGGCTTTGAGCGCCTTGCTGCAAATCAAGCTATACGCGCATTTGAGCAGTGGGTTGTCCCAGGTAGAAGCTACAATTGGTAATGGCAGTGCTGAGAATAATTAAAATCTTTATCATAAAACGATGATACTAGAGACTAGGGTTATGCGGTGACCTAACACTCATTAGTATATGGTATAAGTTCGCGAAAGATGCTGACAGCGGCTGACTTAAGAGCAGTTAATTGGGAATTGCAGAGTAAACTCCGTGCCTTCTCCTTCGATACTGCTGACCTGAATCGTCCCACTTAAATTCTCCACCAATCTCTTAACCAAACTTAAACCGATGCCTGAGCCGTTAAATTCATGCGCATTGGAAGCGCGCCTGTAGATTTTAAAAATTTGCGGCATATCTTTTTTGGGTATGCCAATACCGTTGTCTTTTATGATATAGGTGACATGGTCTACCTGCCTGTGGCTACAAATACTAACGGAAGGAGATGCGGCATTTCGGCTATATTTTACAGCGTTGCCGATCAAATTCATAAACACTTGGTGGAGTATACCTTTGTCGCCGCAAATGCTGTGGAGTTCCCCGAAACTGAATTTACATTGCGGATTCCCATAAAGTAACTTGGCGTCGTTTGCCAGTTTTTTGATGAGAGCTGACATAGCAACGCTATCTTTTGCATACACACGATTTCGCTCTTTTCCGATCTTCACCGTATTTTCTACCAAACTCTCTAGATCCATAACACCAGTAGAAATCGAATCAAGCCATTTTAACTGTGCCTCACGAGGTAACTCCTCCTTCGCACGTAGGTATTGAACGCCCATTTTCACGATCGCTAACGGATTTTTTAGGTCATGAGAAAGTGTGGAGGTAAGCATTTCCAGTTCATTGTTTAATAGCGTTAGCTCTTCGAGCGATCTGTTTTGCTCTTTGTTGCGGGAGAGCACGGCTTCATTGATCGTCTTGTCCAGCGCTTCGATAAAAGCCAAGTCATTGCCGTCCCAAGCTATAGCAGTATCA
>JAAIGF010123818.1_pt1 | contig 16071 bp, 36 predicted proteins | sample 6487441 | NCBI WGS metagenome assembly JAAIGF01 (sample SAMN13974129, study PRJNA590717) | phyllosphere metagenome | biome: pepper field; feature: multiple bacterial spot infested pepper fields; material: pepper leaves; isolation source: leaves from pepper fields | host: Capsicum annuum ... | reverse complement strand
TCTTCCATCGGTGTTTTGCTAACGCCGTAATCCTTTACCAGAATTTCCCTATAGCAATCGCGCAGGAAGGCCGCTGACGCGCTTTCGGGGCTATCGACGCCATATGCTTCGATATTCGCTGTTTGCGCGTCTATGGCTTCACAAAGGGCGTAATAGATAAGGGTGCGTTTGGAAGGTTTCTTCATCACAACCCCTTAATTTCCGAAGTCGAGATTTCTGTACGGATGCTAAAGCCAAGGATGGTAAAAGCGGGAACGTACGCTTCTTTATTAGCAGAAATTTCTTTGCCTTCCCAATTCGTTTTCATTTTGGCAAACTCGGTTTGAACAAGCTCTTCAAGATACTCGTCGGAATAGCATTCGATTGCGTACTCCAGTGAATAATTTTCGGGACCGAAAAGCTTATAAGGTAGCTCGTGCTTTGCGTCGGGATGCGCCGCCAAATCAACGTCGACCGGGGAAATGTCGAGATGTTGCGCGTACTTCATACCTTGTTCGGTTCCAAAACGGTCGTCGTCATATTCGAATAGCAAGCCGGTCAAAAATGAATCGATATTGCCTGTATAGGTATTTGTATGAACAATTAGAAAATAAGATTTAGACATTGTTTTTCCTTTTTACCAAGCGAGTGTTTGGGTGTCCGTACGAAGTAGAATTCTGTTATAAGCGCTTGTAGTGAATACACTACCTTCTTTTATAAGCTCAAGATCCCTTACCGTTAAATCACGAATATAGAAAACCGAAAGAATTGATCCGACCGCCGCATCATCGACTTCTAAACCTTGAAAAACAGCTAGGTATCGGTCGTCCTGATAATTGATAAACGTCATATCAGGATACGCTTCGAAGACGCCTTGATACTTGATATATCCAATAATAGGGGTTGCCTTGCTCGACCCAAACCACCAATCAAAATCCGCAGGAGACATTAGCATCTTGCGTTCAAGGATAAACTCGTGCGGGAAATCCGGTATGAAATTAGGATTTTGGGACAAGGCGGTATCCTGTAATGTAATGTTTGGTTGCTCCCATAACCACTAGCTTCAGCTTTCCTTTTTGGATTTTGCTAAACTGTTCCGGCGTAATCGTTAAGCCGTTTCCAGCAATGCCGCCAACCAAATAAAGACCGCGCATCGAAGGTATCGTTCCGGGATAAACACGGGCGTATTGATGTTCACCTACCCGGAGCAAACATTTCGGAAAATCCGCGTCGGCCTCTGTCCTTAGAAGGCCTTCGTCGTCTTTCTCGCAATTGAACCAAAAGTCAAACTCGTTGTCTTTCATTCGAATTTTTAATTCGAGATAAAGTTCGTCAGTTATTAGATCTTCCGGCTTATAGATCATTTCTTTTGCAACTTCAGAGTTCCGAATTTCAATATAACGAACTCATAACGTTCCTCTCGGAGTTGGCCTAACAGATTTGTACTGAAATGGTTTACGCAACTACTTCTATCCCCAAGATCCCCATAAAATACCCTAATATGACCGGTGGCTGTGATATGATGGCAAACGGCCCAAAACTTATTATCATAATGAAGCGACGGATACCCAACGTTTGCGAATTTTACGTCAGTGTAGCCTGCCAGCGTATAATCGTGTTCGCTATCATCGAACCACCATTTGAAAACGTTGTCCGGCATCTCCATCTTTTGTGTAAGGATAAATTCATCCGGGAATTTTTCAAGGAACATTGTAGATGCCTATATACTTCCGCTTTTTTCGATAATATACGTTTATTCTGTAGGATTTTTCCGAATGGCGCGAAAAGATAACGGGCATATCCCCGGCCATAAGCCGTTTCGCTAGTTCTGTACTAATTTCAAAAGAGTCGGACGAGGCGAGGAAACTTTCAATAAAATAAACCCTTTTTCCGCGTTCTACCCTGCTATAGAGCAGTATATAGGGGTTTCCGAGGATATCCAAAAATCCCGGCAAAGATCCGAAGAAATCACAACGAATGTAGCCGTCGATTTCATTCTTTTCGGAACTCGAAAACCAAAATCCCAACTCAAGCGAATTCATCATTACCCGTGCGGACAGGTAAGCTTCCTCCGGTATTTCGGAATAGAAATTAACGCTAGACAAGGTCTTGCTCGATTCCATCGGGACTCCTGAGCATAAACGTCCCGCTACGACTCATTACGACGGTATACCCGTCTTTCTTAATTAAGTCGATAGTTTTTTCGGTACATATTGTATGAAAGAACGGCGCGGTTATACCAATTTCCGATTTCACTTCATCACACGGGATGTATTGGTAAATGAGAACATAGTTCTTTCCGTCGAATTCTATCAATTCCGGTTCGTAGAAGGGGTCGATCCGGCTTAATTCAACGTAACCAATAGGGGCAACATCTTTTTCGACCCTATCGAAAATCATATAATTAAAAATGGCGGGGGATAAGGTGGCCGCGCAATGCAGGTAGAACTCTTCGTTATCCGGTTCGATAAAATTACTCATTGCTTCACCTTATACGTACGATAGGCAAGCGTTATCGTTGTACACTTACCGGAAAGGATGTTTTCAACTTCGGTATCGTTAACAAAGTAGTGAAGATTAACGTCGCGGAAAAAGAAGACGCCTTTGAAGTTCTCCAGCTTTACGAACTGGCGCTCCGACAATTCCAGCGCCATATTTTCGTTATCGGCTTCTACCTCGATGAACCCCGATGTTTCGTACTCGCTATTGAACCACCACTCCATATCGTACGCGGCGGCGTTTACGCGAAAAGAAAGTTCAAGATCTTCGGGGAGTTGAGGGTACAAACTAGCCATCACACAAGTACGTAGGTTTCATCTATGATCGTTATTTTATCGCCGGAACGCCATTTGCGGATGCCAATGTCGTCGGTAGAAAGAAAATGCTTCTGGCTAATAACCGCCCTTAGATCTTCCAAGCCGCGATAGAAAAGAAATGATCTGTTGTCAACGCAGAACGCCTTCTCGTTATACTCTACCTCTACGACTCCGATATTGCGATAGTCGTCTATAAACCGTTCAATATCGTCCGCCGACCATTCAATCCGGGCCAACAATTCTATTTCTTCCGGTAATTTTTCTAAAAGCACCACGCGCACATCTCCAGTTACTAGCAAGATGCGCTAATTGTTAAAAAATGTCAATATGTGTCGTTTGTAACGCTAACATCACTTCAACGTTCCAATCAGACGCTGTTTGCCATCCGGGTACGTAATAATCAACGAAAATACATTTTTCACAGAATCGGCTTCGCTACACCGTAAACGGAATTCGCCGTTTAAATAGGACGGTATGTCTAGTTCCTGTCCAAGCGGAACAGCGACGGTGTTGCCGTGGCCGTGGGCTACGCCTAGAATGTAATCGCCGCTTATCGTTGAATAGAATACCAACGCATAGCTAACGCCTTCGTAGTTTACAAATGCGCCTTTAATTTTTTCGGGAACGTCGTCGCATCTAATGTAACCAATGACGTGGTATTGATCGTTTTCGCCAAAATAATAGGAAACCTTATGCGACGAATATTCCATTCGACAAGCGAACTCAAATTCGTCGGGGAACCTTCCAATAAATCGCGGCGGGTCATTTGAAATCACGGCTTTTCCCTTTAACGGAATTTTGGATTATGGAAGCCAATAGCACGATCACTAGAAAAGTCAACACTTTTTCTAGAGAAAATTAGTCAAATAAATATTGGCATCTTTGTGACATTGAGATATAGTACGCCAACAATAGGAGATTTCCAATGGCAGTTAACGTAGACAAGACCCTTCTTGAAATCGCCAAGAAGCATCTAAACCTTGAAACGCTTGAAACCCGTAATAGCGATAGCTTGGATTTTAGCGATCAGGCCGTATGGTCTCTTAAGGCCGCTTTGTTTGAAGCTTTCAAAGCCGGTCGCGAAAGCGCAAAGCAGAAGTAATGTTTCTTTTGGAATTACCAGATACAGTTCATCTTGAGTTTGCTACGAAGCTAACTTCGCACGATTTTGATCTGTATTTTGGTAAGCCTGTAGAAGTGAAGCGCTTGGGATATATCCGGGTTCCGTACATTGTGGACCCGGATCTTATTCCCTACAACCACGTTTGTTGCGAAAAATATCTGTATTTTGTGTTGGTCGAATCTTTCGACAATCACTATGTTCTTGGTAACGGAACTTTAAATAGCCGCGATCTGGTCAGAGTTAAAAAGAACGAATTGCAAGCCGTCATTTGCGGAGACTTAGTGGTTGATGCGCTATATGACCCTAGCCAAATACATTTTTTCAAACTTACCCTCGAAGAACCATAATGTTCATCAAAAAGTTTCCCGAATGGTTTGAGCTAGAATACAGGATCACTGGCCAGAAGCCCGCGCATCTTTTCTTTGGCGACGAAAAAACTTCCGTTGCCGGACTTGTTTCTCTTGAAACGATTCGCGAAGCGCCATTTGTTGCAATCAAGTTCGAAGGCCTGTGGTTTGTTCCAATTTTGGGAACCGACGAGTATGGCCTCTATCTAGGCGGAAGATATCGCCTGTCGCACCGGGAATGGGAAATGATCCGAACAGGCAAGCGATTGGAGATTGAATACGGTATGGAATATATTATCCTTAATTAGCGATTACTTCGAGAATAATCGAGATAATCAACATAACAAGAATGCCGGAATCGACCCACAGGGTCGACCAACGGTAGAACCGCTCATTGAAAACGAAGATCTTCCGGTACATAAGAATGACGTGCGCAAGGGTTGCGATAATCAAAAGGAATATCAAGGCCGTATTAATGTCGAACATAATCATATCTCCCTAACGCACATAAGATATCATTAATCGAAATTATTTGTCAATTTTTAATGAAGCCGCGTCGATTGCGAGGTCGATACGATAAGCAACCGCAATCGCGGTCCGTTCGCCTTCCTCGTTCATATCAAGTCGACCTTCTTCGGGAACGAAGTTGGACTTCTGTCGGGTTCTTGCATATCGCTTCGCTCTCGCTAACAAGGCGGATCGAACCATCCGGGCCTCGTGGTAGGTGAGTTCCAGCTTTACCTTTGCCTCGCCGGTCATTTTGGGTTCCTTTGCATTTCACGATATAAAGGCAAAAGTCGGCGGGCTTCCATTTCCCAATATGTCGCAGCCATTCCAACCGCATTTGCAAGAACAACCGCAAGAGCGTTGATTTTACCCTCGGTGACGGCGATGTCGACCTTCTTGGCTTTTGGATTTTCACGGAGAGCGATAAGGTCGCCGGTATGATTTAGAAGCCATACCCAAACAGAAATAGCTGTCTTATCCATCGCTCCGGTCGGTGCAGGGATCTGCTTTTTACCAGCAATGGTATCGATGGAAAACATAACATAATCAGCCACAAAACGCCTCCTTGTTTTAGCTAACCTGTCTTACCAACTATTCTGATAATGTCAACACTTTCTTTTTTCGAGGATTAGCAGTCCCGGCAAAGCACTTTCTCATTATGACTATGCGCGCTTTCCCCGCAAGGATGTCGTCAAACTTATTGGCTTCGTTTTCCTCGCAATGTAGGAATAGTCTAGTCCTATAAAGAATAGAGTCGGTTAAGTCGCGGCTGAAGCCGACCCGAATGTAGTCGGTGCCTTTGTAATTAAACGCCGTATCGGAATGGTGATTTTCGGAAAACTTAAACGGAACGTAGATACTCTTGTAACCATTCCAATTACCAAAAAATACGTTGTACGCCTCGTTATCCGAGAACATAAGATCGAGAATGAACTCTTCATCAAAGTCCGACGCCATAAGGAACTTATTCATTTGAGTCTCACTGATTGAAAAAGCCACGTCCAGTTGCCGTTCCTCTATAAGAATAGAACACCTTTTCGCCAGCTATCGCCCTTACTAGTTCTTCCCTAACTCTTCCGTTCCGATAGGAGTCATTTGGCATACCGCTTCCCGATACAAAAAAGAGTGTATCCTCGAAAGTGGTATTTTCTTCTACGTCGATGCGAAGATATCGTCTACCACAAATGGAATAACCGACATCAAGCGAAGGTTGATGAAAGCTAACACCGGTAAATGGAACTAGGAAGGTAACATATCCGTCGATTACATCAAAAGCCGCGTTGAAAAGGTCTTCACCCATTGTCATTTTGGCTTCGAGAAATAATGTTTCATCAGCATTACAAGGCTTGATTGTAGTTTTGGCAGACGTGAATAGTAGTTTCCTTGCAAAGGGCTCCATATCAGGCTGCGGTTCTTCTTTTTTGGAGAACCAATCGAAAATGGATTTTATTTTACACATTATAATTGAACTCTCCGACAATCAACCCGTCAACCACCACTGCTTTCTTCCCATTCAATGCAGAAAGCATCTCGCCACGCGATTTACTACCCGTAACAAATACCGACGAACACGAGGTCACATTGGGCCAAACATTTATGACGGCCTCCGCAAACAGCGGGTACCTTACATTTACACGAAGGTAAGATACGTTGTCGAACACGATCCCTCCATAGATAGGAGCGCGTGTCGGAAGAAAAGGTATGAAGTACGAAGAACCTTCATAGTAAGGTTTGAACCATACGTTGAAGGGTTCTTCCTTCATCTGCATCCGGGCGGCGAGAATGAACTCGTCAGACGCTTCTTCAAGGCGAAACACTTAGAGTTCCTCGCAACGATAGGAAGGAATGCCTTGACATACATTTATTTTGTCAGGCGTGGTGTCACAATGCTCGCACCAGTAATCGTTGCACCAAACGCATTTCGGTCCGTTACAATAATCTTGGGAGAAAGCAAAGTTGTCGGGACTCTTAATGCGATCCCAATCTTCAAAGCTATCGACTTGGGGGAAGTGTCCTTTCTTTACCAGTTCTTCGTATATGTCCAATTCGCTAGCCTTTCAGCGTTGTCTGCAAGAACTTGATAAAGCCAAGATGATGGCTTGCGATCTTGAAGATTTCGTGTTCCTCCGCCGTCATATCAGAAACCGGCTTCGGTAGGGTTGAAGGCTTTTCGAGATGCTTCTCAACCCATTCTTTGATGATTGCCGAAGGGGTAGCCCTTAGCAATGTGTCGATTTCAATAAATTCATCCGGCCAGAACGCTTGCTGGCCATTGTTTGCAGTTCCGGCATAGCGCCACGATTCAAGAAATGGTTCGCCGTTATTGGTCTTGTAGACATAATCCATAATTCCTTGCCTAGAACGAATGAATGCGCAAATACCACGCGGCGCTTCGTCAGCAGGCTTCCATTCCGCATCCTTTAGAAGGACGCATTCGCTTACCCGATTGTCGAAGTCTTTCTGGCAGAATTCTTTTGCCAGTTCGACGTTTTCGAAGGTTTCGAACAACTCGACATCATTCGAAACGAGAACATCGAAAATATGGGGATGGCGGCGCATCGGCGCAATTCGATAATGGTTGAAAGGGGTATAAGCGAAGAGAACTTTCTTCTCATCCCCTTCGTTGTCGTGAACCATTGGGTCGTAAGGTAGCGTTTTAAATTCGAGTTGCCGCGCCAGCATAGAGTTCTCCTATTGTTAAGGACAAAGAACATTTTCAAGGATATTTGTCAATTGAAAAAAGTGTTGACATTTTTAAAATAGTCGATAGAACGATTATCAATGTAGTTTCAAATGGAGGTTCCAAATGGCAAAGTTTGCATTGTTGCTCAATTTCAAAGCGGTCGCGTATATCGAAAGCGAATCTAAAGAAAGCGCGGCAGCAAACTTTGATCATATGGTTTCCTTTTATAAGGGAGCACGTGAGCACTTTCGCTCAATGAAAGTTCAATGGATGGAACTTATCGAAGACGGCGTTTACGTCATTGACGATTTGACCAACCTGTACGCTCCTAAGAATGGGGTCGTCGTTGGAATTTCCTCCACGCCGGATACGATGACGATTAACACCAACGAGCTTCCAGATGATTCGCCGCTGTTGCGAACCTTTCCTAGAAATCTTCCAGTACTACGGGATTTCCTTAGCACTGTTCAGAAAGATTTCCTCGCTGAAGAAACCCGTAAGCTGGAAGGACGGAAGGCCGAAATGGAACGCGAGAAAAATATTGGCAAGCCAATGACGATGAAGGACATCGAACAGGCTCTCGGCTACAAGTTTCACATCGTAGGTTGAGAGACATTATCGATGAAAAAGTATCTAATGCTTACCGCAAGCACGGCAATGGCGTATCTCGAAACAGATATGTCCGAAGCAGAAGTCAACGCTTGGTGGGACCAGAAGACGGCTGACGCTTGCCGGGATAACATCGAAGCCGAGATTTATTCGGTATGCTGGTTTGAAGACTGCGGCGATACCATTGAACGAGGGAATGGTGCGGTTGTTCGCCAGAAGTCGGATATTGTCGTTCCGGCTAACGTCGTTGATGCCGCAACCTTAACCGGCGCGGGTACGTTCCGCTTTGCTTTCAAGAATGGGCTAGTTAGAAGCACGTTAAAAACTATCATTTGACATTTTTTCGAAAATAGATAAAACGTTTGTCTACTCAAAGTTTGCTTGGAAGGAAAGTCTATGTCTAATTCGGTTATCGGTTATTTCTTGTGTATGCGCAATGTTCGTACCAAGCTTTACGATCCGGTCGTGCTAGTTGTAGGCACCGGACTTGCTTACTTCATCCAAGATTTGAGTATCGGAGAAATTCTTGACGCGGCATTCAAAGGCGGCAAGCGCGATCATTTGGCGAATGATTTCGCAAATGATGAAGCTTTGTGGCTGTCGTATCCTTCCGGCGAATTTTTCAACTTTAATATGACGGTGAAAAAGACAGTGCCTTACGCCCTGTATGATTACTGCAAGAATAGCATTGGAAAAATCCCACAGACGGATACGGTCGCGCTACAAGCCATTGTCGTCGCCAAAAATTGCCAGCCGAAAAAGGTAGTGGCAACACCTGAAGACAACTCAAAAACGGTTGAACTCGGTATCTACGTCGAAGGCGAGGATGCAACCAAGTTAAACTACAAGGGCAATTGGGTTGGAACAATCAAGGGAATAAGCCTTGAAGACATTTCCTATGGCATTTTCCAATCCGGCGCGGAAAGCGTATGCACTTTCCCGGCTCGTTGCATTCTTGTTAATCTTGCGGACAACAAGAATTACAGTTTGGGTTTCGACGGAAAACTCTTTGCATTACCTAGCGAAGACCAGCCGCTGCACAGCTTCTACGCTTTGCAGTATTTAAAGGATAGACCAGTTTTTGAAACGCCTGCGATCCGGGCAAGGAAGGAAAACCTTAAGCCCGCCTCCCCGGAAAAGGCGAAGATTTATCTTATCGACGGTGCTGAAGTTTCGAAGGAAGCTTACGACCTGCATCTGGCGCGCGCGGAAGTTCGCGAAGCCAAGGTTATGTCCAAGGAACAGATCGAACAAGTTCTCGGCTATCCGATCATTATCAAGGGGTAAGAATATGCAATTTCATATAGTAGAAATGGCTATTTCCGGGCGCGCTCTTATGATGGGCAAGAAACGTGCAACCGTTGACGCCAAGGACATCGTCCAACTCAAGAAATACTTTACGGAACGTAGGCCATTTAATCTGCCAGACAACTACGTTTTGGTAGATGACAAAGGCAACGTGTACGACTCATATTATGATTTGGTAGGGGATGTATCGTTACTGAACAACAGTGAAATTAAGGTTCTTTCCAATAGTGAAGATATTCCTCATTGGGGAGATGCCTCTGAACCATCTATTAGTCGAATTTCTGTAAATATGGAAATGTTTGCCGCACTGGATAAAGACGGGAACATCATTAACGTTTTTTCCGCAAAGGATGTGCAAATCCTTCGTGATTGTTCCAATGAAGTAGAAACCTTCTGCCATATCATCAACTACATCGATACGGAAGTGAGGTCTTTCGTTTCCCTGAAAAACGGGAAGGTTTATGGAATGCGGTTTGGGTGCCTTGAACAATACCATAAGTCTTCTTTCGAAAAGGCGGACGCGGATGTTCTTGTCTTTACCGATATCGCAACGCCACCCTACAGAACCAAGATGAACGTTAGTTTCGACCCACACCAAGATGTCAAAGAACAGAAGTTCTTCATCGTAGGTGAGGGGCGCGTATATTACTATCCGACCTATATGGTAAAAGGAGTTTTCTTAGCGGCTAGTTACGCAGAGCTAGTCGAGAATAAGGATTTCGTACAAGGCGCGATTATGGGCATCTTGTCGGAAAACCCAACCTTGAAATTGTCAAAGACTTTTATCGCTAGCCAAAATGGTGATTTCTATGGCACGGACTTGCACGATTTGGGGAAGGGCGCTGTACCGATCAATGCGACCGAACTTTATCAGCAAAGCAAAAAGTTGGTTCCTATTCGAATGCCAGCCAAGAAAGAGGTGCAACCAGAACAGAAAGTTAAACCAAAGGTCTTGACAAAGTCAGAAATTGAAAGCCTTCTAGGACATCACGTAATTATCAAGGAGTAACATTTTGGAAAATAAAGGCCCTTACCTTTTTGACGTTCACGAAGATGAAGATACCGGCGAGTGTTCGGTAGCCATCGTTGAACAATCTTTCTTCGAAGACAACGGCCATCTTGATAGCCGACATCTTTTCGATGAAGTTTCGCCGTTGCTACCGGAAGTCCTTATTGACGAGATTGCGGAGTCCATCTTCGTTTCGGAACTCGATAAAGATGAAACGGTAGCAGCAATGCAGGCCGCAGGTTTCATCTATGAGCCGAAGATTACCGCAAATTTCGATAACTGAGAGCCTACGATATGATGAACATTAGGGCTATGCTTCCGTCCCAAATCGAAGCGATGAAATCGTGGGATTGGACGGACGAAAAGAAGAGCGATCTTCTTATGGCTATCAAACGGTTGATAGACTCGAGCGACGAAGACAACTCAGGCGATCAAGCACCATACCTTTCTGCCTGCAGCCTCGATACGGTTGGGGTGTTCGATAAGGTTATCTCTGTTGAAGATTTTCTGTCGGTTATCACTAGCCCCACGGCGTGGGCTATGAACGAGTTTCTCGAAGGATCTCCCCCCGCCTTTGCCCGTAAGGTTTACGTCGAGCTTATCCAACAAGCTACCGGCAAAACAAAGCCGTTGCCGAAGCGGATGACGATCAAGGAAATCGAAAAGGCTCTAGGCCATCCGGTTATCATCTCGCAACCGTAACCAGAAGGAACTACCCATTGAACGCCTTGGACATCCTGCTTGTAGCAACCGTTATCTTCGCCTTCTTGTTTGCCATCGCGGCATTCTTGCTCGCGTATAAGGAAAAGAAGAATTGGGGATGGTTTCTAGGCGCATCTGCGTTTTGCATCTACATTTTGATTCTGTCTAACGGTGCTGCGACAATATGGTAGCAATATATAAGCAAGAAGTCCAAATGTGGAAAGAAGGCGACGACGTTTATTATCAGTTGTCGTCTGAAGGCAAGCCTTGGGGTCCGTACAAAAGCGAATCCCAAGTCAAGCAATCCATTCGCCGTCGCTTCAATCGTTTGCACGAGCGATGTGATTGGAAGTGGTACGACAAGCGCCCTGAATAAAGTCTACAAAAATCAGTTGACATTATTTTTGAAAATGATAAGACATTCTCAACGTAACCAATTACGAAGGATGTCTTACAAATGGCGTATATGACAAAGGCACAGGAAAAAGCGGCTCAGGTTCTTGCCAACCGCAAGTCGGCATATGTTAAGAAGTTCCGCGCCCTGATCGGCCACGACATTTCGGCCCGCCACAGCGAAGAATCCATCCTCAAGAATTTCGACGTTATCACCGCCGAGGAACTGGCCGCAAATGTTGCCGCCAAGGAGCCGGTTGGCCTTTGCATCTTTCCAATGAAGGCAGACGCCGTTCTTATGCAGGAAAAGATTACCCGCGAATATTTCGCTTCTCTTCTTGCAACGCTCGAAGAACACGACGGCGACATCGACACCGCTTATCCTTATCCCGATTGGCGCAAGACCTCTTGGAGCCTTACCAACAAGGAAGAAATGCAGAAGCTGCTTCATAACCTTGTTAGCAGCGTTACGAAGGACGACAAGACTCGCCCGATGCCGCAGGAAAATTCGCGACGTTCCGGTCATTACTATAAGCGCGTTGTTGACCTCGAGGCGGTTGAACGCAAGGTAGCGGAAGCTATGCGCGACGCCGCAATCCTCTACGACGCCTTCATCGTTAAGATGGTTGTAAAGGTTGGCAAGGTTAAGTCCGCTTCAATTTCCGGTTCGCATATTTGGGAAAGCTCGTTCCTCAACGTTACGAAGGAAGATGGTTCGACCGAATGCTGGAAGACGCAGCAAATCATCAATCGTTCGAAGTTCGGTATGCCGTTCAATCAATGGCCTTCGCGTAAGGTCAAGTAAGGGGAAAGACGATGGAAAACAATATTCCAGAAAGCGTTGCCGACGACATTTCGCAAGAAGAGTTGCTCGACCTTTACGCCACGGCTTCGCTTAAGCGGGTTATGGCCGATACCAACACACAAGAACAGCAATGGGACCATATCTATCACCGTTGCCGGGATATCTTGCGCGAACGTATGAAGCCGGTAGCCGCCAAACCTGCCAATTTCGAAAAACGGATCGAAACGATTTCGAAGCGGCTAGAACAGGTCCGCGCCGAAGTTTTCCTGATGGGCCGGGGGATGGATCGTATGGATGGCGCGGAATGGGTTCTTAAGCGCCTTGGCGACAACAATAGCATTACCGCCAATCAAACAACCAAGGCAATCAAGTACGGTGAATATTGACGATGACAACATTTTACTACATTGCGTTGGCCTTGAACATTTTGTTTGCTATATTCGCGGCCCACGAGCTAATCAAGGAAGATAATATGCGACCAATGTTGGTTGCCGTCATTATCCTTCTTGTCCTGATGTATGTGGGTATTAGCTCGGTAAACTCGACGCCCAACTAGAGGAAACGAAATGTCAAAGGTTTTAACGATCAAAGACTTCCCGGAGGAGTTCATTCTTGAACAAAGAATGTTAATGGAACCGCCCGCCTTTGATCGTTGGTTTGGTAAAGTATCAGGTTCGACCGAACCGGTTTATGTACCATTTAAGTCCGTAAGGTTTGGACCTATGCGTAGTCCCGAATCTCCGCTTATTTTCGACGGCATCAACTATGCTCGGTTGTGGAAGGCCGGTGCAGGGATTTCTTACGTAACGCAGAGAATGTCGGGCAACACTGACGATCTTTACGTTAGAGATCTAGCCAAAGCGATGGATGGCAAGCGTTTGGCTTATAAGCCCTTCGGTGACGTTGTAGGCATTTTCAATCCAACCAAGGAAGATTATGAGTAACGTCCTTGTTCCTTCTCAAATTTCAGAAGAAGATTATCTTCGTTTGAAGATGGAAATAGACAACGACTTTGACTTCGATCTGTTTATTGATTCGCCGGACGTTAACGAGCTTGGTCACCGCGTATACTTGATTCCTTTTTCTCCGAGATACAAAACCTTCCGCGAAGATTTCGTTTCATTGTACGGAATAACGTACACGGCTTTGGTCGTCTATAGTGTTTACGAACATACGGTATTTTCGCTGCATAATGATTGGACCTTACCCAATAGCCGTGTAGGTGATCTGATTAAAGGGATAGAATTTACGTCCCATAACCATCCGAACGCGCCTTGGAGAGAAGGGACATACAATTATGTCTAATATCATTCTAAGTTCGGATATCCCTGAAGAAATCTACCTAGAATGGCAGATGCGGTTTTCTGAACACGCTTTCGTAAAAACTTTTTTCAAGAAAGAAAAAGCAGGTCTACGTCAGAATTGCCTAATCCCGTTCCAACCAACAGGAGGACGAGAAAGGCCATACTATCAATATAATGGGATAACGTATCTTCTTTTTGATTTTTGTGCTAAATTCGTCTTGATCAGGAACATAGAAACCGGTTCTAGAATTCTTTCTTACTACGATGATTTCAAAACACACGAAATTATCACTGAGGTATGCAAAGGAACCAAAATTTTTTACGACAACGACCAAATTAAAAGTTTGTATCCGGGGTGGTATAACTATGTCTAATATCATCAAAGGTTCCGAACTACCGCACGAAATCTACCTTGAATGGAAGGTGCGCTTTCCCGACTACACATTTGCCGACGAATTTCATATTAAGCCAAGCTATAATTGGTATGAGAATTGTCTTGTCCCGTTCCAATCTACGGAGAATGACGGGAAATATTATGAGTACAAAGGGATAACCTATCTCAATTTCGACTTTCTAGGTCGCTTCGTGATGATCAGAAACCTAGAAACGTCCGCCCGTCTTCTTGTTTACTACGACGACATTGATTACGAAAACTTCATAGTACCCGTCGTCAAGGGAGCTAAAATGCTCTATAATCAAGAACCGAAACGTTTGTTTTCTGGATGGTACAACTATGCCTAAAGTATTGACGGCTGACGATTTTGATGAAGCATTTCTTCTTGAGTTCGCCGTCAACGAACCAGATGAATTCAAATTTTGGTTTGATGAAAAATCAGGGCGTAATGCTTATCGGTTTCCTAGGAAGTTTGTAACCTTCAAGCCAGATCTTCCGCCGTATCAAAGATTGCTACATTATAAAGGTAATTATTACATAGCGATTGATGAATACGACGCATTTTACGATCTCATCCATATCGGAGATTTTTCAACGGTTTATAAGAAATATTTCTTGTCTAAGACCTTAAAGGAAATCTTAAACGGGACGCCGTTTCATAAAACCAATCCTGCAGCGTCCGGTTCTTCTTTTCTAGGATCCTACAATGTCTTCTAAAGTTCTTCGGATATCCGACCTGTCGGAAGAGTTCTACCTAGAAATGAGTATGGAAGAAAGGTTTGCGTGGTGGTTTGACGAAGATCCAAATGAACCTACTTATTTCGTTCCTTTTACCTTTTCTCCTTCAATCCCGCAGTGGGTCAACAGCACAAACGAGTACGAGGGAATTGGATACGTACGGGTAAGCTTTAACGAAGGATGGATTGATGTCTACGGTTCCCGTTTTGTATCGACGTGCTCTATCAACAATCGTTCGGCCTGTGAAAAACTCGAGAGAGCAATCAAGGGCGAACGCATTTCCATAAATTTTGACGAACATTTGGAAGGGGTATTCAATGCAGAAGCGTGATATTTTGCGGTGGCGTGACCAACTATCCGAAGAAGAAGAGTTCGCCATAAGCGTAACGGAAACATTCAAAGGCGGGTTCTTCGAGCGCATTTTGGAAATCAGCGACGAAAGTTGCGAAGAAGCAAAGCAGATGGCTACGTATGTTGACGGCAGATATCTCCTCCTTGTTCACGACGGCGTATACAAAGTAACCCTTAGTGGCGGTGTAGATCTTGTTATGCCATCTTCAATTGAAAGGGAGATACGGTTTGGTAAGATTGCGCCAATCATTGACAAGACCCGAACCGGTTTTATCGGTCGATGAATAATTGTAGGACGATAGACGAACTAACGGAAGAAGAGTATCTGGCGTTCGCCGTGGCCGACATTGAGTATGACCAGTTCTTTACCGTTATATCGAGCCGGTCTCATCCTTCCGTCCTGAATAGCTCTTGTTTCTTCGTAAACGACCAATATATCCTTCCATACAACATAATCGACATAGCGGTAAAGATACAGCACAGGGATTACGACGGAGTTATCTACGAACGCCTAGTATTCGAGATGCCGGGTATTATCGAAAACATAAAGGCGGGCTACATTCCGATTATTTGGGCGGAGGAAATGAGAGGAGCATATGGGATGCTAACTGCCTACTAAAATCAAGGGCATAAATACATTAAAAGGGTATTTAATGTATTTGTATGTCATCGGCCCGAACGAGGGTCCGCAAAAGATTGGTCTTAGCGAAAACGTTCAGCGCCGGTTGAAGAACTTACAAACCGGTCACCCGCATAAGCTTCATATCCACCATTTCGAAGAAGTTCCTAGGAAGCAGGTACGCGCTATTGAAAAGCGTATCCATACCGAGTTGAACTACAAAAAGCTAAAAGGTGAATGGTTCGACATCACCAAGCAAGAAGCGATTGAGTTCCTCATTTATTTCAATATCCTTCTCAATGAAGAACGATAAAAAGTCTTGACATTTTTTTGATACTTGGTAGCGTAGCGAAATCAATTAGATTTCAAAGAGGCTACGCGTGA
>JAAIGF010097887.1_pt1 | contig 16072 bp, 18 predicted proteins | sample 6487441 | NCBI WGS metagenome assembly JAAIGF01 (sample SAMN13974129, study PRJNA590717) | phyllosphere metagenome | biome: pepper field; feature: multiple bacterial spot infested pepper fields; material: pepper leaves; isolation source: leaves from pepper fields | host: Capsicum annuum ... | reverse complement strand
GTCCTGCCGCGCGGTGCACTGTGACCCAGGTCAGCCAGCTGCCACGGCGGCTGGCGTAGCATGGCCTGCGTCATCACGCACGGACCGCGTCCGGAGCGATGCTGCGTTCCCGACCAGGAGATGGAACATGTTGAACAGGATATTGGGCCTTGCCATCGTGGCGGCCCTGACCCTCACCGCCGGGCACGCACGGGCCACCAGCGGGCTGAGCACGGCGCTCGATGCCTGCACCAGCAAGGCCCGCGGGGCCATCGAACAGGCCGCCTGCCTGAGCAGCGAAGCGGAGCGGCAGGACCGTCGCTTGAACCAGGCCTACAAGCAGCTGCAGGGCCGCTTGGACAGCGCTGGCAAGGCCCGCCTTGTGGCCGCGCAACGGTCCTGGCTGCAGTGGCGCGAAAGCGAGGGTGCGCTGGAAACCGCGCTGTATGACAGCAATCCGGTGGACAACCTGCAGCAGGCGCGCAACGACGCCGAGCGTCTGCGGGTGCGCGCCGATCAGCTGGAAGCCTACCTGCGCCTGGTCGGGTAGTGCCGGCCGCTGGCCGGCACACGGCCGCCGCAGGCAGTCAATCCGGTAAAGCGGGCTGCGCGTCAGCCTGTACCGTCAGGTGCACGCCCATGGCCAGCAGCACACGCTGCACCGTGTCGAATCGTGGGTGCGCGTCCGGCCGCAGGGCTTTGTACAGGCTCTCGCGGCCCAGGCCGGATGTTTCTGCGATGCCGGCCATGCCGCGGGCCCGTGCAACCGTACCAAGCGCATCCTGGAAGTGGCCGGCATCGCCGGCCGCGAGGGCTTCGGTCAGATAGGTAGCGACCGCGTCCTCGACGCCAACGTAGTCGGCTGGATCAAAGGGAACGGTCCTCAGCTTGCTCATGGGGCGTCCTCCAAGTGGGCGTGATCAATGTCGATTACAGCATTTCCGGAAGACTGAGCGCTTTGGCGATATCCGCGTCGTTGGCTTGATCTGTTGCTGGCTTGGAGCGGCACGATGATGGTGGCTCCTTCATGTGCATTACCGGCCGCTTAGTTTGAAGCCGCACGGCGCCATGTTGAGATGCGGCCGGGCAGCACAAGTAGTGGCAGCTCAACTGTGCGGTGGACCAGAGCGGCGGTCGCGCAGCACATGATGCTGGCGGCTAGTACGAAACCTGCGTGGCTCAACCAGGTGGTCGACGGCAGCAGCGCGCCCCACGCTCTGCCAACAGCAGAAATGACAAAGACATGGGACAGGTACAGGGCATAGGACCAGTCACCAAGTCGAATCAGCATGCCCGGCAACGCGGGACGGTAGCGGCTCTCCAGAATGATCGCGCCAGCGACAAGGGCGGCGGCGGCGCTGCCGAACAGGCCGACGCGCGTCCAGACCGGCAATACAGAGGGCCCTTCCGCCGGTAGAGCGCAGGCAGAGGCCACCGCGACGCCAATGCCCAGGACGACGAGGGGCGGCCCACACCATCCGGGTATCGAACGCCAATGGATTCCCAGGAGCGCACCGGCAATGAACTCGTAGGTCAGAGGGTTGACGACCAGGATCTGGGCTGGCGTCGTGGCAGGAGGCAGCACGATGTGGACCACGCTGATCGCGGCCACCCAGGCGAGCAGGGCGCCGATCAGTCGCCGGGCTGGAACCAGGGCGATGATGAGTGCGAAGACCAGGTAGAAGTAGGCTTCATGCACCAGCGTCCACCCGACCGTCAGCACAGGTAGCTGCTCGTGCGGCAGCAGCAGGTAGGAGGCCACCACGCTCTGGCCCGAGTAGGAGGAATTCACCATAGAAGGTGCGATGACCATCAGCGCGACTACCAAGGTCGTGAAGATCCAATACGGTGGAAGAACCCGCCATGCTCTGCGCGCAAGGAATGTACCGGCCGCAGCTGGCCCGCGACGGCTGCTGGCTGCGATGGTGGTCATAACGAAGCCAGAAAGCACGAAGAAGAGATCCACGCCGGCGTCAGCGTAGCGGGCGATTCCGTCAAGTAGCGCCGGCCCTGGCAGGTACTTGATCTCGACCCCGCGCAGATGGAAAGCCACGACGGCCATGGCCGCCAAGCCGCGTAGGATCTGTAGTGAGTCGTACCGGTCCCGTTCCATGCGGTGCCCCTTTTGAGGGCGCGCATGCTACTGAGCTGGGCAGATCGTTAAAGAGTCAGAAGCGACATCCAACGTTCAACCGAATGATTCTCCAAGAGGCAGGCAATGGGTAAGTTGACGAAGGGTTCCAACCCGCCACTGGACCAGCTGGTCGTGTCCATGGAGAACGCGAACCCCAAGCTCCCCCCAGGCATCAAGCGCCCGCCACCGCCGCCCAGCCCACCCCGGCCGCCTGCTGGAGCCGGGCCCAGCGGGCGCTCGCCGCGCGGCTGACCGGGCGCATTCAGCCGCCCGGTGTAAACTATTGATCTCACTGGCAATGCCAGTCTCCACGATCAATGCCCCGATGACGTCCGCCACCGCCTGTTGCGCCGATTCCCTGCGCCTGTCCGTTGCCCTCATGATGGATGGGACGAATATTTTTTGAAATCAGTAACATACGACATGGCTGGTGCGACCTCGGTGCGAAAAAGGTGATCTTCGCTACGTAACTACTTCTTCACTCAGCTTCGTGAGCATTTGCTACCATTCGCTCATCGGGCAGTGGACGCGCTACCCATGACAGGGACTCTATGACACAGCAAAGGCATCTCTCGAACCCGCCTATCTCTGAGGCGGTGATCGATTTCGTCTTTTCCTTGGCTGTCACAGAAGAACAAGTTCGTGGCATCGGCAAGGCATTCCGCTCATCTAAGGATGAGGCTGTGCTCTCCGAGTTTGGGCATGTCTCGACCACAGTGAATATCGGTTCTGGTGAAACGCACCGTGATGATCGCCGTTTCGAAGGTGTACGCGTTTCCTGCCATGACGGGCGTTTGATAGTCCAGTTTCGCGCCGACCGGGTAACGGTCAGTCATGTTGGACATTACACGGACTGGAATGACCTTTCAGGAGACGCGATAGCGGCCGCTAGTTATTTCCAGGCGGTGGCCAAATGCCTCGTAAAGAAGGTCGGGACGCGATACATCAACGTTCTTTCTTTAAGCCGGCCAGTTGGTGAACTACTTGTAGGAGTGCCTCAAAGTGTGCGGGAAGACTGGGCTCTGTCTGACTATTGGGACAGACGGGTCTACAAGGACACTGTGGGGCACGCGATTAGCATGACTTTTGCCACGATAGCGCAGCAACCGCTCAACCAAGCTGGCCCGGAATCGAAGGTTTTACTGTTCGACATTGATGTGACCAAAGACGTTGAGTTTGAGTACGGCGGCGCCAGGATGGACCGTACGCTGCAGGAACTCAGGGCCGTCAAGAACGCGGCGTTCTTTGGGAGTCTGGAAGACACTGCCTTGGAGCAATACCGATGAGCTACGCATATCGCTACACAGCACTGAGCTACGACATGCCGCCCGCTGCAAGCTCTTGGGTGGAGGAGTCGCTTGAGTTGGCGGTGGAGCTCTCGCCGCACCGTCGCGCAATTGTCGAAATGATGAATCTCCGTGCCGAGGCGGCATGGGCTCAGATCCAGGCTGATGATCACAAGGTGGATCCGGCGATCTCGGTCGATTTGATGAAGCGTGTTTTCGCTTGTCTGCCTCCCGGCTTGCCCCCGACAGATGCGTATGTTTCTCACGCAGGTTCGGTGTGCATGGACTGGGACGAGCATCCATCGAATTCGCTGTCTCTCATCATCAAGGCTGGCGGCCAAGTGGCGTACTCTGCGTACTTTGATGGAGAAGCTACCTTTGCATCTGTCGATTTCTCAGGTTCGCTGGGATTTGCCTGCGACCGTGCGATTGAGCGATGGGTTATCCGGGAGCAGCGTTTTTGCGAGGTTAATTGATGGACCCCGCAGGCCCTCATGAGCAGGTAGCCATTGGTCTCAATGAAAAGAGCAAGCAGGACGGCGTGCCTAAGGCGAAAGTGAAGAACTTTAAACCACGCCCTTGCGAGGGTGGGCGGCTTGAATTGTCCTCTTTTTGCATTGATGAACTGCAGGATCCAAGCATCTGGGAACTTCTGGACAAGCATCTCAATAAACCGGCAATCGGGCGCTCTGACCTCGGGCTAGAAGGAGTGTCAGGGGTCGGCTTGCAAGCTGACCCCGATTGGAATCCCGAACGCCACGTCAACCTCTTGGGGTGGCCACCCGAAGAAGAGCATCAAACCGCAATTGCTCAGAAGTTGTACGGGATTCAGAGCTACTCGAAGCGGCCTGCTCAAGTCGAGTAATTCAGATTAGCGCTTGGCTTTTCTCTGGGAATCCCACCAGGATGCCACGTCTCGAACATCGAGAACCCCATTGATCGGCCTAGGCGCGTCGCCCCTGGCGATCCAGTTCTACACGGTCTTCATGATCATCTTCGGCAGGAACTCCTCGCGGAACTTCTCTACGGTCATCGTGGGACCGTACTGCCCGTAGAGCAGCCAGAAGGTCGAGTGTTTCGACTACTGCCATGTCTTGGTGCACTTCCCGCTGCTTGGTGCAGCAGGGGTACATTACACCGGGATCGGCAGGGAAAAACAGGGACTTATACAGGGAGTCCCGGCGCACCAAGGATGCACCAAAAAATGCGTAAGAAATTGAATGTAAAAGATATTCGCCTTTCAGTGGCCCCGTGATGGATTGGACCGACATTTAAGCGGCGCAGGGCGTTTAGGGTGACTGGCACATTTATGGCACGAGTCAGTAGTCCGAATGGGTCTGTTTAGCCCCCAACTCATCTTCCAATTGGGACCAAGGAATGGGCATGTATCGGAAAACGCCGGTAAGCCTCCCGCCTTCGATCAGGACGGATCAGGGCATTGCAGCATGGCTGGCTGCGAATCCAGACGAGTGGGAAGAGGCTCTCGATCTGGAAGTAGGCTACGTGGATGATCGCGCCACGTATGAGGGGCATCAGATCGATGACATCAGGGTGTCAGACGGCCACGTCTTCATCCAGTACACGGTGGAGTACGACGCCTACTACGGCTGTAAGGATATGGATTCAGCTGGCGAAGATGAAAGGGACATTTCAGGCGATCTGGTGGACGGTACGCTAATCTTTGAGACCTTCGTACCGCCAGCTCGCCAGGCGCCGGACGACGAGCTGTAGTGAAAGAAGCCGCCTTTGGGCGGCTTCTTCGTTATCGGATCAATGCGCTTTGCTTCCGCGCTGCGCGTCCCACCAGTCAGCCACATCGCGGGTGTCGTACACCTCGCGAGTCCGAGGCGGCAACAGCCCAGCGCTGTGCTTGTTGGCCATCGTCTTCATGCTGGACGCCGGAATGTAGGCATCCCGCAGCTGCTCGATGGTCAGCGTCGAAACGAACTGGCCGAACAGCATCCAGAACGTGCCGAAGCCGCCGCCGCCCGTGGTCCGAGGCGCTGACATCAACCTGTACCTCCCACCAGCCGAAGCTGCAGCTGCGGTGCTGGCACGGCGGCGGCCGGTTCGGCGCGTGCTGACGCGATGGGAGTTCTTCGAGGTGCACCGCCTGTCGCACCGAAGACGGTGTTCCATGGCGCGACCATCGGACAGAAGATCAGCGGTGACGTTGATCTCATCGGGCAGAAGGTGGTTGTGGCTGGGGCTAAAGCAAAGAAGAGCTCCAGCCGATAGCACTGTGCGATGGGGGCTCGGGCCGCTATATCCACCCGAACGAAGCGCCTCCTTGGCGCGGTGCACGGTAGATAGGTCTATGAATCGCGATGATGTACAGCGTGGTGCGCCTGCATGCGGATGCACACGTCAGGCAGTCTTCGAAGGGGCCGTGATTGGCCAAGTGTTTACGGGTGATGTGCGGCTGGGATCGGCCAGTGCTTCAGCAGCATCAGCCATAGGTATTGGACGCAGCAACGGATCGCAGCGGCGATCAAATAGGAGAGGAGTTGATATGCGGTCGCAGTTCCCGGGGTACTTCGATCCCACGCCAGATGACCTGGACACTCTGTGGCGAGACGGCGCCATTGCGCTGGACACCAATGTGCTTCTCGGTCTCTACCGCATGCCCGAGGCATCGAGGAAGCAAGTGTTCGACCTGCTCACCCAAGTTCGCGGGCGGCTGTGGATCCCCTATCACGTCGTCGTTGAGTTCCACCGGAACAGGCTTGAGGCAATGCGGGGGGAGTTTGCATCCACTAAGCAGCTCGGCAAGGACGTCCGGAACGCGTATGACGGGTTCAAAGCGGTTGTATCCAGCAAGGCGAATCAGGAGCGTGCGTGTTGGCCGCAGCTCGCGGAGAAGCTTGATGAGCTCAACGTAAAAGCGGAAGAGCTTTTCAAGGTGACCAAGTCGGAAAGCGACCACTATGTGTCGCCGAATGAGCCTGATTCGGTCCTGACATTCGTTGAGGGGCTTCTGATGGGCCGTATCGGTTCGCGACCAGATGGCCAAGCCGCCGTGAACGAGGCACAAGCTTTGGCGCACGATAGGTACGCCGTGAACATGGGGCCTGGCTACCTCGACCAAGAGAAGGCCGGGGATCTGTATATGTTCGACGGACTGACCTACGACCGACAGTACGGTGACTACATGGTCTGGCGCGAGCTACTCAACTACAGTGCCGAGAACAAGCTCGCACGTCTGATGCTTGTGACGTCGGATGTAAAGATGGATTGGTGGCTGGATTCCAAGTCCGTTTCTGGAAAGCGGCCGCAGCCAGAGCTCGTAATGGAGATGCGCAGGGAAGCAGGCGTCGAGTGTTTTTGGATGTACACGCTTTCCGACTTCATCGAGAATGCAAAAAACCGTCTGCATGCTCAGATCAGTGAGAAGGCGATCACTGATGCTCGCCAAACTGAAGGTGTTGCTCGCAGAGAAGTGAGGCCGACACCTGAGCAAATCAATCTAACGATTCGCGAGATGACTATTAAGGACATCAAGATGCTCCTTAATGATCTTGCAGAGCGATACATCTTTGTCAACGATCATGCGGGCGTAGGAATTCGTGGCGAGGCTGACGAAGCTGTAGCCGTCATTGTCGTCCCAGGTATGCCTCTACTCTTCAGTCCAACCAGGGTTCGCAATGCCCTGAAGAGCTCTCTGAACCTGCTTGATATTATGGAAGACTACACGCAGGTGGAGCTTTACGTAATGCTCGCCAGCGGAAGCCAGTCCGCATTTTTTGGTCTGGGTGAGGATGCGGTGCGGAATCTGGCTTCCTCCGTCGGCTTGAGTGATAAAGCCATCACTTTCTACTACGGACATTTCTTGAACAAAGAGAAGACAGAATATTCTTTCAAGAAATGACGCTACGGTCCCCGTTCCAGCTCTAACGTTGTGGTGAAGCCGCCGTTGGCATCGATTGAGTGCGTGGCCTTGGTCACCAGCCAATCGGTGCCATCGATCTCCGGCTTGAATCCACTGACCGTCACCGTCTGCTCTGGGTAGATATCAGCCCTACCCAAAGCCAGCCGGTAGCTCAGCTGCGCGGTTCCGCGCTCCAACCGCTTGAACTCTGCCTCCGCGTGCTGGCGCGCCTCGGCGGCGCTGCCATAGGTGGCCTGCAGCTTCTTCTCGTTCTCCGACGTCCCCACCAGCACACCCGTGCGCCGGGCGGCGCTGCGGTCCCCCCAGTACGCGCGCACACCGGTGTAGTTCTCCCGGTCTGCCACGCTGTAGCGATGCTGGTCACCTGATGCGCGCGTGATCTGCACCCCGGGCAGTGGCTGGCCGCCGGCGGTTATTCCCGCACCGATGCGCGCGAAGATCAGCGTGCCCGCCTTCACCGTCGCCACGGCGTCGAAACGCCGGCCCAGCCGCGTTAGCAGGTTGATGTCACTCTCGTTTGCCTGGTCGAGGTGGTCGATGGCTATGCCGGCGAGATCCTCGGCCACGGCCGGCCGCAGCGAATGCTCGCCCGCCAAGGCACCGAGAATGTCGCCCGGAGAAGTGTCGTGCCAGCTGCGCTCGCGGCGCCTGCGCACGGCGCCGGTCAGGTCTGCCGAGCGCGCGCGGATCGTAATGATGTCTGGGGAGCCGCTGTGCTCCACGTCATCGACGATGAATGTGCCTTTGTCGAACAGCCCGCTGCCCTGGTAGCCGATGGCGACCTGAAGGGTCACGCCCCGGCGCGGCAGTGCCACTGCGCCGTCATGGTCGTGCAGCCGCAGGTTCAGTTCATCCGCTTCATCGCCGCGGCTCTCGGTCAGTGTCAGATCGAGCAGGCGGGGTGCCAGGCGCTCGGTCAGATCGCTGCCGTCCAGGACAACGCGCCATGCCACGATCGGGTAGGGGGTGGCCCTCATGCCACGGCCTCGCTGGCTACGCTCTGGCCCCAGTAGGAGGAATTCACCATCGACGGTGCGATGGCCATCAGCGCGACCACCAGGGTCGTGAAGTTCCAGTACGGTGGAAGAACCCGCCATGCTCGGCGCGCGAGAAATGCACCAGCTGCCGCAGGCCCGCGACGGCCGCCTGCTGTGATGGTGGTCATGACGAAGCCAGATAGCACGAATAAGAGATCCACGCCGGGCGTCAGCGTAGCGGGCGATTCCGTCAAGTAGCGCCGGCCCTGGCAGGTACTTGATCTCGACTCCGCGCAGATGGAAAGCCACGACGGCCATGGCCGCGAAGCCGCGTAGGATCTGTAGTGAGTCGTACCGGTCCCGTTCCATGCGGTGCCCCCTTTTGAGGGCGCGCATGCTACTGAGCTGGGCAGATCGTTAAAGAGTCAGAAGCGACGCCCAACGGTCAAACGATTGGTTCTTCAGGAGGCAGACGATGAGTAGGTTGAGGAAGGGGTCCAACCCCCCTTTGGAGCAGCGGGTGGTCTCGATGGAGAACGCACATCCGAAGCTTCCTGCAGGCATCAAGCGCCCGCCACCGCCGCCCAGCCCACCCCGGCCGCCCGCCGGAGCCGGGCCCAGCGGGCGCTCGCCGCGCGGCTGACCGGGCGCATTCAGCCGTCCGGTGTAAACTATTGATCTCACTGGCAATGCCAGTCTCCACGATCAATGCCCCGATGACGTCCGCCACCGCCCGTTACGCCGATTCCCTGCGCCTGTCCGTTGCCCCCATGATGGATTGGACGGACCGCCATTGCCGCGTGTTCCACCGCGTGCTGGCGCCGGGTGCGCGGCTGTATACCGAGATGGTGCACGCCAACGCCGTCATCCACGGCGACCGCGAACGCCTGCTCGGCTTCGACGCCAGCGAACAGCCGCTGGCCCTGCAGCTGGGCGGCAGCGATCCGGCCCTGCTGGCGCAGGCCGCGCGCATCGCCGCCGACTGGGGCTACGACGAGGTCAACCTCAACTGCGGCTGCCCGTCCGACCGCGTCCAGGCCGGGCGATTCGGTGCCTGCCTGATGCGCGAACCAGCGCTGGTGGCCGAGTGCGTGGCGGCGATGGTCGCGGCGGTGGACATCCCGGTGACGGTGAAGTGCCGCCTGGGCGTGGACGAGGACAACGAGTACGACGTGTTCGCCAGCTTCGTCGACCGCCAGGTCGCCGCCGGTGCCGCCATGGTCGTGGTCCATGCGCGCAACGCCTGGCTGAAGGGCCTGTCGCCGAAGGAGAACCGCGAGGTTCCGCCGCTGAAGTACGACTGGGCCTACCGCCTCAAGCAGGCGCGCCCGGCGCTGCCGGTGGTCATCAACGGTGGCTTGGCCACGGTGGAGGCCGTGCAGGCCCAGGCCGCGCATGTCGATGGCGTCATGCTCGGCCGCGCCGCGTACCACGACCCCTACCTGCTGCATCAGCTGGAGGCGCTGCACACCGGCGCCACGCTGCGCCCGCGTGGCGAACTGCTGCGCGCGATGCGCCCCTACATCGAGGCCCGCCTGGGCGAGGGGCTGGCCCTGAAGCACATCACCCGCCACCTGCTGGGCCTGTTCCACGGCCAGCCGGGCGGCCGCGCGTTCCGCCAGGTGCTGAGCGAGGGCGCCCACCGCCCCGGCGCGGACTGGGCGCTGATCGAGCAGGCGCTGGCGGTCACCGAGCGCGATGCCGATCGCGCCGCAGCGTGATTTCAGTCACATTCCTGACTTGACAAGGCCCGGGGATTCGTCCCGAATGTTCACTTAGATGAACGACGCCGGAGAGCACCCGGAAAAGTTCAGATCGGATTCACCGCGCCAAACCAATCATTTGCAAAGGAAATGTAAAGGCCGGGTCCCGTATCCGGCGCTCCGGATTTACGACTTTTGAACGAATCGCCGTGCTCGGCTAGGATCGCATCGATGTCTTCCGCTCCCTTCCACCGCCGCATTGCCCTGGCCACCTGCGTGGTCCTGGCGGTTGCCCCCCTTTCTGCAGCGATGGCCCAGCAGCCACCGCGCGGTGGTGGCGGCGAGCCGCGGGCGGCCATGCGCGCGGAAATGATGGATCGTGGTGGCCGTGGCGACGACCGTTCGCTGTCCGATGCCGTGCGCCGCGTGCAGCGCTCCACCGGTGGCCACATCCTCGGCGCCGAGCGCGTGCCGTTCGATGGCCGGGATATCAACCGGGTCAAATACATGGATGACCGGGGCCGGGTCCGCTACATGGACGACCCCGCCCCGGCACGTTCACAGCCGCGCACGCCGCGGTCGGATATGTCATCACTACGCGGCGATAACCCCTGAACAGGGATAGTTGCCGTAATACACCGTACCCACAGGCCTCCGGGCCACACCCAGGACACTAGGGAGAGTTCATGCGTATCCTTCTGGTCGAAGACGAAGCCCCGCTGCGTGAGACCCTGGCAGCCCGGCTCAAGCGCGAAGGTTTTGCCGTCGATGCTGCACAGGACGGCGAGGAAGGCCTCTATATGGGCCGCGAAGTGCCGTTCGACGTCGGCATCATCGACCTGGGCCTGCCCAAGATGTCGGGCATGGAGCTGATCAAGGCCCTGCGCGACGAGGGCAAGAAGTTCCCGGTGCTGATCCTGACCGCGCGTTCGAGCTGGCAGGACAAGGTCGAGGGCCTCAAGCAGGGCGCCGACGATTACCTGGTCAAGCCGTTCCATGTGGAAGAGCTGCTGGCCCGCGTCAACGCGCTGCTGCGCCGCGCCGCCGGCTGGAGCAAGCCGACCCTGGAATGCGGTCCGGTTGCCCTGGACCTGGCAGCGCAGACGGTCAGCGTCACCGGCAGCAATGTCGACCTGACCAGTTACGAGTACAAGGTGCTGGAATACCTGATGATGCATGCCGGTGAACTGGTCTCCAAGGCCGACCTCACCGAGCACATCTACCAGCAGGATTTCGACCGCGACTCGAACGTGCTGGAAGTCTTCATCGGCCGCCTGCGCAAGAAGCTGGACCCGGACGGCGAACTGAAGCCGATCGAGACCGTGCGTGGCCGCGGTTACCGTTTCGCGATCCCGCGCAACGAGGGCTGAGCCTTCCACAAGGCGATAAACGATGTCCGGCCGTCTGTGGTTCTTCCGACGCTGGCGGCCGCGCTCACTGCAGGCGCGCCAGCTGTTCGCCGCGTCCGTGGGTCTGGTCGCGTTCCTGGCCTTGGCCGGTTACGCGCTCGATGCCGCCTTCGCCGATACGGCGAAGGCGAACCTGCGTGAGCGCCTGAAGAACTACGCCACGGCCTACGCGGCCGGCATCGACTTCACCCGCGACCGCTCGCTGTACATCCGCGAGCAGCCGCCGGATCCGCGCTTCGACGTGCCGGGCAGTGGCCTTTACCTGCAGGTGGTGATGCCGGACGGCAAGGGCAATTCGATGTCCGCCGAAGGCCCGATGCTGCCCACCGTGGGCGGCGGTCTGCTGGCCCCGCGCCAGGAAGTGTTCGAAGGCCCGCTGCCGATGATCCAGATCGACGGCAGCCAGGGCTCGGTGTACCGCTACGGCCTGGGCCTGGTGTGGGATGCCGACGCCGACCCCGCCACCGAATTCCCGTACACCATCTACGTGATGGAAGACTCGCGCGCGCTGGGCGCGCAGCTGCGCGTGTTCCGCAGCCGGGTCTGGTTCTACCTGGGCGGCATCGGCCTGATCCTGCTGCTGCTGCAGACGGTCATCCTGCAGTGGAGCCTGCGCCCGTTGCGCCGGGTCATCACCGAGCTGACCAAGGTGCAGCGCGGCGAAACCGAGCGCATGAGCGAGCGCCACCCGCGCGAGCTGGAGCCGCTGACCGACAGCATCAACGCCTTCATCGAAAGCGAGCGCGAGAACCTCGAGCGGCAGCGCAACACCCTGGCCGACCTGGCGCACAGCCTGAAGACGCCCATCGCCGTGCTGCGCACGCAGATGGACAGCGGTGCCGGCGATGGTGCCCTGCGCGAGGAACTGGACGTGCAGCTGCAGCGCATGAACAACCTGGTGTCCTACCAGCTGGCGCGCGCCGCCTCGTCGGGCCACAAGCTGTTCTCCGCGCCGCTGCCGGTGGAATCCAACGCCGAGGAAATCGTGCGTGGCCTGGAGAAGGTCTACGCGTCGAAGGGCGTGCTCTGCGAATTCGACATCGACCCGGCCGCGCGTTTCCACGGCGAACCGGGCGACCTGCAGGAACTGCTGGGCAACCTGCTGGAGAACGCCTTCAAGTGGGCCAAGCGCCGCGTGCTGCTGACCGCGCAGCCGCTGCCGGCACCGAACGCGCGCCGCGCCGGCCTGCTGCTGGCGGTGGACGACGATGGCCCGGGCATCGCCCCGGAAGACATCGGCAAGGTGCTGCAGCGTGGCGTGCGCGGCGACGAGCGCGTGCAGGGCCACGGCATCGGCCTGTCGATCGTGCAGGACCTGATCAAGGATTACCGCGGCGAACTGCTGGTGGCCCGTTCCAGCGAACTGGGCGGCGCCCGCTTCGAAGTGCGCCTGCCGCCGGGGCCGTAAGCCCTGTTGATCCGATCCGCCGGGCACGGCCCGGCGCTACCGCTGCTCTGTAGAGTCGAGCCATGCTCGACTGCTTTCAGCCGGCGGCTCACCATAGAACCGCCGCAGGTGCGCGGCCACCTCCGGCAGCGCCTGCGCCAGCACATCCGGCGCGGAGAAGTGGTACTCGCTGGCCACCGCGAAGAACTCTTCCGGTGCCTCGGCCGCATACGGGTCGATCAGCGTTTCCTCGCCAGCATCCACCTGCGCGCAGAACGCATCGTAGGACTGCTGGAAGGCGGCCGCCCACTCGCGCTGCCACGCACGCGGCAACGGCGGCGTGCCGTCCATCGCGCCATCCAGTGCATCCAGCTTGTGCACCATCTCGTGCACGGCCACGCAGTAGCCCTCGTGCGGTTCGGCCAGGTCGGCCTGCACGTCGGCCCAGGACAGGATCAACGGCCCGCTGTCCCACGACTCGCCAATCAGTTCGTCATCCCACTCGTGCAGCACGCCGGCCGCATCCATGTGGCTGCGATGCACACGGAAGGCGTCGGGGTAGACGATCAGCTGCGACCAGCCTTCCAGCCCGACCTCGCCGAATTCCAGCAGCGGCAGGCAGCACAGCGCGGCCAACAGCACGCCGTCGGCCACCTGCAGCTGCAGGTCGCCAACCGGGGTAATGGTCTTCTCATGCAGGAAGCGGGTGGCCAGCACGCGCAGGCGCGCACGGCGCGCATCGTCCAGGCCCCGCAGCCAGGCGGCGCGGCCGCAGGCTTCATTCCACACCGCATCTTCGATCGGCCGCGGCGCAGGCCGCAGCCACTGCAGCAACGACTTGATCAGCGGAACATACCCGGCAGGTAGCTGTGCCACTTCGGCGCGCGTATGCGCTGCAACACATCGTCATCGCTGCCGCCGCCACCGCTGCTGGTCGCGCTGCTCGCCGCCGGGCGCACCGGTGCCGGCTTGGCCGCGGTGGCCGAAGCGGTGGCGGTCGAAGCACGCTGCGAAGCGGCATCCGGGGTGGAGTACACACAGGCCCCACGGCTGTCGTCCAGCGATGCTGTTGCCGAGGCCGCGAAGGGCACCGCCAGCAGGATCAGGCAATGGGCATAGTGGCGCATTGACGACATCCAGGTTAAGGGAGGGTGAGTTCCCGATTCTAGCCCGAACCCGGCCCTGGATTGGAAGCCCCGCCCCCGGCACCCCGCGGGCGCCGCTAGCGGCTTTCCCGCATAATTCCGTTCTGACCTTGTGGAAGCTGCCGTGGACGATCGCCAATTGCTGGCCAAACTCGCTGCCGGTCGCCTGTCCGGCGACGCCCTGGCCCGTGAGCTGGGCCAGACCCGGGCGGCCATTTGGAAGCGTATTCAAGGACTTAGAGCTGCCGGTGTGGACATCGAAGGCCGTGCAGGCGAGGGCTACGGCCTGAGCCGGCCTCTGGAGCTGCTGGACCCGGCGGCCATCCGCGCGCACCTGCCCGACGACGCCGTGGCCCTGCTGCATGACCTGCAGGTGGCCTGGACGGTGGATTCCACCAATGCCGAATTGTTGCGGTGCAGCGCGCCGCAGCGCGGCGTTTGCGTCCTGCTGGCCGAGCGCCAGACCGGCGGTCGCGGTCGTCGTGGCCGCAGCTGGGCCTCGCCGCTGGCCGCCCACGTCTACCTGTCGGTATTGCGGCTGTTCTCCGGTGGCCTGGGCCGCCTGGCCGGCCTCAGCCTGGTGGCCGGCGTCGCCGTGGCCGAGGCCCTGCACGACCTCGGCTACACCCAGGCGCAGCTGAAGTGGCCCAACGACGTGCTGGTGGACGGGCGCAAGCTGGTCGGCCTGCTGGCCGAGGGCGGCGGCGAGTACGCCGGCCCGGCACGCGCGGTCATCGGAATCGGCATCAACGTGCACATGCCGCCGGCCTTCGCTGAACAGATCACCCAGCCCTGGGTGGACCTGGACACCCTGGCCGGCAGCCATGTGGACCGCAACGTGGTGGTGGCCGCGGTGCTGGCGCGCCTGCTGCCGGCGCTGGACGTGTTCGACCGCGAGGGCCTGGCCCCGTTCCTGCCGCGCTATGCCGCCTTCGACATGCTGGCCGGCCGCGAGGTGCGCGTGGAGCTGGAAGGCCAGTGGCAGCACGGCACCGCCCTGGGTCTGGCCGATGACGGCGCCCTGCGCGTACGCATCGATGGCCACGAGCGCCTGCTGCATGCCGGCGAAGTGAGCGTGAGGAAGGCATGAGCGATTGGTTGTTCGACCTCGGCAATTCGCGCTTCAAGTTCGCGCCGTTGCAGGGTGACCGTGCCGGTGATGTGCAGGCCTGGGCGCATGGCGCCGAAGGCATGGCCGCGCAGCCGCCGCACAGCCTGCCCACCGGCGGTACCGCCTTCGTGGCCAGCGTGGCCGCCCCATCGCTGACCACGGCCATGCTGCAGCAGCTGCAGGCCCGCTTCGGCGATGTGCGCGTGGTGCGCACCAGTGCCGAATGCGCGGGCGTGCGCATTGCCTATGCCAAGCCGGAAAAATTCGGCGTCGATCGTTTCCTCGCACTGCTGGCCGCCGCAACCGCGCGGCGCCCGGTGCTGGTGGTAGGCGTGGGTACCGCGCTGACCATCGATCTGCTCGACGCTGACGGCCAGCACCACGGTGGCCGTATTTCCGCCTCGCCCACCACCATGCGCGAAGCGCTGCATGCGCGTGCGGTGCAGCTGCCGGCCAGTGGCGGCGACTACAGCGAATTCGCCAACGACACCGCCGACGCGCTGGCCTCCGGCTGTGATGGCGCCGCCGTGGCCCTGGTCGAACGCAGTGAGCGCCAGGCGCAGGCGCTGCTGGGTGTGGCTCCCGCGCTGCTGGTGCATGGCGGCGGCGCACCGGCGTTGATGCCGCTGCTGGACGGCGCCGATTACCACCCGTCGCTGGTGCTGGACGGCCTCGCCCGCTGGGCGGTGCACCAGCCCGCAGGCTAGTATCGGCAGTATGCTGACCCGTGCCCTGATCGTCGTCCTGGCCATCCTCAACGTAGGCGTCGCCAGCTGGTGGCTGCTGCGCAGTGAACCCGCGCCGGCCACGCCGCCCCAGCCCGCCACCGGCGTGGCCGAGCTGCGCTGGCTGCCGGGCGGCACCGATGCCGCTGCCGTGGCGCAGACCGCCGCCACCGCCGCGCCGACCGAAGCACTGCAGGAGCGCGAGGCTGCGCCCAGCGCCGCCGTGGCCGCCACCGAAGCACCGGCAACCGCACCGCCCGCCGACGCCGCGCCGTCTGCGGAGGCCGCGCCTGCCGTGGCCGCAGCCGCAAAACCGGCCGAGCCCGT
>JAAIGF010275244.1_pt1 | contig 16098 bp, 22 predicted proteins | sample 6487441 | NCBI WGS metagenome assembly JAAIGF01 (sample SAMN13974129, study PRJNA590717) | phyllosphere metagenome | biome: pepper field; feature: multiple bacterial spot infested pepper fields; material: pepper leaves; isolation source: leaves from pepper fields | host: Capsicum annuum ... | reverse complement strand
GCAGATCATCGCGTTCTGCGGTCGCCGGGAGTTGAAGCCGTCGAGCAAGGCCACCTACCACGCGACCATCCGGGCGTTCAGCAAGTGGCTGATCGACACGGAGCAGCGCGCCGACGACCCGACGCGCAAGACGCCCACCCCGAAGCGCCCCAAGAGCGTCCCGCGGCCCGTGCTCGCCCCTCAGCTCGGGCGCATCCTCGGCGCCGTCAACCGCAAGCGCACCCGCCTGATGGTGCTCCTCGCGGCCACCGCGGGGCTGCGCGTGCACGAGATCGCCAAGCTGCACACCGACGACGTGGTGCTGTTCCAAGAGGACGGGCGCTGGGAAGGCAACATGACCGTGGTCGGGAAGGGCGGACAGGTCGCCGTCATCCCCATGCACGACGAGCTCGTGGCCTGCTACCGGGCCCACTTCCTCGCGGTAGAGGGCTACCTGTTCCCGGCCTATGAGGCGCAGAGCAGCGCCGAGCACGTCGGAGCGGATGCGGTGCGCGCGGCCATCACCCGCGTGATGACCAAGGCCGGCGTGAACGCCACCCCGCACCAGCTCCGACACTGGTACGGGTCGGAGCTGGTGAAAGAGGACGTGCAGATGCGCGTCGTCCAGGGCCTCATGCGGCACGAGAGCCTCGAGAGCACGGCGATCTACACCTACACGGATCTGACGATGTACAGGGCCGCTCTGCGGCGGGTGAAGCTGCCGGAGGCGCGCGCGGCCTAGAATCGCCGCATGAGCGGGGAACTGGACACGAGCACGCCGACCGACGAATCGTGGAAGGTCGGACAGCCGAGCAAGCAGCGCAACCCGTTCTTGGTCGCGCTGCTTGCCCTCGCCGTCGTCGTCGCCCTCGGCGCGATCATCACCGGCATGACCGCCCAGTACCAGGCCGACCAGGACCTCAGCTACGGGCGCGCGCTCGCGGTGCTGAAGGTGTCGGACATGCTGTGGGCGTTCAGCGGCATGCTCGCCGTCGGCTGGCTCGTCGCCGCCGCCGTCACCTGGCGCCCGAAGGCTTAGCCGCGCAGCGGGTCGCCCTTGAGGTAGCCCGCTGCGACCGCGCCACCGCCCGTGATCGCGGCGAACGCGACGCCGGACCACGGGCCGAGGAAGTCGAAGAGCTCAGGCGTGAGCGCGCCGAGCGCCGCGCTAAGAGCGGCGCCGGAGACGGCCCCGATCGCGGAGGCCACCACCTTCGGGCTGACGACCTTCGACGGGTCGGGGCGGATTGTGGGGTCGGTCATCATGCTCTCCTTCGTTCGGGGGCGCCCAGCGCGATCGCGCCGGGTCGTGGGGGTCGATGGTCTGCTCCAGGTCGTCCATCCGGTCGTCCTGGCGCCGGGTGTGCGACCAGAGCTTGCCGACGGACTCGTGCAGTGACCCGATCAGGCCGAGCGCTTTCCTGATGTCGTCGGCCATGCCGTCGAGGTCATGGCGGAGGTTCGTGCGGTGCGTGTTCGATACCTGCTCGTTGGCCTGCTCGGCGGCGCTCGTGCCTGCCTTGACGTGCTTCCGCGTCGAGGACAGCACGAGCGCCACCGCGCCGATGAGTGCGACCGTGACGCCCTGCCCGGCAGCGAGCAGGGCGAGCACCACGGTCTCGCTCACAGACGCTGCTTGGTGGCGTCGAGCAGCGCCGTCGCCAGCGCCTGCGCGACCTCGGGGCGGGTGAGGGCGGTGGCCAGCTGCTCGGGCGTCACGTCGAGCGTGACGGCCTGCGCGGGCGCCTGCGGCTGCCCCAGCGCCTTCACGAGCTTGTCGCTGTTCTGCCACGCCCACTTGACGCGCTCCGCCACGCTGCCGTCGCGCTTCACGCCCTCCGAACCGAGCAGCAGCTCATCCCAGAGGTTGCGGACGCGCCAGGCGATGTCCTTGATGCTGGTCCAGCCGGGGCCGTCGTGGTGCCGTCCAGCGACGCCGGGAGCCCAGAGGTCGTAGAGGGCCGTCAGCTTCCGGTCCTGCTCGGGGGTCATGTCATCGTCTCCAATCGGTTTGGTGGTCCCGCCCGCGGGCGCGGTCGGGGTGGTCACGTGCTGGTCAAACGCCCACATCGCCCAGCCGAGATAGCGGCCCCGGCCCTGGCCGATGCGCTCCACGCTCTGCTCGCCGACGCGGGCGTATCGGGTGCCGCCGCGGGTGCTGCTGACCCGCTGCGGGGCGTTCGTGGTCACAGCCATGCCGCGACCGGTGCCGAGCGCGACGTGGCCGGGGTTACCGTCCCAGTAGTGGATCGCTCCCGCGGGCGCGTTGCGCCAGTCGGTGCGGAGCTGGCCGACGGCCTTCACGGTCTCGCGGTAGGACGCGATCGCGGTCAGGTACCGGCCCTTGGGCTGCTTCGTGTTCGGGCTGCCGCACCAGGCGTAGACGGCTTCGAGGCATCCGGACTGCCGGTACTCGGTGCCGACCGCGGCGAGGGCGCGGAGGACGGAGGCTGCTGCGTCGACCATGGCTCACGCCTCCCGGTAGCTGAACTGAGCGCGAGCCCACGACCCGTTGCTGAGTTCGCGCGCCACCCAGCGAGCCACCAGGTCGACGTTGCCGTCGTTCGTGATCTGCGCGCTGAACGCGGGGTACTCGTAGCGGTTCGTCTCGGCGGGCGCCTGCGCGATGAACTCAGGGACGGGCAGCGGCAGACCGCGGGCGATGCGCTGTCCCGTCCAGGCCGAGTAATTCACCGTGCCCGCGGTGCGGCCCACGTTGACCGACACGGTGATGAGCGAGCCCGACCGGACCCACTGGACGCTGCCGTTCCAGCCGTCCTCCAGGGTCGCGGCGATGATCGCGTTCTGCTGCTTCCAGGCCGTGCCGGAGTAGTAGTACTCGCCGTTCTCGTTCGCGGTCTGCGAGCCCGTGATGATGCCGCGATCGCCGATCCGCATGCCGCTCTTGGCATTGAGCTCGGCGAGCGACGCGGCCCGGTAGGGCAGCGTGGCCAGCACGGCCATGACGTCGCGGTCGACCGCTTCGGCGAGGCGCTGGAGGTCGAGCTGCACGTCAGGGGTGACGGTTCGCTCGGGGAAGGGGTACTTCCGGTTCAGGGTTTCGGCCATGTCACTCTCCTGTGGTGATGTCGAAGGTTTCGGGGTGGCGCAGGTCGATGCGCATCGTGCCGTCGGACAGGCCGAACTCGACGCGGGCGACGATGAGGCGCTGCTGCGGCCCCTGTGGAAGCTGCACCGACGCGGTGTCGCCGGGGCGGACCCACCAGGCCGCGATCGCGCGGAGGCTGACCTGCCGACCGCGGGTCGCGTGGCGGCGCAGCAGCGACGCGGCCGCGCGGGATGCGGAGCCCGGCGCGGCCGGGGTGCTGCGGCGGTAGGTGACGACCTTCCGGCCCGCGTTCTCAACGCTCATCGGTCCCGACGTGACGGCAGCCCACCCGACGGAGCGCTGCTGCCCCTTGTCGCGGTCGGACCATTCGTGGATGACGACGACGACGTTCGCCCACGAACGTTCCGGGGATCCCGCATTGCGGGCGAGCTGCGCCGTGGTGTCGATGACCGTGCCGTTCTCGCCCACGTTGAGGATGACGGACGACTGCCCGGCCTCCGTCGGCCGACGGCGGACCCGCCAATGCCCGTCGCCCTGGTCGTAAACCCAGAGGCCCGCACGGTCGGCAATGTCCAGCGCGACGTCGAGCGCGTCGGCGGTCGCGTCGATGACGATCGGCTCGTCGGCCGCCTCGAGAAACCGAACCTCGGTGTCCGGGTCGACGGCCACCGACAAGGTGGCCGGGAGCGCCCACTGGATAATGCCCGCGATCGCGGAACCGGCCGTGTGGTGGTGCGCGATCGTGCGCTGCGACACGAGCGGATTCCACTCCATGAGCGCCTGCTCAGCGCCGAGCGCGACGAGCTCCATCCGGTCGGCCGGGCGGGCGGCACCGCGAGAGTCCAGGCGGACGGAGGCGACCTGCTCGACCTCTTCGGCGCCCTCCAGCATGTAGCCCGCGTGCAGGATCAGCGACGAGCCCGTGCGCGGGTCGATCGCGTCGAACGCGGCCGTCGACTCGGGGATCAGCGCCGACGCGCGCAGCGTCGCGTACGGGGCGCGGCCCTCGTCGAAGGCCAGCGACCCCTCGGCGGCGTCGAGCTCGGTGACGACCCCGGCCGGGGTGCGGTGGTACAGGCGCACGACCTGCTCGTGCGACTCCGTGACCAGCAGGCGGGCATCGTCAAGCATCGATCCTCACCCCCGCCGCCAGGTCGTTGTACGTGGCGAACAGGCGCGGCAGGCCCTCGTAGGTCAGGCCGAGCTCGGGCATCGGGAGGGCGGCGTACGTCCACACGGCGGCGCCGAGCAGCGGGCCGGTCGGTCGGCGAACCTCGGCGACGTCCAGGCGCACCCGGAACCGCCACGGGATCGAGCCCTGCACCGTGTCCGAGCTCACGCCCGTGACCTTCACGTACAGGTCGCCGACGAGCCGCTGGCCAGGGCTGAGAGCGGCCGTGCGGACCTGGACGATGCCCGCCTGCCCCTGGAGCTGGTAGAACGCGTCCACGGCCGCGACGTCGAGGCACAGCACCTCGACGGTGCCGGTGCGGAACCCGCCCCGCTGCATGATGAACACGGGGTCAGGTCGGCCGATGATGTCGTGCCGCGTCGACCGATCGGCAGCCGAGAGCGACTGCGAGAGCGTCACCCGGCCGCGGGCGCCGTACTGCGGGCGCTCGACGACCGACCAGACGTCGGCGGCGACCTCGTGGGCGCCCTCATCGAACCGGACGATCTGCTCGACCGTCTCGGTACCCCGGATGACCGAAGGCGAGGCGTTGGCAGTGCCCGTCCATTCGGCTCCTGGAGCTGCGCCGTCGAAGTAGGCCGTCACCTGATCGGTTCGTTCGATCATCAGGCGGTCCACTACGGCGGTCGAGTTGGCGGCAGGGCGGACGCGCACCAGCACCGAAGTCACGTTCGCGTCGTTGGTGGTCCAGTAGACGCGGCTTCCCTCACGGCGGCTCGTGGTTGCAAGACCGGCGAAACCCTGCTTGAACAGCTGGACCGAGACGCCCTCGGCGACCTCCATCGAGAGCGTGAACGGCGCGGCGACGGTGACGGCCATAGCCCCGGTGTCCATGTAGCCGTCGTTAGCGCCGCGCGTGATGATGACGCCGCCCCCAGCCTGACGCGAGGCCGTCGCGTTCCCTTGCGCATAGCCCGTGCTCGTCAGGCGCGGATCGCGCACGTGGTTGCGGCGCAGCTCGGCGGCGGTCGTGGTGGTGCAGGTGTAGCGGACGGGGCCGACCAGGGCGGGCTCGTAGTCGCGGATCGCGACGGCCTGGCCGAGCTGCTGCCCGGCGAGGAGGCGCACCGGGGCGACGCCGTTCTGATCGGTGCGGGTGATCGTGACCCCGGTTGCATCCGTGGCCGCGGTGAGCAGCACCGACGCGGTGTCGGCGTCGGGGGTGAGCGTGAGGGTGGTGGTCATCCGACGTCCCTCCCGGGAGTGATCGGACCCTGCGCAAAGGGGACCTTCACAGGGTTCTGGTTGAAGAAGAACTGGAACTTGTTCCGTACCTCGCTGAGGTCGGGCAGCTGGGGCTCGACGGTCGGGCCGGTGATCGTGGCGGGCATGCCGTCGCGGAGCGCCCCGGCGTACTCGCCGGAGTTCTGCCGGCCGGCTTCGGACCAAATGGCGTTGAGCTGCGCCTGCTGCTCGGGCGTGGCGCTCTTGTAGCCCGCCATGAACCGGGACGCGGCGTCGACGCCCTGCGTCTCCAGGAAGGTCTTCGCCTCGACGGACAGGTCGGCGGTCGCCAAGTCGTTCTTGTAGTTCGCCAGCGCCTCGGCGCGAGCGGTCATCCCGTCGATGTACTTCTGCGGGTCGAGCGCGCCGCCCTCGCTGACAGAGAACTCGTCGATCGCGGCGGCGGTCTCGTCGTACGCCTCGTTCAGCGCCTCGATCTGAGCCACCTTCAGCTCGTGCTCGGTGCCGCCCGCCTGGAGGTACAGCAGCTGCGCCTCCTGCGCCGCCTCGATGCGCTCCTTCTGCTGCGTGAGCAGTCGGGACTCCTCTTCGAGGTTCGTGATCCGGTCGGAGGACGCCGCGTCGCGCATACCGTTGAAGCCGGTGGCCTCGTCGGCCCACTGGCGCTCGGCGCGCAGCGCTTCGTTCGTCTTGGCGATGATGTCGTCGAGCGGCTTCCCGCCCATGAGGTAGGCGTTCGCGATGCCCTCGACCTCGACGCTGATCTGCCCGGACAGCTTCTCCCAGTCCTGGAGGTTGGTCTTGCCGCGATCGGTCTCCTGCGCGATCGCCTGGAGCTGCTGGAGCACGGCGTCGGCGCTGCGCTGGCCGACCTGGCCGAACTCCAGGTACTCGGCCGTGAGCTCGGAGACGGACTCGAGGAATTCCTGCCGGGCTTCCTCGCTCAGCTCCAGGTTGCCGATGGTGAGACCGATGGCCAAGGCGCCGAGCGCGCCCGCGATCGCGCCGCCAGGGCCGAGCGACGCGACGATCCCGCCGAGCGTGCCCTGGAGCCCGTCGGCGAACGACGTCATCGAGCCGTCGAAGCTGGAGAACACCTCGGATGCGTTCGACTTCGCTTCGTCGCCAAGCTCGCGCAGGTCGTCCTTCGCGGAGCGGGTGGCCTCGCTGCTGTTGTCCTGCTGCGCCTTGCGGGAGCGCTGCGCCTGCTCGCGGATGATGTCAGAGAGCTTCTTGTGCTCGTCGCCGAGCTCTTCGGTCTCCTGCTGCGCCCGCTTCATGTCAGCGACCAGGCCGTCGGTGGCCTTGTCGCTATCGCGCTCTACGTCGTCGAGAGCGTCGACGACATCTTCGAGCGGGTCGATGATGCCCTTGTTGATCGCGGTGGCAGCGTCGCGGGTGTCTGCGGCGATGCCGATGCTGATGGGCTTGGCCATGCGGGGTCACTTCCCTTCGGTGGCGTCGTGGAATGCCCGCACCCAGGTCTGGACCCAGAGCGAGGCGAGGCGGGGGATAAGGTCGGCGGCGGTCGGGAACACGACGTGTCCGGACTTCGCGCGGTGCTTGAACTGGTGGCCCGACGTGCGGGTGATCTTTACGGCCCGCCCGCGCTTGGTCCACCGGGTGTAGGTCGACGGCTTGAGGTCGGCGCCGTACTCGACGCCCGCCCACCCCCAGGACGGCGCGAGGCCACCCGTGAGCTCACGGGTGGACCCGGCCGACTTGAGGGTGACGTTCTGGTCGGACACGGCGACGCGGGCCGTGTCGACGAGCACGCGGTGCTCCAGCCGGGTCTCGGCGCGCTGCGCGAGGCCCCACTGCCATTCCTTCTGCACCACGGGCTTGGTGACCCGGCGAATGTGCTTCCTCGCCTCCCGGTCGAGCCCTCGCATCGCCGTGACGACGAGCAGCAGCTGCCGGGAGTCGAGGACGCTGATCCGCATGGCTCAGGCGGTGACGAATGCAGGCTGGTCGATCGCGGGCAGCGTCACCGAGCTCTTGGCGTGCTGGCCGATGGTGCCGCCGAGCGTGCCGGGGAGGATCATGACCTTGCACTTCACGGCCGGGTTGGCAGCCGACAGGGTGCCCGCCTTCGGCTGGAAGGTCATGTCGACGACCTTCCCCTGGTTGGCGTGCAGGTAGCGGGTGAAGCTCGTCGCGGCGTTGTCCTGGGCGTACTGGATCGCCACGTCCCACTCGGGGTCGGGCAGGTCGACGAACTTCGCCGACGGGCGTCCGCCCTGGAACACCTGCGGGGAGGTCTTGGGGGTGATGGTGAGCTGGTCGATCGCGGCGGCGTACTCGTCGGAGCCGATCGTGACGAGCATGTCGCGGAGGATGTACGGGGTCGGGGTGATGGTGGCCATGAGCGGTTCTCCTACTTCTCGGTGTCGATTTCGACGGTGATGTCGTACGCGGCGTACCGCTTCGCGAACAGCACCTTCTCGGCGCTGCGCACGTTGATCTGGATCGGCAGCTTCTCCAGCAGCTCCCAGAGGTCGAGGACGTGCAGGTCCAGCTCGTCCTCGGCCTTGGTGAAGTCCTCATGAGCCGAGACGAGGGTGACGACCATGTGCGTCAGGTGCTGCGCGATCGGCGCGGCCGTGTGGGGCTCGATGCGGGACTGCTTGAGCACCACGGTCGTCTTGGCCAGCTGCTCGGGCTCGACCTGCCAGCGGATGATCGCCCAGTCGCGAGGCACGAGCGGGCGCAGCAGCTTCTCCAGCTCGGCGCGGACGGTCGTCGGCGGCGGCGTCGCGGGGCTCATGCGATCGCCGGGATTCCGCGCTTCGGGCGCAGCACCTGCTTGACCATCCAGTCGAGCGGGCGGGGCACGACGGCGAACCCGCCGCCGTCCTCGCCGAAGCCACCCGACGGGCTGGCGGATGCGGCGTTCCAGAGGTCGCGGGCGTGCATGAGCTGCCCGCGCAGGTAGTTGAGCGGGGGCCGGGCGCCGTCGGCGAGCTTCGGCGCGTAGGCGATGACGTTGGTCCGGGCGACCTCCAGGACCTCCCAGAGCATCGAGTCGTCCATGTCGACCGCGGCCACCCACTGCTCGCGAGCGTAGGTCAGGGACGCCCAGCCGTCGGTGCGCTCGACGATGACGGTCTGGAGGGCGGCGAGCTCACGCGCGCCGCTGGTCGTGTTCTCCAGGGTCACCTGGAGGACGTAGCGGCCGGGGGTCGTCAGCACGGTCTCGCCGGGCCACTCGACGACGACGCCGCCCGCCTCGATCGTGGCGAGGAACCCGGACGACTCGACCGGCTGGCCGGTCTCGGCGTTGATGAGCGTGGCGGTCGCGACGTCGAAGCCGTCGACCCCGCGGGCAGGCTCGATCAGGGCATCCTCTGCGGGGCGATCGCCGGGGAAGTAGGCCATGAGCGAGCCTGCCTTTCAGGGTTGGGGTGGGACGGGTCAGGCCTTGGCGGTGCCGACGAGCACCACGGAGTCGGGCTTGACGCCGAACTTCTGGAGGTAGCCGTGCACCGCCTTGTCGACACCGCCCTTCGCGATCTCCAGCGCGTCGATGTTGATCGGGGTGGAGCCCTTCTCGTCGAACTCGATCGCGTTGCGCGCGCCGACGATCGTGGCGGGCTTGGCGGGGTCGACGCCGGTGAAGAACGAGTCGGGTGCCTTGACGATCGACACCTTGCCGTCGGCGGTGCCGGTGCCCTCGGTGTTGACGGTGAGCGTGACGAACTCGGCCAGCAGGTCCTTGGGCGTGTAGATCAGCTGCTCGTAAGCGAACGGGTTGACGATCGCGGACGACGGGGTGTCCTTCGCGTCGGTGACGGCGAGGATGCCCTGGATGATCTGGCCGAGCGCGGGCGGGTAGTCGTGGCCCGCGACGGACGGGTACGCCTTCGGCGCGATCGGCGCACCTGCGGTCGTGCGGATGAACGCAAGGGCGCGCTCGTCGGACCACATGGCGTAGTCCTCGACGATGAGTCGCATGAACGCCTCGATGACGGGGGCGCCGCCGTCGAGGTCGAAGAACTCGCGGGCGAAGTCCGCGGCGAAGGCGAAGTTCTCGCGGCTCGACTCGGCCGACTTGGTGAAGGCGTTGCCGCTGGGCACGTCGGTCTTGTTGCCCTCCCAGGTGCCACCCAGGCGCTCCTTGGGGGCGGCAGCGGTGCCGCGGTGCAGGGTGAACCCCTGCTTGCCCGCCAGGCTGATTTCGGTGCCGAGCTTGTACTGCGTGATGAACTTGCGCTGGTACTCCTTGCCCTGCCAGAGCTGGCCGACGAAGTTCGGCTTCGGGATCTTCGCGCCGTCGGTGACGGACCCGGCGCCGGAGGTCTTGATGTCGACGAGGGCGGCGAGCGCGTGCAGCGCGGCCTCGTCGTGCGGGTCCTGGCGCACGGCCGCGACGGCGGCGTACACCTGGTTCAGGTCGACCGCCTCGGCGGTGGTGGCGGTGCTGGGCTTGGCCTTCGTGGCCAGGGTCTGCGGGACGGTCACAGCGGGTTCCTCTTCCTCGGTCTCGTCGCCCTCGGCGGGGTCGATCTTCTCTTCCGTGTAGGTGCTCACGGTCTCCGTGACGGTGCCCGTCTCGGTGGTCTCGGTGGTGGTGACCGACTCGTCGACGCGGCGCCACTTCACGCCGTCCTCGTCGGTGAACTCGGTCTCGTAGCGGCTCGTGCCCTCGGTGTCCGCGGCGAGGACCATGGCGGACGGGAACGCTCCCGCCTCGACGAATCCGGCGCCCCAGACGCGGGCGTGACCGGGGACGAGCTTGCCGCCAGCGAGGACGGCGGGGCCGAACTCGCCGGAGAGCTTCTTGCGCTTGCCGTTGGGGTCTGCGAGGTCGGCCAGCACGGCGTCGCCCTCGGGGGTGTTCGCGATGCTGAAGGTCGCCATGACGCCCTCGGGCTGCTCCCAGATGCGGGTCGCGCGGCCCACGACGTTCTCGCGCACGTGGTCGGTGTTGATGCCGACGACGGCGGGATCGGCGGGGATCGCGACGGCGCCCGCTTCGACCTGGAACATGCCGACGTTGGTGCGGCCGATTTCGTTGAACGGGATGAGCAGGCCGGTCACGGTGCGGTCCTCCAGGGAGGCGAGCACTTCACCGCCCTGGATGTTCACCGACTGCTCGGGCTTGCGGGGCTTGGTCATGGTCAGTCCTCCGTGGTTGCGCCGGTCGCGGCGGGTCCGTTGAATGCGTGGTACATGTCGAAGCGGATGCGGGTCCCGCGCGGCACCACGTCGTCGAGGCTGAGGCGGTCCTGGATGGGGTCGGTCCAGAACGGCAGGTCGAACTCGTAGAACGCGTTCCGCTCGCCGTCCTTGGTCGAGTAGGTGAGAGAGTCGACGCCGATCGTGCCGTCGAGCATCGCGACGCGGATGTTCAGGAACGACCCGATGTCGGTGCGGATCGCGTTGCGGGACTCGACCATGAAGTCGGTCTTCACGTCTCCGTGCACGTTCAGCTCGACGTTGCTCGGCGTCGCGCCGATCGCGCCGTTCGGCTTCGTGCGGGCGGAGGACCAGGCGTCGACGAGCTCGCGCAGCTCGGGGTCGTCCATTGGGGTGTCGTCGGTGACATGGATGTCGACGAGCGGCAGCGGGTTCTTGGCGCGGCCGACCCAGGCGTCCTCGGTGGAGCGGGCGCCGCGGAGGGTGCGCTGGCCGATGTTCAGCAGCCCCTCGAAGGGCGAGTTGATGAGGATGTACTGTTCCGGCGCCAGCTCCTCGTCATCCCTGACGACGACGAGCTGGCCCCGGCGCTCCTCGATCCACCATGACTCGGGCGCGACGCGCTCGGCGTCGAGGATCGGGCGGCGGGTGTCGTTGCCGGATGCGGCGCCGCGGGTGAGGAACCAGAGCGAGCAGCCTTCGAAGATCAGGTCGTCGATCGTCCAGGCCATCCGCTCGGCGGGGCCGACGGCGCCGTTCGTGCGGTGGAGCCAGGCGTGGTCCTTCGTGACGTCGGTGGCGACGCCGTTGCTCATCTGCTCGACGCGGAGCGGGAATCGCATCGTGGTCGCGACGAGCAGGTTCCGCGCCTTCGAGACTGCGGGGATCGCGATCGCGTCGCCGCGGGTCATGGGCAGCTTGTCCAGCACCTCGGCGGGGTAGAGGTCGCTGACGGCGATCGTCGCGACGTGGCTGTCGCCGGTCGAGTAGGGCGAGGCGATCCCCTTGCGGGCCGAACCGGTCGCGAGCAGCGAGCCGGTTCGGCCGGTGAAGAGGTCCAGAATTCCCATGGCGAGAACTATCCGGACGACCCCGGTCGGTTTACGCGTCGACGGCGTGTCGCCTTCTGCGTTCGAAGCTGCGGCGCGCCTCGCCAGCCTTGTTCGGCTCGACGTCGTGAGCGTTTATCAGGTGGTTCTCGCCGCTCGTGAAGGCGGCTGCGCGGTCGAAGTTGAACGCCCACCACGCGCGGGGGCACTCGGTGCAGGTGCTGACGATCGAGACCGCCGAAATGTCGTGCTTGATGGTCATGCTCAGTCCCCCATGTAGGTCTTGATGCCGGAGCTTCGGCGGGTGTGGTTCTGGTCCCAGTTCTTGAGCGCGCGGGTCGCGGCGTCGAGGGTGGTGATGTCGTCGCCGCGCTGGCCGATGGACCAGAGCCAGATGCCGCGGTCGCCCTTCACGTCGCGCTTGGTGGCGACGGACACGGCGGCGTTGAGGCCCTGCTGGCCGAAGTGGCGGAGGGTGCCGCGGTCCAGCTCGCGCTCGAACTGGATGCAGCCGGAGGCGGTCTCGCTGTAGGTCTGGACGCGCATCCGGGGTTTGGGGCTGAGGCGCTGCGCCTCGACGGCGGTCGCCATGCCCTCGGCGATGTTGTCGTAGGCGACGTCGGAGCCGCGGTAGTTCATCGTGAGCTGCTGCATCCGCTCGGGTATCCAGTTGGTCCCCAGGCGGTGCTCGATGACCTCGATGTACGCCAGGCCGCTCTCGGAGCGCCACGCGGCGCAGATCGCGGCCGTCGAGCCGCCCGGCTTGATCGAGAGCCCGAACGCGACCTTCTTGGGGATGCCGGGGCGGGTCTTGAGCTCGGCCTGCTCCCACTTGGCCCAGTCGATCGCGGTCTCGCCGAAGGTGACCGGCCAGAGCGAGAAGTACTCGCGGGTGAACTGCGGCAGCGAGAACTTGGGGCTGCGGTAATTCTTCCGCATCTTGTCGACGGTCGTCAGGGTGCCGATGCCGGGGTGCACGTTGAGCAGCAGCTGCATCGCGGTGTCTTCGTCCTCGAAGTGCTCCCACGGCGTTTCCGGGTCGACGGCGTAGTCGATGCCGCCCATCTCGGCGTCATCGCCGCGCAGCCGGTCGAGCGACGCCCAGAACGGCCCCACGCGCGCCTCGCCAGCGGTGCCGCTGATGATGATCGAAGCGCCGGGCTTGGTGTCGAGCAGCGGCAGCAGACCGGCCATGAGCAGGTCGCCCTCGTCGGGGTCGATTTCCTGCGCCTCGTCCAGCCAGCTACAGTCGGCCGCTTCGCCGCGCGCAGCCTCGGCGTCGGGCTTGAGCACGAGCATCTTGGACCCGTTGTCGAAGTAGATGCCTTTGCCGACCTCGCCCATCATGATCCGGAATCCGCGCGTGGTCGGCTGGTCGTCGGCCTCGACGGCGGCCTGCTCGGGCAGCCAGTCGCCACCGAACAGTGCATCCGCCTGGAGCACCTTGCGAGGGCGGCGAGCCTGTGGCTTCCGGCCACGCTGCCACGGCGCCAGGCTCGCCTCGGGGTCCGGGCATGTGCGGTCCAGCCGGGTTTTCCACTCGCGCAGGCGCGCGGTGCCCTTCACGCCCGACTGCGCCGAGAACGTGACCTCGTACTCAGGCCGGTTCTTCATGCGACCGAGCAGCAGGCAGAAAATGGTCGTTGTCTTGGACGCGCGGCGCGGAATCTCCACGACGTACTCGTCGAACTCAGCGCCGAGCGTGTCGACGATCGCGAGCTGCTGCGGCTTGATCGTGTTCGGAACGCCGTAGAGGTCCGCGTCAGCGTCGAGGCGGTAGCCCATCATGTCGGCACCGGTCAGGAAGTCGATGCGGTTCTGCTCGTTGGCCGCGAACCCGGAGTGAAACTTGGGCGGGATGCCCCGGTCTCGGTGGCCCTCCCACCGCTCTAGCTCGTTCGCCCACCGCTTCCGCAGCTCGTCGTACGAATGGAGAGAGAATTCCGTGCTGCCCCCTAGCGGAGGTACGGATGATTCGCTCAAAAACTCGGCAGTCGCGGCGCTCATCGCAGCCTCGGGTGCGGCTCGTCGCTCGCGTGACCACAGCCGGCGAACCACGTGCCGCACGAGCACTCGTGATCGCCCACGTGGTCGGGCGGGAGGATGCACACGCACGTCTCGCCGTCGAGCTTCCACACCGGGCCGACTCGCCAGCCGCACTTCACTTCGTTCACCACGGGCGGATGTCCTTCCGAGCTTGCCGCTTCGAGTTCGTGATCGACGCGCCGAGCTTGCCGCCCGCGCGCTGGTTGCATGCGCGTCCGCACGCCGTGCACCAGGCGTGCGACGGCCCGGCGTTCTCGATCACCGGGCGCCCGCCGCACGCTGCGTCGACGCGGTGGCCGACCTGCCACTTGTCATCGGGCATGACGGGGTGCGGGCAGTTGAGGCACGGCAGCGGCAGCAGCGGCTTGATCTTGGCGCGCAGCTTCGGGCTGTGCGTCGTCCACCGCTGCGCCCGGTGATGACGGCTCACGAGTCGTCCTCGGTCGTCCGCCCGTGCTCGCGGAACGCCTCGCACCACATGCACACTTCGCGCACGCAGCCGGGATAGCCGCAGCGGCAGCGCTCCCATAGGTGATCGGGTCCATGCGTGCTCACGGCAGGCGCTCCAGGTGCATGACGAGCCAGGTGACGGCGGAGGCGAGGGCGATGCCCAAGCCGACGATCTGATCGACGTTCATCGCTCAGCCGCCGTTCTCGATGAAGCCGAGGATGTCGTCGGCGTGATGCCCAGCGACTACCGCCGTCGGGTGCCGGTAGACGGATGGAGCCTGCGCCGGGTCGGCGCGCCACGCTTCGGGCCACACGACGGTGATGTGCCACGGGAGCAGCTCGTCTGAGGGCTCGTGGGTGATCGTCACCGCGCTCATCGTGCGGCCGCCTCGTCGCGCACCACGGTCGTGACTCGTCGGCGTCCCGGCTTCGGCCTCGCGGGAAGCGGTTCGGGCACTCGGGCAGCCGGGTGCGTCGGGAGCTGGCCGAAGGCGTCGCGCTGCTCGGCGGCGAGGGCGTCGCCCGCTTCGGCGTAGGCGATCGCGACGTCGAGGTCGGTCGTCCCGGCCGCGAGGCCGTTGGCGACGGCCACCAGCTTCTCGGCCTGGGAGGCGAGCGTGAGCGCTGAGCCGATCAGGCTCTGGTAGGCGGCGACTTCGGCGTGCTGCGGTCGCCGGTTCTGGGTGGTGGTCATCGTGCTTCCTCTCGGTTCACCTGCGAGGGCGAGCAGCCCATGACGCAGTACTGGGGCCGCTCGGGCACGAGGGGATGACCGCAAGCGCCCATGCCCTTCTCGCGCTCGCGCGTACTGGGGTTGCTTTGGGCTCTTGATCTATCTGGGTGGTTAGTAGGTGGTTCGGCGGGCGCTTCCGCCCGGGGCTCCCCGGGCGCTACAGCCCCCCCGGGCGCTTCCGCCCGGGGGGCTCTCTCGGGAAGCAGCTCGACGGCGAGGGTGTCGCGACGGGTGCGGTGCTTGCGCGTGCCGTCGCAGTCGGCCGGGCAGCGGAGCAGGAAGTGATACAGGTTCGGGCGCTCGTGCTCGGCGGTGTACTGCGTACCGCCGCCGTTGATGTCCCGGCGAATCTCGCCGAGCTCTTCGAGCTTCACGACCGCACGTCGCGCGTTGCGCACGTCCACACCTGCGTACTTGGCGAGGGTCGCGATAGCGGGCCACGCGCCGCCGTCGCCGTCGTGGTTGGCGATGCCGAGCAGCACCATGCGGGCGGTTCCCCGTGCGCGGGAATGGTTGAAGGCGATCGCCAGCGACTCGACGCTCACGGCTTAACCTCGGGCTCGGGGAACTGGCTGCCGTCAAACGCGTAGGTCTTACCGTCGAGCTGCGCGACGGGCTCGACCTCGTTGCGCTGGATGCGACGGGTCAGCGTTGACCGGTCGATACCGAGGCGGCGGCTCACCTCGCCCGCTCCGATGAGGTCGGCGGGGTTCACCGACCGCCGCTTGCGATTCGCAAGCTGTTTTGCATTGTCCAACTGCATGCAGCTGAGCATGAGGGACGGCTGTCAATTGTGCAAGTTCCAATGCGCGGCCGTCGCAAAGAGCCTTGCAAGAGGCGGGTCGGTTCTGCAAAGATCAGTGCGTGAGCATGATGCAGCAGAGCGCGACCAGCGCCTACGAGTTCGACAAGGCAGACCGCCTCCGTCGCGCGCTCCGCGTTGCCGGAGTCAGCAGCAACGAGATGGCCGACTATCTCGGCGTGAGCCGCACGAGCGTCAGCAACTGGATCAACGGGCACGTGGAGCCCAAGACGCAGACGACGCGCCTATGGGCGCTCCGCACGGGCGTCGCTTTCACGTGGCTGGAAACGGGTCAGGCCCCGGCTGAGCCGGGGCCCGGGGAGAGCCGCCTGTGGGAATCGAACCCACGACCTTCTCATTACGAGTGAGATGCTCTGCCGACTGAGCTAAGGCGGCGTGGCCTGCGCGAGCGCCGGACACAAGTGATCATCGTAGCGGATCAGGACGCGCGCT
>JAAIGF010115363.1_pt1 | contig 16135 bp, 19 predicted proteins | sample 6487441 | NCBI WGS metagenome assembly JAAIGF01 (sample SAMN13974129, study PRJNA590717) | phyllosphere metagenome | biome: pepper field; feature: multiple bacterial spot infested pepper fields; material: pepper leaves; isolation source: leaves from pepper fields | host: Capsicum annuum ... | reverse complement strand
TTTTCATTATTTCTAATCGAGAAGAGTCCCTGGCAATGCTATTTCCGAAGGTTTCGCATCAATAATGATAGCGCTATCTATTTTTAGTTTTTGCGCTATTAAGTATATGCTCATAGATCCCTGAAATTACCAAAGAATAATAGCCTTTAGATACTGGAACTTTTCTGTTAAGCGCTATGTGAAAATCCGTTAGGATTAAGCATCTTTCCACTTTTCAACACCGTGAGATCCCATTTTTTGAATATCTGAAACTACAGCGCCCAGTTCCTGTAAAAGCTTGTAACTGTCAACGTCTGGCCGACCGGAAATGGCACGAGATCCGTTGCCGCCCATCGGAGATGGTCCGGAAACCTTAACGATGGAATTTGTACCGCCTTTGGAGTAGATTGATAGGGAAAAAGCAGGTTTTCTAGTGTATCGGTATAAAGTGTATAGAAGTACAACAACAAAAGCAAACATCGCAAATTTAGCGCTGCCATACCCGTAGCCATAACCATAATACATGCTTCCTGAGCCTTTAACTAGTGTTGCAAGTGTCCCTAGCGCAAATGTTGAAAGCAGTAACTCTATCAGTGACGTGTTGGCAGGAACTTTACCCAAAGAATCTAGCGAAATATCGTCGACATTCCGTTGACGGTAAGAAATGTACAGCAAAGCGAAGAATAGGATCCAAATTGAAAATTGGTTCAATACTGGACTTTCATCTAAAAAAGATAAAAGTGCCGGAACAATTAGTTGTGAGAGTGATACAACGAGTGTAGTGATTAATACGCCTAATATTAGCCTGAACAGATCAAAGGCTTTGCCGACGAAAACATGGAGGCCTGATATTTCAGCTATAGGAACCTCGCTATGATAGACACTTCGTAATTTACTGCTTCTATCTCCTGATGCCTGAAATAGTAGACGTTTACTCGTGATCTCAATGTGTCCCTTGGCTTTTAAACCAAAGAAAATAGAATTGAAGGATGTACATTGGTAAGTTTTAACGGAAACTTCTCCGTCACTCGGTTTTATTGATTTGTTAAGAATCATGGTATGTTTATTTAAGTTCAATTTTTAGGGATGATTTACTGAAACATTGATATTTATCAGGAAACACAAATGTCATAACTACCTATTCCCTTATTTTTAAGATATGGCGTACTCCAACATAAATGGTATAAGCCGTAAGGCAGCAGAATGGGACTTTAATCTGCGATATGATGTTCTATTGTAACGTGCTCATTACTTAAAAAGGTTGAAATGAACTCATTCGCTGTAGCTCTGCCTCCTCCCACATTATTGTAGAAGCCAACTATCCGCGGAGTAACCCTAACATCTTTTTGATATATCTTAGCTCGGATAGAACTTAGCGCCATTATTGCATTTTGTATGGTTGTCGTATTTATTTCATTGGGCATAGGGATAATGGAGGAAATATTCTCACCGCTGATGCCCAATGTTTGGATAATAAGGGTACCAGCGACTTGCTTTGCCTCGGCTGCGGCTCCAATAGCGATGAGGTTCCCAAGATCGACTGTGCCGGATTTGACCTCAAGTGTTGCTGTGAGACGTAATCCCACACCAACATAAACTGGAATAACAGCATCAGGGCGAGCGTACGTCTCGAAAGCAGGTATGAAAGAAATAGTATCCGCTACTGCGCCCCTGACACTTTTATTTTGGCCAGTGGTCGATACAATTTTAGTTGGACAGCTTTTGGTATCGAACTTTATGTAATCAAGGATCACGAGGTAACGATTTCCTTCGTACCCAATGTTGGCGGTGCCAAACGAAATGTTGCTATTGAGATCTACTTTTCCTATAGCTAAACGCATGGTTTCATCTGGTAGGGAGTTCATAACCCTAGTATTGTATGCTATAGCCCTAGCGGAATCAGTCGTGTGCTTGTAATCATTGACTATCTTCACAGGTAAAGGGTCAAGAGGTTGGTAACCGAAAGATTGCGCATTTTGTGGATCACCTTGTGTAATAGGACGTCCACTGGAATCATGGTACGGTTTTTTTACGCCGCAGCCGACAATAAATAACGCCGCAATAATAATCAGGTACAATTGAATTGATTTCATAAAATTAAATATTAGGTTAAAGCATTTCTAGTAATAAAGGTCTTAGGACTATTATGAAAACCTTGTATTTGGTTACGTGTTTGCATTCATAACCTTTTGATATTATTCGTTTTCAGTGTAAAGTTAGAAGGTATTTTTATTTTAGGCGGTGTCTTGATTCTGAAAAAAAGGGGGACAAATTGTCCAATGCCTGTAAGAAGTATAAAGGATATCAATAAACAATTTAATTAATGTTGTTTGCACGCGCACTTTCCTATAGTCAAACTATTACCTTTGGATTTTTTTCGTTGAATAATGGACCAGCATAGGTGTTGATTTTTTATCTTAAAATTATCAATTTGTGCACCCTGTAACTCGCCGTCACACGATACATTTGTAATGCATATTTTTTGTAAGAAGATTGTATGTTAGTTATTGGTCAGGTAGCGGATGCAGATAAGTTGTTGTGAACTTTGAAGCACCGCTACTTTGTTAAATAGGTTTCCGTATCATCCGCCCAAGTATGTGATACTGATTCCCTCTTTTTTAATCCTATCCAATACAAGTAGTAAAGAAATGCATGTCATATTTGCAAAACACTATATTCGCATCTCTCAAAAAAAATAGCAGCATGCTTTCTTGATATTTCTGAGACAACACTAATGTCCAGCGTACTAACGAATTTTCATTTTATGGGGCGTTTTCAACTGTTTGATATGGGGAAATGAAACTTTGTACACAATGTTCAAGCTTATAGATACGACCTACATTAAAATTTCTTAACACCCGCCTCACCATTATTCCTTTTAATAACTCATTTCGATCATTTTAAGTATGTGGATTTCATAATGAGAAGACACTGCTATTTCCACTCGAAACGGTCAAAAAGGCTGCAAAGGTGCAATGGCCACCTTTCGCTCATCTTCCACCAAAAGACTACGGCATAACGGACTACTTCCCTAAAGGGCGCCCTTCCATTATTCCGTTTCCTTTTGGTTTCTCCCTTTGGCCATAACCTTATTTGGCTTTCTTTTTTTCCTTTTTTTCTTTGTGGAAATAATCAGAAAAACAAAACAGGAACAGAACGGACAGAAAGAGAAGATAACAGATTTTTTAATTTTTAAACTTTTATGGTTATGAACATCATTGGTAGAGTAACAAGAAATGCAGAAGTGCAGACCACAGCAGGAGGTAAAGAGGTGGTGAATTTCTCGGTAGCGGTTAACGACAGCTACAAGAACAAGCAGGGTGAACGTGTCGATCAGACGGAGTTCTTTGACTGTGCGTACTGGCTTACCCCGAAAGTGGCAGGAATGCTGGTCAAGGGCTTACTCGTGGAGCTGATTGGTCGGGTGAGCGCTTCGGGGTGGATCGACAGGGATGGCAATCCCCGTGCTAGCCTGAACTTTCATGTATCGAGCATTAAACCGCTAGCAGGGGGGAATAAAGCACAATTAGCACCCGAGGGTGAGGGTGCTGTGGAGCAGAAGATAGAAGAAGATCTTCCTTTTTAGTCAGATGGTTTTACCTGTGGTAGCCGTCTTGGCTACCACTTTAATCTTCAATTTATGAACCTCGGATTTTTAACATTACAGAACAGCACGGAGCAATTTATGATGAATGCGAAGTTTAACGCGCGAGAGCTGTTTAAGGTCATCCACGAGTATGCGGTCTTTGTGCGCTTTGAGGTACTTGACGAAAAAGGGACGCTCTTGCTCTCGACCGATCTTGCTCGGCTTTCAGACGGCATGCACCTGCTTCGTCCGGTGCGCGTGGAGCGCAAGGAGACCAGTAACCTTCAATTCTGCGAGCGCTTTGGCTTGCTTTTGCCCAACAATATGGTGCATTGGGAGGTTGATGGAGTGCCGTTTCGTAAAAAGAAGGATACCGTAGCTTATGCAAGGGCAATCAATAGTTATATGTGCGCTTTGCTTAGCGAGTTGTGCGACACGGATCATAAAGAACAGGCTAATGGGGAAGCCGTTTATTCCAGAGCGATTGTTGCGCATACGCAGGATGCGTAAGGCGAGACGACCTTACAGGCTTGAACCTGTATTTGCTTATGCGCAGTTAGCGCGGGAGTATGCTGATTACGCGCGAGAGGACTTTTTGGATGACCTACGGATTCGCGGCAAGCGAAAGAAAGACAAGCGAGCTAAATCTCCACTCGCGCGCTACGGTCGGTTCCGGCGCATGCAACAGCTTATTGACCTGTTTTCCCAAACCGGTGATATTGCCTACGGATTATGGGCGCAGAGGCTCCGCGATAAGATGACCGAGCCGTACCGCGTGCAGGTCGTGGTTGCAGGGAAACGGTTGGAATACTCCTTTTCTCCACTGATTCGGCTCAGCGAAATTGAAAGCTTGGTCAACAGGCTATCAAGTTGCCATAGCTTGGAGGAAGCAAATGAGGTAGTGGAGGTCTTTAACCGGACTTCGGAGACAAAATAGTTTATTTATAAATCACAGATCAAATTTTACGATGAACAGCAATTTTTTTAAAGATATAGCAGCGATTGATTTCTCGGGCAATTTACAGATCACCATTGCCAAAAATGGCGATAGCGGTCTAGTGGTATCAGTTCTGCTCCAAAACGATGCCTGTGGCGATACTGCCAAGAATTTTATAGCTCCGCTGACGCTGATCGGTTCCGCAGAGGAAATGGATGCAGGTTTTATGGAACAGATCAACACGCCTATTGCGCAGGTTTCGGGCTTAATGGAGGATATGGAGGGTTTTCTTGCGCAGATGGAGACGGCCAAGAATAACTCTGCGATGGAAAAGCAGAAAGGGGAGAAGGAGCGAAAGGAGAAGGAAGCCAAGGACAAAAAGTATAAGGAAGCGATGGGCAAGGTGGAAACGCTCGAAAAGGAAGGTCGCTTTCGCGATGCGTGGACAAAACTTCCCGATCCTGCGGAATTCCCCGAGCAGGCGGAATCTATCCGCAAGCGAAAGTCGGAACTCTCCGCGCGCTTTTCACCCGATCTTTTTGGCGCGCCTGAACTTAAGGCTGAAAAGGATGTGGAGCAGGCTATAGAGGAAGAGATTGTCGATGAAGATGATTTTCCCATCGATACGGATAGAACAACTGATGAAGAAGAATAGTGTACCAAACCCTTAAAACTAAAGATGATGTTATTAGCAAACAAACTACCCCGCGTGTTTACCCTTGTCGATAAAGGGCAGGAGATTACCTTGACCGACCCAAATCCGCAGTGGTCACCCCAAGCGGTGCTGAATTTCTACAGCGCCAATTATCCAGTGCTCACTACAGCCAAGATTTCTGCGCCACAGATCAAGGATGATGCCGTACGGTACAGATTTGAAACGGTGATCGGAACCAAAGGTTAAACGCTAAATTTTACAAAATGAACCATGCAGGAGAATACAGAACATTTGATCGAACTTCCCAAAGATCGCGAGCGGGAAAGGCTGTACAACGAACTCGGGCAGTTCGTAGATTATATGAACAGACCGCGCGACCAGAGCGAGGCACAAAAGGACAGACAGCAGTCTGTTCCCCTAGCGATGCTTCCCATGCTTTTCTAAGGACGGCTTTCGCGCCCAAGTTGGCGCAATCGGAGTTGGTAAGGGATTGCCAGAACAAAACGAAAATGGAGGGGGACTTTTACAGTTCCCTTTCCAACCTATGTGCTATGCGCGGTATTACCCTGCCCGAAACTAAAGCTTTAGGGTTTCCTTATAATATGGCGCTCGCCATGCAGTACCTGCAAGCAGAGTTAAAATCGGGCAGTGCAGATGACGCTGATATCCGATTAGTGCAGGATGGCGATGGTGTTTTCTTTGCTCGGCAGGAGCGCTTTGATACAGGGATGACGCTGTATTATATTCCAGTGGAACCGCTTTTTGTGATGCTTCGCGATAAAAAGCGGAAACAGGCTACTAAATTACTGCTTTCGGTATTTGCCTACCTGTATCAAGTGGCAGACATTCCTTACCACAGGCAGGAAGGAACATATTTGTTTTATACCTACGATATGCTAAACGATTGGAAGATGCAGGACGAGGAAGATGATCTCGAATTTCAAAACGCCTACAGGCAAATGGAATACATCGGGGATGTGATCCTGCAAAGAATCCAAAATCCCGAAAACCTGAGACAGTTCGAGAATCGCTTAAGTGGTTTTCGCGCTAGGGATGAATTTGATCGGGATTGCAGAGGGCTTGCCGAGCGGACTTTTGCGCTGTTCTCGCAATATCCCGATGCGCGCATACACCGCAGCTTCAGCCAGGCGCCATGGAACGAGGGGGATGATGATGAGGGTAGACAAATTGCGCTTGATAATTACGTGTCATTTTACGGCTCGGCTGATGGGGAACTGTCTGATCTGCTTATAGAAACGATCAATACCGATTTGCAAGAATTCAGCGGTATCGATGAACCTGTTATCTATCTGCCACTGGACGGCAGAGAAATCAAGGACAACAATTTTGATTTTGAAACGAGGCTCTTTGCCCTGCTCGAAGAACTCTCCACATTTTTGAACGATTACAGTCACTAGACTATGAAAGATATCACCAATCAACTAGGAACCCTGTATTACCCCAAAGCGGGCATGCTGATCTACCAAAGTTCCGGCAGAAATGCTGATACCTATGTGGAGTACTTCGATATGGATGCGCAAGGTCATCCCATTAATGCGCATCCCTTAACGATTAACGAAGCAGATAGGCTTGCTAAGTCGCTAAGCAGTAAGCCGCTTAGCAAGCAAAGCTACCTTAGGGCTAAAGGGATATTGCCGAGTAATGTACTGCATGTAGATGCTACGAGGAAACAAGTGCTTTGGTACAGCAAACCCCAAAAGCGTGCGTTATTGTTCTCTCCTGCGCTTGGGCTTGAGAGCGGTATCGCATCTATTCCGGCACTGCTCTATAAAGCAAACGAGAACAGTTTGCAGATTTTTGCTCTGCGTTCAGCCAAGCGACCAACGGAAAGTACAGCGCTTTACCATGCGCCATTTTTTAATGTGTACCAAGATGCAAAGGTGTGCATGGGGACGGTGGATATTGATCTCGATCAGATGGAGTCGCTAGAGGAGTTTATCGCACATTGGGAAAGCTACTTCTTTGGTAGCTATTTCTCTCACCTCATGGAAGGGCATGAGCCTATCAAGGGCAATTGTGTCCTGCTTTGGGAAAGCTTAATCGGCACAGATAAGCCTTTTCCGCTCAATGTCTTAAAGAAAGCAAAACAAACCATCAAAAACCTTTTACCATGAATACGCTAAAACAGAAAGTACATTTTACCGATCGTCAGCTATTAAACCCAACTAATCCGGTGAGCGTGAACCTGATCGGTGCAGGTGGGACAGGTTCCAAGGTGCTGACCGCCCTTGTGGAAATGAACCATAGTCTGATCGTGCTCGGGCATGCAGGTTTGCAGGTTCGTCTTTGGGACGGTGACAGAATCAGCGATGCTAATCTCGGACGGCAACGATTTGCGCCATCGGAGTTGGGCTTATACAAGTCCGTAGCACTTATAAACCGCGCGAACCGATGGGCAGGCACGCGATGGAAAGCGGAGACGGTGAAGTATACGCACTCGAGCTTTGCAGATAATACTGATAAGGCACTTTCAACCTTGACAATTTCCTGCGTGGACACCGTGGATGCTCGCTTTGAAATTGCCGATATCTTGCGGAAGGTTGCAAATAGGCACGCTTATCAGAACCATCCTAAATATTGGCTCGACTTCGGGAATGGGCTAAGTACAGGTCAAGTTTTGCTTTCCACTGTGGGAAAGATCGAACAGCCAAAGTCTGAACTGTATGAACCAGTTTCAACTTTGCCTTTTATCACCGAGGAATTTGGGCAATTGCTCAAGAAGTCCGAGGATTTGGAAGATACGCCCAGTTGCTCGCTTGCCGAAGCTTTACAAAAACAGGATTTATATATTAATTCTGCGCTTGCGCAGATGGGCATGTCGCTAGTTTGGAACCTATTTAGGGAGGGAATGACAGCGCACAGAGGATTCTTTTTGAATCTTGGGGAATTTAGGTCGCAACCTATTCCGATAGGGTAGAAAAGAGGTGAGGGCGCGCTTCGGCACATCCGCTTGGAGCTGGATGTGCCGAAGCGTTTTAAGAAAGGCACCTTTGCATTTGCAACGGCAGAAGTCTATGTTGTATCGCTATGCTGAACAACAAAAGAATCTTTTTTTAACTTGGGAGAGTAACCTCAATACAGAGTAAAAATTTTTATCCTTCCCGCTAACAACCCATAGGATCGTTACCTGCAATATTAGATTATTTTTATATGTAAGATCAAATTGTGTAGCGTTATTAACGCTGCTTATCCTTGGACAAAAGGGGGCTCAGAAATGTACTTTTTGTTTACGGAGACAACCGTCAATTCTACTGTAGTTGGTGGACCAATTGGAGCATCGACCCAAATTAATTCTATATTTGTAGATCGGCCCCGCAAAACAATCAACAAGAAACAGTGGGGGGATGTAAATAAGATCGCTGTATCAAATTGGCGTCCGGAGTTTCACAAGATGACAATGGTTGTTTTTGAGAAGGATTGGGAGGGTTGGGCCGGAGATTCTGACAATCAAAAGCATGAATTCGACATTCCTGTAACCTATACTGATGCTTCTAGTAGTCTAAAAACACATAATGTTAAAGGAAGTATTTCAGTACACAAGAGAGATGAACACGTCACTCCTAAGGTGTTTGACCGTTCAAATATTTTTTCAAATTTTAATTTTAGTAATAACAACTGGACTATTTACACAGAATGAGGTGTAAATTGGACTTTGCCATATTACATTGGAACTGTAAACCCTATTTAAAATGCATAAATTTATATTAACACTAATTTGTATATTTTCAATTTTTAAAAGTAATGCCCAGCAAAGAGCTCTATATTTGGGATTAACGGGTGAAGTCCAAATGGAAGCTACGTCATATCCAGGCTTCATTGGTGTTCAAGGGAAGTATGACTTTACTTGGCAGCACAACGTGCAAGCTACGTTTGGCCTAAATAGTGACAACTCCTCTTACATTGGTGCGGATTATCTATTTAATTTCTTAAAGTTTGCAAATCGATTTAACCTGTACGCTGGGGCGGGAGTGGGCTTAGAATTCTATCGTAAGACATTTGACACCGACATGCTAAATGTAACTGTTACGGTTGAAGATACTTTTCATCAAGCAAATGTTCAATTTGGAGTCAATGCGGACATCTGGAAAGGTCTTTCAATGTATTTGGGATATAAAGCCCGCTATTACATTGATCAAGAATCCCTAGATCACAATTATGTTTCTGTAGGCATTCGTTATAAAGTGTGGAATTAGATTGCTAGTTCAAGAAAGATAGCGTGCCAAAAAGTGAGGGCAACGAAAAACTATGCATAAAAAAATGGCTTATGAATTCTTATGTTACTAGGCCCTTTTTCTTTGTCTATTTTAAAGCCTCCATTGAGACTGTAAAACAACTGTGTCAAGGACAATAAATAGAAGTATTATTTTTGAGATATTAATTTATGAGTTAAAGAGAGCGATTTTGATTTTGAGTCCATGAGGGGTAAAGCTCTAGCGCAGTTACGCAGCGGAGAATCACTTTATGGCAAGAATGAAGCTTTTCCTACATTAATGAAAAAGTTATTAGAAGCAGGCTTAGGAGCTGAGATGGAGAGCCATATGGACGAGGCCCAGCGCTCCGTTGGTCATCGGCGTAACGGCAAGTCCAGTAAGCGGAGGCGAACTTCGGAGGGTACGAGTGATGTCGAAACACCCGGTGATCGTCGATCTACCTTCGAGCCCCAGCTCGTTAAGAAACGTGAAACTATTTTAGCTGGGAGCCTCGAGAAGAAGATTTTAGGCATGTATGGTCTTGGTATGAGCCTGCGTGATAGTTCGAACCACACTAAGGAAATGTACGACACAGATATCAGCCACAGTACATTTTCTTCCATAACCGATAAGATGAGTCCTGAGATCAAAGAATGGCAATCAATAAGCCTGGATTCTCTTTATACGATCGTGTGGATGGATGCCATGCACTACAAGGTAAAAGAAGACCATCGTTTTGTTTCTCGGGCGGTATACAATATACTTGGCGTTGATCGAAATGGGTACAAGCATTTACTGGGGGTGTATGTTTCGGAAAATGATGGTGCTAGCTTTTGGCTGAGCGTACTGACCGATTTACAGAACCGGGGTGTGGAGGATATCTTAATAGGCTGTATCGATAATATAAAAGGCTTTTCAGAAGCGATACAGGGTGTTTTTCCCGACACCGAAGTACAAACCTGTGTCGTGCACCAGATCAGTAATAGCTTAAAGTATGTGGCCAGTGAGGACCAAAAGGAATTTATGAACGACCTAAAACCAGTGTGCCGAGCCGATACATTGGATCTTGCCGGACTACGAATGGATGAACTTCAGGATAAATGGAGTGAAAAGTATTCGGTAGTCATCGGCTCGTGGCGGCGTAACTGAGATCGTTTGACCACCTATTTCCGATACGATAAATTCATCCGAAAATTGATCTACATCACCAAAACGATCGAAGGATTCCATCGTTAGGTCCGTAAAGTCACTAAAACCAAAGGTGCCTTCACTTCAGATATGGCCTTATTGAAACTGGTCTATTTAGCACATAAAAACATTAAGAAAAAATGGACGATGCCACTGGCCAATTGGGGGACTACGGCTCAGAAATTAGCAATTTGGTTTCCGGGAAGAATGGTGTTAGATTCACAATAAGCAAAGTGGCTGAATTACCGCCCCGTGGAGCGGTAATTCAGCCAATAAAACAGTTTGTTTTACACTCCCAAATTTAATGATTAATTCCCTCTATAACAACTTGGCTACGTTTTTACTTTTGTCAATGTTCGCGTAATTTGTCCTACATAAAAATTAGCTTCCCTATTTCTAAGACAAGTGATCCTATACCAGCAAAAGAAGATGTCATTTCTAATAGCGCTTTGTATGAGAATCTTGGCTTTAAATTATTAGCAATAGCTTCTTTAATTTCAGTCACACAATCTTTAATGTCCTGTTTTTGTGATTGATCTAACCTGATTTCTTCTTCAACTGCACGTAGCAATGCATCGAACTTTTCTTGTATAGCTGTACCAAATGTTTGATTTATATGCACATTACTTGACGATGTGACCAATGCAACTCCAGTACTATTTTCTATATTAAAGTTATAATTGTTTGTAATTAGTGGTTTCCCTTCATAGCTGTAAGAATCAGATTCGCAATAATCAATACCCCTACTTGTAATCTTAGCAATTCCTTCACCGCCGATAAAAAAGTGTGCTGAAATATATCCGTCTGTCTCGAGCCGCTTGAACAGCATGTGCTGCTCATCTCGCCTTTCGATCACCAATTTCGAAGTCTCCACTACGGTTTGGAAATCCATATAATCCCCATCATTTTTCATTGAATAAAAAGCCCTTAAAAGGACGTCTAGTTTTTCTTTCTGTTTCATTATTGATATTGGCTAAGAAGCACGAATTTAACTAATTTTCTGATGACTTGTAGTTCAATGTTTGTAATGAGGCTAAGGCCACCGAATTATTTCGCTTAGATATCTCGTCTGCTGCTTAGGTATATTTCAACTTGAAACGACTCTAATGCTCTTGTATTACCAAGAAGCGCTATCCTTTTATAATTTTCTTGGCGGTAATAAGTTCCACTTTGAACAAGGTGCTGGATCACGGTCCTTAGACTCTATCCATAGTTCGTCAGCTCATAATTTACCGTGAGGGATAGCGTGCTGATCGACCTGCGCGTAACCAGCCTGTCGGACTCCAATTCCATTAGCTCCTTACTCAGCATTTTGTTGAAAATACTCACTATCTGGGACAGAATTTCTGAAAATATTGGATTTCCAATTTAGCATTGAAGAAGATCCAAATTATTTCCTATAATCAAAGCCAAATCACCGAGTTCTCACATTTATTAATCTAGGCGGCTTGGGACGGCTACACCGAGCCCCGTGTCACAGAAAGATTCAATGAGATGATGGACTATAAGGCAATTCTCACATAGTACAATGGATGCGTATAAGAATACGATACTGAATCTTTATAAAGATGCCGGCGACGATTGGCAGGCTCACCATGCTGCCAAACAGAGCAACATTTTCCTTGGTCTGGCCATGGCGGCAGCAGCGGAACAAAATGTGGATGCTACGCCCATGGAAGGGTAACTGGATACGCTGCTAAGATTGCAGGGGAGTGGCTACCGAAGCACGGTGATTTTGCATTTGGGGTATCGTGATGAAAAGGCTGATTGGCTTGTAGGTATGAAAAAAAATCCGTTTACCGAAGGACAAGTTTGTTTCCTTTATAAGCATAGATGATGCAGCCGAGATTGAGTAGCCTGTAACGCTGGATCTGAATGATTTCACTCAGAAATAATCATTTGCAGCTAGAGAAGCTTCATATAAGTATATAAGTATACTTCAATATATTCAAAGCTTTTTGAGCTCCCGGCAATGATCCAAAAGCTAAAAGATCAAGGAAGAGCTAAGCGCTGTACCTTGAACTTTATTGATCCGTTATCTTACGCTACCAACTATCTAGCTCATTCCATATCCGTAATATCGTAACTATTAATTGAAGGTTTTCGGAAAGTGCGCGCATAATTAGGCTCATCTTTTTCTGACAACAGCATATCCTTGATTTGCGTTTGCCGGCTATCTTACTAAACATGTTTAAAGCTACTTACCCAGTTTCCAGAAGAAACGACATCAGCAATTACAAGCCTTCTTTGTGTTGTGTTAAATGTTTTTAAAGAATTGGTTATTAGGTTTTTGAAAATATGTACTGAGCTTTTTAGTTGATACTTACCATAAAATTATTTTTACTGTCGCAAAAATTGACACAAGCTAAGTGCTGTTTTTGCATACTTTAAGCATGGTTTTCTAAGAAATGTTCAAAAATTATGTCGTTCTTAAAAATTGAAAAACTACTCTCTGACGTGTTTTTTTATTATTTTGCACAAAAACAGGTATTAATACCTTCAATTGCTTTGGTCAAATTTGGTGAAACCAGGATTTGGTAGATATTTTTTACTTGTGGTGTCCTTAAACAAATGTGTTCAGTCTAGTTCCTGTCTAGTTCTAAAGTCAAGTGGGATGGGAGTGTAGCTGGGATATCTGTTTAAAATAAAATTAAGTTTGTGGTTGGCAAACAGATCATAATCTTTGAACGATGTAATCTCTGCCATACCAGAAAGTGTTAATGGATTATTGATGTTTAAAACTAGGCCGAACGGCGGAAACGTGAACTCGCAGATAATTCCGTACAGATTGGTGAAGTTGAGTACGCCGTTCCTAACCTGGCCTTCATCATTTAAGTACAGGTAGTATCGGAATTTCTTCGGTAGAACGGAATTATGCTTGTCTTTTATAAAGTCCAGTAGTTCGGGATGCAGCGACGAGAAATCAACATTGTTACAACAGATGAATATGGCAGTGACCTGTTTGATGAAATTTTTAAGATTTATTTCCGTCGCTTCTAAATTAAATCCTAAGGCCTTAGCAGTTGGATTTTGCGCTAATAAAGAATAGCAGATCTTAGAGAATGCGACATAATCTTTCACGTAGTTGACGCCAAGAAAATTTTTACATTGCTCACATAGACAGTAATCTCCTAGACCTCCTTGATAAACCCTTGATCTTATCTTCCCTTCCCGGTGGAATTCTTTGAAATTCTCCATGTATTGGTGATGATCAATACTGTAGAACGCTGTGTCTTTATTGAAAGCTGACTTGGGTGGATAATGCTCATACGTCAGTTCTTTTTTCTGCAGACAGACTCGACAAATCCCGATGGTGGTTCTCTTCATATTTTTTTCAATTTTTATCTTGGTTCCATCCAATATTCAGCTCTTTCCGCTGCTCCCTACCTTTCGACATCTTCTTACTTTTCGAATAGGGTACATCCATGTCAGGCAGCAAAAGCTGAAAGTCGGTCAATGTATTCCATATTTCGTGCTACTTTAATGCCATGTAAAGTAGGATCGCTAAAATTGCCAAAATGATCCATACCGATGCTTTTTTCTTCGGGGGTGAATGGGGCACTTTCTTATCAACTGCCATAAATGGATTGCGAGTATTATGCCGTTCTAGGTTCATGGAATCCATGGCGGTAGGTTCTCTTGTTCGATCGGGTAATTCGGATGTGGGATGCTGGAAAATAATGTCTGAATCTTGACGAACCGTTGTAGCTCCGTGCTTGGATGCAAATTTCGTCGCTGGGCTAATCGGTAGATTGCTTGATAAATTAAAATCATCTACCCGCATAAAGTCCTTACCGAACAGGTTTGATAGATATAGTTCCAAAGCATATTTATCTGGATACAGCACCTCTCGCGCTTTGCTGCCCTCAAAAGGTCCAACAATGCAGGCAGCTTCTAGCTGATCGATAATTCTTCCCGTGCGGTTATATCCGAGTTTAAGTTTGCGCTGGATCAGTGATGTAGATCCCTGTTGATGCTGGACAACCAAACGTGCTGCTTGCTCAAATAATGGGTCTCGATCTTCTAAGGAAAAAAATGTGTCATGTTCCGCTGAAACTGATAATTCCGGTAAAGGAAATGGTGAGCTGTAGGCTGATTGGTTACCAATAAACGAGGTGACCTGCAAAATACTAGCGTAATCTATGTAGGGCTGTTTAGCGCGTATCAAACGTCCTGATTTTTCATAAAGCAGCTCTCCCGAGGGGTCCAACTTTTCTGCGCCCGGACGGTCTACTATGCGTTTGGACTCATTCTGTGACATGAGTTTCATGGCGATACGCATGCTGAAATTTGCCCTCAGCGCTGTAGTAAGTTTCCGCGAGGTAATCTGGCTGGTTAAACAAAGCATATATATGCCTGTGCGCGCATTTTTTCCGCTAAGAGCTATCAGCACATTAACGGTTTGCTCATCATTAATAAAAGTCTGTAGATCATCCATAATGAGCACCATGTTTGGAAGAAACCGATGTCCCTGATCTGCATTAAGTGTACCTTCAAGGAACTTCTTATTGTAGTCGTTTACAGTTTTGACGGCTGCCCTTCGAAAAAGATCAAGTCTGTAATCGCATTCCACCAATAACGAGCCTATTGCACTATTAATTTGTGCTCCTTCGGATAGTAGTGGACTGCTATAGCTAGGCACCTTTGCAAGAAAGTGACGCTCAATAGAAAGCAATGAATTGTAATCTATCGGTTTACTGCGGCAGATAATTAACTTTAGTTCCAACGGATGGTAGGAGTAAAGCCATAAAAGGATCTGATTATATATAAGCTGCGTCTTACCAGAAGCTATGGTACCAGCGATAAGGACATTGGGCGTATCGTAAAGATCTTTCAGTACGGGATCTTTGCCACCATCCAATATAATGGGAAGTGCATATCCCGTAGATAGTTCCTGCGCTTTTTTTATTAATATTTCCCAAGATTGCGGAAGTAGATCCAGCGCTGGTACTTGGTATGCTAATAAACCCGTTGAAGGTTTGTTTTCGAAGGACAAACCTCTTTGCGTCCCTAAAATAAACTCGAGGTCCTCATTGTTTATCATCGTTATTAATTTGATTCTTACTAAGATAGTTTTTTTAATGAATAGCACATGAGGAGTTATCTCATAAAGTTACTAATAAATCATTTGGATGCCGTTTTGCGAGATGGGCATATAATGCGAGGTTAGGTTTTTTTTCGGGCGATAGATACCCCCCACTGTTTGCAAACGTAAACCAGATCTGGAATGATTTTTCGAAATAACCGTAAGTCCGGATCTACCTGAAAAATGGAGTTTTTATCGTTGGTTGAAAGTGATTTATTAATTCGATGACCACAGGTTTGCTTGCGATAATCATAATAATGAATAGCATGCCGAATAGCAAACGAAGCGAGATAGCGTTTAGTGGATCTTTAAATTGATTTTTTACAACTTTGAAAACCGCTCGCGAGCAGAAAAACGCGATTCCGATCGCACCGCAGGTGATTGCTTCATAGCTTATAAGAAGCTTGATCACATCTACGTGAAATAACGGTATTTTTTGCATATCCATTGCCCGAAGCGTAGTGGAGACCGCCGTAAATAAATCAAAGAATAA
>JAAIGF010113751.1_pt1 | contig 16147 bp, 23 predicted proteins | sample 6487441 | NCBI WGS metagenome assembly JAAIGF01 (sample SAMN13974129, study PRJNA590717) | phyllosphere metagenome | biome: pepper field; feature: multiple bacterial spot infested pepper fields; material: pepper leaves; isolation source: leaves from pepper fields | host: Capsicum annuum ... | reverse complement strand
GCTTCGAACAGGCGCTGCGAGAAGGCGGCGTGACCTTCAGCGCGGAAACCTACCCGGCCAAGCACGGCTGGATGAAGCCGGACTTCCCGGTTTATGACGAGCAAGCGGCCGAGCATGGGTGGAAGCAGATGCTGGCGTTCTTTGGTCGTGCCCTGAAGCGGGGCTAAATCGCAGGCATAAAAAAGCCGGCTTGTGGCCGGCTTTCGTAAGGCAGGTTGTGCTTACTTTTGATAAGCACCAACAGCCCGAAAAATTCCCATAAACAATGGGCTGAGATAGCTTTGCACTTTTCTTCGTACCGATTTTGTACCAGTACGAGGCGATTACTAATCTCCCTCGCTTTGTGCGAGAGCGCCCACAGTGATTGGCGTTACCGTAGCGGCGTTCTTTTTCTTGGCCACCAAGATAGCCTGCATGGCTTCTTTCGGAGGGTACACAGGACCGATAGGAGCGTTTGAAGGGTTCGCTCGGTATTTCTCGACTGTCGACTCTTTGCACCATTCCTTTGTCAGGCGAATGACGCCTTCGTAGGAACGTTGATCGATTTTTTGCGCCTCGATGATCAGGTGGAAATTTCTTCGTTCAAGGCCAGCGAGAATCCCGCTAAAGCATTCCCTGAGTAAGCAGTCATCGAGATCGCGAAATTTGATGCCTTGGGCGAGGAATTCGTAGTAGTTGAGAATGTATACCGAACCATCAATGGCATCTTTGATATCTTGGGGTACATCTATATCCCTGAACTCATCCTTGTTGGGATCAACGCGCCATTCGGCGAGTTCTGGAGCCATCGCGCTTGCTCGGAAGGCTTGGTTCATGTTTCTCGCTTGATTCTGGTATTCAACGCTGGTGCGTGAGGACATGATTATGTTGAGGGTATGGGTTCGTCGAGCATCAGCCGCGCTAGTAATCGACTGAATCCACCACCCCATGCCTACGAAGACACCAGTGACTAAAATCGAAAGAGATGTCTGATACGCCTCCTGGTAGCGGAGGACCAGATAGCTGGAGATCACCACCACGCAAACGATGACGCTGAAGAGTGGCAGCATCTCCTTGGTGTCAGGGTATTTCTTCAACACCAGCGAATAGGCCGAGAGACCAAAGCAGCTAGCCGTGGCAACGACAATAGCAAAATCAATCCAGTCGAGGGAGAAGGGCAGCGCAATGCTCGCAGCTTCGAAAAAAACTCTTGCGACGACCCCGATCACTAGGGCCGCGAGTGCTGAACCAATGAAAAATTTGCTCATTTTCCGTCCCTGAAGTTAGGCATTAAAAAAGGCCCTATTAGGGCCTTTTTCAAGGTTTAGACCTTGTTTTAGCTGTTCAGCTTTCACCAAATCCGATGCTCAGCATATCAATTCGCTCCCTCAGTAGATTTTATTACTACATCCCCACCCCAGGGGTACGGCCCACCCGGAGAGGGGTGGGAACTCAAGAAGTCTGACACTGGTGTTGGTAATGTGTTCGCCTTCTCGGCGATCACCTACGCTCATATCTAGCTGTTAAAACCACAGCCGTCAACCAGCATATCTTGCTCTTTCCGCTTGGAGCACATCCCAGCGGGCGGGCACTATGCCATAGCATGGCAAGCTGTGAAACCCCCGATCATCAGGCTGATGAACGGAAGCGTGATGGCTTCGTTCTTGAGGCTGTCACCATTTATTTCGGCTGAGTTCTTACAAGCTTTAGTTTGAGCAGCTCGTTGAAATCAGCATCGGAGTCGATCCACCTGGCGTAGCGTTCGAGCAGCACTTGGACGCTATGACCGAGCTGCTTGGCGACGAAGGCGGGGGTCATGCCCGCCATCAGGCAGATCGTCGCGTAAGTGTGGCGCGTAGCATACTGGCGTCGGTCTCTGACGCCCAGCGCTTCCAGTGTTGCCTTGAAGTGGCGCTTGGGCGTCTCTTCTGTCGTTATGAACGCTGCACCCCTTCCATCCGTTGGCTTGAATACGAAGGTGTCGCCTTCTTCCATCATGGCCAGCGCGCCACCTAGCGCCTTGAGCGCCCTTTCATTCAGCAGCACGACCCGCGCGTACTTGGTTTTCACGCGCTCGTGAATCTCTCCCTTCACCATCACGCGGCTGATGTTCGCTCGGCGTCTGGCCAGGTCGACGTCGCCCGGCTTCAGTGCCAGCAGCTCGCAGGGGCGCAGCCCGGTGAAGAATGCCGCCTCGAAGTAGTGCGCGTACATGCGCAGCTTGCCGTCGAGGGTTTCGTGCATGTGGGCGATGATTCGATCTGCCTCTTCTTCCAAGAAGGGATCGATCTCTTTCGGTTGCACTTTGCCGCGTGGCAGCGCGCCCACTGGATTTGTGGTCACCAGTTCGTCAGCGATTGCCGCCTTGAAGATGCCGCTCAGCGTATTGAGGGCGAACCGGCGGTCTGTCTGTGACGGCCAGGTGATCCGCTCAAGGGCTTTGCGCAGGTGAAGCGACCGGACCTCATTGATTGGCATGGTCGCGATGTAGGGCATCCAGTAGCTGTTGATCACGCGCTTGTAGTTGTCGCGGGTGTTTTTGACGATCTGCCGGCTGTCCAGCCACGTTTGCGTGTACTGGCCAAAGGTCGGCATCAGCCGACCCATGACGTAGCTGGTATTCGGGAACAGCTCCAGATATTTCTCTTCAGTCAGCATCCCCATCCGGTTCAGCTGTTTTACTTGATCAAGTAGACCTGCTGCGGCTGCGATGCCTTTGGGCGTTTGCGGGTAGGGGAGCGTTTCGCAGCGCCTGACTTTGTTCCAGGTGAAGCGGATACGCAGCTTGGTGCCGACAGATTCGACGCCTGGCGGCATGTCCACTGGCTTTCTTGCCATTCGTTGTACCTGCTGATGCTGTAGTAAATGCGGCCGTCCAGCTTCTGCCAGACGCCCTCCGGGATCAGTTGTTTTTCGCGCCGGCGTTCCAGTGCCTTCTGGGTAGTGCCAACCAGCTCGGCCAGCTTGGCTTCCAGCACCTTGTCGACCGGGTACTGGGTCAGTTCCTCGGCTGCGCTCATAGGGCCTCCCACTTGTGCCGGTTGGCGGCCTGACGGCGCTCTGAGCAGCGCCTGTGGTTGCCGGTGCTGCGTGGCCGGTCGCATTGGTCGCAGATCGGCGGCAGGTTGAGGTTCTGCAGGGGCAGGGCGCGCGGGGTGGTGCGGCGATAGATCGTCATGCCACGCCCTCCAGTGCGAGCCCGCGTGAATGCAGGGCATCCATGCACGCCGGGTTGATCCACAGGCACTCGGTGCGCGTGTCGCCGCCTCGGCCGGCGCTGATGCGTGCCGAAGTCTGGTTGATCGTCCAGCCCTCGAGCGCCCTGCTGTACAGCTCGCTCGGGTAGCCGCTGAGCACGACCATCCCCTGCAGCGTTTTGAGGGTGGCCAGCAGCTCGGCGTGCTGCTGGTCGTCCAGTTCATGGCGGTAGTAGCGCCCTTTCTGCGCGCCGCGCACGCGAGTGTCGTGCATGTAGGGCGGGTCGACGTAGTGCAGGGCGTTAGGCGTGTCGTGCCCCAGCATGATGTCGACGGCGGGCCGGTTCTCGATCAGCACGCCGGCGAGGCGCTGGCCGATGGTGGCCAGCTGTTCCGGGTAACGTGCCCACAGTTGCTGGGCGGTCCCGTACTGGCGATAGCAGTCGATACGAAAGCCTGTGGTGCCCTTACTCGCACCCGCTGAGCCGAAGCCCATCTGTGCGCGGATCACGGTGCGGCGTGCTCGCTCGACTGGCTCGTCTGTATGCTGCCAGGCCAGGTCGAATTCGTCGCGGGCATAGGGTGTGAGGATTAGCAGCTCGGTGAGCGCTGCCCTAGATTCGGTGCCCTGCAGCACGCGGAACAGGTTGACGATATCGCCGTCCAGGTCGTTGTAGACCTCGCCGTGGCTGCGAGGCTTCTGCATGAGCACGCCGGCCGCGCCGCCGAATGGCTCAACATACACCTGGTGCGGTGGAAAATGCTCGATCACCCAGCCAGCCAAGCGGAACTTGCCGCCGTGGTAGCGGATTACGGGGGCTGTGATGGTCATGCGGCCTCCTGTCGATAGAGTTCGATCAAGTCGGCGGCGTTGGCGGCGATCAGATCCTCTGATTCGCAGGGGCTAACGCTGTTGCCGATCAGGCGGATCTGGTCCTGATTCTTGACCGGTTTCCACTCCAGCTCGCCCGTCGTCGGGTTCTCGAACAGGCCGCGGTCGACGATGTATTCAGGGTCGAAGCCTTGAGCGATCTTGAGTTCATGCGGCTTGAGCATGCGCAGCGTGAAGTCAGCCAGCACGTAGTCGCCCAACAACACTAGGTCGACCAGCTCCGGGAAGTGTTCTGGCAGGTGCTTGTGCAGGAATGCCGCGCACTTGCGGGCCTTCTCCAGCAGCTCGGGTGGAAGCGCTGCCGCCGGGATCTGTGTCACGGTGACCAGCGCCATGCGATCCCGGGTGGGCACGGTGTGCATGGGCTCGGCAACGTCCTGCCACTGGCCGCCGGTGCTGTAGAACTTCACCAGGTAGGCGCTGGCCAGGCGCTGGTTGGAGCCGGCTTGAGTGATGGTGCTGAGTGGGCTGTCAGCCGATCGCCCGTCGCCGGTATAGAAGCCGCCATTGGCCTGCTCGAAGTGGCAGGCGGCGACCGCGTGGTGTCCTGAGTTTGTGGTGATGGCCTTCACCGGCTCTGTCATTGCTGAGCCTGTCGAGCCATTGCGTAGCGTGACCATCGCCGCGGTTACGAGCGCGTGTTTGCACCCGCCCGCCACCACGGTGCCCAGCGGCTTGTCCAAGCCGGGTGCTCGCGGCTCTTGGCCAGGGCGCTCGCCATAACCAGTCTGGATCAGCGTGGCGGCCGATAGCGCGAAGTGGCCGCCCTTGATCTGCGCGACCTGGGTGCGCAGCGGCTCGGAAACGCTGAAGGTGCGTTGATGCGTTGCGTTAGCGAACTCGGTGAGGTTGGCCACCGCCAGTTGCTCGTCGTTGAGCGGCACGATGTAGGGCTGGGCGGCCATGACTGTATGACGCCAGAAGCCCTTCGCCACCCGGCGGCAGGTGTTGTCCACGTGCGGGCGGCGGCGGTCGATCATGCTCTTGCCCAGGTCGCTCCAGTCAATGCACTCGGCCGCGGTGCGCCATGGCAACTGACCGGGCTTGGGCTTCTCGTGCCGCTTGGGTTTCGTCCATACGATGGGGCGCCCGTCAGTGCGGCCGATCATGAATAGGCGTTTGCGAATGGTGGGAGCCGCGGCGTTGGATGCGCGGCGCTCTCGCCATTCAACGGCGCAGCCCAGTCCGCGCACCAGTGCGGCTTTCGGAACCCACTTGCCGATCGCTGCCATGATCTCAGGCATGTCGGGGTGATCTGCGGCCAGCCCGGTGGTCAGGCAGGCAACGAATGCCTTGAACGTGCGCCCTTCCTCTGCCTTGAGCGGCTGGCCGTGTTCGTCCAGCGGCCCCCACTTCTGAAATTCTTCCACGTTCTCGAGGAAGAACAGGCGCGGGCGCGTAACGTGAACCCAGCGCACCACCACCCATGCGAGCGAGCGGATCTGCGGGCTACGCGGGGCGCTGCCTTTGGCCTTGCTGAAGTGACGGCAGTCAGGTGATGCCCACAGGATGCCGACGGGCTGCCCGCCGGTTGCCTGGAGCGGGTCCACGTCGAACACGTCGGTGATAAACGTCCGAGTGGTCGGGTGGTTCGCCTTGTAGACGGCAATCGCTATTGGGTTGTGGTTGATGGCGATGTCGGGGTCACGGTACGCCTTGCGGCCCCCGCTGCTGGCACCTCCAAGACCGGCGAAAAGGTCTACGTAAAGTTCTTTGGTGAACGGCAGTCGCTGCTGGCTGACTGCGATGTGCTGGTTGAATGCAGTCATGCTGCACCCCGCTGGACAGGGTGGCGAGGTGCCTGCAAGCTCAGCGCTTTGATATCGGCATGGAGTGGCTGCAGATGAGGCGTGCATGGATTCCCTCGAAGATGAGGGAGGTGAGCCTGTGGGCTTTGTGGTCCCTGCTCATAGGTGGCTCTACGCTCTGGCTTCTGGTTGGTTCCGTCGCCTACTGGGTTACGCGCGGTTGGCTTCCTCCTGACGCATCGGGATGGTTTCAGGCTTTGGGGGCTTTGATGGCCATTGGGGTGGCCGTGGCCGTCCCAATGTGGAGCCGTGCTAGTGATGATGCGCGCCGTAAGGAGGATGAATTTCACGACCGCAAGCAGCGTTTGGATAGTGTGATGAGCCTTGTTAGGCATCAGATCGACTTGATTCAACAGCTCCAGAGTCGGCCCAACCGTCAGCACCGCATGATTACCGATGTCGCCGAATCGCTGTTCGAGCTGATGCTTAGTCAGAATGACCGCGAGCTGGAGCGTATGCCAGTCGATGCTTTTGGCTCTCGCTACATCAGCGCATTGCTTGGCGTTAAAGGGACTGCCGGCATGCTGGTGGTGATTTATCGTGCCTCGCCGGGTGACTGGGTCAGCTATGGGCATCGGCTCAAGAGGGGGCGCGCAACGATGGAGGCCCTTATCAATCGTTTGGTTGAGGAGGAGGAGCATCTGTTTGTGAGCTTCGGCAAGGTTTACATCTAGCGACAGAAGCTGAATGTTCAGGTGCTGCCCATACCCCACGACAAGCTGCGCGTGCGGGCGGTTGTTGAAGCGGAGCGATGGGCTCAAGGTGCGCGCCCGGCGCACGCCTGTCAGGGGGTAGGCGGCAGCTGCGCTGCTTGGAAACAGCGAATGGATGATGCTCGTTGCTTCGCAACGGCGATTTATGACGCCACCGCGCGAAGTGCGCTGGCGGCAGCGGGCATGGGCGCGCAGCTGTTGGTGGTGTACCAGGCCGCCGCCGTGCTGACGCACGGCCCGGACTGAGGTGGTTGCGGTGGCTTGGGTCATGCTGCAGCCCTCGCGCGGTGCGTCGTGGCGAGCAACGTCATGAGCCGGTTGAAGTAGTGCTGACTCGCTTCGGCGGGGCTCCAGGGCTGGATACGAAACGCCGCGGGCTGGGTGCCGGCGAGGCACGGCCAGGCGTCCGGGTGCTCGGCCAACAGGTCGCGCTTCTCGGTGGCCAGGGCGATGGTGTCGGCGTCGTGGACGCAGTGCGGCAGCACCGGATCGATGTCGAAGCGGTGGCAGATGGCGTGCCAGATGTGGTGCTCGATCTGGCGATATTCGGGCAGCAGCTGCTTGAGCGGGCCGACCAGATCGCCGACATAGGCTTCTGTGGCGTCGTGCAGCAGCGCTTCTAGCTGGAACTGCTCGGGCACCAGATCCGCGACGATGAAGCAGTGCTGGGCAACCGAGTAGAAGGCGCGAGTGTGGCCATTGAAGCGGCACTGCATGCCGAGGCTGTGGGCGATATCGACGGGGTCAATCATGCTGGCTGCTGGTTCGAGGAGGTCAACGCGCTTGCCGGTGCGGGTGATGATGAAGGTCATGTCGGCGGCCCTCACATGCACATCGCTGGCGGCAGGCCCAGCGCGCGGCGTTCGTCGTCGATGCGTTCCCAGGTGTCTTTGCCATCGCCGATCCAGTTGATGGGAGGCTGAATGATGTAGCCGTCTTCGTCGCGCTCGAGCTGCTGGCGGGGCTGCGGGTTCTGCTGGGCTTCGGTGTAGCGCTCGATGATCGCGGTGAGTGCTTTCTGCGCTAGCTCGGGCTGGTTGGTCTTGCTGGTGCCGGAGCGGCTGAATTGGCGCGCCGCTTGGCCCAGCTGGCGGGCAGCGAGCTTGAGGTTCAACAGGTCGTCGTGCGTCAAAGCCTTCGCATGGAGCCGGCCGATCACGTCGTCAAGACGTGTCGTCTCTGCGTCCAGCTGGTTCGCCCGCTCACTGAGGCGCGCTGCCTCGCGGGCATTCTCTTGTTGTCGCTTCAGAGCCGCCTCAACCTCGCTCTGGAGTTGCTGCATACGGGCCTCGCTGTTCTCGCGGATGCCGGCGATCATTTCCTTCCAGTATTTGGCGGCAGTGCTGCGGCCTTGGCCATAGCCGATTGCTTCGCCGGCTTTGCGGCCAGTGCGAAGGCCGCTGACGTAGCTGATGCCGATCAGGATGACGATCAGCACGGCCATGACGGCCAGGGCATAGAGTTGGGGGGTTGTCAGTTGCATGGTGCGGCCTCTCTGTTGGTGCCCCGCTGGTGGTGGCAGCAGGGCGCATGGTGGTTTTGGTTAAGCTTGCAGGGTGGCGCCGAGTTCGCGCGGGCCGGCAAGGCGTGCCTTGATCCAGCAGCGCTTTGGGGTGTTGAGTAGCGTGCGGTTCGTGCGAGTCCATGCCTCGGCGTCAGTCGCTGTGCGAGCGCGGACGTATACGGTTCGTTTGTAGGTTGGTTTGTTAGGTGGACCCGTCCGTATGTCGACGGCGTGCGTTTTCCACTCCTTGTCCGCCCAGTAGCGGGCAGCGAGTTCTGCATCGCTCATGCTGGCCAGTGTCGGTTCAGCCATTTCGGTGCTCCTCCAACTGGCCGGCCAGGGCGTTGTCGGCCGCGTCGGACTGGCTGTCGATGAAGATGGCCAGGTGACGTATGTCGATAAACTTGGGGGCCTTGGCGCTGGTGTCGAGGGTGACGACAGGCAGGCTGAAACGCCCGCTGTTCATCGCGCGGGTGAAGTTCTCCGGGTTGAGGTTGGCGAAGTAGCGGGTGCGCACCTGATCGGCGGGTGCGAGCACGTCGCCGAAGGTGCGATACAGCAGCTCGACGGTCTGCGCGCGGGGCGCTGGCGGTAGGCGCAATTCCTTCTGGCTCATGCCACTGCCTTGTCAGCGTCGGCCAGTTGAGCCTCCAGCCGCTGCAGCGTGAGCTTGCCGCGCAGCCGTGCAGGCGCGGGCTTGCCCTTCGGCTGCTGGGCTTTGGCGATGTCGGTGTTGAGCTTGGCCAGGCAGGCTTTGGCAGTGGAGCCGAACGCGACGAAGCGCGGTAGGGGCGAGGTGCTGTCCCACGGTTCGATGACGGCGCCCAGCTCCACGCCGTCGAGGCCGCCGCCCAGACGCAGCATCGCGCGTACGCGGTACTGGTCGCCCAGGTCTTTGCTCATGTGCTCCAGAGCTGCGGTCAGCTGCATGTGCTCACGCTGGAGCGGCGCGCCGTCGGTGGTGAGCGACACCCCGGCGGCGGTGGCGGCCAGGGTGAGGTTGGCCAGCACCTTCTCGGGTGTGAAGCGCGCGGCGCCGAGCTGCAGCAGCTCGATCAGCAGGGCCTCGATCAATTTAGTGTCCATGTTGCTTCCTCTGTTGTTGGTCAAAGGCGATCTCTACGTGCTTGCGGGTGAGCGCCTGCAGGTGCTCCGGCACCCGCGCCAATGCCGCGCGCCGTTCTTCCTTCGTTTTCAGGGCGAGGATCTGAGCGGCGTACTGGCGGGGGCGGGTTTCGGTGTCATGCGACATCGCGCGGATCCTGCTGGGCTGGTGGCATTGGGCGCTCGATGCCCAGCTTGTCGGCCAGCCAGTTGATGCCGGCATCGGTTACGCGGGTGGTGCGGGTGAACCGCCAGCCCTTGGTGTCGCTGTAGAACTTGTTTTCGCGGGTGACCAGATAGAGCTTGGTCAGCTCGGGATTGGTTGGCAGGTTGTACTGATCGGTCAGGCCCTTTTCGCGCATGCGCTTCATCATGTCGCGGTGCTTAAGGCCGAGGCGCGCGGCTGTATCTTTGAGGGAATGGCTCATCGCAGCACCTCAAGCAGCGGCCGCGAGGGAGTCGCGGTAGCCCTGCAGGAAGCGGTTCATGGTGTCGGCCAGTAGTGCATAGGCGCGCTGCGTGTCGCGGGGCAGGGTCACGCCGCAGAAAGCACCGTCCAGCTGGATCTGTGCGCTGTAGCCGCGACTGGTGCGGCTGATCTGCAGGGTTGGCTCCAGTTCGTCGGCCTCCAGCTCCCAGGTGCCACTACCTACGCGGATCGCACGGCGCAGGCGGCGCTCCAATTCGCTGGCGAGCAGATCCTCACCTATTTCAGGAAGGTCGATAGCCAACTCGCCATTTGCTGCGCATTCGATAAATCGCACCACGCGCGCGGCAGTGTCTGCCCGGTGCTTCTCCAGCACGACGCTGTTGGTATGGCGGTTGCCGGCAAACGTCACCATCAGCTCCAGTGCGTTTTCGCATTGCTCGAAGGCGACTGCGACGCGCAGCTGGGTGTTACCGCCGAGGCTACGGAGCGTGTGGTGGAAGGTGCCGTTAAGGCTTACCTGGTACTTCAGCAGCTGCTTGGACAGGGCTGTGAGGTACAGGGTGCTAAGGCGAATGCTCATGCCGCGTGCCCTCCGTCGTTCGGATCGAAGGGAGCGGGCTGCTCGATCACCAGATAGCGGCGGTCACGGCTCTGCGCGTTGAGTGCGTCAACGTTGCCGGTAGCGAATGTGAAGTTCGGGCGTGCGGGGATGTAGCGGGCGCCGGCCAGCCGAGCAGCGCGACGAATTTCTGCGATCAGCTCGGTAGGGCAGCGTGGGTGCGTGTGGACTGTTGCGGACATAGGTAGATCACTCGTCTGTGGTGGAGACGAGACAAATCTACAGTTTGATTTGTAATTAGGTCAACAGCTTTGTTTGTAGGCTCGCGCGGCGTTTGTTACAGCTGTTGCACTTTCCACATGGCGCGACCGCACAGCTGCCACTCTTCGTTGATCTGAATGTAGCGTGGCTTCCAGTCAGGATTGGTTGCTTCCAAATACCATTCTCCGCTGTCCTGGCGAAGTCGTTTGAACGTGACTGAGTTTGAGCCGGTGAGCTTGGCGACAACGTAGTCGCCAGATTTAGCCTCTTTCGATGGGTCGATCACAACCTTGTCGCCATCGTTAAAGCTTACGGAATCAGCAGGGTTGCACATGCTCACGCCTTCGATGCGCAGTACAAAGGCATTGGGGCCAACTGGCCCCGGCGCGTCAATCCACTCCTCCGCGTCGCCGGGTTGGAAGTTATCAATGGCCTCACACCATGCCCCTGCGGCTACTGACCCGATCACGGGCAGCTTTTTCACTGCTGGTCCAACTACCGACGCCCGGTCGACGTACTGAGGGCAGGCTTCTTCAACCCCCTCGCGCGGTTGCACGGCTGGATCAATCGACTCCGGGGCCAATCCTAAAGCCCGAGCTATCTGCGGGAGAAATTTAGAGTGCTTGGTACGGCCTGCCTCGATGGCCGCATAGGACTGTTGCCTGAAGATCTCGCCCCCTAGCAGGTCGCTGACGGCACGTGCGACCTGCCCTTGGGACATGCCCAGCTCGGATCGACGCTTCTTCAATGTCTCGGCTATCGCCTGTTGGCGCTGAATTTGTGTGCTCATGTGCGGAGGCTACAAATATCTTTGTAAGCACTCAAACAGTATTGCTTGTTGCATTTCAACAGTATTGTTTGTAGATTCTCGGCTGTATCCACAGGAGAACACCGTTATGAGTTCCGATGCGTTGATGAAAGCTGCTTTTGAGGAAGCAGTTAAAGCTATCGGTGGCCAGTCCGCGGCATCACGCAGCCTTACGGAGCAAGGCCACAAGATTTCCCAGCAGCTCCTACGCCACCACCTGAAGGTCAAGGGGCGTTGCCCAGCTGAGCTGGTATTGGCTTTTGAAGCGATGTCAGGTGTCAGCCGCTACCGCCTGCGGCCAGATGTATTTGGTGATCAGCCCGCTGTTGAGGCCCGCGCCGCATAGAAAAAAGGCGCCGTAAGGCGCCTGGTTTCCCGGCCCGGCTGAGCCTGGCCGTACCTGGGCACGAGTGCTCAGGCTGCCTACTTCTCCACCACAGATACATAGGCTTTTGTGACCACCATGCAACGGAGCCACGAGGTGACTATAGCAAGCGGTCACCACAGGGTCACTGGCAGCTTCTGACTGAAATTGCCATGACCGGCTCCACCCGGCGCGTACCACCACTGCGCGCCATAGCTGAGTTGGGATACCCAGCGTTGCGCCGCTACCGCCACCACCGGTAGCGGCGCTGTAGTGGCAGGGGCTGTGCGGAGCACGGCCCCTGCCTGGGGATGCGGACGGCCAAGCCTGGCCGTGCGCGTGCAACCACCATGCAACCAAGAGAAATCACCATGCCGCGATTCGACTATGCGGAGCAGATCGAGCGCCTGGGGCGCGAGATCATGCCGCTGACCGATGCTTTCAACCTTGTCGCCCGTAATCAGGCCATGTGCCACGGCGGCATCACTGGCTTTGCTCATTCAACTGGCCGGAACGTGAACACCACGGCCCACAAGTTCGACCCTGCCCACACCAGCCACGTGCTGAACCTTTACGACCTGCTCGACTTCATGCGCTACGTGACCCCTGAAGGACGCGCGGTGCTGTGGGACTCGCTGCACGCGGAGCTGGGCGACAGCCTGTGGTTCTTCGTGTCGCCCCTGCAGGGCGAGGACATTCCGCAAACGCTGGTGAACGGCGCTGGCGAGATCCTGCACACGGCAGCTGATGCCGCCACCACTGTGGCCAGGCATATCGAAGACAACCGGATCGATGACGCCGAGCTGGCCGAGACGCGCAAGCTGACCAGCCGAATCATCCGCGCTGCCATCGGCCTCTATCAGCGGGCTCGCTACGTTAACCAGACGACCGTAGGTGATAGCCGTGGCTGACATTGCAGATATCGCGAATGACCGCATGCAACAGGAGCTGGATCAGCGACTGGCCGCGCACGGCTTGAGTCGCCCGCGCCAGGTATCCGAGGAATGCGGGTACTGCGGGGTGGAAATCCCGTTCGAGCGCTTGCAGGCGCTGGCGAAGATGGATTGCCTGCGTTGCGTTGAATGCCAGGACATCCATGAGCGCCGCGGGGGTGGCCGGTGAGTGAGCGTCACGAGCTGCTAGACGACGTGCTCGCCCAGCTGCAGACGGGCGGGCTGAACCCTGAAACGCCCCTGGTGATCGGCAAGCGCACGCGCTGCGAGGCCGAGGGCGACAAGAAGCCGGAGAAAACCGGCTGGTATGTGATCTACGAGCACCAGTTGAGCGATGGCCGCACCAGCTTCTGCGGCGCGTTCGGTGATTGGCGTTCAGGCGAGAAGGGCAGCTGGCAGAAGATCAAGCCGAAGGGCGGGCGCTTGAGCGCTGAAGACCGGGCGGTGATGAAGGCGAAAGCCGAGGAAGGGCAGCGCCGCGCGGCCGAGGCAGAGCAGCGCAAGCACCGCACGGCCGCCCGGCGCGCTGCGGGCATCTGGAAGCACTTGGAAGAGAAGGGCGGTTGCAAGTACCTCGACGACAAGCGCGTGGAGGGCTTTGGCCTGCGCTTCAAGCGTAAGTCCGGCACCGCGCTGGTGCCGATGCGAAATGTGAAGACCTGGGACATTGTGGGCCTGCAGGTGCTGTACCCGGAGAAGCAAGCGGAGACCGGCCGCAACAAGGATTATTGGCCGTACGGCCTGGAGAAGCAGGGCGCTGTGCACCTGATCGGCCCGGAGCCTGAGCCGGGCGACGTGATTCTGGTATGTGAGGGCTACGCGACTGGCGCAAGCCTGCACATGGCTACCCAGCTCACTACGGCAGTCTGTTTTGACGCCGGCAACCTGCTGCCGGTGGCCGAAGGGCTGCGTGTGCGTTACCCCGGTCGCCAGCTGGTGTTCTGCGGTGACGACGACTGGAAGACGATGATCCAAGGCAAGCTGGTCAACGTCGGGAAGATCAAGGCCGACAATGCCTCGGTGATCGTCGGCGGCCAAGTGGTGTTGCCGACGTTTGACGAAGGCCGCGAAGACAAGTGGACCGACTTCAACGACCTGCATTGCGTCAGCGGCTTGGGCGCGGTGCGCGCCCAAGTGATGGCGGTGGTGCGGCCCGCTACTGATGACCCTTGGCGCGAGCGCCTGCAGTACGCGGAGAAGGGCGGGATGATCGCGCACCCATTTAACGTGGCGCTGATCCTGGGGAATGACACGCGCTGGCGTGGCGTGATCGCCTTCGACTCGTTCAGCTCGAAGATCCGCAAGATGCGCACGCCACCTTATGGGGGCGCGGCGGGTGACTGGGGCGACTTGGACGACATCAAGGTGACGCTGTGGCTGGCCGACGTGTACGGGCTACGGGTGAAGTCGGCCCACGTAGTTGAGGCAGTGAACGCGGTGGCCCATGACAACGCCTTTCACCCGGTGCGCGAGTACCTGCAGGGGCTGGAATGGGACGGCGCACCGCGGCTGGAGCACTGGCTACACAAGCGCCTGGGCGTCGCCGATAGCCCGTACACACGCAAGGTGGGTAAGCGCTGGATGATTTCGGCGGTCGCTCGGGTGTTCAAGCCCGGCTGCAAGGCTGACTCGGTGCTGATTCTTGAGGGGATTCAGGGCGCGGGTAAGTCGACCTCGATGTCGGTGCTGGGCGGCCTGTGGTTCATGGATACGCCGTTCAACCTAGGCGATAAAGACGGCTATCAAGCGATCCGGGGCAAGTGGATCATTGAGCTGGGTGAGCTGGACGCCTTCAACAAGGCCGAGTCGACGCGCGCCAAGCAGTTCTTTTCGGCCTCGGTGGACACCTACCGCGAGAGCTACGGGCGTCGGGTGCTGGACGTGCCGCGCCAATGCGTGTTTGTGGGCACGACCAACCAAGACGAGTACCTGAAGGACGACACGGGCAACCGCCGCTATTGGCCGGTGATGTGCACAAAAGTGGATATCGAAGGGCTGCGCGAAGACCGGGACCAGCTGTGGGCCGAGGGGATGGCGTGTTTCGAGGCCGGGCACGTGTGGTGGGTGGAGCGGGACGAGTCATCCGACTTCGCCGCCGAGCAGGAGAAGCGCTATCAGGCGGATATGTGGGAAGAACCAATCATCGCGTTCCTCGACAAGCATATCGGCGAGACGGTGACGGGAGCGCAGATCCTCGACAAGGCGCTGAACATCGACCCCAGCCACTGGGATAAGCCCTCGCAGATGCGGGTGGGGAAGATCATGCATCGCCTGCAATGGCCTCGGCGCCGGCAGGGCAGTGGGCCGGGTGGCACGCGGGGCTATGCCTACGTGAAGCCGGCCGGGTGGAAGAAAGGGCAACTCGCGCTTGAGGCGGGCAAGAAGGAGAGTGCGTTTTGATTCCTGAAATGGATGAGATGCTGAAGCTGTGGGCGCGGGACATGCACGGCGGCCCAGGTGCTGGCGGTGGCGGTGGTTCGGTGCTGGCTCAGTTGATGGACTGCAAGGGCGACTTGGTGCGCGGCTCGCGGGGAGGCTCGCGGATGTTGCTGCCTTGGAGCGCTGATATTGAAATCATCGTCAACAAGCACTTGGATGCGCAGCTTGCCTTGGTGGTGCGCGAGCACTACCTGTGCCGTGACCCGGATCGGCGGGATAGCCAGAAGTACAGCGCGTGTGGCTGCGGGCGCTCGCAGTTCTATGAGCGTTTGCATAGCGCGCACCACGCCATCGCAGGTATGCTGCTGGCTCGCGCCGCGTGATGGCGCACCGTCCCTGCACGTCCCACCTTGTTTTTCAGCAGGTGGGACGCCTGAAAGTCGCGTCAAATCTGGCGCCGTCCCACCTCCCCACCTTTCTCACACACCCGCACACAGGGCACAGGCACGCGCGCGCGTTGCGCGCAGCGTAATTACTTTATCTCTATACGTGAGAAGGTAGTTAAAAAGTAGGACGGTAGGGCAACACATTGTTTTTACTGTGTTTTTTGGCGTCCCACTAGGCGCAAGTGTAGTGGGGCAGGTAGGGCACTGCCCTGCGGGGCGGTAGCCAGTGTGTGATATGGGCGTTTTTTCTCGGTGCGTCGTCGTTGATTGCGGGGTGGCAATAAAATCGGATTGCTGCCACCGGATTGAGGGGGTATAAATCTCGCATCTTCGGAGAAGTGCGCAACCCGGCGCTTCCCCAGCAAACCCGGCCACCGCGCCGGGTTTTTTGTTTGTGGCGCCCCGTGGTTGCGGCGCCGAGCCCATGGACGGGCTACCTACTCGAAGCCTCGGCATGTGCCGGGGCTTTTTCGTTTCTGGCCTTTGGCCGCTTGGGAGTGTTCACGATGGGCGAGCCAACAGTCGCTGCGATAGGTGTCGCCGGTGCGCTGGGTGCCGGGCTGTCGGGCTTCTTCGCTGGTGTCGATGGCAACGCAGCCACCGGCGCGTTGTGCGGGGCGCTGGTGTTCGTGATGGCCCGCCCTGACCTGAAGCTGCTCGAGCGAATCGTGTACTTCTTCGTCAGCCTGCTGATGGGCTACCTGTTCAGCCCGGCTCTGTCCGAACTTGAGTTCCAAGGCATCCGGCCAT
>JAAIGF010020153.1_pt1 | contig 16148 bp, 15 predicted proteins | sample 6487441 | NCBI WGS metagenome assembly JAAIGF01 (sample SAMN13974129, study PRJNA590717) | phyllosphere metagenome | biome: pepper field; feature: multiple bacterial spot infested pepper fields; material: pepper leaves; isolation source: leaves from pepper fields | host: Capsicum annuum ... | reverse complement strand
TTCCGCCCGTCCTTCTTCCCCTTCACGGAGCCGAGCTTCGAGGTGGATATTCAGTGTGACCGTTCCGGCCCGATCGTGAAGTTCGGCGAAGGCAAGGACTGGATGGAAATCCTCGGCTGCGGCATGGTGCACCCCAACGTACTGCGCGCCGGTGGGCTGGACCCGGATGAATATCAGGGCTTCGCATGGGGCATGGGCCTCGACCGCATCGCCATGCTGAAATACGGCATGCCGGACCTGCGCGATTTCTTCAACGCCGATGTCCGCTGGATGAACCATTACGGCTTCCGCCCGCTGGACATGCCGACTTTATTTGGCGGTCTGAGCAGCTAAACATGCCGACCTTATTGATCTGGCAAGGGTACAAGTTCCGGTTCTACTCTTCAGATGGAGGGGAGCCACCCCATGTCCACATCGTCAAGGATAAGCGGTCGGCTAAAGTGTGGCTCATCAACATGGAAATCGCCTATAATCACGGGTATAATAACCGCGAAGTTGCGGAGTTTCTGGCTAAGATAGATGAAAGCCGCGCCGATTGGATGGAGAAGTGGAATGAGTTCTTTGGAATTTGAAACCGAGGAAATGTCACCCGTCGCTGCCGAGTGCGACGCTTACTTCGTCTATGTGACCTTGGCAGACGGGCGGCAAATCCGTGCCCCGCTTTGGTGGTATCCGTTTTTGAGCAACGCTGCACCGGAGCAACGAACGAATGTCGAGTTGCAGTTTTCGGGCGTTTGGTGGCCAGACATGGATGATGGCGTTTCCGTGAAATCGATGCTTCTTGGTTGGAAAGCACCAGGTGCCAAGGCGCCGTCAAAAGCTGCGTGACCTGTAGGATCGCATTTACTTGAGATCGCCGGTCCAGAAGAGAAAATACCGTTAGGAATAGACACAAATGAAATTCACACTCTCCTGGCTGAAAGAGCATCTCGATACGGATGCGTCTCTGGACCAGATTTGCGAGCGCCTGACCGCGATTGGTCTCGAAGTCGAAGATGTAGATGACAAGGCGGCGTACAAGCCGTTCGTTATCGCCAAGGTCCTGTCGGCTGAAAAGCATCCCGAGGCGGACCGCCTGAAGGTTCTGTCCGTTGATGCAGGTGACGGCAAGCCGGTGCAGATCGTCTGTGGTGCGCCAAATGCACGCGCCGGTCTCGTCGGCGCGCTGGCGCGTCCGGGCACCTATGTTCCGGGCATCGATGTCACGCTGTCGGTCGGCAAAATCCGCGGTGTCGAAAGCCATGGCATGATGTGCTCCGAGAAGGAGCTGAACATTTCCGACAGCCATGACGGTATCATCGACCTGCCGGAAGATGCTCCTGTCGGTACGTCCTTCGCATCCTATGCCGGTCTGGATGATCCTGTCATCGAGATCAACCTGACGCCGAACCGTCCCGACTGCACCTCGATCTATGGCATCGCCCGCGATCTCGCTGCCTCCGGTCTCGGCAAGCTGAAGACCAAGGCTGCACCGAGCTTCAAGGTCGAAGGCGCAACGCCGGTCGACGTGAAGCTGGAATTGGACGATCCGGCGCTCTGCCCCGGCTTTTCGCTACGCATCGTGCGCGGCGTGAAGAACGGCCCGAGCCCGAAGTGGATGCAGCAACGCCTGATGGCCATCGGCCTTCGCCCGATCAACGCGCTGGTGGACATCACTAATTACATGACCTTCGATCAGGGTCGCCCGATGCACGTCTTCGACGCGGCAAAGGTCAAGGGTGATCTCACGGTTCGCCGTGCACAGGACGGCGAAACCGTTCTGGCGCTCGACCAGCGTGAATACAAGCTCGGTCCGAACAATGTGGTGATTTCCGACGACAACGGCGTCGAATCCATCGGCGGCGTCATGGGCGGCGAGCATTCCGGTTGCGATGAAAACACCGTCGATGTGCTGATCGAATCCGCCTTGTGGGACCCGATCAACATTGCCAAGACCGGCCGTTCGCTCGGTATCATCACCGATGCGCGCTATCGCTTCGAGCGCGGCGTCGATCCAGACTATATGGTGCCGGGCCTCCAGCGCACGACGGAACTGGTGCTGGAGCTTTGCGGCGGTGTTGCCGGTGAAGCGAAGGTTGTCGGTTACAAGGGCTTCGAGCCGAAATGGATTGACTTCCCGCTGTCCGAAGTAAAGCGCCTGACAGGTATCGATATTTCCGCGGAGGAAAGCCTTTCCATCCTCAAGGCTCTCGGCTTTGGCGTGGAAGGTTCGGGCGAACGCGTCTCCGTTTCGGTTCCATCGTGGCGTCCCGATGTGGATGGCAAAGCCGATCTGGTGGAAGAGGTCATGCGCATCCATGGCGTCGATAATATCCAGCCGGAACCGCTGGAAAGCTTCGGTGCCGTCAATGGCCGTATTCTGACGACGCTGCAAATCCGTACGCGCATCGCGCGCCGCGCGCTGGCAAGCCGTGGCATGCTGGAAGCCGTGACCTGGTCTTTCATCCCGGAAGCACAGGCCAAGCTCTTCGGCGGAGGTTCGTCTGCGCTGAAGCTTGCGAACCCGATCGCTGCCGACATGTCCGACATGCGGCCTTCGCTTCTGCCGGGCCTTTTGACGGCGGCGCAGCGCAATGCCGACAAGGGCTACGGCGATGTCGCGATCTTCGAAGTGTCAGGCACTTATGAGGGTGACACCCCGGAAGCGCAGCGTCGTGTGGCTGGTGGCGTTCGCCGTGGAACGGCATCGCTTGCCGGTTCCGGTCGCATGTGGTCCAATGCTGCCAAGGGTGGCGGCAAGGCGGTCGATGTTTACGATGCCAAGGCCGATGCTCTGGCCGTGATCGAAGCCTGCGGCCTGCCGATGGCGAACGTCCAGATCGAAGCCGGTGCTCCCGGTTGGTACCATCCGGGCCGCTCCGGCACAATCAAGATGGGACCGAAGATCATCCTCGGATATTTCGGCGAATTTCATCCGAAGACGCTTGGTGAACTCGACGTTTCCGGTGCTTATTGCGGTTTCGAAATCTATCTCGATGCCATGGCAGAGCCGAAGAAGAAGGCGACACGCACCAAGCCCGCTCTTGAACTTTCGCCTTTCCAGACGGTGAAGCGCGATTTTGCATTCGTGGTCGACAAGTCTGTCGAAGCGGGTGCGATCATTAAGGCCGCCACGAGTGCCGATCGTAAGCTGGTCACGGGCGTCAATGTTTTCGACGTTTTCGAAGGTGCATCGCTGGGTGAAAACAAGAAGTCGGTTGCCATCGAGGTCCAAATCCAGCCGCTCGATAAAACGTTGACGGACGAGGATTTCGAAGCGCTGACGGCTAAGATCGTCGGCAATGTCGAGAAAACGACCGGCGGCGTTCTGCGCGCTTAAGCCAGTTTCATTGGCTCTATAAGATATGAGACCCGCCTCACGAGGCGGGTTTTTTATTGGCGAAAACTAAACATCGCATCAAAGCTACCTGAGCGTGTTATTTTGCTCAAAGGGTCTGTTTCAAGCTGAAATACCATGTTCAGGTTGCTCTCCATCCGGGTTTCGGTACTATGCCGCAAGCGGCACGGAGGCCGCCCGGAGGAGGTTTTATGACTATGCGACTTTTCAAACGCCGCGCAGCACTCATGCTGGCAGCGTCGGCTGCGACTATCCTGTGCATGAATGGAGTTGCCAGCGCCCAGACCTATCCTGAGCGACCGATTACGCTTGTCGTGCCGTTCGCCGCTGGCGGCTCCACGGATGTCGTTGCGCGCGTGATTGCGCAGAAAATGGGCGAGGGGCTGGGTCAACAGATCGTTGTCGAAAATATTGCAGGCGCGGGCGGCAATCTCGGGGCAGACCGCGTGGCGCGTGCCGAGCCGGATGGCTATACGATTCTCATGGGTACGGTCGCGACACACGCGCTCAACCCCTTGATCCTCAAGACCAAGCCTTATGATCCGGAAAAGGATTTCGCACCGGTTTCGCTGCTCGTGGTGGTGCCCAATGTACTGGTCGTAAACCCGCAGCTTCCGGTGAATAATGTCGCGGAACTTGTCGCACTTTTGAAGGCCGAGCCGGAGAAACATGCCTATGCCTCATCCGGCAACGGCACGCCGCTTCACCTTTCGGGAGAGTTGTTCAAGAGCATGGCGGGTGTCGATATGCAGCATGTGCCCTATAAGGGCTCTGGTCCCGCCTTGAATGATCTTCTGGGCAACCAGATTTCGATCATGTTCGACAACTTGCCGTCCTCTTCCGGTCACATCAAGTCGGGCACATTGAAGGCGTTGGGCGTGACTACGGCGGAGCGCGCTTCCTCCTTCCCGGATGTCCCGACCATTGCCGAAACGGTGCCGGGCTATGAAACCTACACCTGGAACGCTCTTTTCGCCCCTGCGGGAACGCCGGATGACGCAGTCAACAAGCTCAACGAGGCAGTAAAGAAGGCACTAGCCGATCCGGGTGTTGCCGGACGCATGGCGGAGTTTAGCGCAAAGATCGTGGCATCTTCGCCGGAAGAGCTGAAGACCCATGTGTCGGAAGAAATCGCGAAATGGGGTCCGGTGGTGAAGGACGCGAACGTCCAGATGGACTGACGGCATTTCGAAACTCACCGCGTCTCGTGGAAGACGCGGTGGGCCGCCTTAAAGCGACACGGTGATGCCGCCATCCACATAAAGTACGTGACCGTTGACGAAGGAGGACGCGTCGGACGCAAGAAAGATGCAGGCACCGACGAGTTCTTCCACATTGCCCCAGCGCCCGGCGGGCGTGCGCTTTTTCAGCCAGTCGGTAAAATTCGGGTCGTCAACAAGGGCGGCATTCAAAGGCGTATCGAAATAACCGGGCGCGATGGCATTGCATTGCAGGCCATGTCTGGCCCAGTCGGTGGCCATGCCCTTGGTCAGATTGGCAACCGCGCCTTTGGTGGTTGTGTAGGGCGCAATTCCGGGGCGGGCGAGTGCGGATTGCACGCTGGCAATGTTGACGATCTTTCCCTTTCCGCGCTGTATCATGTGACGTGCGACCGCCTGACCCACATTGAAGACGGTCGAAATATTGGCTCTCAGAAGTGTCTCGAAGGCCTGCGCAGGAAATTCCTCCAGCGGCGCCCGATGCTGCATACCGGCGTTGTTGACCAGAATGTCGATCGGGCCATGCTCGCTTTCAAAACCATCGACAGCTGCTTTCACACCGTCATAATCCGTTGCATCGAAGGCCAGAAACGTCGCGCCGTCAATTTCTTGTGTAGCGGCCTCAAGCTTGGCCTTGTCTCTTCCGTTCAGGACGACCTTTGCACCTGCGGCTGCAAGCCCGCGCGCCAGTGCAAAGCCGATGCCTTGAGAAGACCCGGTGATCAGTGCGGTCTTGCCGGATAAATTGAACAGTTGAACGGACATGTCTCCTCCTCATATGCGATTCCACCGAACTTAACCGCACAGGCGCTAAGGGCAAAGGGCTTCATGTAAACATCGAGCAGGGACTGCCGAGAAAAGGTGCAAAATTTTATCAAACGATAAAATTTTTATCGTTTGATAAAATAATTGAAGCGCCGATGTACCAGGCCTATTGATTTTATTTGCATTTTCAGACTGGCACGAAAGCTGCTTCCATTCCTTCAAAAGGTTCAACCAAGGGAACAGAACTGGAGGATGAAATGGAAATTGGTGTTTTCATTCCAATCGGAAACAATGGCTGGCTGCTTTCGGAAAACTCGCCCCAATACAAGCCGAGCTTTCAGCTGAACAAGGAAATCACGCTGAAGGCCGAGAAATACGGTTTCGATTTTGCGCTGTCCATGATCAAGCTGCGGGGCTTCGGGGGCAAGACGGAGTTCTGGGATTATAATCTGGAGTCCTTCACCCTCATGGCCGGTCTTGCGGCGGTCACGTCCAAGATAAAGCTCTTCGCCACGGCGGCAACGATTGTTATGCCTCCAGCCATTGTCGCGCGCATGGCAACGACGATCGACAGCATCTCTGGCGGGCGCTTCGGTATTAATCTGGTGACGGGATGGCAGCGACCGGAATACAGCCAGATGGGACTGTGGCCGGGCGACGATTATTTCGGCGACCGTTACGAATATCTCGGGGAATATACGACGGTCTTGCAGGAACTGCTGACCGAGGGTCAGTCTGACCTGAAGGGCAAGTATTTCACCATGGATGACTGCCGCATGAAGCCGGTGCCGGAAGGGCATGTAAAGCTTATCTGCGCAGGTTCATCCGACAAAGGCATGGCGTTTTCGGCACAATTTGCCGATTACAGTTTCTGCTTCGGTGTGGGCGTCAACACGCCAAAGGCATTCGCACCAACGAATGAGCGGCTTCTGGCGGCAACCGAAAAGACCGGGCGCGATGTGAAATCCTTCGTGCTGACAATGGTGATTGCCGAGGAAAAAGCCGAAGACGCTTGGGCAAAGTGGGAGCATTACAAGGCCGGTGCCGATCAGGAGGCCATCAAGTGGCTCGGCCTGCAAAGCGCTGTCGATACGAAATCGGGCTCCGATACCAATGTCCGCCACATGTCCAATCCGGTCTCGGCGGTCAACATTAACATGGGCACGCTAATCGGCTCCTATGAGGAAGTGGCGGCAATGCTGGATGAAATGGCGGAGGTGCCGGGAACCGGCGGCACAATGCTGACCTTCGATGATTTTCTTGAGGGCGTGGAAAAGTTCGGCAAGTTCGTGCAGCCGCTGATGAAGAGCCGCGCTCATATAAAGCCGGCGCTGGAGGCTGCGGAATGAGCGATACCGTCGTTGCAGGTTACACAGCTCCACGGAGCCGTTCGGAGAGCGTAACACTCCCCGCCCGTCCCGAACCGATCTCGCTGAAACCATCCGAGACGGCGGTCGTGGTGGTGGATATGCAGAACGCCTATTCCACCGAAGGCGGATATGTGGATTTGGCCGGGTTCGATATTTCGGGCGCGAAATCCACCATTTCCAACATCAAAAAGACGCTGGATGCGGCGCGAGCCGCAGGCGTTCTCGTCGTCTATTTCCAGAATGGCTGGGATAAGGACTATGTCGAGGCAGGTGGTCCGGGTTCGCCGAACTGGCATAAATCCAACGCGCTGAAGCATATGCGCGCCAACCCGGAGCATCAGGGCAAGCTTCTGGCCAAGGGGACATGGGACTATGCCATCGTGGATGAGTTGCAGCCACAGCCGGGCGATATTCTGGTGCCAAAGACCCGCTATAGCGGCTTTTTCAACACCAATATGGATAGCGTTTTGCGCGCGCGGGGCATCCGCAATCTGGTCTTCGTCGGCATTGCCACCAATGTCTGCGTCGAAAGCTCGCTGCGCGATGCCTTCCATCTCGAATATTTCGGCGTGATGCTGGAAGACGCGACGCATCATCTAGGGCCGGAATTCATTCAGCAGGCCACCGTCTACAATGTCGAAAAGTTCTTCGGCTGGGTGGCGACGGTCAATGATTTCTGTGCCGTCATCTCTCAGGCCGCGCCGGTAGAATAAGTCAATCAACAAAGAGGAGAACGACAATGCCGAAGACGACTATCGTGCCTGAAGGCACAGCCAAACCCATCGCTCCTTTTTCGCCCGGCACGCTGGCAGACGGCGTGGTCTATGTGTCCGGCACGCTGCCCTTCGACAAGAACAATGACGTGGTGCATGTGGGTGACGCGGCAGCGCAAACCCGGCACGTGCTGGATACGATCAAATCCGTGATTGAAAAGGCTGGTGGCACCATGGCCGATGTGACCATGAACCACATCTTCATTACCGACTGGGCGAATTATCAGGCGATCAACACGGTCTATGCCGAGTATTTTCCGGGCGACAAGCCTGCGCGCTATTGCATTCAGTGCGGTCTGGTAAAGCCGGATGCGCTGGTGGAAATCGCCACCGTCGCTCATATCGGCACGTGATCGAGCGCGATCATGGCCTATTTCGATGTGACCGGCAGAAGCGATGCCGGGGTCGAGACGATTATCCTCTCGTCCGGTCTTGGCGGGTCCGGCGCCTATTGGGCACCGCAGATGGAAATGCTTAAGAAGCATTTTCGGGTGGTGACCTATGATCATCAGGGCACCGGCAGGACAGGGGGTGAGGTGCCGGAACATGGCGGAATCTCCGCCATGGCGGATGATGTCATCCGCATCGCCGAGGCGCTTGGCGTCCGCCGTTTTCACCTCATGGGGCACGCACTTGGTGGCTTGATCGGCCTCGATATCGCATTGCGCCGCCCGGAACTGATCGACCGTCTCGTGCTGATCAACGCGTGGAGCAGGGCCGATCCGCATTCGGGTCGGTGCTTCGATGCGCGCATTGCCTTGCTTGAAAATTCGGGCGTCGAGGCTTTCGTCAAGGCGCAGCCGCTGTTTCTTTACCCGGCTGTCTGGATGTCTGAAAACGCTGAACGTCTGGCGAAGGACGATGCGCATGGTGTGGCGCATTTTCAGGGGAAGACGAATGTGTTGCGACGCATCGCAGCGCTCAGGGCATTCGATGTGGATGCTGATCTCGCAAAGATTAAAGCTGAGACGCTGGTAATCGCGGCGAAGGACGATCTTCTGGTGCCCTATACAAGATCGATCCGTCTTGCCGAAGGACTGCGAAATGCAGAGCTTTCCGTCTTCGATTTCGGCGCACATGCAATGAACATTACCCATGCAGATCAGTTCAATGACGTGGTGGAAGCGTTTCTCGTTGCAGGCAACCGAGCGCTTGCTTGATGACTTGTTAGGAAAGGCAGAGTTAGATGCACATGATGTGTCTTGAAAAGGAAGCCGCAATGGAGATCAAGACTGCGGAGACACGCAGCCTCGACTACAGAAACGCGATGTCGCAGCTTGCCGGTGCGGTCAATATCGTCACTACGGATGGTGCTGCCGGACGGGCAGGCTTTGCCGCGACGGCTGTTTGCAGCGTTTCGGACAATCCGCCTACACTTCTCGTCTGCATCAACCGTAGTTCGTCGGCTCACCGTTTTCTGTTCGAAAACGGTGTCATCTGCGTCAATACGCTTGGCGGAGATCAGGAAAAACTGAGCCAGCTTTTTGGTGGCAAGACGCCTATCGAAGAACGCTTTGCCGCTGGGGAATGGTCGACGCTCGAGACCGGCGCACCGGTTCTGAAAGGTGCGCTCGCTTCATTCGATTGCCGCGTGCGCACCATCCATGACGGCAGCACCCACGACATCATCATCTGCGATGTGGTGGATACTGTTATTGGAGAAGGCGAAGAAGCGCTGATCTACTTCAAGCGTGGCTACCGCAAGCTTTAATCCCTAATCGATGCTTTTGCCGAAGCGGGCGAAGCTTTCCTCAAGCACTGTCGTTCCGGCGCCCGGTTTCTGCGGCCGCTTATAAACGCCGTCCTGCACATCCGCCGGTTCTTCGAAGTGATCCTTGATCCAAGGTATATATTCGAGAATGGTGGAGGCAGGATGCCAGTAGCTGAGGTGAACATGCACCTGGCTCATTTCGCCTGCATGGGGCACGACGGGTAGCCGGTGCGCAAGCGCCAGATCGGCTACCTGAATATATTCGGTAATCCCGCCAAGCCGCGTCACGTCGGGCTGCACATAGGCCACTGCTCCGGCGGAGATGAAGGAGCGGAAGGCATCGAGCGTGTAGAGTTGTTCGCCGAGCGCAATCGGGATCGAAGTGCTGCGGGCAAGGGTCGCGTGGCTTGCGATATCATCATACCAGAGTGGCTCCTCGAACCAGTATATATCGAGATCTCGCGCAAGAGCGCAGAAGCGCTGGCATGTGGGCAGATCCCATTTGCCGTTGCCATCGATTGCGATGCGGATGGATGGCCCGAGGCGCTCACGCACCGCGCTCAGGCGCTCGATGTCGATATTCGGATCGTCGTGGCCGACTTTGATCTTTACCCGGCTAAACCCATCCTCCTCGACGGCTTTTGCTGCGCCATCGAGCAGAGCCTGTCTGGAAAAAGACAGCCAGCCAATATCGGTGTTGTAAGCTTCCAGCCTGTCTGTGCGTGCGCCGCCGAGATAGCTCCAGAGCGGCAATCCGGCCTTCTTCGCCTTCAAGTCCCAAAGGGCGACATCCACGGCAGCGAGGGCCAGATGGGTGATTCCTGCGCGCCCGACCCATTGAAGCGAAGGATAACGGGCAAGCTTTGTCCAGAGCCGCGTATGATCATTCGCATCCTCGCCGATCAGAAGCGGTGCATAGCAATCGCGAATGCAGGCGGTGATCAGCCTGTCCGAGGCCAGATGGGCGTGCGTTCCGGTAAAGCCGTAACCTTCCAGCCCATCCGTGGTCACGATTTTTGTGCCGACGACGCCCCAATGGGTGATGCTGTGGGTGGAATCGGAGATCGAGTCCGATGTCAGCGGCAGATGCAGAATGAATGGGTGAACAGATGCGATTTTCATGATGGATAATCCTCCTCCGATTATCGATTTTCTTGACCCCTCGTCAGCCCTCCAGCCTCTCGAGATAGGGCAGTTCATCGGGTGAAATGACCTCTGCCACCGCCTGAATGCGCATCATTGCGCGGCTTCTGGAAATCTGCAGATGGCGAACCAGCTCGGCCTTCGCGCCTTCGATATCGCTTGCCAGAAGGCAATCGAAAATCGCCAGATGCTCCGGGAGAAATGGCTCGGTGGCGAACAGGCCCATGGTCCAGTGGTAGAGAAAATGATGCGCGACGAGCAGCGCCTGCGGCAGGCTGATGGCGCGCATCAGCGACTCGTTTCCGCAATAGCCCAGAAGCTGCACATGCAGCTGCTGCTCCAGCGCATCCAGCGTTTCCCCATCTATGGTATCGACGGATTGGATAGCGTCCTCCACGTTCTTGCGCAGAGATTGCAGAAGCCCATGGGGAAGATTTGGAGCCGCTTTCTCCAGTGCTGCGGGCTCTAGCAGCCAGCGAAGTTCGTAAAGTTCTTCGATGTGCTTTGCCGTTAGAGCTGGCGCGTACCAGCGTCCGCTCTCATCCTTGCGCACGATGCCGCGTTGCTGAAGGCGAGCAACCACATCGCGCGCCACCGTGCGGCTGACGCCGTAATGTCTGGCAAGAACCGCCTCATTGATCCGCCAGCTGGCAAGCGATGTGCGCGAGACGATCTCGATTTCGATATTGTCGTAGATCAGCTCCCAACTGGATTGGGATTGAATATGCGGGGTTTCGGCGATGCTTATGGGGCCTTCATCATTCACGCCATTCAGCGTCGATCTGCTTTTGCCAATCACGTCGAAGCCGCGCGTTTCTGATTTGCGCACGAGGTGTAGCCGCTCCAGTTCCGCAAGCGCCTGACGCGCAGGAGCGCGGCTTATGCCGAAGCGTGTGGCGATGGTGGTTTCCGTCAGGCGTGTGCCCTGAGCAATAACGCCATTGGCAATGTCGGCCGCGAGAATCTCGCAGGCCCGCCTGTAAAGACGCGGAGCAATCCCGGTCGTTGCGCTCTTCATGCCATGTCCCGCGAGGTTCGGTTTCGAACGGATGTCTCTTATTCGTCGAGACAGGGATTGCACGTCCGCAAAATGATGTCTAGTGTATGCATAAGACATTTTTGGAGGGAGGAGCCGGAATGTTGCAGGATGAAGCACATGCGAATGTGCCTCTCACCACGCTTGACCGGTTTTGCCGTGCCGTATTCGCAGCCTGTGGTGCGGACGCGGCAACGGCAGATGCGGCGACCCGCGCCATGATGCATGGCACACGCTACGGCGTGGATAGCCACGGTGTTCGTCTTCTTGACCATTACGTCACAGCCATGCAGGGCGGTCGCATAAACCGCGCGCCGAACCTCAGAAAAGTCGCCGGGTTCGGTGCAATCGAAACGCTGGATGCGGATAACGCCCATGGCGCGCTTGCTGCCTATACGGCTATGTCCCATGCCACGCAGCTTGCCGGAACCTTCGGCATAGGTGCCGTCGCCATTCGCAATACATCGCATTTCGGCCCGGCAGGAGCCTATTCTCTGGAAGCGGCAAAGCAGGGCTTCATCGGCATAACATTCTGTAATTCCGATAGCTTCGTGCGCCTGCATGATGGCGCGATGCGCTTTCATGGCACCAACCCGATTGCCATCGGCGTGCCAGTGGATGGGGATGATCCATGGCTGCTGGATATGGCGACAAGTTCTATTCCCTATAATCGCGTCCTGCTTTATCGCAGCCTTGGTGTGCCGCTGCCGCAGGCCACGGCTTCCGACGAGGCGGGGCTGGACACGCGTGACGCGGACGCTGCCGCTATGCTGGCGCCGCTTGGTGGCGAGTTCGGCTTCAAGGGTGCGGCACTTGCCGGGGTTGCCGAAATCTTCAGCGCGGTGCTGACCGGCATGAAGCTCAGCTTCGATATCGCGCCCATGGGCGGGCCGGATTTTTCCACGCCGCGGGGAATGGGCGCTTTCGTTATGGCCTTGAAGCCCGAAGCCTTTCTGGAAAAGCAGGCCTTTGATGCTGGCATGAAACGGTACCTGCAAGTCCTGCGCGATTCTCCGCCGCGAGAAGATGCGCGCGTTATGGCACCCGGGGATCGTGAGTGGGAAGTTGCCGCAGAGCGGGAGCGCAATGGTGTTGCACTCGATCCGGCAACACGGGATGCATTTGCTGCGCTTTCAGAACGTTTCGGGGTTTCCTCGCCATTTGCCTGAGACGCAGGACGAGAAATTGCGCTCAAACCCGAGTGCACGATTGACATCAAGAAATAATCAGCGCTACTAAAGCAACTGGTAAGACCACTTTACCAATAATATGCGGCATCTTGGGAGGAACTTGATGTTTGTGGCATTGGAGCCGCGACGCCTTCACAGGCAGGTTGCGGATCAAATCCGGGCATTGATCGAAGCAGGTGAGTTGCGCGATGGGGCGAAGCTTCCGGCGGAGCGGGATCTTGCGGAGCGCTTTGCCGTGTCGCGGCCGACCGTCCGCGAAGCGCTGATCGTTCTGGAAGTGGAAGGCTATATCCAGATCAGGATGGGTTCCGGCGTCTATGTCAGCCAGCGCCCCAAGTCGCCGTCCATCCTTCCGGTGGACGATAGCGATGGCCCGTTCGAAATCCTTCAGGCCCGCAGCATCATCGAAAGTGCCATCGCCGAGGAAGCGGCGCGGCTGGCAAAGCCTGAGCATATCGTGCTGCTGGACGAAAATCTTGGCCGCATGGAAGCGGCCATTGGCGACGCAGTGAAGATGCTGGTGCATGACCGGGCCTTTCACACGGCGATTACCGATATCATCGGCAACGCTACGCTTCACCGCTTTACCGGCCACATCTTCGACCGGCGCATGACGCCTTATTTCGAGCGTCTGGCCAGCCATTTCGAGGGACCGCACACATGGCGTCTTGCTCTGGAGGAGCACACCGCCATTCGCAATGCGATTGCTGAGAACGATCCCGCAGCGGCAAGGGAGGCCATGCGGCGTCATCTGACGCTCTCGCAAAAGAGATTTTCTGAAAGCTTCGGAGAGGAGGCTTGAGGGAGGGACTGCGCCGCTTGAACCATGAGCGGTGATGAGAATGAAATCTGACACTATTTCGGGAGGAGATAAGAAATGACGTTCAGATTGACCAGCCTGCTCGGCGCAACGGCCATGATCGTGGCCTCGGCGCTTTCCGCACAGGCACAGACGGCGCTGAAATGGGCGCATGTTTATGAGACGACCGAGCCGTTCCACACCGAATCCGTCTGGGCGGCCAAGGAAATTGAAAAGCGTACCGAAGGCCGATACAAGATCGACGTTTTCCCGGCTTCACAGCTTGGCAAGGAAGCCGATATCAATCAGGGCCTGAAGCTTGGCACTGTCGATATGATCATTTCCGGCTCGAGTTTCGCTGCGCGTGATTCCAAGCCGATTGGCGTGACATATTTCCCCTATATCTTCCGCAACCCGGAGCACCTGATCGCCTATACCAAGAGCGATGTCTTCAAGCGCTTGGCCAAAGGGTATGAAGACAAGACCGGCAATGTCATCACCGCCGTCAGCTATTACGGAACACGCCACACGACATCCAACAAGCCGATTGAAAAATGCAGCGATCTGGCGGGCGTGAAGATGCGCGTGCCGGATGTTCCGGCCTACCTTGCCATGCCGCGCGCCTGCGGTGCCAACACCACGCCGATTGCGTTTGCGGAAGTCTATCTGGCGCTTCAGAACGGCACCGTCGATGCGCAGGAAAATCCGCTGACGACCATCGAAGCAAAAAAGTTCTTCGAAGTGCAAAAGAACATCGTCCTCACCGGCCATATCGTGGACCATCTCAACACGGTGATTTCCAAGTCGCGCTGGGCGAGCCTGTCGGACGAAGACAAGAAAATCTTCGTCGAAGTGATGCAGGAAGCGGCAACGAAGACCACCAAGATCATCGAGGAGCGCGAAAAGGCGCTGGTCGAGGACTTCAAGAAGCGTGGTCTGACGGTAACGGAAGTCGACAAGGCCGACTTCGAAAAGAACGTGCTCGAGAAGGTGAAGTTCGAGGACTTCGGCTACGATAAAGCCGATTGGGAAGCGATCCGCGCTATCCAGTAACCATCCCGCATCTACCCGGCGTCGCGATGGCGCCGGGTTACTCTGCCCTGTTTACTGGAGCTATCTGCATGACAGACCAAAAGAGCGCGCCCATTAGCGTGGATGAGATGGCGCATGCCTTCGAGGATGAGGTCGTAGAGGTCGATCTTTCCAATTATTCCTTCGAGGACTGGCTGACGCTGCTGGTGTTCTGGGGAATGGCAGCGAGCGTATTTCTCCAATTCTTTACCCGCTATGCCCTGAATAACAGCCTGGCCTGGACGGAAGAAATTGCGGCAAACTGCCTCGTCGTGGTGGTGTTTCTGGGCTCCGTCATGTGCGTGCGCCAGATGCGGCACATTCAGGTCGATCTGATCTATCGCTTCCTCTCCAAACGCGTCGGCCGCGTGCTGGAAATGGTCGTGGATCTCATCAATATCAGCTTCTTTGCCTATATCACCTGGCTGATGTGGCGGTATCTCGAAATCGTCGGCGATGAGCGCATGGTCACCGTCGATCTTCCACGCGGCATCGTGTTCTACACCGTTTTTGCCGGTTTCGTCCTGATGTTCCTTCGTGCAGTGCAGAACTTCATCAAGGACATGACGGGCAAGCAGACGGTACGTGAACAGGCGAGCGAAGCCATCAATACACAGGGAATTTGAGCATGCTGCTTTTGATCGGTTCGTTTCTGCTGCTCATGATTATCGGCACGCCTGTCGCCGTTTCCATGGCTGTCTCTTCGCTTCTTTACCTCGTTCTTTATGGGGTCGCGCCTGATATCATTGCCGCACAGCGCATGATTGCCGGTGTGGAAAGCTTTCCGCTGATTGCCGTGCCCTTCTTCATTCTCGCTGGCAACCTCATGAATATTGCCGGGGTGACGGGGCGTATCTACCATTTCGCGCTCTCCCTCGTCGGCTGGATGAGGGGTGGTCTGGCGCAGGTCAATATCATCGGCTCGGTCGTCTTTTCCGGCATGTCCGGTACGGCACTGGCCGATGCCGCCGGTATCGGTACCATTGAAATCAAGGCGATGAAGGACCACGGTTATCCGGTGGAGGCCGCAGTCGGCGTTACCGCCGCATCTGCCACGCTCGGCCCCATCTTTCCGCCGTCCCTGCCATTCGTGATTTATGGCATGATGGCCAATGCCTCCATCGGCGCATTGTTCATGGCGGGCATCATTCCAGGCGTCGTCATGACAGTGCTGATGATGCTGACGGTCTATGTCTTTGCCCGCCGAAAAGGCTGGGGCTCCGACACGCCGTTCGAGCTGAAGCAACTGATGGGCGCTTCTCTTGAAGTCGTCATCGTTCTCTGCTTTCCCGCTGCCGTTTATCTGCTCGTGCTGGCAGGACTGTCGATCAACGTCGCCGTTCTCATCGGCCTCGTCGCGCTCGTCGCTCTGGATTGGTACTTCGACTTCTCTGCCGTGATGGCCCTGATGACGCCCGTTCTGTTGATCGGCGGCATGACAATGGGCTGGTTCACACCGACCGAGGCAGCTGTCGCTGCCGTCATGTGGTCGATGTTTCTCGGGCTGGTTCGCTACCGCACCATGACGATGAAAACGCTTGCCAAGGCGTCCTTCGACACGATCGAAACGACCGCTTCGGTGCTGTTCATCGTCACGGCAGCATCGATCTTCGCCTGGTTGCTGATGGTGACGGCGCTCGCCCGTCCGGCCTATGTCGGACCGGAAGTGCCGCTACCTGCCGAAGGACGCGACATCATGATGGCTATCGACCTTTCCGGTTCCATGGCCGAGC
>JAAIGF010188445.1_pt1 | contig 16150 bp, 14 predicted proteins | sample 6487441 | NCBI WGS metagenome assembly JAAIGF01 (sample SAMN13974129, study PRJNA590717) | phyllosphere metagenome | biome: pepper field; feature: multiple bacterial spot infested pepper fields; material: pepper leaves; isolation source: leaves from pepper fields | host: Capsicum annuum ... | reverse complement strand
GGCCCACGGCATCGCCGCCAAGGACGTGATCGAAGGGCCGCCGCGCCGTCGCGTGCCCATCCTGTTGCGTCAGACCAGCTTCAAGGCCCTGAAGGAGCCCGTGGTGTTCGGCGGCCAGACCGGCGCACACACCGCGCGCTTCGGCGAGATCGAACAGCGTGGCGTGGCGCTGACCCCGGCCGGGCGCGAGCGTTACGACGCCTTGCTGGCGCGCGTGCGCGACATCGGCGGCGCGGGCAATGCCGCGGGCGACTACGCCGAGCGTCTTGACGCTGCGTTCCAGGACTTTCCGGACGACGAAGCCACGCTGCGCCGGGAAGGGCTGGCCTACTTCCGCTACGCGCCCACCGAAGCGGGCCTGGCGGTCGATGCCGCCGCGCTGCAAGGCCTGAGCATCGATGCCCTGATCGACCGGGGCTATGCCACCGCCCGCCCCATCGTGTACGAAGACTTCCTGCCCGTCAGCGCGGCCGGCATCTTCCAGTCGAACCTGGGCGGTACCGAGCAGAAAAGCTACGCTGCCAATGCGGCGCGCACGGCCTTCGAAGCCGCCCTGGGCGCCCCGGTGCACGACGAATTCGCGTTGTACGACGCCGCGCAACGACGCTCGCTCGACAGCCTGCATGCCCGCCTGGGAAGTGCCTGACCCTTTCCTGTCGTCTTCCTGCCGTGTTCGCCCTGGCGGCCAACGGCGCAACATCTCTCTGGTGTCGTTCGCATGAACCAACCCGCTTCCCTGATTCGTCCCCTGCTGGCCCGTCTGGGCGTGTCCGATGCTGCCATCACCGGCGGCTCGCTGGATGTGCGCTCGCCCATCGACGGCGCCACGCTGGCCACCGTCGTCACGCATGATCGGGCCCGGGTCGACGCCATGATCGGCACTGCGCACGATGCGTGGCTGCGCTGGCGCAGCGTCCCGGCCCCGCGCCGTGGCGAACTGATCCGCCTGTTCGGCGAAGCCCTTCGCCGCGAGAAGGATGCGCTGGGCCAGCTGGTGTCGCTGGAAGCCGGCAAGATCGTCACCGAAGGGCTGGGCGAAGTGCAGGAAATGATCGACATCTGCGACTTCGCCGTCGGCTTGTCGCGCCAGCTCTACGGCCTGACCATCGCATCGGAACGTCCCGGCCATCGCATGATGGAAACCTGGCATCCGCTGGGCGTGGTCGGCGTCATCACCGCCTTCAACTTCCCGGTCGCCGTGTGGGCCTGGAACACCGCGCTGGCCATCGTCTGCGGCAATGCCGTGATCTGGAAACCGTCGGAAAAGACGCCCCTGACGGCCCTGGCATGCCAGGCGCTGTTCGACCGCGTCGCAGCTGACTTCGCCGACGCGCCGGCCGGTCTGGCGCAACTTGCCATCGGCCATCGCGATGTCGGCGAAGCGCTGGTGGACCACCCGAAGGTCGCGCTGGTGTCGGCCACCGGCAGTACCCGCATGGGCCGCGAAGTGGGCCCGCGCGTCGCCCAACGCTTTGGGCGCAGCCTGCTGGAACTGGGCGGCAACAACGCCGTCATCGTCACCCCGTCGGCCGACCTGGATCTGGCCGTGCGCGGCATTCTGTTCGCCGCCGTCGGCACGGCCGGCCAGCGCTGCACCACCACCCGCCGCCTGATCGTGCATGAAAGCGTGCGCGAACAACTGGTGAGCCGTCTGAAGAAGGCTTACGAAGCGCTGCCCATCGGCAACCCGCTGACGCAGGGCACCCTGATCGGCCCGCTGATCGACCAGGCCGCTTTCGACGGCATGCAGGCAGCACTGAATGCGGCTCGCCAGGAAGGCGGCAAGGTATTCGGTGGCGAGCGCGCCATCGCCGACACCTACCCCGACGCCTACTACGTCAAGCCCGCCATCGTCGAGATGCCCGGCCAGACCGACACCGTGCGCCACGAGACCTTCGCGCCTATCCTGTACGTGCTGGGCTACCAGGACTTCGAGGACGCCCTGGCCTTGCAGAACGACGTACCTCAAGGGCTGTCGTCGGCCATCTTCGGCAACGATGTGCGCGAAACCGAAACCTTCCTGTCGGTGACCGGTTCCGACTGCGGCATCGCCAATGTCAACATCGGCACGTCCGGCGCGGAAATCGGCGGCGCCTTCGGTGGCGACAAGGAAACCGGCGGCGGCCGCGAGTCGGGGTCGGATGCCTGGCGGGCGTACATGCGGCGCGCGACCAATACGGTCAACTACTCGCGTGAACTGCCCTTGGCGCAAGGGGTGAAGTTCGACGTGTAGGCCATGGCCTGACCGCTCCCGGATTTCCCATTCGAATCGAACGTGGTGGGAAGCACGGGGGGCGCAGGCAAAGGTGGACGTAGGCGGGTTCGCCGCTTGCTGGCTTCTTCCGTGGCAGAGTACCTGCCAGCCTTCGGCACGAAGCCATCGACCGGAACATTAGACGGACCTCCATGCCATCCACCATCCAGATCGCGTCCGACGAGGCCCAGCTGGCCACGGACATCCTCGGCTACGGTGACCCCGTCGTCTTCCTGCATGCCGCCGTCTGCGATCGCCGCATGTGGCAGCACCAATTGTCGGTGGTTGGCAAGACCCACACCGCCGTGGCCTACGATCGGCGCGGGTTCGGGCAGACGCAGGCGTCGACCGAGAGCTATTCCTCCATCAACGACCTGATGGCGGTGCTGGCTGCCACCTCGGGCGGCAAGCAGGCGGTGCTGGTTGGATGTTCGCAAGGCGCCAGGGTGGCCATCGACACCACCTTGAAGCACCCCGAGGCGGTGCGCGCGCTGGTGCTCATCGCGCCCAGCGTCAGCGGTGCGCCCGACCCGGTCTATCCACCCGAGGCATTGGCCCGGCTGGATGCATCCAAGCAAGCCTTGGCGATTCGTGATCTGACACTCGCCAACGCCATCCAGGCACACCTGTGGCTCGACGGTCCACTGGCGCCGGAAGGCCGTGTCGCCGGTGCTGCGCGCGACCTGTTCCTGGACATGAACGGCCTGGCCCTGCACGCCGACCCGCGCGGCCCGGAACTGGACTCCGTCGCAGCCTTCGGCCACCTGCCCGAGATCACCGTGCCGACCCTGCTGATCTGGGGCACGCTGGACTTCCCGCACATCCAGGCGCGATGCCGGCAGATGCTGGATCTGCTGCCGCAGGCGACGGGCCATGAAATCGATGGCCTGGCGCACTTGCCCAGCCTGGAACATCCGGGGGAGATCACCCGGTTGATCGCTGAATTCCTGAAGGACCTTGCTTGAGCAATTACTTCGACAGCCCGTTCAAGGGCATCCCCCTGAGCCAGCAGGTCACCAACCCGAACATCATCGTCGGCCGCCACAGCTACTACTCTGGCTACTACCACGGGCACAGCTTCGACGACTGCGCGCGCTACCTGCTGGACACCGATGGCGCGGACAAGCTCATCATCGGCAGCTTCTGCTCCATCGGTTCGGGCGCGGCGTTCATGATGGCGGGCAACCAGGGCCATCGCATGGACTGGGTCAGCACTTTTCCGTTTCATTGGGTGGCGGACGTGCCCAGCTTCGCCGGGGCGCAGAATGGTTTCCAGCCCGCTGGCGACACCGTCGTCGGCAACGATGTGTGGATCGGGTCTGAAGCCATCATCATGGCGGGCGTGAAGATCGGCCATGGCGCCGTCATCGGCACGCGTGCGCTGGTCACGCGCGATGTGCCGCCGTATGCGATCGTCGGCGGCAATCCGGCCAGGCTCATCCGCCAACGTTTCGACGATCATCTGGTCGCGCTGTTGCTGGAAATGAACTGGTGGGATTGGTCGGACGACCAACTGAAGTCGGCCATGCCGATGCTGACCAGCAGCGATGTGGAAGGTCTGTACCGCCACTGGTCGTCTTTCAAGGCATGAACGTCGCGATGATCGCCAGGCATTGCACCTGGCCGATCATCAAAGACGACAGCCACAGCCATCGTCGTTCAGCCAAGGCCGGCAGCGCGTGCTGACCGGCCTTTTCACATCACTTGCGTGCGCGCTTGCGGCGAACCAGCAGGAAGGTCACCAGCAGCAGGAACACCACCACGCCCGCAGCCATGCCGATGCGCGCCAGCGTCACCAGGTTGGACTTCGGGCCACCGTCACGGATCACCTGCACATCGTTTGCCGTGACCTGCAGGGACGGATCGCCGTGGTTCGTGAACACGTAGTTCGCAAGCAGGGCGATTTCCTCGTTGTTCAAGGCCACCATCGCGTTGTGCTGATCGCCGAAGGGCGGCATGAACACATGGCCGTCGGCGGTCTTCCGGTCGATGCCGTACAGGATGACGGCGATCAGGTTGTTGGCGCTGGGGCCGGCGGTGGCCGCATTGGTGAACAGGGCGGGGTAGTATCCGTCTTCCGTGCCTTGCGCATTGAAGCCGTGGCACGACGCACAGTTGGCCGAGAACAATTGCGCCCCGGCCGCGCCGCCAGCCAGACCCTTCACGTAGCCTTCGCCACGGAAGTCGCTCAACTGGTTGCCTGCCGCGCCTTGCTCGAAGCGGCTCTTGCCCGAGGGCGAGGCCTTGGCGTCGGCCACCGGCTCGATGTCCATCACGTAGGTGGCGATGGCGTTCAGGTCGGCGTCGCTCAAATGGCTGAAGCTGAAGGAAATGGCTTCGGCCATGCTGCCACCGGCCTGTGCCTTGTTCTCCAGGCGGCCGGTCTTCAGGTAGGTCACCAGTTCCTGCTGCGTCCACGAACCGATGCCGTGGACCTTGTCAGGCGTGATGTTGGGTGCATACCAGGCGCCCACCTGCGAGCCCGACAGATCCAGCGACTTCAGTTCCTGCATCATCATGCCGCGCGGCGTGTGGCAGGTGCTGCAGTGCGCCGCGCCGTTGACCAGATAGCGTCCGCGGTTCCATTCCATCGACTTGTCGGGGTCGTTGGCGATCGGACCTTCCGGCAGGAACAGCATGTTCCAGCCCGACATCAGCAGCCGGATGTTCATCGGGAACGGCAGCTCGGTCTTGGCCGTCGGCGTGTCCACGGCGTCCACGCCATGCATGAAGTACGCATACATGTCGCCGATATCCTCGTCCGTCATGATGGCGTACGAGGGGAAGGGCATGGCCGGATACAGGTTCGAGCCATCGGCACGCACGCCCTTGCGGACCGCGTCGGCAAACTGCTTTTCGGTGTAGTTGCCGATGCCGTGGGTCTTGGAAGGCGTGATGTTGGTCGAGACGATGTCGCCGACCGGCGAACTCATCACCAGGCCGCCCGCCATGGCCTTGCCGTTGTGGATGGTGTGGCAGGCGATACAGTCGGACGCGGTCGCCAGATAGCGGCCCCGCTCGATGCGCTGCTTGTCGGCGTCGCTCATGCCTTCGAGCTTGGCAGCCGAGGGCACGGGCGTGATCGCGGCGTGGGCGGTGCCGGCCGCAGCCAGCATCAGGGGGAAGGCCAACGCGGCCAGGGCGTGTTTGAACGTGTGCTTCATCATGCCCCCTTGGCCTGCTTGAGCAGTGCATCGGCAGCCTTGAAGCCCAGCGCCACCATGGTGATCGTGCTGTTGCCGCAGGCCGTGCTGGGCATGGCGCCGCCGCCCGGAATGAACAGGTTGGCGTGGTCGTGCGACCGGCAGTCGGCATCGACCACCGAGTTGCCGGGATCGTCACCCATGATGGTGCCGCCCATCATGTGCTTGCTCTGGTTGAACTTGGGGCTGAACTGCACCTTGGTCGCACCCATCGCCTCGGCGATGCGCTTGGCGATCGGAATGGCGTATTCCGTCGATGAGCGGCGGACGTAGTCGCCGACGTCGTAATGGATCGACGGCTTGGGCAGGCCCAGCCAGTCGCGCTTGTCCGACAGGGTCAGGCGGTTGTTGGGATCGGGCAGCATCTCGTGCGCCATCACCACGTTCGCGGTGCAGGCGGTCAGGCGGCGGATCTCAGCGTCGAGCGCCTTGCCGACCAGGCCCTTCTTCAGTGCCGCGAAGGTCACGAAGCGGTTGCGCGCGAAATTGTTGAAGCGGAAGTACGCGCCGCCGTATTCACCGCGGAAATCGCCTTGCGAGGTTTCCATGATGCCGCTGTTGACCACCGGACCCACGCCCGACCAGAACGGCTCGGACAGTTCCAGCGTCATGGTGATCTGCGGGTGGTCCATCATGTTGCGGCCGACCTGGTCCGAGCTATTGGCCACGCCGTTGGGGTTGCGGTCGTCCTTGGACATCAGCAGCAGCTTGGGATTCTCCAGGCTGTTGCAGGCCAGCACGAAGTGCTTGCCGGTCACGCGGTGCGTGGCCTTGTGCTGGTCGAAGTAATGGACGGCTTCGATCTGGTTGCGCTCGTTGGTCTCGACGCGATAGACCACCGAGTCGCTGAGGATGCGCGCACCCTTGGCTTCGAGTCGGCGCAGGGCGGTGGCGCCGTCGTACTTGGCGCCGATCGGACAGACCGGCACGCAGTTGTTGTTGGCGCAACAGGCCGGGCGGTCGTCATAGGGCATGCCGCTGTTGCGGGCCTGCGAGACCGGGATGTTGTGATAGCCCAGCGTCTTGACGACTTCGGTGAAGCGCTGCTCGCCCGGGCTGAAGGGCAGGGCCGGCATCGGGTAGGGCGCCGAGCGCGGCACGCGCGGCCACTGCAGTTCGGGGTCCGACGGGCCGCAGATCCCCAACTTGTGCTCGGTGCGCACGTAGTAGGGCTCGAGCGCGTCGTAGTCGAACAGCCAGTCGCGGCCGACGCCGTACAGCGTCTTCAGGCGCAGGTCTTCGGGCGTCATGCGCCACGAGGTGCCGGCCCAGTGCCAGGTCGAACCACCCGCGTAGCGGATGAAGGTCTGGTCGTAGGAGTCCGGTCCGGTCAGTTGCAGGTAGTCGTCGTCCTTGTTGCCGGTCGACGGCATCGGATGTGGTGCCCACGGGCGCGGCGGATAGGACGACGAGGCATTGCCCTTGTCGCCCAGCGGCAGGTTGCGGAAGTTTTCGACGACCTCGCTGCGTTCGACGCGCGGGCCGGCTTCGATCATCAGTACCGGGACACCCGCGTCGAGCAGTTGCTCGGCGATGACGATGCCCACGACACCGGTGCCGACGATGACGACGTCGGCGTTGTTCTTGTTGGCCATATTGGAATTCTGCAGATGCGCCGCTTAGAAGCGGGGCATGGGGCTCAGCGGGACGGTCACCTGGCGCCACATGTTGGGGCCGGTAAATCCATACGAAGGGATGGCGACCACGTCGGCGGTGGTCTTGAAGGTCAACGCCTGTTCGAAGGTGAACAGTTGTGCGTCGCGCTTGGCCGACGACACGCCCGTGTACCAGGCGAAGATGATCCAGTAGGCCAGATCCTGTGCCGGTCCCTTCGGGATGTCCTCGAAGAAGTCTTCGACGGCGGTGGCCTGCTTGGCCTCGGCGAGGGCGATGATGCTGTCGCTCAGCGCTTGCAGATCGGGGCGTTCCTGTGCCGCCGTCTTGAGGATGCGGGCGCCCACGCGTACATCAAGCTGGTGATTGATCAGCAGGTTGGACAGGCGCATGAAGCGCGCCAGCTGCGGATCGGCCGCGGGCGGGGCCGCGAAGGTGTAGACCGGCGTACAGGTCATGGTGCCGAACAAGGCGGCACCGCCCAGCAGCAGGCGACGACGCGCTGCCGACGGGGCGAAGTTGGTCGATTTCTCGGAGGACATTTGTTCTTTTGTTCGTGATCGTACGGTTACAACCGGCCGCGATTATAGGGTTGTTCCGGATCAAATCCACGCCGAGTCTTGCGGGTCATCTAGTTGACTGACAATTGACTGAAATCCATGGTCGAGTGCCGACTGCGTTGTGGTCAAGCAGGCACATCCGGCTCAGTCGCCGCTGCTCGAGGGCACCCACCCGCCATCCTGCACCGCATTGCCCAGGAACTGCGCCGGCCGACGCAACGCCGGGTCGAAGGGGTTCAGCTTTTCGCTGACCGTTTTCGCCTCGCGCATCAGCACCTTCACGATCTGCGGCAGGCGTTCTTCGTTGACCCGTTCGGCCAGCGTGCCAATGCTCAGGGCGGCCACCGGATACCCCTGCTGATCGAGGATGGGCACCGACACGCCTGCCATGCCCAGGATCGGTCCCGGCCCCAGGTTGGCCGCATAACCCATGTTGCGCGTGCGTTCTATCTGCGTGCGCAGGTAGATCTCATCGACATAGCCCAGCGACTGCAGGCGCGGCACGTTGAAGCGGATGATCTCGTCGCACTCGGCGTCCGGCAGCAGAGCCAGCATCAGCAGGCCGCCCTGGCCGATACCCAGCGGTACCCGGCCGCCGATGTCTCCGGTATACGAACGGATGGGGAAGGGGCCGTCGACACGATCCACGCAGATGGCATCGAATCCGCTCCTGACCAGCAGGAAGGTGGTGTCGTTGAGCATGCCGGTCAGCCGCAGCATGGCAGGTCGGCATAGCGACTTCAGCGTGCTGTGCCGCCCGCCTGCGCTGGCCGCCAAGGCGAAGAAATCCACGCTCAGGCGATAGGCCTTGCCGCCCTCTGGCTGTTCGACGAAACCTTCGGCAGTCAGTGCCTTGAGAATGCGGTGGACGGTGGCCTGCGGCAGACCCACCTGAGTGGCCAGTTCAGTCAGACGAAGCCCCGCCCCGCTGCTTGCCGCCAATGCCCGAATGACGGCCACACCGCGACCCAGGCCACCCTGGCCCGCGTCGCCTTCTTCGGAGGAAACAGGTTTCTTTGAAGTCATGATTGGAAGAAGTTAACGTAAAAATCCGCCTTGGATTCCATTCATCGGAATTAGATGAAGATTAATTCTATCTGACGGAAATCTACGTTGACGCGCTGATCGCGCGATTCATAGACTCATCGCACAGACAAAAAAATCGCTTTTATGTTGTGCCGCTGGCTTGCAGCCCTTTTCCTCGTGGGCGCTTGCGCCATCGCGGCCCGCCTGCAAAGCACTGTGCGAGGGGACATCATGGCTTTCTTGAAGTTGGACCACGTGTCCAAGTTCTATGGCGATCTGTGCGTGGTCGAGGACATGAACCTCGCCGTCGAAAAGGGCGAGTTCGTGTCGCTGCTGGGGCCTTCCGGCTGCGGCAAGACCACGACCCTGCAGATGGTGGCGGGCTTCGTGGACGTCTCGCGCGGCAGCATCGAGCTCGACGGACGCGACATCACGCACGTCCAGCCCAATACGCGCGGCCTGGGCATCGTGTTCCAGAGCTATGCGTTGTTTCCGCACATGACGGTGTCGGACAACGTCGCCTTCGGGCTGACGATGCGCAAGGTGCCGCGTGCCGAACGCGCCGAGCGCACGCGGGAAGCCCTGTCCCTGGTGAAGCTCGATCAGCACGGTGACCGCTATCCGCGCGAGCTGTCGGGCGGCCAGCGCCAGCGGGTGGCCCTGGCGCGCGCCCTGGTGATCCGTCCGCCGGTGCTGCTGCTCGACGAGCCGCTGTCCAACCTCGATGCCAAGCTGCGCGAAGACATGCAGTACGAATTGCGCGCCATCCAGCGCAAGGTCGGCACCACGACCATCATGGTGACCCACGACCAGGCCGAGGCGCTGTCGATCAGCGACCGGGTGGTGGTGATGCAGGCAGGCCGCACCACGCAGGTCGACGATCCGTACCGCATGTACGAGCATCCCCGCTCCGAATTCATTTCCACCTTCGTCGGCAAGACCAACCTGCTGCCGGGCCGGGTGTCGCGCACCGGCGCAGACGGCATGGTGTCCTGTGGCGGTCTGGATGTGGACGTCGATGCGGGCACGCTGGGTCACGGCGACGCCGTGCAGGTGTCGCTGCGGCCCGAGAAGCTGACGCTGGGTTGCGCGGGCGACGGCGCCATCGACGCCACGGTGGCGGCGCGCTTCTTCCTGGGCAGCCAGTGGATGTACGAACTGGATTGCCCGGTGGGACGGCTGGTGGTGCTGGCGCCCAACGATGGCCGTGCGCCCTGCGCACAGGGCGATGCCGTGGGCGTGCGCTGGGCGCCGGGCGTGGCCCGCGTGTTGCCGGTGCAGGAAGAGGTGCGTTGACATGGCTGCGCTTCCGCTTGCCTCGCCACCGCCAGCCCGACGTCGCAGCGGGGCACCGATACTCGGCGCCTTGCCGCTGGCCCTGCTGTTCGTGGCGCTCGTCCTGGTGCCGCTGGCGCTGACCTTCACGCTGTCGTTCGCGCAGTTCGATTACGCCGCCGGCATCCAGCCCGGCAACACGATCGCGCACTACGTGGCGGTGCTGACCGACCCGTACTTCCTCAAGATCTTCTGGCGCACGTTCTGGATCGCCGGCCTGACCACGCTGATCTGCGTGCTGATCGGTGCGCCCGAGGCCTACGTGCTGAGCCGCATGCGCAAGCCCTGGCGCGCGATCTTCCTGCTGGCGGTGCTGTCGCCCCTGCTGGTGTCGCTGGTGGTGCGCGCCTTCGGCTGGAGCATGCTGCTGGGACCGGCCGGCCCCATCGGCCAGGCCGCCGACGCACTGGGTCTGGGGCCGCTGCTGTACACGCCCACGGCCGTCGTCATCGGCCTGGTCCACGTGATGCTGCCCTTCATGGTGATCCCGGTCTGGACTTCGCTGCAGAAGCTCGATCCGCAGGTCGAGAACGCCGCGTATTCGCTCAACGCCTCGCGCTGGCAGGTCATCACGCGGGTCGTCATGCCGCAGGCCATGCCGGGCATCCTGTCCGGCAGCCTGATCGTCTTCGGGCTGTCGGCCAGTTCCTTCGCGATTCCGGCCTTGCTGGGCGGACGCCGCCTGAAGATGGTGGCCACCGTGGTCTACGACGAATTCCTGACCGAACTGAACTGGCCGCTGGGCGCAGCCATCGCCATCCTGCTGTTGCTGGCCAACCTGGCGATCATGCTGGCCTACAACCGGATCGTCGAGCGCTCGTACAAGCGCAGCCTGGGTTGAGGAGGACGCATCATGCTCAAGAACGGTCCGATCGCCCTGGTCTTCAACTTCCTGGTGGTGTCCTTCGTGCTGGCGCCGCTGGTCATCGTCTGCCTGGTGGCGTTCACGCCCGCCACCACGCTGACCATTCCCACCACCTCGTTCTCGCTGCGGTGGTTCCGCGCCGTGTTCGACCACGCCGACTTCATGCAGGCGTTCCGCAACAGCCTGTGGCTGGCCTTCCTGTCGGCCACCATCTCGGTGTGCCTGGCGGTGCCGGCGGCGCTGGCCATCACCCGCCATGCGTTCCCCGGCCGGGATGCGCTCAACGCTTTGTTCCTGTCGCCGTTGATGATCCCGCATCTGGTGCTGGGCGTGGCCCTGCTGCGGTTCTTCGCGCTGATCGGCAGCACCGGCAGCTTCGGCTGGCTGGTGGCCGCGCACGTGGTGGTCATCACGCCCTACGTGATGCGGCTGGTGATCGGTGCGCTGGTGGGCTTCGACCGCAGCATCGAGCACGCGGCGCTGTCGCTGGGGGCGAGCAAGGCGGCGGTGTTCTTCAAGGTGACCTTGCCGCTGATCGTGCCGGGCGTGTCGGGCGGATGGCTGCTGGCCTTCATCAACAGCTTCGACGAACTGACCATGTCGGTGTTCATCACCGCCCCGTCGACGGTGACCTTGCCGGTGCGCATGTACATGTACGCCACCGAATCCATCGATCCGATGATGGCGGCGGTGTCTGCCCTGGTGATCGCGTTGACGGCAGTGACGATGCTGCTGCTCGACCGCATCTACGGCCTGGATCGCGTACTGGTGGGGCAGCGGTGATGCGCGTGGCGTGCTTACCTGCTTATCTGAATGGATCGTGGTCTGTCTTGCGGAGTCTGCGCGCATGGCTATCCTGAAACGCCTGGCCGAAACCGGGCGCGCGCCGGTGTCGTTCGTGCTCGACGGCCAGCCCTGCACGGCCCTGCAGGGCGATACGGTGCTGACCGCCGTGCTGACGCAGGCCGAGCGCCTGCGGGTATCGGAGTTCGGCGGTGGACCCCGGGCGGGTTTCTGCATGATGGGTGCCTGCCAGGATTGCTGGATATTGACCGAGTCCGGGGCACGGCTGCGGGCCTGTTCCACGTTCATCGAGGCAGGGATGCGACTGCTCAGCCGCGCGCCGCTGGCGTCGGGAGAGGTGGCATGACGGGCTTGTCGCATAATTCGGTGCGGCCGGGCCACGGGGCTGAGGCCGCTGGCGTATCGGTGGCTGGTGCAAGGGCAGGGCACGCCGCCAGACACGATCCTGTCGATTCGTCTTCGCCCGCAGACCTCCAGAACATCCGCGCCGTCATCGTCGGTGCCGGCCCGGCCGGCGTGCGCGCTGCGCAGGCCCTGGTCGCAGCCGGCATCCGGCCGACCGTGCTGGATGAAGCACCGCGCGCAGGCGGACAGATCTACCGCCAGCCGCCGCCCGGTTTCCAGCGTCCCAAGGCAGCGCTGTACGGCAGCGAACATCGCAAGGCCGACGCCGTGCATCGCACCATGGACGCCTTGCTGCCGCATATCGATTACCGGCCCGGTACGCTCGCCTGGAACTGCGAAGACAACGCCCTGGACATCGTCAGCGATGGCGAGTCCCAGTGCCTGCCGTATACGCACCTCGTCCTTGCCACGGGGGCGACCGACCGGGTCTTGCCTTTCCCCGGCTGGCTGACACCGGGTGTCTACACGCTCGGCGGATCGCAGGTGGCCTTGAAGTACCAGGGTTGCGGCATCGGCGAGCAGGTCGTGTTCGCGGGCACCGGTCCTTTGCTCTACTTGGTGGCTTACCAGTATGCGCGCGCCGGTGCACGGGTCGCCGCCGTGCTGGACACCTCCGCCACGCGCGACCACCTGGCTGGCCTGGGCGGCATGCTGCGCGCGCCGGGGCTGCTGGCCAAAGGTGTCTTCTACATGGCGTGGCTGCGTGCGCGGGGCGTGCCTCTGCACGCCGGTGTGCGGCCTTTGAAAGTACTGGGCAGCGAGCGGGTCGAGGGCATCGTGTGGCGCGATGCCGGTGGCCGCGAACGCCGCATCGCCTGCGACGCCGTGGGCTTCGGGCTGGCCTTGCGCTCGGAAACCCAGCTTGCCAGCCTGGCGGGATGCCAGTTCGACTTCGACGACCGCGACCGGGCATGGCTGCCGCGCCGCGATCACGCAGGCCGCAGTTCGGTGCTCGGCGTATATGTGGCGGGCGATGGCGGCGGCATTGCCGGCGCCGATGCGGCGGAGTTGTCCGGCGAACGCGCGGCACTGGCCTTGTTGCAGGACGTGGGGGCGACGGTCGACGTGCAGCGGGTGGCAAGACTGGACCGGCAACTGGCGGGCGTGACCAAGGTCAGGCAGGCGCTGGAACGATCGTTTCCGTTCCCCCAGGATTGGGCGGCGGTGCTGGCCGACGATGTCGTGATATGCCGCTGCGAAGAAGTCACGGCGGGCAGCCTGCGCGCGGCAGTGGCCGCCAACGGCGCGTGCGAGCTGAACCGCGTCAAGGCCCTGACGCGCGTGGGCATGGGCCGTTGCCAGGGACGCATGTGCGGCGCCGGGGCGGCGGAGGTCGTCGCCCACGCCTTGCAGGTCACGCCCGCCCAGGTGGGACGGCTGCGTGCGCAGCCGCCGGTCAAGCCGTTCCCCATCCGGGCGGTGGTGCACGTGGCGGAGCGCAGCGTCTCATGAGCACACCGATTCGCATCGATACCGAGGTCGCCATCGTCGGTGGCGGCATCGTCGGCGGCAGTGCTGCCCTGTTCCTGCGGCGGCGTGGCATCGCCGTCACCTTGCTCGACGCCGACGCCTGCGGCGCCAAGGCCAGCGGCGTGAACTACGGCGGCGTGCGCCGCCAGGGCAGGGCGCCCGACCAGATGCCATTGACCCAGCGCGCCCATCAATTGTGGGCGGACTTGCCCGCGCTGATCGGCATCGACGGGGAATACGTGAAGTCAGGCCACCTGAAGCTCGCACGGTCGCCGGAAGACATGGCTGCCCTGGAACGCTACCAGGCGCTGACGCGGGACTTCGGGCTGGACCTGGAACTGATCGATGGCACGGCATTCCGCGCACGTTATCCGTGGCTGGGCCAGGCCGCGATCGGCGGGTCGCTGTGCCCGCAGGATGGCCATGCCAACCCAAGACTGGTGTCGCCCGCGTTTGCCCGCGCGGCCGAAGCATTGGGCGCACGCGTGCTCGAACATCATGCGGTGACGCGCATCGAACACCACAGCGACGGCTTCATCCTGCATGCGGCCGACAAGGTCGTGCATGCGAAGGTGCTGCTGAACTGCGCCGGTGCGTGGGGCGGGCGCATTGCGGCCGACCTGGGCGAGCCGGTACCCGAGACGGCGATCTTCCCCTTGATGATGGTGACCGAGCCCTTGCCCTACGTGGCGGGGCCGAGCCTGGGCGTGCAGGGCGGCGGCATCTACGCCCGGCAGGTCGTGCGGGGCAACTTCGTCATCGGCGGAGGGCGCGGCGTCGCGAATGCCGGGTCGGAAGTCGGCAACCAGTACGCGCGACCGGCGCGGGCCGCCATCGGCACCTTGCTGCGCGAGGCCGCCGCCGTGATTCCGGCCCTGGCCCATGCCCACGTCATCCGCTTCTGGTCTGGCGTGGAAGGCAACTTCGCGGACCACAACCCGGTGCTGGGACCAAGTGGCCGCATACCGGGCCTGTTCCACGCCTTCGGGTTCTCGGGGGCTGGCTTCCAGATCGGTCCGGCCGTGGGCGAGTTGCTGGCCAGCCTGGTCGCGACTGGCCACACCGAGATCCCCATCCACACGTTTTTGATCGACCGCTTCGCCTCGACCCGGCATGCCGATGCCGACGAGGTGCGGCCCAATGAACCGGACGCAGCGCTCACCCGGCCGCTGCGCGATGCATCGCGACTCGCTGGGTGACCATAAAAATCGAGGAGACCACATGAAGCAAGCATCGACTTCTGCCCGCCGTAGCGTGGCGTTCAAGGCCCTGGCTGGCGCGGCCTTGTTCGCCGCATTGGCAGGCGGCGCCAGCGCGCAGCAGAAAACGCTTTACGTCGGCATGAACGGCGGCGACATGGAGCGTGCATTCACGCAGCACGTGTTCCCAGCTTTCGAAAAGGCCAACGACGTGAAGATCGTCGTGGTGCCCGGCACCTCGGCGGACATCCTCGCCAAGGCCCAGGCCTTCAAGGACAAGCCGCAGATGCACGTCATGTTCCTGGACGACGGTGTGATGGCGCGCGCCGTGTCCATGGGCCTGTGCCAGAAGATGCAGGACGCACCGGTGATGCAGGAGCTGTATCCCACCGCGCGCTTCAAGGACGACATGGCGGTCGGCATCGACATGGGCATGACCGGCATCGCCTACAACACCAAGCTGTTCAAGGACAACAACTGGGTGCCGCCGACCTCGTGGATGGACCTGGCCGACCCGAAGTACAAGAAGAAGGTCGTGTTCCAGTCGGCCGCGTCGAGCACCTTCGGACTGCACGGGTTCCTGATGTTCAACCGTATCCAGGGCGGTGACGAAAAGAACGTCGATCCGGGCTTCAAGGCCTGGTCGGGCAGCATCGGTCCCAACGTGCTGGAGTACATCACCAACTCAGCCAAGATCGCCGAGATGGTGCAGGCCGGCGAAGCGGCGGTGTTCCCGCTCACGCCGACCGCCGTGGGCCGCCTGCAGAAGCGCGACATCCCGGTCGCCTATGCGCAGCCCAAGGAAGGCTCGGTGCTGCTGATGGTGGCCGAATGCGTGATCGCCAACAACTCTGAGCCCGACCTGTCACAGAAGCTCGCGCATTACCTGCTGTCTGCCGACGCGCAGTCCAAGGCCCTGGAGTTCGGCAACCACTTCCCGTCGAACACCAAGGTCCAGGCCACGGCCGAGATGAAGCCGTATCTGGAGCAGTTCCAGGGCTACATGCAGACCGCCAAGGTCATGGACTGGGATCTGATCAACGCCAATCGCCAGGCGTGGAACATGCGCTGGAACCGGACGGTGGAGCAGTAAGCCGTCGGGGTCGTCAGGCGCTGACGACGTTCGGGCCGTTCAGGTGCGATTGGGTGATCGCCGCTGTACGGCCCGATTTTTTGCCGGAGGGGTGTAGTGGTCAAGTTTTGACGGACACCCTGATAAGCGATTTCAGTTGCCTGCTTGCTCATACTTAGCGGGTGATCGGTAGCCGAGTTTCGAATGCAGTCGATGGGTGTTGTAGAAGCCCACGATGTAGTGATTGATGTCAGCGACGGCCTCGGCGGCATTGGCATAGCGACGCTGCCAGACCCGTTCCATCTTCAGGTTCAAGAAGAAACGTTCCATCACTGCGTTATCC
>JAAIGF010228343.1_pt1 | contig 16208 bp, 15 predicted proteins | sample 6487441 | NCBI WGS metagenome assembly JAAIGF01 (sample SAMN13974129, study PRJNA590717) | phyllosphere metagenome | biome: pepper field; feature: multiple bacterial spot infested pepper fields; material: pepper leaves; isolation source: leaves from pepper fields | host: Capsicum annuum ... | reverse complement strand
GGGCCACAGCAGCAGCAGGGTGCCGATCGGGCGATCGGCGCGCATCAGGGACCAGTAGTGACGCCAGCGCGGCGTCGGCGCCGGATGCGGCGCGGAAAGGGGGGTGTCAGCCATGGCGATAGGATACTCCTGCGCTGGAGGGTCGGCAGCGCGGGCCTGGAAAAGACAAGGCCCGATGCGCCTGCGCGCACCGGGCCCCGGTGTCCTGCCCTGCCGTGGCGATGAACTCAGACCTTGCCCCACGCTGCGGGCGCGTTGTGCCAGCGCCAAGCGCTCTCAATGATCGGTGCCAACTCTGTCCATACGGGCTGCCACCCCAGCACCCTGCGCGCACGCTCACTCGAAGCCACCAGCCGCGCAGGATCACCAGCCCGTCGCTCAGCAGCGTCGTAGGGCACCCGCAGACCAGATACAGCTTCAGCCGTCTTGATCACGTCGAGCACAGAGAAACCCTGTCCGTTGCCAAGATTGAACGCATGGGCACCTGGCCGTACATCCATGTAATCCATTGCCAGCGCATGGGCCTGGGCCAGGTCCTGTACGTGCACGTAGTCCCGCACACAGGTTCCATCCGGTGTTTCGTAGTCGCTGCCAAACACCTTGAGCCGCCCACCCTGCCCCAAGGCAGAGCGCAGTACATTGGGGATCAGGTGAGTCTCGCAGGCATGCGCCTCTCCGATGCCATGCTGGGGCAGCGCCCCGGCAGCATTGAAGTAGCGCAGGCATACCGAGCGTAGACCGTAGGCTGCAGCAGCGTCGGCCAAGATGCGCTCGGCCATCAGCTTGCTCGCCCCGTAGGGGTTGATGGGCTGCTTCGGGTGGTCTTCGTCAATCAGCGCCGAGCACGGCTCGCCAAAGATCGCCGCCGTAGAGGAAAAGACAATGCGCTCCACATCGTAGCTTCGCATTGCCTGCAACAGATTCACCGTGCCGGTGACATTGTTGGTGTAGTACGCGTAAGGATCACGTACCGACTCACCCACCAGCGACCGGGCAGCGAAGTGCATGACCGCATCGAAGCGCCGACCAGCAAACAGCCGTTGAAGGGCTGCAGCGTCCAGCAGATCGCCCTCTACCAGCTCTCCCCAAGCTACTGCGCCACGGTGCCCCAAAGACAGATTGTCGAATACGGTTACCCGATGTCCCTGCTCGGACAAGTACTGGGCCATGTGGCTGCCGATGTAGCCAGCACCGCCGCATATCAGAACCTCATGCATGGGGATCTTCCCTGATCTGATGGGAAGAATGCCTGGAGCACCCTACCCCTGGAATGGACGGAGGGTCGGCATCCTCATGCCGACCCTCTAAACGCCATCGACAGCAGGAATTTATTCCTTGCCGTCAGACTTGTACTCGTAATAGCCGTAGCTGTAGTAGCCCGTGGCACGCTTCTCGACCGCGTTGAAGATCGCACCCTTGATCTGCACGCCGTTCTGCTCGAAGCGCCGCAGCGTCAGCTCGATTTCCTTGGCCTGGTTCACGCCGAAACGCGTGACCAGCAGACTCGAGCCCGCGTGGGTGGCGACCAGCGCCGGATCGGTCACGGCCAGGATCGGCGGCGTATCGACGATCACCAGGTCGTACTTCCCGGACATGTCCTGCAGCAGCTGCGCGAAGCGCGGGTGCATCAGCAGCTCGGCCGGGTTCGGCGGAATATCACCACGCACCATGTAATGCATGTTTTCCAGACCGGACACCGGATGGATCACTTCGTCGGTACTCAGCTTGCCGCCCAGCACATCCGACAGGCCCTTCTGGTGCGACACACCCAGGATCTTGTGCAGCGTGCCCTTGCGCATGTCGGCGTCGATGACCAGCACGCGCTGGCCAGCCTGCGCAATAACCGCGGCCAGGTTGGTGGAGACGAAGGTCTTGCCCACGCCCGGGCGCGGGCCCGAGATGGTCAGGATGTTGTTCTTCGCTTCCAGCATGGCGAAGTGCAGGCTCGTACGCAGACTGCGCAGCGCTTCCACGGTCGGATCAGCCGGGGCGGTCACCGCCAGCAGGTGCTGGCGACCGTCGGCCACGACGCGCGTACCGTGCTTGCCCTTGCGCAGCTTGGGCAGCGTAGTGGACACGCTGAGCGGGATGGCTGCGTAGACCGGCAGGCCCAGGGCCTCGATGTCCGCCGGGTCTTCGATGCCCGGGTTGAGCATGCGCTGGAGAAAAACCAGTGCAGTTGAGAGGAAAGCGCCCAGCAATGTGGCGATAGCGACAATCAGCCCCTTGCGAGGTGCAACAGGATGGGCGATATCGACGATGGCTGGATCAACGATTCTCACGTTGCCGACCGCGCCCGCGCGGGCCACATCCAGCTGCTGCGCTTGGTTCAACAGCGCCGTGTACAACTCGTTGCTAACCTGCAGATCACGGGTAAGGCGCAGAAGTTCCTGCTGGGTTTCAGGCAGATCGCCGACCTGCTTCTGGAAGCCGCCCTTGCGGCTTTCCAGATCACCGATCTGACGCATAAGCGCGCGGTACGCCGGGTGCTCACGCGTGAAGCTGCGATCCATCTCGGCCTGCTTCAGGCGCAACTGCTGGATGCTGGCTTCGACCGCGACTTCCTGTTCCAGAAGACCCTTGGTTTGCATGGTGATGTCCACCGACCGGGACCGCGACTGGTAGGCGCTCATTGCAGCCTGTGCCTGCTCCACCTGACGACGGATGGTAGGCAACTGATCCTTGACGAACTGCAGCTGAGATGCTGCCTCAGCAGAACTACGATCAACATTCTGACGTACGTATGCATCGCTTATGCGCTGGACAACGGCCTGTGCAAGTACCGGATCGTTGTTCTCATAGGAAATCCTTAGAATTCCCGATTCCTTCCCCTGTTCACTGGCCTTGATTTCACCCTGCAGCCCAGCAATGACATCGAGCTTGCGGAGCCGCGTCACTCTAAAGCGAGCGCCAGGGTTCGCACGAAGCTCCTCTACCTCCAGGGCAACTCCACTTCCTTTGAGAAGCTTGCCGACGGCACCTCGAAGAAGCTCATTGTTGTCCTCGTCATAAAGCACGAAGTCTTTAGCCGACTCTCCAACTACCAGAGACATCGGCGAATCAACTAATGAAGAAGGCACTTCCAGCCGATGGATACGAAGTGCTTCACCGCCCCAAGAGTAGCTAGAAAGCCCCAGAACTGGCGGCGCAAGATCATTTGCGCCCACCGGTTTGAAACGGCGCGCAAAAAAATCTCCCAGCACAGGAAATCGTTTGGCTACAACGTTTACTTCCAAGTTGAGCTGGTCGACTGCGCTGCCAATGACGGTGCGCGAGCTCAGCAACGCAATTTCCGTCGTGGCAGCCGTGCTACCACTGCCCCCAAGCGATGTCAGATCGGCAAGGCCTGGGATACTGGGCATCTTGGACTCCACCTGCACCATCGCCTGAGCTTGGTAGACGGGCTTCGCTAACAGGGCGTAGAAGGCCCCGCCGACGGCGAAAAGCACTGTAGCGCAGACGATCCACCACTTGCGGTCTATCAATACGCCCAACAACTCCCGCAGATCGACCTCATCATCCTTGACCATCCGGGCTTCCGTTTGCTTCGTCATCGCTTCCAGCTCCACTTCAAGTCTCGAACAACCGCGCAAGGCAGGCAGCCTGCTACTCCGGGCGCGCAGAGCATTCAGTTCTAGGGACATACGCCCTAAAGAACCTTAGGCCAGGAAGGCCTGACCGCGCTTGCTGCTGGCGCTCGTGCGCAAATTTAATCACAACCCACAGGAGTGCGGGCTAGCCTTACAGTCTACCTCAATAGATCTGACCAGCGGGCCAACCGCCACCACAGAATGAGCACGAACATCCCGAGTGATGACCCATCGGCTGAGAGCCATCCGCCCCCCCACCGGAATCGCTTCCTGGCTGGCGCTGGCGCCAGCCCCCTTCCCCTCACCCACCCCTTTACACCACCACGCACAGCGCGAAGCTGTATGCGCACCTGCAGAGCGATCTCTAGAGCACCAAGCGCAGCCGTCGTGTATGTGAATCGAGCAAGCCCCTGCCGGGGCAGCCTCGGCTCTCGGGGCAGCAACTAGGAACAAGATTCCACGGGCTGTAGTAGCATCCCCCTCCCAGCCGTAGCCGAGGGCGGCTGCATGACGACTCCGCAGTTGAAACCACCCAGCTCTAGACCGTCCGGCGCCCTACTGACGACGCCGTGCCATGTTGCCTTCCAGCCCAACACTTGACCGTATGTCGATGCCATCGCAAAAGGACTTGAAATGAAAATTGCTGTCGCTGGTACAGGCTATGTTGGCCTCTCCAATGCGGTGTTGTTGGCGCAGAACCATAAGGTCGTGGCGCTGGACATTGATGCAGATCGCGTCTCGTTAATTAATGCGCGCATTCCGCCGATCGAAGATCGCGAGATCGAAGACTACTTTGCCCACAGACCACTTGACCTTACCGCCACACTATGTGCGCAGGAAGCGTATACCGACGCGTCATTTGTGCTGATCGCAACACCAACTGACTACGACCCAGATACTAATTACTTTGACATCAGCTCTATTGAGTCTGTCATTGGCGACGTACTGGCCATTAATCCAACTGCAACAATGGTAATCAGGTCGACAGTGCCAGTGGGCTGCACCAAGGATCTGCAGCGCCGCTTCGCCAGCGAGAACATAATTTTTGCACCTGAGTTTCTCCGAGAAGGCAAGGCACTGTACGACAACCTTCACCCCAGCCGAATCGTTGTGGGTGAGCGCTCTGATCGCGCCAAAGCGTTTGCTGATCTGCTGCAAGAGGGCGCAATTAGCAAAGAGGCGCCGATTCTGTTTACAGACGCCGCAGAAGCAGAGGCTATCAAGCTTTTCGCGAACACTTACCTCGCCATGCGTGTCGCATATTTCAACGAACTCGACACATACGCTGCATCCCATAACCTGAGCCCGCTTCAGATTATTCAGGGCGTCGGATCGGATCCGCGCATTGGCAATCACTACAATAATCCGTCGTTTGGCTATGGGGGTTATTGTCTTCCAAAGGATACAAAGCAACTCCTAGCGAATTACACGAGTGTCCCGCAGAACCTGATACGAGCAATAGTCGAGGCCAATAGCACGCGCAAAGACTTCATCGCAGATGAAATTATTCGAAAGTCTCCGCGTGTCGTAGGAATTTACAGGCTAGTAATGAAGTCGGGCTCGGACAATTTTCGCGCATCCGCCATCCAGGGCGTGATGAAGCGAATCAAGGCCAAGGGAGTAGAAGTCATTGTCTACGAACCGGTAATTTCCGCATCGCATTTTTACAACTCGCGAGTTGTTAACGACCTGGAAGAGTTCAAGAGAATGGCGGATGTTATTGTCGCCAACAGAGCTACGGAAAGCTTGGTAGACGTTTCCCATAAGGTGTACAGCCGAGACCTTTTCGGAACGGACTAACGAAGCATCATTTACTGCAAGGAGTTTAATGTGACGAAACGCGCGCTTATCACTGGTGTTACCGGACAGGATGGTTCCTACTTGGCGGAGCTGCTGCTCGAAAAGGGCTATGAGGTCCACGGGATCAAACGCAGATCCTCTCTTTTCAACACGCAGCGAGTCGACCACATCTATGAAGATCGGCATAATGCTGCGCCTCGTTTTCATTTGCACTACGGCGACCTGACTGACACCAGCAATCTGACCCGTATTTTGGCGGAAGTTCAGCCAGACGAAGTTTACAATCTCGGCGCACAAAGCCACGTCGCGGTCAGTTTTGAGGCTCCTGAGTACACCGCGGATGTCGACGGTATTGGGACACTTCGTCTACTGGAAGCCATTCGCTTTCTCAAGCTGACAGATAAGACTCGGTTCTATCAAGCGTCTACGTCAGAGTTATACGGGCTAGTACAAGAGATTCCACAGAGGGAAAGCACCCCATTCTATCCTCGCAGCCCGTACGGTGTTGCGAAGCTGTACGCGTACTGGATTACCGTAAATTATCGCGAGAGCTATGGGATGTATGCGTGCAACGGCATACTCTTCAATCATGAGAGCCCACGGCGCGGCGAGACCTTTGTCACTCGCAAAATTACTCGCGGGCTTGCAAATATTGCACAAGGGCTCGAAAGTTGCCTCTACATGGGCAACTTAGATGCACTGCGCGACTGGGGACACGCCAAAGACTATGTCCGCATGCAATGGATGATGCTCCAACAAGACAGTCCTAAGGACTACGTCATCGCTACCGGCGTGCAGTATAGCGTTCGGGATTTCATCAAGCTTTCCGCTCAAGCTCTTGGCATCCAACTGGACTTTGTGGGTGAGGGCGTCAATGAAAGAGCTGTGGTCGCCGCCATAAGCGGTGATTCTGCTCCAGGCGTAAAAGTCGGCGATACAATTGTAAGCATCGATCCACGATACTTCCGTCCAGCTGAAGTTGAAACGCTCCTCGGAGACCCCTCACTGGCCAAGCACGATCTCGGCTGGGTACCGGCTATTACGCTAAACGAGATGATCGATGAGATGGTGGAGGCAGACCTTCACGAAGCAAGGAAGCAAGCACTCCTTCGCAGAGAAGGATTCGCATCAGTAGTCTCCAGGGAGTGATGGGGCTACCCCAGCCATATTGAAGTTGGAGCAAGATCATGAAACTGATTAAGTCGCTATCTGTGAGCGGCGCAAATCAGGCGGTTAGCAGCCTCACCAGTCTTGGCCTGATCTTGTTCCTAGCCAGGCACATGGGCGTTCAACAGTTCGGGGCGTATGGGATTGCATTCGCGGCAATCCTTCTACATTCTTCGCTGCTGAACGCCGCTTTGCACATGCAAGTTAGCGTTCGGTATCCGTCAGTACCCCAGCCCGACCGCATGAACTACCTTGCCGATTCCTTCTGGCTGGCGGTTGCTTTGAGCTCGGTGATTGGAAGCATCGTCGCGCTCACGATTTGGTGCTTGAATGGCGCGATTGGCGCGCAGTTCACTGTGAACGACCTCATCGCCACGATCATGGCGTCGATAGCCTATAGCCTCAAGGACTTCGTCCTAAGAGCAGCATATAGCCTTCGCAAAGAACACCTGGCATTTGCCGTCTCGAGTTCAATCGCATTTACTACGGCACTACTCTGCGGATACATTTACGCAAATCAAATTTCACCAACCACCAAGATATCACTTTACCTCTTGGCATCAAGTCAATCAGCTGGCGTCGCCTTTGGGCTTTCATTGCTGAGAATAAGGATATGGTCGGCGAATCGCAATCGCATGCGCAAAGAGGCAAGAGCAAACTGGCTGGGCGGCAAATGGTCGCTTGCCGGTGCTGTCGTAATCTGGCTCCAGTCCCAAGCTTACGTAATTGTAGCCGCGACCATCATTGGCACTTCAGCCGTCGCAACTGCTAACGCCGCTCGAATCTATGTTTCTCCGTTACTTGCTCTGCTTCCTGCTATCGGCCAAGTAATGCTTCCTAGATTCGCCGAAATGTCTGCAAGGCGTTCTGATGATGCTTGGCGCTTCTCCAAGGTTTATGTCGCAGGCCTAGTCACAGCCAGCCTAATTTATATAACGACACTCTACGTCTTGTACCCATTCCTCCCTCCTATTTCAGGTGAGTATGCCGGAAAGCTAGGAGGCGCATTGCTGGGATGGGGATTAATCGTCCTAGCGCAAGCGAGTCGCGACTCCGCCTCAATTGTCATGCAGTCACTGGGGAGATTCAGAAGTATCCTTGCAGCCAACGTGGTGAGCGCCGCTGTTACCATTACCCTTTCAGCCGGTCTTGCTTGGTGGCTGGGAGTATTCGGATCACTAGCGGCCATCGCCGTCGGCGAAATGGTACTCGCAATACTGCTATGGCGTCATCTTCGCATCCACTTTTCACAAGGAAGAGACCGCAGTGAACACATCGATTAATCGGATACTCGCGGGCCTCAAGCGGCGATGGTGGGCAATTTTTGTGCCAATTAGGTTGAAGCAGTCAGGCCTGACTATCGGGCGGGATGTACAGTTCTATGGCCATCCCATACTGACTATTGCGCCGGGCTCAAGCGTCCTCCTGGGTGACTCATCAGTCATATGCTCAAGCGAGGAATTTACTGCACTAGGCGTGTCTCGAAGAACGATTCTAAGGACGATGTCGCCCGAATCAGAGATCAGCATCGGAAAGCGCGCCGGCATGAGTGGCGCGACAATTTGTGCCAACACTCGGATACAAATTGGCGATGAATGCCTCATTGGCGCCGACGTCATGATAGTCGACACCGACTTTCATCCGATTCCCTCGGAAAACAGGCGCTTCTCAAAGGAAGGAATAAAATCTGCCCCCATCGTCATCGGCAGGAACGTATTTATTGGCGCTAGGTCAGTGATCCTAAAGGGCGTGACAATCGGGGATAACTCAGTTATCGCAGCTGGATCAGTAGTAAGTAGAAGCGTACCCGAAAACTGCATTGCTGGAGGGAACCCAGCGAAGCCAATTCGGAATCTTATCCAATGAAAGCAAGCACAGTATTTAAATCATTTTCCTCGCGCGCATTTGTAGTATACGCAGCCCTGTTAGTCTTCCTGCCGAACATAATCAATTTTCTTTTTGGAGACGGCTCCGGAGATATGGCTCCGACCGCAAACGGGATCCTTCTGGGCATCCTGTGCGCTTGGATGATGGGGTTTCTAAGAAACCCCTGCAACAGGGCAATCGCACACCTCTGGATGAGTTGGTTCTTTGTAGGCTGCTTCAATTCCATCTCGTCCTTTTATTTCATCGGAAATGCTTACCGTCCAGTTTTTGGCGCGGCTGAAGTAATTTACTTTAGCTTTCTACTTTCATTCCTGATCGCGATGGTTTTCGTCGAAAAAATTGCGGGTACAAAGCGATCTGAGCAGATAATCGACGATGTACGCGGCTCCAAATGGATCAGGTTACTCCTTATAATCGCGGCTGCAGCATGGGTTTCATCACTTGTGGCAAGCGTTGGCGGAGTACCAGTCCTCACCGGCCTGGACATTACCGACGACATTTACTCAACAAGTTATGGCCCCCTATACGGGTACGCGCTCGTAGTTCCTGTCGCATCTCTAATTTTCGTCATTAAGGCTCTGAGAGGGCCGAACATTGGCGCAATGGCGGCGGCGATTGCCATAGTGCTATGCATCGCAGCCGCCATCGATGGAAAGCGATTTCTCTTAATCGTAATCTTTCTGAGTGGCTGTTTCATTTCCTTTCGACTCCTGGGACCCAAGAAGTCAAAGAAGCTCGCTGTATTGTTCGTTTTGTCTGGCGCTGGCGCGTATCTAGCCATTCTTGCATTACGCCAGGGATTCAATTTCTCCAGATACTCGGATGGTTTAATTGCGCTTTCTTACACCACAGGCGTTGAGTTCAGAGACTTTTCGATTGCAACTGCAAGCCACCAGCCGGGGACAATCGCTAACTACGATTGGGCGGCAAGCACCACAGCCGCCATGGTGAACGACAACGTCCTTTCAGCTTTTGGATACAACAAGGGTGAGCTTGTTGCCTTAGATAGTGCACACGCGTTTTCTGCGATTTTTCAGTCCCAGTACGGCATTCGAACAGGAATCATCAGCGAACTCTGGTTTGCCTACGGGTGGCTAGGCCTCGCCGCGATCGGCGCGCTGGGGGCATTAATCTCTGCACTGTCAGCAAAGTGCATGCGATCCACGAACAATCTTCAATTACTCAATCGATCCCTTTTGTTGGGGCTACTTGCGTCATTAATCATGGGTCAAAGCTCCACCATCGCAGGATCTGTAACTGTCCTACTGTACATAAACATTTCAATCGCGGCACTGAGGCTATTCTTTTCTAGTCCCAGATCCCTATCGGGCAAGAGCGCTGGGCACGGAGTTTGACGACGAATGAGCAACCGAACACCAACGATCGTGGCGGTTCTTACGAGCCACAATCGCAAAGAAAAAACGATGTATTCTATTCGGAGCTTTTGGCGATCTATTGAGATCGCAAGCGTTAGAGACGCCAACGTCATCCTCGTCGATGATGGGAGCTCCGATGGAACCTCAGCCGAGGCCTCTAAGCAGTTCCCTGGGATAACAATTCTTCATGGGAACGGCTCTCTATTCTGGTGCCGAGGAATGTCATTGGGAATGCAGGCGGCAATAGATACACAGCCCGATTACATCCTCTGGCTGAATGACGACACCGAAATTGTTCCTGGCGCGATTCAGAAATTAATCAATTGCACGAAGAAGGAGAGTGGCGGCCTTGATCGAGTCGTCGTTGGCGCGACAGTCGATCCAGAAACGAGGGCAGCAACCTACGGTGGATTGCGCGCGCAATCTTCTGTAAGACAGTTCTCATTTGTGAGACTGGGCATTTCGGACTTTGAGCAGAGCTGCGACGCTATGAATGGAAATATCGTGCTCATTCCAAGATCGGTGTTCAACGCTGTCGGTACTCTCGACTCAGGGTATGAGCACGCCATGGGTGACATCGATTATGCGCTGCGCTCCAGGTCGCAGGGATTTGAGGTTATCGTTGCACCTGGATACGCAGGATACTGCTCGTCAAATTCGCCGATCAATACACACAGTGATCGAGCTCTGCCATTCAGTGTGCGGTGGGCGAAATTTTGCGACCGAAAAGGACTTCCGCCAAAGTCTTGGCGCCATTTTGTCAAGAAACATGCAGGGCTATTTTGGCCATGCTACTTCGTGTATCCGTACCTAAAGTTCGCCACAAGAGCGCTTCTGTCCAAGAAGATGTAGGGAGCGCACTCCGGAATCCGCTACTTAAAATTCGAATCTGGTAGCACGGACGATACGAGAATTCAGAATAGTATAATCATGAAGAGACCTATGCGTGCCCTGGTTGTCCAGCGCCGAATGACTCACTACCGGATATCCTTCTTCGAAGCGCTGAGGATGAGCCTGCTTGATAGAGGTATCGAGCTCACGCTGGCCCACGGCGACCCGTCGGGTGGGGAGTTGGCGAAGAAGGACTCCGCCGTACTGCCTTGGGCCAAGAGGCTTCGCACAAACTATTTCATGAACGGCCGAGTTTGCTGGCAGCCTTTTGGGCCTCTTGCTCAAGATAGCGACATCATTGTAGTTACTCATGAAAATAAGCTTCTTTATAACCTGGTAGCGCAGTACTCATTGCCACGCTCAAAGAGGGTCGTTTTGTGGGGGCACGGCGCCAACCTACAGGGCAACTCGCAAAGCGCTGCTGAGCGAGTAAAGAAGTTCACCGCCAAGAAAGCGGACTGGTGGCTAGCTTATACGTCACAGAGTGTCCCCCTGATTGAGAAGTCCGGATTTCCAAGCGAGCGAATCACGGTCCTTAACAATACTATCGACACAACCTTGCTGGCTGAGAGTATCGCCAACACTGACGGCGACCTTATTTCTGAATTTAGAAGAGTTCACTCGATTGCTGCTGGACCAATCGGCCTCTATCTTGGCTCACTCTATTCTGAGAAGCGAATTCCGTTTCTGATTGCGTCGGCAATCAAGATAAGAGACAGAGTTCCAAATTTTTCACTTGTCATTGCGGGCGCTGGTCCGGAAGAGCATCTTGCTAGGCTATCTGCCAAGAACTACCCTTGGATTCACTTCATCGGCCCTGTCAAGGACAGGCAGAAATCCACTGCGCTAGCGGCTGCGCATGTGATTCTTAATCCCGGCCTGGTTGGGCTCGGGATTCTTGATTCATTTGTTAGCGGTACTCCGATGATAACTACGGACTGCGGAATTCACAGCCCGGAGATTGCCTATCTGGAGCACGGAGTCAATGGAATAATGACTGCCGATGACATGGATGAGTTTGTACTCGCAGCGTGCGAGGTGATCAATAATGAGCGAATTTATGAATCCATCTCATTCAACGCAAAGAATCTTTCAAGCGACCTCACCATAACTGCGATGGCAGACAATTTTTCTACAGCGTTACATTCATGCCTTGCCCAACCTTCATTTAGATAGAACTGGAGAGTTCAATCTCCAGCAAGTGCCCCCTCCAGTTCAACACAGAAGATCAGGCAAGCCCCCGCCCATGAAAATCCTAATAGTGCACAACTCTTATCAGCAGGCGGGCGGCGAAGATAGAGTCGTTGACCTCGAGTCCATGTTACTAGAGAGTCACGAAGGCAATGTAGTTCGCAAGCATGTCATTTCAAACGAAATAATATCGGGGCCGCTGGCGAAGATCTTTGCAGCACTCTCCAGCCTATTCTCCGTAAAGTCGTATTTCATGATGAAGAGGCTTATCGCGAGAGAGCGGCCTGACGTGGTCCATATTCACAACACGTTTCCGCTACTGTCGCCTTCAGTTTTTTACGCATGCAGGTCATCTGCAGTCGCTTGTGTAGCCACATTGCACAACTACCGGCTTGTGTGCCCTACGGCACTTCTGATGCATGATGGGGTCGTGACAGAGCGAAGCCTTACACATGGACCTTGGTGGGCAGTGCCACGCCGGGTGTATCGAGAATCCGTTCTTGGAACCTTTGTACTGAGCGTTCTTATTTCCCTGCACAGAAGACTGCGTACATGGCAGCGAACAGTCGATAGTTTTATCGTATTGAGTGAATTCTCCATACCAAGGTTTGTTCAGGGAGGATTGCCGGCGAGCAAGATGGTCGTAAAGCCGAATTTCACATCAGTCCCTAAGCCTACAGATGGCTATAGGGAAGGACTTTTGTTCGTTGGCCGCATTTCGGAGGAAAAGGGCATTGATACTCTCCTCACTGCTGTTTGCGGCCTGCCGTCCGGGAGCTTGCGGGTAGTCGGTTCTGGCCCGTTGGAAAGTGCGGTCAAAGCTCAGCCACTTGTGGAGTTCTTGGGTCCGCTGAACAACGAATCTGTGCACGCAGAGATGGTCCGCGCAACATGCCTGATTGTCCCCAGCCTCTGGTACGAGGGCTTTCCAATGGTTGTGGTCGAGGCATTCGCAAATGGGCTACCCATCATTGCTAGCCGAATTGGTGCACTGGGGGAGATCATAGAAGACGGTGTGACAGGCCTTCTCTTTGACCCAGGCGATGCCGATGCGCTTTCCATGAAGATGGCGTGGGCACTGAGTAATCCCGAATCGATGAAGCAGATGGGCAGGGCAGCCAGGCTCCGGTATGAGGAACTGTACACTCCTGAACGGAACCTCGCGATTCTAATGGAGATATACAAGCGCGCTATGGAGAAAGCGGTGGAATCACGACAGTGAGCAGTAAAACATCAAGAGTAACCGCGTCAGTTATTGGCTCGCCAATCGACTGCGTAGATTGGGAAGCATCCTTGGCCCTACTGCAGCTATGGGCGTCCGAGCATGACAGCCGTGTAGTCTGCATCTGCAACGCCCACTCCGTCGTCACAGCACGTCAGGACAAGGAGTTCGCAGCAGCCGTGAACTCTGCCGACATGGCAACGCCCGATGGTGCGCCGGTGGCCTGGCTCATGAGACGTCTTGGGGCTTCGGGACAGCAACGCATCAATGGTCCCGACCTGATGCTCAAGTACTGCGAGGCAGCGGCCAAGCGCGGCGAGTCCATCTACCTCTATGGTGGCGCTGAGACGACCTTGAGCATTCTCCGCGACGAGCTGCCCAAGCGATTCCCTGGCTTGGTCATTGCCGGCTCGCACTCACCGCCCTTCCGCGCACTCAGCGAAGAAGAGGATGCTGCCATCGTGCGCGACATCAACGACTCTGGTGCCGGAACGATCTGGGTCAGCCTCGGCTGTCCGAAGCAGGAGAAGTGGATGGCGGCGCACCGTGGCCGGATCAATGGCGTGATGATCGGTGTCGGGGCGGCATTCGACTACCATGCGGGTGTTATCTCCCGGGCCCCGCTCTGGATGCAGAACAATGGCCTCGAATGGCTGCACAGGCTTGCGAGCGAGCCTCGTCGGCTGTGGAAGCGCTACTTTGTCACCAACACCCTCTTCATTTGGCACGCTGCGCGCCAGCTTATGACGACGCAGTCGAAATGACCCACTTGACCGAACTTCCACCACGGCACTTGAGTGCAGCTGACTTCAAGGCCGTCGTTCGGGACACACCTCTTGTCTCGATCGATCTTCTGGTAATGGATCCACGGCAACGCATGCTTGTGGGGTTGCGCACCAATGAACCTGCACGCGGATTCTGGTTTGCGCCGGGTGGACGCATCCGCAAAGGCGAGAACCTCAGCCAGGCATTCCGCAGGCTGACTCTGGCTGAGCTCGGGCAATCGCTGGAGATCAGCGAAGCCACCTTCGTTGGCGTGTATGAGCACTTCTACGCCGAGGACTTCACCGGAGCATCGGATGCAGGTACACACTACGTGGTGCTGGCCTACTCCATCAGCGTGGATCCCGCGGGAATGGCTCTGCCGGAGGAACAGCATGCTGAGTACCGCTGGGTAACGGCAGAAGATGCTTTATCCGATGCCTCGATCCACCCCAATACCCAGGCATACGCCCGCAAATGAAAAAGGGCCAGCGAACGCTGGCCCTTCCATCCAAGACCTCAGGCGGCGCGCAGGCGCCCTTGGTTGTCGAGGAACCAGCGATACGTCTGTTCGACGCCTTCCCGAAGCTGGATCGAAGCCTTCCAGCCCAATCCATTCAACCGTGAGACGTCCAGCAGCTTGCGCGGGGTGCCATCCGGCTTGCTGGCGTCATTGCGGATTTCGCCCTTGAAACCTGTAACATCCTTCACCAGCTCCGCAAGCTCGCGAATGCTGATGTCATCACCGACACCAACATTGACGATGTCCGAGCCTTCATAGGTCTCAGTCAGATAGACCGTTGCGGCTGCCATGTCGTCTACATGGAGGAACTCACGGCGTGGCGTCCCCGTACCCCACATGACGACCTCGCTGTCACCGCGCTCAGCGGCTTCATGGAACTTCCGCAGAAGCGCCGGAAGCACATGTGAGTTCTGCAGATCGAAGTTGTCGCCCGGCCCATAAAGATTGGTCGGCATCAGGCTGATCGCGTTGAATCCATACTGCTTGCGATAAGCCTGGCACATCTTGATGCCCGCAATCTTTGCGATCGCATACCACTCGTTCGTAGGCTCCAGGCCTCCGGTCAGTAGCGAATCCTCGCGGATGGGCTGCTCGGCGAACTTGGGATAGATGCACGACGAACCGAGGAAAGTCAGCTTCTTGGCACCATGACGGTACGCTGCGTCGATCACGTTGTTCTGGATCTGCAGGTTCTCAAACAGGAATTCGGCAGGGTACGCATCGTTTGCATGGATGCCACCTACCTTGGCCGCAGCCAGGATGACGATTGCCGGCTTCTCCGCCTCGAACAGCGCTTCGACCGACGCGCGATCCCTGAGATCGACGCGCTCGCGCCCTGCAAGCAAGAGGTTGTCATAACCCAATGCCTGCAAACGACGCACCACGGCTCCACCCACCAGTCCCCGGTGTCCTGCGACAAAAATCTTATCGTGCTTGTCCATGCCCTTTCCGTTCAACTGCTGAGTCAGGGGTCGAATTTTAGCAGACGACATCGGCCCCATTTGGGCCCGGGCCGGCCTGCGGACGGGTGCGTTGAGATTTATGGGGGGAAACCAGATAGAATGCCTTCCTCACGCCGCCCTCCGGGTGTCGTGATGCCCGCCCCAGCACGTTTCCAGGGCGACGGTCTACAACGCGCCCGTAGCTCAGCCGGATAGAGTAGTGGCTTCCGAAGCCATTGGTCGGGGGTTCGAATCCCTCCGGGCGCGCCATCTTTTCCTGCCCTCTTCAGCGCAGGAGCCCCAGCCCCACACGCACCACGGCCTGCAGCATCGGCCGTGCGACGCCGTGTCCGGCCGAAGCAGCAAGCGTCGAGCGGCGCCTTCCCACCTCACTCGACGATCCCGGCGCGCTCCTGTTGCCCGAACACGGCATCGTGCCAGTAGCTCTGGCGTCGCCTGAACCAGCGTGCGAAGCGCCGCTCGTCAAACACCCGCAACTGCCGCATGTCCACCTGGTAGCGATGGAACAGCGCCAGGAGGTCCCTCAGCGCCTCGTCATCCACCCGCTGGCGATCCACCTGGATATGGAGAATCCGCCCCTTCCCGGCGACGTCGACCACGCAGGGCAGCTGCTGCAGCCACGCGAAGAAGCTCGCCTCATCCTGCCTGGAATAGAACACCACGCTCTCGGCTTGGAGCTCCACCACGTTCCGTCCTTCCACCATCACTCCCCGTCTCCTGTCTCTCAGGGTGCCGCGGCAAACCCATACCGCCCCCGCACCCCGGCATCCGTCTCCACCAGATGCATGGTGAACAGCTGCGTCGCATCCCGCGACCAGCTCCCCTCCAGCCAGCGCC